>Ga0136631_10000110_pt1 | contig 23259 bp, 19 predicted proteins | sample AntDrymUQ6012206_2_FD_104655 | JGI IMG/M metagenome (GOLD analysis project Ga0136631, IMG submission 104655) | Polar desert sand microbial communities from Dry Valleys, Antarctica - metaG UQ601 (22.06) | ecosystem: Environmental > Terrestrial > Soil > Desert | place: Antarctica: Dry Valley... | reverse complement strand
AGCGCCTCGTCGACGAGGCGCTGGCGCTGGCCCGCGCGATCTTCACCGGCCCCGCGGCGCAGGGCTCGCAGGCGCAGCGAGTGTTCGCGGACCGCACGCTCGCGTTCGCGCTCGCTCAGGGCTTCGTCGCGGTGTGGGGACCGGACACGGTCACCCGCGGGCTGTCGATCTCGCTGGAGGCGCTGGAGCTGTGCGAGCGCACGAACGACGCCGAGCTTGCGATGCAGGTGCACCTCTGGCGCATCAGCCTCCTGCTCGAGCTCGACGATCCCGCGCGCGCACATGAGGAGATCGAGGCGTTTCGCAGCACCGCCCGGCGGCTCGGCCAGCCGCGCATGCTGGTCTTCGACAGGCTGCACTGGGCGATGGCCGCGCACCTACGCGGGGAGTTCGAGGCCGCCGAGCGCTTCACCGCCGACGCCGTCGCGCAGGCACGCCACGTCGCGGGTTCGATGGCGCCGATCATCGCTGACACGCAGACGTTGCTCGTGCGCCGCACGCAGGGACGCCATCTCGCCCTCGCGCCGCTCGTGCGCAAGAACGCCGACCGCCTGCCGGCGATGCGCCGCTGGCGCTGCGAGCTGGCGCTCGTGCTCGCCGAGCTCGGCCGCCACGACGAGGCGCGCCGAGAGCTCGAGCACCTCGCCGCGGCCGACTTCGACGACATTCCACGCGACGCGCTGTGGCTCGTCGCGATGTCGCTGCTGGCGGAGCTGTGCGCGCTGTTGGGGGATCGCCCGCGCGCGCGGCGCCTGTACGAGCTGCTCATACCCTACGAGGGGCGCAACGTCGTCTCGATGGGCGCGGCGTATCTCGGGCCGGTGGCGCGCTACCTCGGGCTGCTGGCGATGACGATCGGCGAGGCCGAGCGCGCACTCGGCCACCTCGAGACGGCCCGCTCGGCGGCCGAGCGGATGGGCGCGCGTCCGACGGTCGTGCTGACCGCCCTCGACGCCGCCGAGGTGCTCGCGCGGCGCAACGCACCCGGCGACGCCAGCCGCGCCCGTGGGCTCGTGGAAGGCGTCGAGCAGGACGCGGTGCGCCAGCAGATGGATGGTGCGGTTGCCCGTGCGGAGCAGCTGCGCGCGCGTTTGGACGGAGCGGTCGGCCCGTCCAACGGCCGCGACCGGACGGCGGGGACGCCACACGCGGCGCTGCGCCACGAGCAGGATGTCTGGCTGCTGGACTACGAGGGGCGCAGCCTCTGCCTACCGGATACCAAGGGGCTGCACCATCTCGCCGCGCTGCTCGCCAACCCCGGAACGCCGATCGCGGCCCTGCGGCTCGCAAACCACCGGGAGGGCGTCGCCGGCGACCTCGGCGCGGATCGCGTGCGCGTCACCGAGCTGCAGCTGGAGCTCGCCGAGGCCAGGGCGTTCAACGATCCCGAGCGCGTCGAGCGCGCGAGCGACGCGCTCGCGGCGCTCGCGTCCGAGCTGTCGGTGTCCGTCGCGGCGACGGGGCGCGCCGGCGAGCGGGCGCGGCTCAACGTGACGCGTGCGATCCGCGCTTGCGTCCGGCGGATCGCCGAGCACGAGCCCGAGCTGGGGCACCTCCTGCAGAGCGCGATCCGCACGGGCTCGTCGTGCGCCTATGAACCGGATCCGGGGGTACCGCTGGAATGGGAGGTCCGAGCATGAGCCAAGCCGATCTGTACGGCGCCAGCGCGAGCGGTTAGGGTCAGATCCCCAGCCTGGAGTGACGTGCTGCCGACAGAGAAGCCGACCGCAGGGCGCGTGGCGGGCTGTGGCCCGCTCGTCGGCCGTGTACGTGAGCTGCAGGAGCTGCGGGATTCGTTCGCCGATGCGTGTCGCGGGCATGGTGGCGTGCACCTCGTGCTCGGCGATCCGGGCGTTGGCAAGACGCGCCTTGCGTGGGCGCTGGCAGAGCACGCCCGCAGTGCCGGTGCGACGGTCGTCTGGACCCGTGGCTGGGGGCCGGCCGCCCCGGCCTACTGGCCTTGGGTCGAGATCGTGCGCGGTCTGTGCCGGGGAGTCGACGGGGCCGTGCTGCGTCGCGAGCTCGGCTCCCGCGCCGACGAGCTGCTGCGACTGGCGCCCGAGCTTGCCGCGCGGCTGCCGCCGCCGCAGCGACCCGCCGAGCCCGCGGCGGGCGCGGAGAACTGCGAGATCGCGCGCTTCTCGGCCTTTGACGCGCTCGTCGCTCTCCTGCGCGCCCGCAGCGCCGCGGCTCCGGCCGTCGTGCTCATCATCGACGACCTGCAGGCCGTCGACGAAGGCTCGCTCGTGGCGCTGGACTTCGTCTCGCGGATGCTGCGCGACGCGGCTGTGCTGCTCCTCCTCACGATGCACGAGCGCACGCCCCGGCCTGCGCTCGGCGCGCAGGACGCGCTCGCGAACATCGTCCGCGCCGGCCGGCGGCTCGTCCTGGGCGGGTTGACGCGCGAGGACGTCGGCGAGCTCGTCGAGGTGACGAGCGGCGCCCCCGCCTCGGTGAGCCTCGCGGATGCGGTCTATGCGGTGACGGAGGGCAACCCGTTCTTTGCCCACGAGATCATCGCGCTGCTGCTCGCCGAGGGGCGCGTCGACGATCCGCCCGACGAGTTGCCGCTGCCCGATGGCGTGCGCGAGACGATCCGCCGGCGCTTGGAGCCGCTTGGCGAGGACGCGCGCGCGACGCTCGGGCTCGCGTCGATCATCGGCCGGACGTTCGATCTCTCCAAGCTCGAACGAGCGTCCTCGCTGGATCGCGACAGCGTGCTGGCGGCGCTCGACGAGGCTGCCGGCCTGGGCATCGTCGTCGCCGAGCCCGGGACGCTCGGCCAGTACCGCTTCGGCCACGGGCTCATCAGGGAGACGCTGCTGGCGGGAATGCCCGCCGCGGCGCGGATGGCTGCGCACGGCGCCATTGGCGACGCGCTCGAGCACATCTATCGCGGCGCGCTCGACTCGCATCTGTCCGAGCTCGCGCACCACTTCCTCTCGGCGGCTCCGCGCGGCGACCTTGCCAAGGCGGTCGACTACGCCGAACGTGCCGCCCAGCGCGCGCTCGACCATCTCGCCTACGAGCAGGCGGCCGAGCTGTTCGCGCGCGCGCTGGAGGCGCTGGAGATGCTCGAGCCCGACGTGCCGCGGCGGGCGGCGCTGCTGCTCGGGCTCGGCACCGCCGAGTGTCGCGCCGGCCGGCTGGCGGCGCGCGCGACGTTCGAGGCCGCCGTCGCGGCCGCGCGGTCCATCGGCGCCGACGACGTCCTTGCGCGCGGGGCGCTCGGGATCGCGCCGTTCGCGCTGACGCCGGGATTCGTCGACGACGCGCACATCGCTCTGCTCGTCGAGGCGCTCGAGCGCATCGGTCCGGCCGACAGCCCGCTGCGGGTCCGGCTGCTGGGCTCGCTGGCGACGGCGCTGTACTGGTCGGACGCGGCGGCGCGGCGGGCCGAGCTCGCCCGCGAGGCGCTCGACATGGCGCGGCGGATCGGCGACGACCTGACGCTCGCCTTCGCGCTGTCCTCGGCGCAGCTGGCGACCTCAGGCCCCGACACGACGGAGCAGTCGCTGGAGTGGCTGCGACGGCTGTTCGCGCTGAGCGACCGGGCCGGCGAGTCGGTCATGACGCTCGCTGCCCGTAGTCGCCACATCGACGTGCTGCTCGAGCTCGACGACATGCCGGCGGCGGACATCGCGATCGAGACGCTCGAGCGGCTGGCGCACGAGTCGCGCGACCGCCGCGCAGCGGCCTTCGTTCCGCTGCATCGCGCGCGCCGCGCGGCGCTGGCGGGGCGCTTGGGGCAGGCGCAACAGCACGTCGAGGAGGTCGCGGCGATCACCGAGGAGCTCTCGGCGTCGACGCTCCCGATCACGGTCGTCTCGCAGCGCGTCGTGCTGAGGTGGCTGCAGGAGGGCCCGCGCGCGATCGGCGAGACGGTGCGCGCGTACGCCGACCGGGTGCCCGCGATGCCGGTGTGGCGCGCTGCTCTCGCGGCGTCGCTGGCCGCCACGGGTCGCGCGGCGGAGGCGCAGCTCGAGTACGACCGCCTCGCGGCGGACGATTTCGCGGCGCTCCCGCGTGACAACCTCTGGCTCGCCGCGATGGCGTTCTTGAGCGAGACGGTCGCGTCGCTGGAGCTGCGCGGCGACGCGGCGGCGGTCTACGCCAAGCTCACGCCGTTTGCAGGCCGCAACATCGTCGTGCCGACGGTGGCGTTCCACGGACCGGTCGATCTGTGGCTGGGGATCCTGGCGCGCGTCGAGGGACACCACGCCACGGCGCTGGAGCACCACGCCGCTGCGCGCAGGTCGGCGACGCGCAACGGCGCGCGCACGGTTCTCGCACGGATCACCGTCGAGGAGGCCGCGGTGCTGGTCGAGGATGGCGGACCGGTCGCGCGGGGGCGCGCCGCCGAGCTCCTGGCGCAGGCCGCCGTCGCCTGTGACGCGATCGGATTGGTGTCGACGCTCGAGCGGATCGGACCGCTGCAGGTGCGCCTGGGTGCGGCGGCACCCGCGACCGCCGCGGTGGCGGAGGCGGCCCCCGGCGAGCCCGTCACGACGCTGCGGCGGATCGGCGACGTCTGGACGATCGACGACGGGCATCGCTCGCTGCACATCAGCGACGGGCGCGGCGTGCGGCTGCTGGCGCTTCTGCTCACGCGCCCCGGCGAGGAGATTCACAGCCTCGACCTCGTCGCGGCCGTCGACGGCACGCCGGCGGTGCCGCCCGGCGCGTCGCGCTCCGGCGGCCAGGAGACGGCGGGCCGGTTCGGGCTGCAGAGCGGGGCCGGGCCGACGCTGGATGCGGCGGCCAAGGAGGCCTACCGCAGCCGCATCGCCGCCCTCGGCGAAGACATCGCCGAGGCCCTGAGGCTGGGCGACGAGGAGCGCGCCGAGCGGCAGTTCGTCGCTCGCGAGCTCGAGCGCGCCGTCGGCATGGGCGGCCGCGACCGCGAGTTCGGGTCGCACGCAGAGCGCGCGCGAGTGAACGTTACGCGCGCGATCCGCACGACGCTCAAGCGCATCGCCGGCTACGACGCGCAGCTCGGCGCCGAGCTGGAGGCCGCGGTGCGCACCGGGGCCTTCTGCGCGTACGAGCCAGATTCGCGGCACCCGCGCCGCTGGCGGGTCGCGGACGCCGGCGGGCGCTGACGGAAACGTTCCGTCGTCCCGAACGCGACCGGTTGGCGCCGATGCACACCGTTCATGCGTTCGTCACGCCTGTGGGGTATGGACGTCGCGCCCGAACATACCTTCCTCTTCGCCGACCTCGCGGGGTACACCGCCTTCACCGAGCGTGTCGGGGACGAAGCCGCCGCCGACGTCGCCGTCGCCTTCAAGTCCGCGGCCGCGCACGCCGCTGACGAGCTGGGCTGCGAGATCGTCAAGGATCTCGGCGACGGGGTCATGATCTACGGGCGCGACGCGGCGCGCGTCGTGACGCTCGCGCTGCGGCTCGCACGCGAGCTGGCCGACGAGGGCTGGTGCCTGCCGCTGCGCATGGGCGTGCATTCCGGGGCCGCAGCGCAGCGTGACCACGACTGGTACGGCTCGACGGTGAACATCGCGTCGCGGCTGGCCGAATCGGCCGGCGCCGGCGAGATCCTCATGAGCCTGGAGACGCGCGACCGCCTCGCGGCGCGCACCTGCGTGTCGATCGCCGACCGCGGGGCGCGTCGCTTCAAGAACGTCACCGCTCCGCTGGCCGTGTTCGCTGCTGCGTAGGGCTTGTCCCGGTCGGTCTCGCACGCTGACCCGACCGGAATAGGCCATTGGGGCGCGAGCCGGACGCTGACACGAAGGCGCGAGCCGGACGCGGACATAAGAAAGGGCGCCACGGGGAAGAGGCGCCCTTTCTCCTGTCTGCGTCGAAGCTCCGGAGATGTCAGGGAGCTTCGGGGGTGTTTCGGGTGGCTTGTCCCTGCCTGTCGTCTCCCCCTTGGCGTGAGCTGGAAGGGAACGGCGTTCATTTGGCCTGAACAACGCGCGGGCGGCGGCGTGGGAGCCGTTCAGCGCCGCCGAACCGCGCGTGAGATCAGGAACGGTGCTCCTTCCCGTGAGCCGAGTCGTGGCCGTCGTCAGCCTCTGCGTCCCTGCTGCGCGGGGCCTTGCGCTGGACCTGCTCGCAGGAGCCGTCGGGGCTCGAGGCCGTCGCGTCGGTGATGACGTCGACGCCGTCGAGCAGCGCGCGGTCGGTGCCGGGGCCGCAGGTGACGCGGTCGACCTCTCCGTCGCGCGTGCGGAAGACGTCGTCGCCGTTGCCGCCGTCGAGCGCGTCGCCGAGCGTGTCGGTCGTGCCGCCGGGGCCGGGCGTCACGTCGGCGCGCGCGAGCGCCCACAGGACGTCGTTGCCGTCACCGCCGGTCGAGTTGTCCTGGCCGGCGTTGGCGTAGATCGTGTCGTTGCCGGCTCCGCCGTCCTGGATGTCGTTGCCGCGGCCGCCGGACATGCGGTCGTTGCCGTTCTCGCCGGCGGAGCTGTCGTCGCCGGCGCCGCCGGAGATGCGGTCGGCCGAGTCGCCGCCCTTGAGCGTGTCGTTGCCCGCGCCGCCGAAGATGCGGTCGAAGGAGGTGAGGTCTCCGGTGCCGTTGGCGTCGCCGGTGATGGTGTCGTCGCCGGCGCCGCCGTCGAGGCGGTCGTTGCCCTGCACGCCGGCGATGACGTCGTCGTCGCGGCCGCCGAAGATGCGGTCGTTGCCGGGACCGCCGTTGAGCCGGTCGGCGCCGGCGAAGCCGAAGATGCGGTCGTTGCCTCCGTTGCCGTTGATCGTGTCCGCGGCGTTGGTGCCGCGTAGGCGCTCGCTGCCGGGGCCGCCGTCGATCGTCGCCGCCAGTGCGGCGGCGGGGACGACGAGGCTGGCCGATGCGATCGCTGCGACGAGCTGGGTCCTGGTGAGGTTCATCTCTCAGCATTCCTCCTCGTGGGATGTGCGACACCCACTGTGGGGCGGGCGAGCCCGCGGCGACAGCGGGCTCTCACGGAGTTCTCACGCTCCGTGAGACGTCCGTGAGAAGCCGGTCTGATGTCGCGCGCGGCAGCGGCGCTGCGTCATGGTGTCGGCCATGCGCCTGATTGCCTGCGTCCTCGCACTCGCTCTCGCGGCAGGCGCCGGCGTCGCCGTGGCGGCGCAGCCGCTGCAGGGCACGCGCGGACCGGACCGGCTTTTCGGGACGCCGGGCTCCGATCGCATGTTCGGACTCGGCGGTGACGACGCGCTGCAGGGCGGCGCCGGCGGGGACACGCTGCGCGGCGGTCGCGGCAACGACCGGCTCGTCGGCGGTCGCGGCAACGACACGCTCGCCGGCGGTCCCGGCAACGACACGCTCTTCGGCGATGCCGGCGCCGACACGCTCACCGGGGGCCCGGGCGCCGACACGCTCGTCGGCGGCGCCGGCAGCGACCGCATCGACGCCCGCGCCGGTCGGGGCGACATCGTCGCCGGCGGCGACGGCCGCGACGTCATCCGCGCCCGCGACGGAGCGCGCGACGCGATCTCCTGCGGTCGCGGGCGCGATCGCGTCGTCGCCGACCGCGTCGACAGCGTCGCCCGCGACTGCGAGGCCGTCGCGCGTGGATGACGGCGGCCCCGGCGGCCCGGTCGTCCTGCTCGTGGACGACGACGCCGCGATCCGGCGCGCCGTCGGCGCAGGCCTGGAGCTCGAGGGCTTTCGCGTCGTGCGCGCGTCGGGAGGGCGCGCCGCCCTGGCCGCGGCCGAGACGGTCGCGCCGGCGGTGATCCTGCTCGATCTCGCGATGCCCGATCTCGATGGTCTGGAGGTGCTGCGCCGGCTGCGTGCGGCAGGCGACGACGTGCCGGTCTGCGTCCTGTCGGCGCGCGACGAGGTCGACGACCGCGTACGCGGCCTGCAGGCGGGCGCCGACGACTACGTCGTCAAGCCGTTCGCGCTCGAAGAGGTGACGGCGCGCCTGCAGGCGCTCCTGCGCCGGCGGCCGGCGACGTCGGAGGCCGCGGTGGCCGTCGGCGACATCTCGCTCGATCCGCGTTCGCGGGTCGCGGTTCGCGGCGACCGCGACCTCGGCCTCACGCGGCGAGAGTTCGACCTCCTGCACCTCTTCGTGCGCCATCCCGGAGAAGTGCTCGACCGCGTGCGCCTGCACGAGGAGGTGTGGGGCTACACGTTCGACCCGGGCACGAACATCGCCGACGTCTTCGTCGGCTACCTGCGTCGCAAGCTCGAGGCCGGCGGCGGGCCGCGCGTGCTGCACACGGTGCGCGGCATCGGCTTCGTCCTGCGACCCTGAGGGCGTTGTGCGCAGCCTCCGCGGTCGTCTCACGCTCGGCATCGCGCTCGTGCTCGCCGTCGTGCTCGCCGGCGCGGGCCTCATGGTCTCGCGCTACGTCGACCGCTCCGAGCGCGCGGCGCTCGACGACCGCCTGAAGGCGACGGCCGAGCTTTCGCGCGAGACCGCGCTGGCAGCCGTCCAGCGCGCGCTCCCCGCCAGCGACAGCCGCCTCGACCAGGTGCTGTCGGCAAGCGGCACCTCGCTGCGGCTGCTGCTCGGAGAGCGGGTGCTGCTGGAGTCCGGCCGGTCGCCGGCGGGCGTGCGGCCGGCCGCACGCGGCGGCCTGCGGACGTTCGCCGTCGGCGGCGAGCGCTACCGCTCCTACGCCCTGAGCCTCGAGCAGCCCGATCTCGGCGGCCTCGCGCGCCTGGAGGTGACGACCAGCGTGCGCGGTCTCGAGGGCCGCCTGTCGGCGCTCAACCGTCGCCTCGCCGCGTTTGGCATCGCGGCGCTGCTCGTCGCCGGCGTCGGCGTCTGGTTCGTCGCGGACCTCCTCCTGCGCCCGCTGCGCCGTCTGCGCACGGCGACCGCGAACATCGCCGGCACCGAGGACCTCGACCGCCGCGTGCCGGGCGACGACGGCGCCGCCGAGCTGCGCTCGCTCGCCGCGAGCTTCAACGGCATGCTCGCGCGGCTCGGCCGCTCGGCCGCCGACCGGGAGCGTGCGCTGGCGGCCACGCGTCGCTTCGCCGCCGACGTCGGTCACGAGCTGCGCACCCCGCTGACGAGCGTCCAGGCGACGCTGTCGGCGCTGAGCCGGCACCCGCAGATCGGCGAGGCCCAGCGGGCCGAGCTGCTGCGCGACGCTCTCGCCGAGCAGCGCCGGCTCGTCGACCTGCTCGACGGGCTGCAGGCGCTGGCGCGCGGCGACGCCGCGCCGCACGAGCACGCCGAGCTCGATCTCGCCGAGGTCGTGGGCACGAGCTTCGACGCCGCCGTCGCCCGCCACCCGAAGGCGAGCTGGTCGTGTGACCTGCCCGACGGTGTGATCGCGCTGCGCGGATGGGAGCCCGGGCTGCGGATCCTCGTCGACAACCTGCTCGAGAACGCCGCGCGCCACGGCGCGGCCGGGGGCAGCGTCCGCGTCACGCTCGCCGCCGGGCCGGTCCTGCACGTCGACGACGACGGCCCCGGTGTCGCGGCTGGCGAGCGCCAGCGCATCTTCGAGCCGTTCGTCCGGGCGCCGGGAACGACCGCCCCGGGGTCGGGGCTGGGTCTGGCGCTCGCCGGCCAGCAGGCGCGCGCGCACGGGGCGACGATCGACGTAGGGCGCTCGCCGCTCGGCGGCGCGCGCTTCCGCGTGCGGTTCGACCAGCCTGGTTGAGGCGCTCACCGACACCGACACGATGCTTCGTGCCGGGGCCCCTGTATCAAAGACGCGTCTTTTCTCCCCTCAAGAGCACGGATGCACGAACACGCCCACCGAACAAGCCCTTCTGAGGCCACCGGCGCAGCGTCGGCGTATCGATATTCCTGCCGATCTTGTGCAGTTTACGTAAGATCAGGCGCTACAACTTGTGCTGTTCACGTCCCGTTTACCTGCTCGTGACCCGCGTCCGTGATTCTCCGCGCGTCTGCCCGACGGCGGGCGGTTGTGCTGCGCCGACGCGCCGGCAACGTCCGACTAGCAGGTTCACGTAGGCTTAGGCTTGTCCACGTAGGAAGGGGAACGCGCGTCAGATGACTGCACCAAGCAGTGCCGCGGCGCCGCTGAGGCGGCCGTCTCTGCGCGCAACGCGGAGAGCATGCGATGCACCCCGAGGATGACTTCTTCGCCGACGCCGCGGACGCCGGCGCCGACGCAGCGCGCCGCCGGCCTGATGATGGCGACACCGCAGACCGCCCCGCGCGCCCCCGCTCGGGTCCAAGCGCGCCCGCAAACCGGGCCAACGGCGCCCCGGTGCGCCGGCCGCCCGCCGCCCCGGCGAGGTCTGGGAGTGTCGGCAACCTGCGCGACGTGCTCAGCAGGGCGCGCGCGACGCAGCCGCCGCGCGCGAAGCCGGCCGAGCACCCGGACGTAGCGCCCGTTCGGGCGCCGATCGACGAACGGCCTGACGCGGCGGACCCCGGCCTGCGTCCCCCGCGGCCGATTCTGCGTAGCGAGGTCCACCATCAGACGGTCTCTCCGCTGCGGCGCCTGCGGTCCTGGATCAGCGACACGCTGACGTCGCCCGCCGAGCTTGCCGAGTTCGCCGAGGACCGGCGTCTGGAGCGGCTGCCGAGCACGTCGCGGACGAACCTCGTGGTCTTCGTGGGGGCGCGCGGAGGCGTCGGCAAGACGACCGTCGCCCGGGCCGTCGGCGGTCTGCTGTCCAGCGCGCGCTGCGGCACGGTCGTGCTGATGGATGCCGACCGCGACTACGGTCCGGCGGCCGATCTGGCGCCCGACTCGCGGCGCTCGCCCAAGACGCTCAGCGATCTGCTGTCCGATTTTGACGAGGCTCCTCATCCGCCGCAGTTAAGGCCGTACATGTCGGCGCTCGACGACGGCCTGCTGATCCTCGCGGCGCCGTCGACGCGCACCGAGATGCGGGCTCTGACGCCGCGCCACTACGAGCGGGCGCTCGGGCTGCTGCGCGGCGCCGACGTCGTGTTGATGGACTGCGCCGGCGGTATCGGGGACCTACAGGAATGGGCTCTGCGCCAGGCCGATCAGGCGGTAGTGTTTGCGACTCCGGACTACGTCGCCGCCAACAACGTCGCGAAGGTGTTGACCGATGAGGACGTCAAGCTGCCGCAGCGCAGCACGCTCGTGCTCAACAACCCGCGCCCGGAGGGCGCCGGCGACATGACGGCGATCGAGCAGCACTTCGCGCGCCATCACCTCGAAGAGCGAGTCCTGCTGCCTTACGACCAGCGCCTGCGCGTGATGCTCGACCAGGGGACCTATGACCTGGGGTCCCTGGAGCGCAGCATGCGCGTGCCGCTCAAGCGCCTGGCCGCCGCGATCGGCGAGGGCCTGCGATGACCACCCTGCTGGAACGGCCGCCCATCGTCGCCGCTCTCGCTCTGCGTGGCGCGCTGGTGGGATCGTCGTCCTCGCGATGCCGGCCGGCCGCTCACCACCAACACAACGTGAAGGGGAAGGAAGCATGAGGGGACGCATAGGGAGCCTTGGCCGGGGCCTGACGCTGGCCGCGATGACAGCGGCCTGCACCGCACCGATGGCCGCGCTGCGCACGGCCGCCGGTGGCACGAGCGGCACGAACGGCTTCGCCGACGTGTCGCGCTTCCTCGACACCCTCGCGACGTACGTCATCTATCTCGCGATCCCGGCCGGCGCGCTCGCGCTGATCGCCGCCGGCGGCATGCTCATCGCCGGCAACCCCGACGGCACGACGTGGCTGGCCCGCACCGCTTTTGGCGTCGGCATCGTGCTGCTGGCCAAGGGGATCATGGCGTGAGCAGGCTGCGCTGGCGGCTCCCGGCGGCCGACCGCGTGCTCGGGAGGCCGGCTCACGTCGCGCTGGCGTGCGCCGTGGTGCTGCTGGTGGCGGGCACGATCGCCATGCCGCAGCCCGCCAGCGCCGCCGTGCCCAACCCGCTCGACCTGCTCCCCAGTGGCCTGCCGAGCTTCAATCCGGCGCAGTGGGCGGTCGACGGCTTCAAGGCGATCTTGGAGTACATCTTCGGCGACCAGCTCGACGATCTTGGCCGCCATCTCATCAGCCTCCTGCTGTCCGTCCCGCTGCTGACGGACGAAACCGCCTTCCCGCAGCTCAACGACTATCGCGCGTACGTCACCGGCGGCGCCTGGGGGATCCTCGGGCTGAGCTTCGTCGTCGCGTCGCTGCGCTACTGGCTGTCGAGCTACAGCGGCAGCGGCGCTTACGAGGCGCTCACGGGCTTCGTGCGCACCGCCGGGGCGATTGCGATGCTGTTGATCTTCCCCGTCGTCTTCGACCAGGTCGCGCGCGGGGTCAACGCGTTCACCTCCGCTCTGGTCGTCAACCCCGTCGTGGGCGACGGCCTCGGCAAGGGCCTGGTCGGCACGATCAGCACGGCCCCCGTGGCCGGAGGCGGGATGACGATGCTGATCGGGCTTGCCGCGATCGTCATGGCGCTCATCCTGCTCGTCGTCAAGGTCACCATCACGGCGCTGCTGGCCGTGCTGTTCGTCGCATCTCCGCTGGCGATCGCGCTGTGGCCGATCGAGGAGCTGAGCTGGGCGCTGCGCACCCTGTTGCAGGCGATCGTCGGCCTGCTCGTCTTCCCGATTCTGTGGGCGGTGTGCTTCGGCGTCTTCGCGGTGCTGAGCACCGACGCGCTGTTCCCCGGCGACCACGGCGAGGTCATCACCGCCGTGCTGGCGCCGCTCATCTCGCTGGCCGCGCTGATCATCGCCTTCCGGCTGCCGTTCGCCGTCCTCAGCCAGGCGATGAAGGCCGGCATCTCGCCAGGGATCAACCGCGGCGTCACGACCGTCCGCAACGTCGGGTACGTACGCTCGACCCTGCCGAAGGTGAGGGGCTGATGCCCGCCAGCGACGAGAGCGCAGCTGCCGCCGCGGCGCGTAACGAGACCTACAAGCACCTCGAGGATCCGCTGCGGCTGAGCGGGCTGACGATCGGCCAGTACGCGGCGCTCTCCGGCACTGCGCTCGTGGCGATCGTCTTCGGTCTCTACATCTCCCCGCTGTCGCCCGGGGTGACGATGGGCCTGTCGTTGTTTTTGGCCGGGCTGCCGGTCGCGCTGTCCTACGCGGTCAGCGGCCTCGACATCGCGATCACCGACACGCTCGCCGCGCTGTATCGCTGGGCGCGCAACGACAAGCACTACCTGCCTGGCGCCGGCGAGACGCCGGCCGGCTACGTCGTGGCGCGGGCCACCACCGAGCAGCGTCCGTCGGCCCGGTCGCCCGAGGAGGTCGCTTCGGCCCGGCGCCAGCTCGAGGGCGCATGGGACGGGTGATCGGTCAGCGGCGCGAAGCGAGCACTCCGCCGCCGGCGTCCGGGGCGCTGCTCGACGTCGTCGCGCTGGACCGCAGCGGGGTGCTCGTCACCGGCGAGGGCGCGCTCGTGCGCTACGTGGAGGTGACGCCGCGCAACCCGCGGGTGATGGGCACCGAAGAGCAGCAGCGCGTCGGAGAGGGCTTCGCGGCGATGGCCGGCCGGCTGCGGCCGGGCCAGTCGCTGCAGTTCTACGTCGAGGCGGCGCCGGTGCTGCTCGCGGACGTGCTCAAGGTCACGCGCGAGGAGGTCGAGCGTTCGCTCGAGCGCCAGCCGCGCGAGCGCGCCGCGGCGCTGCGGCGGCTGGCCGAGGCGCACGAGCAGTCGCTCATCGCGCACGCCTCCGAGCAGGCCGCGGTGCGCTTCCGTACGTACGTCGTCGTGCCCTACCTGCCGGTCGGCGCGGTCGCCAAGGTCGACTGGGACGCCCTGCGCCCGCGCAGCCGCCGCCGGCTGCCGCGCGCGCCGTTGACACGCGGCCTGGAGGAGCACCAGCGGTGCGTGCGCGAGTCGCTCGTGCATACCGACAACATCATCAGCGACCTCGAGGCACTCGAGCTGTCGGCCCAGCTGCTCGCCGGGCCGGAGGTGGCCGAGCTGCTCTTCCGCCGCTTCAACCCGTCGAGCGTCGGGACGGGCTACCTCCCGCGCCTGGAGGTTCTCGGCGCGCTGGACGAGCTCGGCGACGCGCGCACCGCCGCTGCGGCGGCGCACCGGCTGCGCGAGCAGATCGCCGGCTCGCCGGTCGACCTCGACGACAGCCGCTTCATCCGCGTCGAGCAGGACCTCGAGCGCGTGCTGTACGTCTCCTCGATCCCCGACTTCACGGAGTTCGGCTGGCTGCTGCAGGCGATGGAGATCGATCGACCGTTCGCGCTGAGCGTCCACGTGCACGCGCTCGACCGGCGCGCGGAGCGCCGTCGCGCGCGCAACCGTCGCCGGCGCCTGCACGGCGTCAACGAGGGCGTCCGCGCCCGGCGCAAGGTGCCCGACGAGGAGATGCTCGCGCAGGAGGAGGAGACGCGCGAGCTGCTCGACGAGCTGCGCGGCCGCCAGCGCTCGTCGGTCTACGACGTGGCGATCTACCAGACGGTCCGCGAGCGCGGCCCGCTGCCCGACCCCCTCAAGCTGGCGGAGGCGTCCGAGCGCGCCGTCGCGGCGCTGCGCGACGCCGCCGACGCCGACGCGAAGTTCGGCGGCTTCATGCAGAAGGACCTGTGGCTGTCGACGCTGCCGCTGGGCCGCGACGTCGCGCGGCGCACGAAGAAGTACGTCAGCCGCCACGTCGGCGACACCGTTCCGCTGGTGGGGCCGAGCTGTGGCAGCCCGAACGGCATGCCGTTCTTCTTCGCCGAGGGCGTGCACACGCTCGAGAACCTCAACCCCTGGGATCGCACGTTCATCAACGGCCTGATGCTCGCCAACGGCCTGCAGGGATCGGGCAAGACGATGTTCGGCATCGTCACCGCGGCGCGCCTGCTGCCCTACGGCCCGACCGTGACCGTGCTCGACCGCAGCGGCCACTGGGAGCTTCTGACGCGGCTGGTGCCCGGGGCCGCCCATCTCTCGATCGGCGGCGGCGACCACCACGCGACGATCAATCCCTGGGACGTGCCCGACGTGCGTCGCGTGGGGCCGGAGAAGATCGCCTTCCTGCGCGACCTGCACGAGCTGCTCGTCGGCGACCACCACGCCGGCTCGGATCGCTACGAGATCTCCGAGCGCGAGCGCAACCTGCTCAGCGAGGCGATCCGCGGCGTCTACAGCCGCTGCGCGCGCGAGCAGCGCACGCCGCTGGAGCGAGACCTGCGTGCCGAGCTGGAACGCCAGCACAGCACCGAGCGCGAGGCCGCCGGCGGTGCGGAGACCGATCGCTCCGCGACGCTCGCCAGCCTCGCCGACCGGCTCAGCCGCTACGTCGGCGACGGCGAGGACGCGTACCTCGTCGACCGGCCGACGACGGTTCCCGACGATGCGCCGCTCGTCGTCTTCGACACGCGCCCCGCGCGCAACCAGCTCGTGCCGGCGATGTTCATCGCGCTGGAGCACACGGTCGCCAAGGTCGAACGCCGGCGCGCGGAGCGCCTGAGCCACGAGGGCCCGGCCCCGCTGTTCCCCGGCGATGCCCTGTTCAGCGACGAGACGTGGAAGCTCGTGCAGCGGCGCGCCACCGGCGAGTTCTTCAACGATCTCGCCCGCCGCAGCCGCCACCTAGGCCTGTTCATGCTCGCGATCAGCCAGCATCTCGGCGACTTCGACAACGAGTACGGGCGGCCGCTGCTGCGCTCGGCGAACATGAAGCTGTTCTTCCAGCAGTCGATCGAGGAGCTGCGCTACCTGCAGGACACGCTCGGGCTGTCGGACACCGAAGTGCGGCTCATCAGCCGGCTGAAGACGGCCAAGGGGCGCTACAGCCGCGCCTACTGGATCAACGGCGCCCGCGGGCGCGGCGAGGTCAGCCTGCGCCTCGGTGGCCTGGAGTACTGGCTCGCGACGAGCGAGCCGGGGCGCGACGTACCCCGTCGCAGCGCGGCGCTGGCCCACCACGACGGCGATGCCTGGGCGGCGCTGCAGGAGCTCGCCGACGACGCAGCGGCGCGATGAGGGCCGGCGCGTGGTGGCTCGCCGCTTGACCTGTGCACTGATCGCGCTGGCGAGCGCCGCCGGGATCGGCGCCTGCGGTGACGAGTACGTCCGCGGCGCCGGCGTCTACAGCGCCACGACGACCGTACCCGCAGAGCAGGCGACGATCCCGACGCCCGCCGAGCCCGTGCAGACGACCGACGCCGGCGGGACCGAGGGCGTGGAGGCACCGAAGCTCACCGCGGCCCAACAGCGCGCGGTGCGCGAAGCGTCGGCGGCCGCGCGAAGCTTCTTGGCCGGCTACCTGCCCTACAGCTACGGCCGCCGCGACGCCGCCGCGATCCGCAGCGTCTCGCCGAGTCTGCGCAGCACGCTTGCCCGCAACGCGCCGCGCGTGCCGCCGGCGCTTGCCGAGAAGGCGCGGCCGCGGGTTCTCGGTCGCCTGGAGGTGTCCGGGATCACCGGCCGTGAACGCGTCATGCTGCTGGCGCGGATCGACGACGGGCAGAGCCGCTACGCGGCGCTGCTGACGGTGCAGCGACTGGGCCAGCGATGGGCCGTGGACGAGGTCCGCTAGTGGTTCGCCGATGGCGGAGCGGTCGGTAGATGCCGGCGCCGCTCGCAGCGGCGGGGGGCGCTCGCACCGCCGGCCTCGCGTGGTCGCAGCGACGTTGGCTGCTGTGGCTGATCGCCGGCCTGCTCATGCTGCCACTCGCGCTGGCGGCACTGTCCGCGGGCATATTCGGCGGGCTGGCCGGCCAGCTGCAGGGCGGCGCCCCGTTCGGGAAATTCGCGCCGTCCGCGCTCGCGCTACGCGACATCCCCCCGGGCTATCTGCGCACGTACCAGGCCGCGGGGTCCAGCGTCGGCGGCTGGGAGTACCTCGCGGCGATCGGCAAGATCGAGACCGACCACGGCCGCTCGCGGGCGCCCGGCGTCCGCTCGGGCGTGAACGCCTTCGGCTGCTGCAGCGGGCCGATGCAGTTCAGCGTCGTCGGCAGCCCGTCGACCTGGGACAGCTACGGCGTCGACGGCAACCACGACGGCAAGACGAGCCCGTTCGACCCCGAGGACGCGATCCCCGCCGCGGCACGTTACCTGCAGGCAAGCGGCGCGCCGGCTGACTGGGATGCAGCGATCTTCGCCTATAACCACGCCGCCTGGTACGTCGCCCAGATCAAGCTGTGGGCCGAGCGCTATCGCGGCCCCGCGACGAGCCTCGCCGGTCTGCCGGCCGGCTCGGCGGTCTCCCAGGCGCTCGCCGGCGGCGGGCTCTGGCTGGCGCCGGTGCCGGGATCCAGCGCGGTCTGCGACCGCCGCATCGTCGCCGACGTCGCCATGCTCCTGCGGCGCTTCCGGATGGCCGCGGGTGATTGCTTCTCGCTCAGCGGTCACGCGCAGACGGGAGAGCACCCCCTCGGCCTTGGCATCGACCTCGCGCCCGCGGCGGGCGGCAGCTGGGACCTCGTCGGCCAGGCCGCGATGTCGCTCGGCTGGCGCCCGAGCTGTGCGGCGTCGGGCTGCGCCGGCCTGCTGCCGAGCCCGTTTCGCTTCATCGGCTATAACGGATATCCACTGCACGGCGATCCCGCCCACGCGGGAGGCAACGCGCACCTGCACCTCTCGTGGCAGCACACGCCGGCGGCGCCCGGTACGCCGGCGGCGCGCGTGCAGACCCTCCTACCACCGACCGGAGACGAGCGCCCATGATCACCCCCGACCTCGGCCGGCGCGCCGGCCCTGACGAGCCCCCCGCCCACGACGAGCCCACCGCCCACGACGAGTCCACGGCCCCTGACCAGTCAGCGGCCGCTGACGAGTCCGCGGAGGAGCCCGTCGACGCCGCTGAAGCGCCGGGACGGCCCGATCCGGCGCCGGACGGCGCCGGGCTGCGCTTCTCGCGGCCCGGTGGCCCGGTCGTCGTCATCTGCGGCCTTCACGGCGGCGCCGGGACGAGCACGCTCGCCTACGGCGTGGCGGCGCAGGCCGCCCACGAGAGCCCGGCCACCGTCCTGCTGTGCGAGACGGACGCAGCGGCCGGCGACGTAGCGGCGCTGGCGGGCGTGACCTCGCCGTACTCGCTCAGCGAGCTGGCCGCGGAGTTCGAGGCCGGCCGCTCGCCCGCCGGCGGGACGCTCGCCCGCGCCGGCAAGCTGCGCGTCATCGCCGCTGCGCCGGCGCCCGCGCCCGCCGTCGGCGACGACGCGGTGATCGCTCTGATGAACGCTGCGCGCCCACGTCACGGCCTGACCGTCATCGACGCCGGCACGCCCCGCGCCCCGCTCACGCGCGAGCTGCTGCGGATCGCGACACACGTCATCTGGGTCACGGTCGCGCGGCCCGGCGCGGCCCAGCGCGGACGCGCGCTGCTGTCCGGCCGGCTCGCGCCTGCGCTCGCCGCCCGTCAGGCGCTGGTCGTTCGCGGAGTTCGGCGTGCCGGCGGCGCGGGTGCGCGCCAGCAGGCCGCCGAGCTGCGCCAGCTGGCCGACGATTGCTGCGAGCGGCTCGTCTTCGTCGTCGACAGTCCCGGCGTCAGCGGCGCTCACGTCGAGCTCGGCGAGCGGCGGATGCTGGCGGCGCTGACGTCGCTCTCCGGTTTCCTCGCCGACCCGGGCCAGGGCTGAGCGGCATGGCGGGCGGGTCTCCCAAGCAGCAGCAGGAGCAGGCGATCATGATCCTCGCCGGAATGGCGCTCGCCGCCATCGTCACGGCCGCGGCGGTGGCCTGGGGCTGCGCGACCGTCGTCGCCTGGGTGCACTCCGGCCAGCTGCCGCGCCTCGGCCTCGACAAGGCCGTGACGATCGCGACGTCCCCCGAGTTCTGGTCGGCCGACCCGGCGTCGGCGTACCCGCGCGACGTGCAACGCCTGCTGCCAGGCGGGTGGGGGTTCTGGAGCACGACTGCGCTCATGGTCGTCCTCGTCGCGGCGATGGTCGTCGCCGCGATGCGCGAGATCGCCGAGCGCATGGCCCAGACGGTCGCCGACCGGCGCTGGTATCACATCTTCCTCGGCCGGCGGCCGCAGGCGTTCGGGCGCTACCGCACCGTCAAGACCGCGCTCGTCGTCGACGCTCCGCAGCCCGAGCGCGTGATCGTCGGGACGATCGCCAACCCGCCCGCGCTCATCGCCGTCCAGGAGCACGCCCAGATCTGCGCGATCGCTGCGCCGCACAGCGGCACGACGTCCGGCCTGATCGTGCCGGCGGTGCTCGAGCACGACGGCCCCGTGGTGACGACGGCGACGGATAACGACGTCGTGCACGCCACGCTGCAGGCCCGCAAGCGGATGGGCGGCGAGGCCTTCGTCTGGGATCCGTTCGGCGACTACACGGACGGCTGGGATCCGTTACAGGGCTGCGAGCAGTGGTCGTACGCGCTGACTGCGGCACGCTGGCTCGGGCACGCGCTCGCGTTCGGCGAGAACGAGAGCACCGAGTACTTCGACGAGGTGGCCCAGGAGCTCGCCGCCCCGCTGCTGCATGCGGCGGCGCTGAGCCCCGCCAAGACGATCGTCGACGTCTACGGCTGGGTGCGCGACCGCGACGTCGAGACCCCGATGAAGATCCTGACCGAGGTCGGCGCGGAGGACCCGCGCGCCCGCCTGCAGGCGGTCTACCGGCTCAACGAGCGGCGCCGCGACGCGGTCATCGGCGCGGTCCAGTTCCAGCTGAAGGCCTACGGGCACCCGGCCGTCCAGCGAACGGCGACGCGCGGGCGCGGCATCACGCCGGAGGAGCTCTTCGACGGCCGCCCCAACACCGTCTACATCGTCGCCGGTCGCGAGCACCAACGGCTGCTCGCCCCGCTCGCGGTCACGATGCTCAGCTCGCTGGTCTACTACGCGACCGAGCTGGAGAACCGCGAGCGGCGGCGGATCGCGCCGCCCGCGCTGTTCGCGCTCGACGAGACGGCGCAGGTCGTGCCGCTCCAGGAGCTGCCCCAGATCCTGTCGGTCTCGCATGACATCGGGATCCGCTTCGTGACGGTCTGGCATTCGCTGGCGCAGATGCGCGAACGCTACGGCAACGATGCGGCGGCCGAGATCATGGCGATGTCGCAGGCGAAGGCGTTCCTGGGAGCGATCACGGACGAGGGCACGCGCCACGAGCTGCTGCGGCTGCTCGGCAAGGGCAGCGACGAGCACGACGGAATGACCGCGCAGGCGCTGCAGCGACTGCGTGCCGGCCAGGGGCTGCTGATCCACGACGGGTTGCCGCCGGTGTTCTTCACGCAGCGCCCCGACGTCGAGGCGCGCGATCCCGTCGCCGTCGGAGTGCCATGAGGCAACTGCCGCGTCCGCGCGTCGCCGAGGCGCTGCTGCGCTCACGCGTGTCGCTGGCCGACGCGGCACAGGCGCGCATCGGCCGTCGCGTGCACGCGGCGATCGTGCTCGAGCTCGGTGCGCGCGGGCCGGCCGCGCTGCTGGGCTCCCGCAGTGATCCGGTGCTGCTGGCGATCACCGACGGCGACGTCTACCTGCTGGACTGCCGGCGCACGACCCTCGGGCCCCGGGTCGGCGGGGTCGTCGACCACCTGCCGCGCACGGGGCTCGTCTCGCAGTGGCATCGTCGCCGGCTCGACGTGAAGGCCGAGCTGTCCTGGCCCGAGGCGCACGTCTACCTCACGGCCACGACGCGGCCCGGTCCGCAGACCGACCTCGCGATCGGCCTGCTCATGAGCAGCGAGCTCGACCGCGACGCCTAGAGGACCACTAGTGGGGTGTCTGCGCCGGGACGACGCGATGGTCCGAGCCGCCGCTGCGGTTGGTCTGCGCCAGCGCCAGCGTGATCGCGAGCACGGCCAGGGCGACCACTGCGGCGTAGCGCAGCCGCGTCAGCGCAATCGCGCCGGCCGCGAGCGCGGCGACGAGCGAGAGCCGCCAGTTCGCGGCTGCGGCGATGGCCACGAGCATCGCGGCTGCGACCGCCGCCGCGGCCAGCGTCCGGATCGTGCGGCGGGCCATCGTGCGGCGCTTCATCGCGTGCCGACCATGTCGTGGGGGCGATGACAGCGGCGCGCAGCGTGCTGCGCGACGTCCAGCGGGTGACGCTGGCGGCCGTCGTCGTGGGAGCGCTCGCAGCCGGCGTGGTCGTCGTGCTCGCGGCGGGCGCGAGGTTGCGCGCGTGGTTCGGGCTCACGCCGCAGCAGCCGGTCGACGTGCCCGTCGCAGAGCTGTGGCTCACCAACGCACGCGCGCTGCTGATCGCGTTTGGCGCCGCAGTGGCCGTCGTCTGGTGGCCGCGGGCGCGCGCGGCGCTCGATGTCGCCCTCTGCCTCGTGCTCGGCGGCAACGTGCTGCTGGTCGCCGTCGCCTTCGGGGCCTACGGGGAACCGCTGCTGCGGCTCGCGCCGGGGCACTACGTGCTCGAGCTGCTCGCCGTCGCGACGGCGGCCGCGGCATACCTCGACGCCCGCCGCGCGGGCGCCCTGCGAGTGCCTGTGCTGGCCGGGTGCGCGGTCGCGGTCGCGGCGCTGCTGCTGGGCGCGGCACTGCTCGAGAGCGCTGGTGCCTGAGCGACACCGGGGCGGTCGGTGCGAGGGCATCGCGAGACTCTTGCATACTCGCGGCGCGCCGGCCCAGGCTGTTCGGTGCCGCAGCGTCGCGGCGCCGAGCACGATGGTGATATTGCGTCGGCCTAACGGCCCCCGCGGCCGTCCCGCGTGCCACGAGGGGGGCGTGACGCGCGGGACTCGGCCGGGGCGAGCGGCAGGAGACGGCCGCTCGGTGCTTCGCTCGCGTTGATGGACGCCACGCCGGGAGGGAGCGTGGTGGCCTCGAGCGAAGATTGAGGTCTGTCTGTCATGACGCAGCGCACTGCGTGTTGGATCATGGGAATCGTGGTTCGCCGGGGAACAGCCGGCCCGCACATCTGCGAGGGCCGCGATGATGGCACATGTCTCTGAAAACGTGCGCGGCCCGCCGAAGTTGCGCGTCAACGCAGGATTCAACCGAGAAGCTGCGTAGGCATCGGCCGCGACGAGGTATTGGTCGCCGGCGTGAGGGTCTCGCCCTCCTCAGGCCGGCGGCGGTTACGAGATTCGACGACATCGTGGGATGGCGAGCTCGTATGCCCCGGCCGAGCTGCGGTCGCGGGTCCCGTGCCATGCGTACCCGGCGCTGCGTCCTCGTATCAATCGTCTCATGACATCTGCTTGGCCGCATGCACAGAAAAAGAGCTTATTGGGTGAATGTGCCGACTGACACACAGCTTCGCTCGCTGTGAGTAAGCTTATCACACGCAACAGGCGGGGACTCTGTGTGAGTCATATCACCGATACTATGACCTTGTAGGTGTAGCGTCGTGTGTTCAATCAATTCAAGGAGGTGCGGGATGCTCGTCCATATGGCCTGGGATTTCATCGATGCAACCGAAGAGGGCGACCGTCGGAGGCTTGCGGCCTTCAGGCAGTGGGCGCCGCCGGCCGGAGCCGAGTTCAAGGGCTTCTACGGCTTCGCGGACACGAGGGGTGGTGTGGCAATCCTCGAAGTCGACAGCGCCGACACGCTCGCTCGGGTGACCTCACCGTGGGTGCCGTGGTTGAAGTTCACCACGAGGCTGCTCGTGCCGGTCGATATCTCCAGCGCCATTGCCGGCGAAGCGATCGCTTTCCGTGACTCGGTGAGCCAGTAGTCGTGGCTGTATTGCAGGAACATCGTTCCTGAGTCCGGTCCCTCCAAATCGAGACTTCGGCGCAGCTGGCCGGAGCTGTCCAGCGCAGCCCGTCAGGGCGATCGAATGCGAGCCGCTCAGCGGTGCACTTGACGGCTCCGGGCGGCGAAGCTGCGCCGTCGAAGTCTGCGGTCTTCGACCAGACGCATCAACACCCCGCTCGCGACTGTGAGCGTCGAGGCGACGGCCGTGTATCACGATGTCCTTGACGCGGCATCACCGCGCGCGCGAGCACGCTTGTGCACCTCCGCCACGGCCTCGTCCTGCGTCAGGCCGTAACGCTCTCGGTACTCCTTCAGACGGATCTCCGCCGAAAATCGTTTTCACTCCTCCCCCGCTCGTCAGCCCAAACGTCGCTGCTCATCCCGTCGCCGCTGAGAACCGGCCGCGGTGCGCCGGTCGCACCTGAGCGAATGGCGAGTTGCTCGCGCCGGGTCCGAAGAAGTCGCCAATTACCCGTGGGCGTCCCGACAGATGGCGAGATGTTCGCGCTGTTCGCCAAGAAGTCGCCAATCGCCCGTCGCGCCTCAAGCCCCCGCGCCGCATCCTGTCGCCCTCGCCCCGACTCACCCCTCCTTCATCGATGCCGTTCGGTCTCGCCACAAGCCCAAGGGGCGAGATCCGCGCCGCCGCGACCTAGACCTCCCCCGCTCGTCAGCCAGCACCTCGCGATGCTAGGTGACGGCCGCCAACACATCGTTTACCGCGGGCCGCCACGACATCGTTTACCGGGCTGGGCATTCTGCCGCCAGGACATCGTTTCCATCCGGTCGGGCTTTGACGCTCGGGCGCTCGTGGTGT
>Ga0136631_10000109_pt1 | contig 23300 bp, 25 predicted proteins | sample AntDrymUQ6012206_2_FD_104655 | JGI IMG/M metagenome (GOLD analysis project Ga0136631, IMG submission 104655) | Polar desert sand microbial communities from Dry Valleys, Antarctica - metaG UQ601 (22.06) | ecosystem: Environmental > Terrestrial > Soil > Desert | place: Antarctica: Dry Valley... | reverse complement strand
GTCGACTCTCGATCCGGCCGACAGCGACAGCACTCTCGATGTGTTCGTACGCGACCTGCAGACCGCCACCACCACGCTTGTCAGCCGCGCAACCGGAGCCTCAGGCACCAAGAGCAACGGCGACTCGTCCAGCCCAGCCATTTCGGGCGACGGACACCACGTCACCTTTAGCTCGCAGGCGGCGAATCTCGATCCGGACGACGGCGACACGACCCGGGATGTGTTCGTACGCGACCTGCAGACCGCCACCACCACGCTTGTCAGCCGCGCAACCGGAGCCTCAGGCACCAAGAGCAACCGCGACTCAACCAGCCCAGCAATCTCCGGCGACGGACACCACGTCACCTTCGACTCACAGGCATCGAATCTCGATCCAGCCGAGGGCATCAATGTCTTCGTACGCGACGGAACGGTCAGCACGACGACGCTCGTCAACCGCGCGACGGGGAGTACGGGCCTCAAGGACAAATCGATGTACCCTGCGGTTTCGAGCGACGGACGCTACGTAGCATTCGTCTCATCCGCGTCGAAGCTCGATCCGGCCGACAGCGACACGAGCCCAGATGTGTTCGTACGCGACCTGCAGACCGCCACCACCACGCTTGTCAGCCGCGCAACCGGAGCCTCAGGCACCAAGAGCAACGGCGACTCGTTGAGGCCGGACATCTCGGGCGACGGACGCTACGTGACCTTCGACTCGATTGCGTCGAATCTCGATCCAGCCGACAGCGACCCGACGCGGGATGTGTTCGTACGCGACCTGCAGACCGCCACCACCACGCTTGTCAGCCGCGCCTCAGGCACCAAGGGCAACGGCTACTCGTTGAACCCGGCGATTTCGGGCGATGGACGCTACGTCACCTTCGACTCGATTGCGTCGAATCTCGATCCAGCCGACGGCGACACCAGCCGGGATGTATTCGTACGCGACCTGCAGACCGCCACCACCACGCTTGTCAGCCGCGCAACCGGAGCCTCAGGCACCAAGAGCGACGGCTACTCGTTGTGGCCGGCGATTTCGGGCGATGGACGCTACGTCACCTTCGACTCGATTGCGTCGAATCTCGATCCGGCCGACGGCGACACCAGCCGGGATGTATTCGTACGCGACCTGCAGACCGCCACCACCACGCTTGTCAGCCGCGCGACCGGAGCCTCAGGCACCAAGGGCAACGGGGGGTCGTTCAGACCGGCGATTTCGGACGACGGACGCTACGTGACCTTCGACTCACAGGCGGCGAATCTCGATCCGGACGACGGCGACACGACCCGGGATGTGTTCGTACGCGACCTGCAGACCGCCACCACCACGCTTGTCAGCCGCGCAACCGGGAACTCTGGCATCAAGGGCAACGGCGAGTCGTCCATCCCGGATATCTCGGGCGACGGACGCTACATCGCCTTCACCTCGGATGCATCGAATCTCGATCCGGACGACGGCGACACCGTCAGCGACGTGTTTGCACGCGACGTGCTAGGAGCGCCTACGTCTCAGACCCCTTGAGCAATTCCACGTGTATCTGCCGGTATGACGTTCGTTGGGACCCACATGAAATCCATCCACCGCGCGACTGTACCGTCCACTTCGTGACCGTCGTCGAGCTCGACACCCCGCACGGCCCGGCCCGCGCCCACCTGCATCCGGTCGACGAGCCGCTCGCCGCGCTCGTGCTCGGCCACGGGGCGGGCGGCGGCGTGGCGGCACGCGACCTCGTCGCCGCGACGCGGGCCGCGCACAGCGCGGACGTGAGCGTCGTGCTCGTCGAGCAGCCCTACCTCGTCGCCGGACGGCGCTCGCCGCCGCGCGCGCCGGTGCTCGACGCCGCCTGGACCGCCGTCGTCACCCAGCTCGCCGCCGGGCCGCTGCGCGACCTTCCGCTCCTCGCCGGAGGGCGCTCGTCCGGCGCGCGCGTCGCCTGCCGCACGGTGGCGGCGACCGGCGCTGTCGCGGTGCTGTGCCTCGCGTTCCCGCTCGTCGCACCGTCGGGCGCGAGCCGCCAGGAGGAGCTCGACGGCGCCGGCGTGCCCGTGCTCGTCGTGCAGGGAGCGAGCGATCGCTTCGGGATGCCCGAACCGTCCGCCACGCGGTCCGTCGTGGTCGTCAGGGGCGACCACGGGCTGAAGTCCGACCTCGCCGCCGTGACCGACGCGGTTGCCGGCTGGCTGCCGGCGATCGTGGCGTCGCGCGTGTAGTCGAGCCGCGGCGGCGACGTGTCGGCCGCGCATCGTCGCGGTCGATCCCGTTGCGCTACATCCGCAGCACCGGCCGCGCCGGCGGGCCGAGCGGCGCGTTGGCGCAGGCCGAGAGCGCGAGGCCGACGGTGTCGCGGGTGGCGAGCGGGTCGATGACGCCGTCGTCCCACAGGCGAGCGGTCGCGTAGTACGGATGGCCCTGGGTCTCGTACTGCGCGCGGGTGCGCTCGCGCAGGGCCTCGATCTCCGCCGGCTCACGGCCGGAGGCCACCGCGCTGAGGACCGTCGCGGCCTGCTCGCCGCCCATGACCGAGATGCGGGCGTTCGGCCACGTCCAGAGCAGGCGCGGGTCGTACGCGCGGCCGCACATGCCGTAGTTGCCGGCGCCGTAGGAGCCGCCGACGATGACCGTGAGCTTCGGCACGCGTGCACACGAGACTGCCGCGACCATCTTGGCGCCGTCGCGTGCGATGCCGCCGGCCTCCGCCTCGCGGCCGACCATGAAGCCCGTGATGTTCTGCAGGAACAGCAGCGGGATGCCGCGCTGGTCGCAGAGCTCGATGAAGTGCGTGGCCTTCAGCGCGCTCTCGGAGAACAGGACGCCGTTGTTGGCGAGGATCCCGATCGGGTGCCCGTGGACGTGGGCGAAGCCGCAGACGATCGTCGTCGCGTAGAGCGCCTTGAACTCGTGCAGCAGCGAGCCGTCGACGATCCGGGCGATGATCTCGCGCGGGTCGTAGGCCGAGCGAGGGTCGACCGGCACCGCGCCGTAGAGGCCGGCGGGATCGACGGCGGGATCGACGACCGGCAGGCGCTTCCACGGCGCGGGCGCCGGCGGGCCGAGCGTCGCGATGATCGAGCGCACGATCTGCAGCGCCTCGAGGTCGTCGCCCGCGAGGTGGTCGGTGACGCCCGAGCGGCGGCTGTGCAGGTCACCGCCGCCGAGCTCCTCGGCCGTGACCTCCTCCCCCGTGGCCGCCTTCACGAGCGGCGGGCCACCGAGGAAGATCGTCCCCTGCTCGCGGACGATGACCGTCTCGTCGCTCATCGCGGGGACGTAGGCGCCGCCGGCCGTGCACGATCCCATGACGGCCGCGACCTGCGCGATCCCCGCGGCCGACATCTGCGCCTGGTTGAAGAAGATCCGGCCGAAGTGCTCGCGGTCGGGGAAGATCTCGTCCTGGAGCGGCAGGTACGCCCCGCCCGAGTCGACGAGGTAGATGCACGGCAGCCGGTTGCGCAACGCGATCTCCTGCGCCCGCAGGTGCTTCTTGACCGTCATCGGGAGGTACGTGCCGCCCTTGACCGTCGCGTCGTTGGCGACGACGACGACCTCCCGCCCGGACACCCGCCCGATGCCCGTCACGATCCCGGCTCCCGGCGCCGCGCCGTCGTAGAGGCCGTGAGCGGCGAGCGGCGAGAGCTCGAGGAACGGCGAGCCGCGGTCCAGGAGGCGCTCGACGCGCTCGCGCGGCAGGAGCTTGCCGCGGGCGACGTGGCGCTCGGCGGCCCGCCGCCCCCCGCCGGCCCGCGCCACTGCGAGCTGCTCGCGCAGGTCCTCGACGAGCGCCCGGTGGGCGGCCTCGTTGGCCGCGAAGGCCGCGGCGCGGCGGCGCGCGCTCGTCGTCAGCACGACGCTCACGGTTCACTCCCGACCGCGACGAGCGCCTGACCGCCGCTCACGCGGTCCCCGGGCGCGACGGCGAGCCCCTCGACCGTGCCCGCCGCCGGCGCGACGACCTCGAGCTCCATCTTCATCGACTCGAGCACGACGAGCACGTCGCCGGCGCGGACGCTGTCGCCGTCGCGCACGCGCACGGCCAGGACGCTGCCCGGCATCGGCGCCTCGAGCGCCGCGCCCCCGCCGTGCAGGTCGCGGCGCAGCTCGAGGACCTCCTCGCGAAAGCTCCACGCCCGCCCGTCGATGCCGAGCCGCGTGATCGCCCCGTCGCCGGCGTGGGCCCAGGCGCGCCGCTCGCCGTCGAGCGTCACTGCGAGCTCGTCGCCGTCGAGGCACGCGTGCGCGGCGCGCGGCGGCCCGTCGCCCACGCGCACGTGACCGTCGGCCACGATCACCTCGACCGCCGCCCCGCGCCCCTCGGGCGCCAGGCGCCAGCGCAGCGGCGCGCGACCGTCCAGGCGCCAGCCGACGAGCCGGTCCCACGGATCGTCGCCCGCCCCGAGCTCGAGCGTGCGTGCGAGCGCGGCGGCGGCGACCGCGTCGTCGTCGGCCGCCGGGTCCGCCGGCGCCGCCGGCAGCCGCTCGACGAGCCCGGTGTCCAGCGCGCCGGCGCGCACCTCGGGGTCGGCGAGGAGGCGGCGCAGGAACGCGGTGTTCGTCGGCGGCCCGAGGATCGCGAGGTGCGTGAGCGCGCCGTCGAGGCGCTCGAGCGCCTGCCGGCGCGTCGGCGCGTGCGCGACGACCTTCGCCAGCAGCGAGTCGTAGTGCGTGCCGACCTCGCTGCCGGCCTGCACCCCGCTGTCGACCCGGATGCCCGGTCCGGATGGTTCGCGGTAGACGACGATCCGTCCGCCGCGCGGGAGGAATCCGCGCTCGGCCTCCTCGGCGCAGACGCGCGCCTCGACGGCGTGACCGCGCCCGACGACGTCGTCCTGCGCGAGCCACAGCGGCTCGCCGGCCGCGATGCGCAGCTGCGCCTCGACGAGGTCCAGGCCGTAGACCAGCTCGGTCACGGGGTGCTCGACCTGCAGGCGCGCGTTGCACTCGAGAAACCAGAAGGCACCGGGATCGCCGGCCGGGACGAGGAACTCGCAGGTGCCCGCGCCGGCGTAGCCCGCAGCGCGGGCGAGCGCGACGGCGGCCTCCCCCATGCCCGTGCGCATGCCCTCGTCGACGACCGGCGACGGGCACTCCTCGACGAGCTTCTGGTGACGGCGCTGGAGGCTGCACTCGCGCTCCCCGAGCGCGATCGCCCCGCCGTGGGCGTCGGCGAGGAGCTGGACCTCGACGTGACGTGCGCGCTCGACGTAGCGCTCGGCGAGCAGCGCATCGTCGCCGAAGCCCGCAAGCGCCTCGCGGCGCGCCGCCGCCAGCGCGCTCGGCAGCTCGTCGAGCGCGCCCACGATCCGCATCCCGCGTCCGCCGCCGCCGCCGGCCGCCTTGACCATCAGCGGCAGCCGCTCCGGATCCTCGGCCGCCCACGCGAGGATCTCCTCGTCGCGCAGGCCCGGGCGATGGATCCCGGGGACCACGGGCACCCCGGCCGCGGCCGCGAGGCGCTTGGCCGCGATCTTGTCGCCGAGCAGCTCGATCGCCTCGGGCGAGGGACCGACGAACGTCAGGCCCGCGTCGGCGCACGCCCGCGCGAACTCCGCGCGCTCGGCGAGGAAGCCGTAGCCGGGATGCACCGCCTGCGCGCCGCTGCGCAGCGCCGCCTGCACGATCGCGTCCACCCGCAGGTAGGACTGCGGCGCGGGCGCGGGCCCGATCGTGATCGCCACATCGGCCAGGCGAACGTGCGGCGCGTCCGCGTCGGCCTCCGAGCAGACGGCGATCGCGCGGATGCCCAGGCGCCGGAGCGTCGCGATGACCCGCACCGCGATCTCCCCGCGGTTGGCGACGAGGACGCTGGAGAACACCGGCCGCTCAGCCCTCCGCGGGCGGGTGCCAGTCGACCGGGCCGGCGACGAGCGTGTGCGAGTGCAGCGGCCGGCCGAGCACGCGCCAGACCTCGCCCGCGGCCTCGAGCATCGCGTCGAGGTCGATCCCCGTCTCGATCCCCATCTCGTGGAGCATCGAGACGAGGTCCTCGCTGGCGATGTTGCCGGTCGCGCCGGGGGGCACGGGGCAGCCCCCGAGCTCACCGAAGCTCGACTCGAACGACGTGCAGCCGGCCTGCAGCGCGGCGAGCACGTTCGCCATGCCCTGGCCGCGCGTGTTGTGGAAGTGGGCGGTGAGCTGCACGCCGTCGCCGAGCACTGCGCGGGCGGCCGCGAAGTGCTCGCCCACCTGGACGGGGTTCGCCATGCCGGTCGTGTCGCCGAAGCCGATCTCGTGCGCGCCGGCGTGCATGAGGTGGAATGCGAGCGCCAGCACGCGCTCGCGGTCGACGCGGCCCTCGTAGGGGCAGCCGAAGCTCGTCGCGATGATGGCCTCGACGCGCAGCCGGGCGCCATGAGCGCGGGCGATGACGCGGTCGAGCGTGGCGAGCGACTCCTCGACCGAGCGGTTGACGTTGCGCTGGTTGTGCGTCTCGCTCGCCGAGAGGAAGACGGCGATCTCGTCGAACCGGTCGCGCTGGCGCAGCGCGCGGTCCAGGCCGCGGTCGTTGGGGATGAGCACGCTCAGCGAGACGTCGTCGGGCACGTCGATCGCGGCGAGCACCTCCTCGGCGTCGGCGAGCTGGGGGACGACGTCGGGGCGCACGAAGCTTGTGATCTCCATGCGCTTGACGCCCGTGCGGGCGAGACGGTCGATGAGCGCGACCTTGTCGGCGGTCGCGATGGTCTCCGGCTCGTTCTGGAAGCCGTCGCGCGGACCGACCTCGCGGATCTCGACGGAGGCCGGGAGGGCCGTCATGCCCCGAGCGCCCGCGCTATGACCATCTGCTGGACCTCGTCGGTGCCCTCGCCGATCGTGAGGATCTTCGCGTCGCGGTACATGCGACACACCGGGTACTCCTCGATGTAGCCGTAGCCGCCGTGAATCTGGACGGCCTCCTCGGCGCAGCGCACCGCCAGCCGGCCGGTCTTGAGCTTCGCCTGCGCGGCCGCGAGGTTGAAGTCGCGACCGGCGTCCTTCAGCAGCGCGGCGCGGTAGACGAGCAGCCGCGCGGCCTCGATCTCGGTCGCCATGTCCGCGAGCTTGACCTGGATCGCCTGGAACTTCGAGATCGGCTTGCCGAACGCGCGGCGCTGCTTCGCGTAGGCGAGCGCCTGGTCGAGCGCGCCCTGGGCGAGCCCGAGGCCCATTGCGGCAACGCCGATGCGCCCGATCGCCAGGACGTGAAGGAACTGCTTGAAGCCCGCACCGCGCTGGCCGAGCAGGTTCTCGCGCGGCACCCGGCAGCCGGTGAACGTCAGCGGCCGCGTGTCCGAGGCGTGCCAGCCCATCTTGCGATAGGGCTCGCCCTGCTCGTAGCCGGGCGTGCCGTTGGCGACGAGGAGGTTCGAGATCTCGTTCGAGGCGGTGAGCGCCGTGATCGTCACGAGGCCGGAGATGTCGGTGCCGGCGTTCGTGATGAACTGCTTGGCGCCGTCGACGACCCACTCGCCGCCGTCGAGGCGCGCCCGGGTCTTCGTGTTGGCGGCGTCCGATCCTGCCTCGGCCTCGGTGAGGCCGAAGGCGCCGAGTATCTCGCCGCTGCACAGCCTCGGCATCCACTCCCGCTTCTGGTCCTCGCTGCCGAAGAGGTACACCGGCTGCGTGCCAAGCGACGTGTGCGCGCACAGCGTGATCGCGACCGAGGAGTCCACGCGTGTGAGCTCCTCGACGGTCAGCGCGTACGCGAGTGTGTCCCCGCCGGCGCCGCCGTAGCGCTCGGGGAACGGGATCCCCATGAGGTTCAGCGCGCCGAGCTTGGCGATGATCTCGTAGGGGATCTGCTTCGTGCGGTCGAGCTCCTCGGCCACCGGCGCGACCTCGCCCTCGGCGAAATCGCGTACCGTGCGGCGCAGCAGCTCGTGGTCGTCGGAGAGATCGAGGTTCATCGGCGCTTTATTAGTATGAACGCTCGTTCATAGCGGTGCAACTGAGCCTTGCGGGCTGGCGTACGATCTCCTGCATGGCAGTGAACGTCCGCTCATCGAGCGACACGAGCGAGCGCATCCACGAGGCTGGCCTCGAGCTCTTCAACGAGCGCGGCTACACCGGCACGACCGTGCGCGAGCTCGCCGACGCCTGCGGCCTGACGCCGGGCGCGATCTACAACCACTACGCCTCCAAGGAGGCGCTGCTGTTCGCGATCGTCGACCGCGTCCACGACGAGGCCGACGCCGTGCTCAGCGAGACGCTGCGCGCCAGCGGCGCCGACCCGGTCGCGCAGCTCGAAGCGCTCGCGGCCGCCTTCACCGCCTTCCACATCGCCCGCCCGCGTGAGACGCGGGTCGCCAACCGCGACTACATCTACCTGCCGGCGGGCGAGCGCGACAGCGTCGTGCGCCGCCGCCGCCGCGTACGCGCGCTCTTCGCCGACGTGCTGCGCGAGGGCGAGCGGCGCGGGCGCTTCTCCTTCGCCGAGCTCGGCAGCGAGGACGCCGTCCAGGCGGCGAGCATGGCGATCCTCAACATGGTCGTCCTCGTGGGCGAGTGGTTCGGACCCGGCGGGCCGCGCAGCGCCGCCGACACCGCCGCGCTGCACGGGCGCCTCGCGCTGCGGATCGCGCGTGGCGGCAGCTGAGCGCCAGCATCGATTGGCGACTTCCTCGGGCTGGCAGCCAAGAAGTCGCCACCGGTGCGGCGGCGAGCCAGACCAGCGCGTTCCGGCGCGCACCTCATCGATGCCGTCCCGGGAGCCCTTGCGAAAACGGTCCGAGTGCTCGCGGCCGAGTCGGCGCGGGCGGGCGCCGCGCCCATGGATGTCATGCGCAAAGCGCCCCACACCACCACGACAAGCCGAGCGTGTCGCGTTGCCCCGCATAGGCTAGGTATCACTGCTGATACCATGCTGCCGTATGGCGATGACGTTGCGGCTGACCGAGGACGAGACCGAGGCGCTGCGCCGACGCGCTCGGCGAGAGGGTCGCTCGATGCAGGACGTGGCGCGCGAGGCTGTACGCGAGTACATCGATCGCACGAGCCGGCGCGAGCTGCTTGACCAGGTGCTCGACGAGGATCTGCCTCGGTACGCCGAAGCGCTCGACCGCCTGGGCGAGTGATCTTCCTTGACCTCGAGGCGCTCCTCTATGTCGCGGAGCGAACGCTCGGAACCGTGCCTTCGGTCCGGGACTACGGTCTGCTCGAGTCTGCGCTTGCGCGCCCGCAGGCCACGGCCTTCGGCGACGACGCATACACCGGCATCCACGAAAAGGCGGCGGCGTTGCTGCAATCGCTCACGTGCAACCACGCATTGATCGACGGCAACAAACGGCTCGCCCTCGCGGGCATCCTCTCGTTCTACGGCATGAACGGCCTTCGACTCACCCTCACCAACGACGAGGCGTATCGCCTCGTCATGAGCGTCGCCTCCAGCGAGCTCGTCGACGTTGGCGACATCGCGTCAGTGCTCGAGCGCGGCACGGCACCCCGAGGGGTACACAGCGGGCCCGTCAGAGGAGCCGGAGCGGGCTGATACCCCTGTCGGCCAGGCTCCTCAGCCTGGTGAACTGCGCAGGTGTCAGCGGTGCACTGCGCCGCAGCGCGTGCGTCTCGGCTGGCGTCAGCCCGACTCCGGCCGCGGGCTTGGCGATCTCAGCCGTGCGGTGGACGTGGGTCGGCGGTAGGACGTACGGGTCTTGCTGTCGCTCGCGGGCCACTGTCGTTTCCTCCCCCATGTCTGGACGGTCGCCCAGGAGTCCGCAGATGCTCCCCACCACGCGAGCCCCTGATGGGCCAAGCGCTCCACGCGATACCCGCGGCCTCCGTGACCCAAACCTGCCGCGGCGAACGTCCTGGCGCGTCATGGCTCGGCAGCGCCAGCGGGACGACTACCCGGGATCCGGGAGAACGAGCGCGCTCAGCCCGGGCTCAGACCGGCGTCGCGAGCTCGACGAGCGTGCCGAACGGGTCGCGGACCCAGGCGACGCGCTGGCCGTGCGACGCGTCGGTTGGCGCTGCCAGCGACGTGCAGCCGGCCTCCAGGGCGCGCTCGTAGGCGCCGTCGACGTCGTCGGCGACGAGCGCGATCTCGACGTTCGCCGGCTTGCCGTCCTGCGCCGCGCGCCGCACGCCGCCGGGGAAGTTTCCCTCGCCGAGCGTGTAGGCGGCGAAGGCGAGCCGCGTCGGACCCGTGTCGAGCTGCGCGTACGTCCCGCTCGGGGCGACGAACTCGCCGCGCAGGCCGAACGTCCGCTCGTAGAACTCGGCCGTCGGCGCGGGGTCGTCGACATAGACGATGACCCAACCGAGGCGCAGCTCCACGTCAGCCACGTTCGCGCGCCTTGCGCTCGCGGCTGAACTCCCACCAGGGCCGCGCCGGGCCGCCGTCGGCGTAGGCGACGGCGGCGACGAACGTGTCGAGCAGGCACGGATCGTGGCGGTGCCCGTCGAGCACGCACAGGCGGTCGTAGAGCTCCTGCGGATCGCGGCCGCGCAGGTCGTCGAGCCCGGTGACGTCGAGGCGCTCGAGCTTGCGCGCCACGGCCGGGCCGACGTTCGGGATCGCGGTGAGCTCGCTCGTCATCGGCCGCATGCTCGCCGAGCGCACGCGGCGCGTCTTGGAGAAAACGGCCATCTACGCCAGCAGCGCCGACGGCGGCACGCCGGCGAGCTCGCGGCAGTCGCCCGCGAAGTGGGCCTGGTCGGCGTATCCCGCGTCGGCAGCGACACGCGCGAGCTCGTCGCCGGCGTGCGCGGCCGCCAGCGCACGGCCGAGCCGCAGCACACGCGCCAGCCGCTTGGGGCCGTAGCCGACCGCCGCGCCGACGCGGCGGCGCAGCTGGCGCTCGCTGACGTGCAGCTCGTGGGCGAGCTCGCCCACCGGTCGCGCGCTGTCCTGCAGGCGGGCCACGACAGCCTGCACCAGCGGGTCCGGAGCGCGGGCCGCGGCTGCGCGCGGCGCGAGTGCCGCCAAGAGCGTCCCGCCCGGATCGGCGGTCTCGTCCAGGCGCTGGGCCAGCAGGTGACCCTCGTCGCCCCACAGCTCGTGCAGCGGGACGCGCGCGTCGCGCAGCACCGCGCCGTCCACGCCGATCAGCGGCGGCGCCGCGCCCGGCCGCAGGCGCACCCCGACGACGTGGGTGCGTACCGGCAGCGCCACGAGGAACGCCGTCGTGTTGGCGCCGACGACCGAGGTGCCCGCGCCCCGCGTCCAGATGATGTCGATGCAACCGTCGGGTATGACACGCACCGGCACGCCACCGCAGTCGCAGCGCTCCCAGATGCACACGACCCATGCGGTGAGCGCGGGCGTCGGCGGATGCTCGCGGTATTCCACGCGACAACGTTAACGCGCGGGGCCGGGTCCGTTAACGCGCGGGGCCGCGTCGAGACGTCCCGCCCGCCGGCGCGATCAGTAGCGTCGCTGACTGCGCCGTCGCCGTCAGTGACGCGGCGGCGGCAGGAGCCGCCCGAGCCGATCGATGATCGTCACCAAGAGCTCCCCCACCGTGTCCAGCGTCTGGTCGATCCCGTCGACGAGCCGCTGCGTCGTCTGCTCGAGCGCCGGACGCTCCTTCGGGGCCGCCGGCGCCGGAGGCGGCGGTGGCGGAGGCGGAGGCGGAGGCGCCGTCGCGACCTGCGGGGGCGCAGGTGGCGGCGGCGGAGGCGCGGGCGGCGCTGGTCGTGGGGCCGGCGGCGCCGCGGGGAGCGGCGGCGGCGGCGCGACCTCGGGCGTAGCCGCGACCGGCGGCGCCGCGCGGCGCGGCGCGGGGCGCCCGGCCGGCGGCGCGATCGGCGCGACCTCGGGCGTCCCCGCGCCGGCGCCATCCGCCTGCGCCGGCGAGATCTCGGGGCCGACGACGATCTGGCGCAGCGCGCTCAGACCGCCCAAGCCGCCCGCGCCGACGAGCACGACGACGAGTGCCGCCACGATGGCGACGGGCACGATCGCCGCGGCCGTCCCTGCCCGCAGAAGCTGGCGCAGCCATGCGCCGACGAGGTCCATCCTCCGATGATAGGCACCGACTCCACAGCGCAAGGACGTTCGATCGTGCGCACGCTGCGGGCCGCGCTGCTCGGGCTCACCCTCGTGCTGGCGATCATCGGCGCGGTCGGGATCGCGGCGCTCTACGGCGCCCGCCAGCAGTACGAGGACCAGCTCATCGCCGCGTCGGAGCTCGAGGTCTCCAGCGCGAACCTCCTGGCAGCGACGGTCGCGCTGGAGGCCAACCTCACGCGGCCGCGCTCACGGACCACGGCCCGCTTCGTGGCTCGCGCCGCGCAAGGCTTCGAGCGCAGTGCCGAGCAGGTCCACCGTCTCGCCGCCGACGACGGCCCCAGCCGCGCTCTCGCGGCGGCGATCCCGTCCCCGCGCGATGCACGAGCGCTCGCGCTGCACCCGACGATCGACGCGACCCGCGCCCGCGTCCGGCGCGCCCTGCCTGCGGTGCGCCGCGCCGTCGCCCTGCTGGCCGAGCGCCAGCACGTGCGCCGCGAGGCCGCCCGCCACACGGCTACGAACCACTCCCACACGGCGATCGTGGCGATCGGTGTCGGCGCGGGCCTGGCGCTCGTCGGTGTGCTCGCGTTCCTCACGCTGCTCATTCGCACGATGCATCGCCCGCTCGACGACCTCGTCACGGCGACGCGCCGGATGGCGGCCGGCGATCTCAGCGTCCGCGTGCAGGCGACCGGGCCGTCGGAGCTCGAAGCGCTGGGCCAGGCCTTCAACACCATGGGCCGGGACCTCGCGGAGGCCGGCGGACGCGTCGAGACCCAGCGCCAGCGGCTGGCGACGACGTTGGAGAGCCTCGGCGACGGTCTCGTCATCGTCGATCCCGGCGATCGCGTCACGACGATGAACCCGCGCGCACGCGAGCTCGTCCGCGGCCTGCAACCCGGCTCCTCGGCGCACGGACCGCACAGCCCGCTCCCCGGCCTGCAGGACGCGCTCGCCGGCGAGGTCACCGTGCGCCACGACGGCGGCGCGCTGGCGATCACCGCCGCGCGGCTCGCCGGGCCGGAGGGCGGGCTCGTCTGGACGCTGCGCGACATCACCGAGCGTGCGCGCCTCGAGCAGGCCAAGAGCGACTTCGTCGCCACCGCGTCGCACGAGCTGCGCAGCCCGCTGACGTCGATCAAGGGCTTCATCGAGCTGCTGGAGTCGACGAACAGCGACAACCTCACCGAGCGCCAGCACGAGTTCATCCGGATCGTGCTGCAGTCGACCGACCGGCTCGTGGACCTCGTCAACGACCTGCTCGACATCGCCCGCATCGAGTCCGGCCAGTTCGAGATCCATGCCCGCAGCGTCGATCTGCGGCCGACCATCGAGGAGGTCGCGGCGCTCATGCAGCCGCGCCTGCTCGAGAAGCGCCAGCACCTCGACCTCGAGATCGCCGAGCCGCGGCCGGCGGCGCTCGCCGACCCCGCGCGCGTGCGCCAGATCGTGACGAACCTCGTGACGAACGCGCACCTCTACACCGGCGAGGAGGGCAGGATCACGGTGCGCCTGGAGGGCGACAGGCAGGCGACGCGCATCACGGTGGGCGACAGCGGCCGCGGAATCTCCGCCGAGGATCTACAGCGCGTCTTCGATCGCTTCTACCGCGGCACGTCCAACGAGCACAAGGGTCCGGGCACGGGCCTCGGCCTCGCGATCGTCAAGTCGCTCGTCGACCTGCACGGCGGCTCGATCGACGTCACCAGCGAGCCGGGCCGGGGCACGACGTTCACCGTCACGCTGCCGGCCGCGCCCGCGTTCGGCGACGGCGCGCCGTCGGCGCCCTCGCTCGCGACCCGGCGGGTGCTCGTCGTCGACAACGAGCCCGCGCTCGCCGCGCTCATCGCCCAGCAGCTGCAGCCGCTCGGGGTGCAGACCGTTCAGGCGCACTCCGGCGCCGAGGCGCTCGAGCGGCTGCGCGCCGAGCATTTCGACGCGATCACGCTCGACATCCTCATGCCGGGGATGAACGGCTTCGACGTCCTGCGCGCCGTCCGAGCCGACCCGCGGCTGCGCACCGTACCGGTCGTCTTCGTGTCGGCCTCCTCGACGTTGCACGAGCTCGAGGGCGAGTGGGCGGTGGACAAGCCGATCGATCGCCGCCGCCTGACCGATGTGCTCGAGGCCGCGGTCCACGCCAAGCGCTCACGCGTGCTCGTGCTCGCGCCCGAGCACATGCGCGGGGATCTCGCGCCGTCGCTGTCGGCCCTCGGCATCGACCATCGCTGGGTCACGAGCGCCGAGGAGGCAGCGCGCGTGGGGGCGCAGGAGCTCTTCGAGATCGCGCTCGTCCACGCGAGCCTCAGCAACGCGTCCGCGATCCTCCAAGGGACGGTCCTGCGCGGGCGCCGGCGGGGGCGCTCGGTCATCCTCTTCTCGACCGACGGCGACCGGCAGGCGCGCGGTGACACGATCGGGGTGCCCGTCTTCCCACTGGCGCAGGCCGTGAGCGCGCTGCGATCGGCGCTTGGCGAGACCGGCGTGGCTCAGGGAAGATGATGGCGGTGACCACACAGGAGCAGTTGCACGCACGGATCGCGGAGCTCGAGATCCAGCTGGCGCAGCGCACCCGGGACGCAGCCGAGCAGGACGAGCAGCTCCAGCGCTACGCCGCCGACCTGCGCGAGACGTTCAAGGAGGAGCGAGCCCGCGGCCAGGAGCTGCGCCGCTCCTACATGCTGACCGTGCGCGCGCTCGCCAGCGCGGTCGAGGCGCGCGACGCCTACACCGGCCGCCACGCCGAACGCGTGGCCGCCTACGGCCTGAAGATCGCCGCCGCCGCCGGCATGTGCCTCGGCGACGAACCGCAGATCGAGTTCGGCTTCCTCCTGCACGACGCCGGCAAGGTGGCGGTGCCCGATGCGATCCTCTTCAAGTCAGGTCCCCTGACGCCCGCCGAGCGGGCCATCGTCGAGCAGCATCCGGTGACGGGCTCCGAGATCGTCCGCGACATCGACTTCCTCGGCGCGGCCCGCGACGTCATCCGCTCCCACCACGAGCGCTGGGACGGCGCGGGCTATCCCGACGGGCTGGCCGGCACGGACATCCCGCTGTCGGCGCGCGTGTTCGCCGTCGCCGACACGCTCGACGCGCTGACGACGGACCGCCCGTACCGGCGCGCGTCGTCGTTCGCCGACGCGCGGGTCATGATCGTGCGAGACAGCGGCACACACTTCGACCCGGAGGTCATCGACGCGTTCGAGTCGCTGCCGGACCTGGTCCTCGAGCGCATCCGCCAGGAGATCGGGTGACATGGAAGGTCGGCCCTCGCGATGACTGCGCGCCATTGCTCGACCGTGCTCAGCGTCGAGCCGAAAGGTGGGCCCTCGCGATGACTGCGCGCCATTGCTCGACCGTGCTCAGCGTCGAGCCGAAAGGTGGGCCCTCGCGATGAGCCCCCAGCGCGCCGTGCTCATCGTCGACGACGACCCGTTCATCCGCAAGCTCATCGTGACGACGCTCGAGGGCGTCTCGGCGTACGACCTCCACGAGGCCGCGGACGGCGAGCAGGCGGTGCAGGCGGCGACCAGGGAGGCGCCACGGCTCGTCTTCCTCGACATCGACATGCCGGTGCTCGACGGCATCGAGGCGTGCCGGCAGATGCGCGCGGTCCCGGCGATGGCGTGCGCGAAGATCGTCATGCTCACGGCGTCGGTCGAGGACTCCTCCCGCCGTCGCGCGATCGAGGCGGGCGCCGACTTCTTCCTCACCAAGCCCTTCAGCCCGCTTGACCTGCTGCGCCTCGTCGACGAGCTCGACAGCCGGAGATGACGGCCGCTAGCTGCCGAGCGGGCGGCGCAGTTCGGTGTCGGGGTTCTGCAGCGTCGCGTCCACGCGCAGCGCACGGGTGCGCAGCAGCTCGGGCAGGACCTCCTCGACGATCTCCGACGCGCGCTGGATCGCGGCCCACGCGTTCGTGGCCTGCAACTCGATCCACGTGAGCTTCAGCTCGCAGACGTCGGTCTGCAGCGCGAGATCGGCGGCCGGGAGCTGGTCGATCGGGCGCGGGCTCGCGGCGTCCGAGTGGATCCAGTCGTCGAACATCCCCTTGGCCCGCATGCACCAGCGCATTTCGCCGGGGACGACGAAGTTGACCTCGAAGATGATCGGCGGAGCGCTGGCCATCGGCGGCCGTGGGACTACCCGCCGACCTGGCGGCCCGCATACTCGAACAGGCCGCCGGTGATCATCCACGTGCCGTCGATCTTCTGCAGATTGGCCTGCATGCCCAAGCCGATGACGCGGACCTTTGCCTTGTCGCCGGTGATCTTCGCCTCGCCGACCTCACCGTCGACGAGGATGTTGCGCTGTACCTGGGTGAGGGCGGCGTGGAGCTTCTTGATGCCCTCGGTGCAGGTCGTCGCCTTGATGTCCGGGAATCCGAGCGGGTTGTCAGCGAGAAGGGTGAGGATCTGCTTCTGTGCGCGGGCGGTGAGCCGGTCGCAGACCTGCTTCCCGTCGCCCTTGGAGAGACCGCTGATCGCAGTGCTCACGGTGTCCTCGGCCTTGCTCGCATCGCCGCCGCAGCCGCTGGCCAGGAAGGCGACGACGGCGAGCAGTGCCAGGGCGACGGAGCGCATGCTGCGGCGAGGGTAGCGCGCCCGCGCCAAGCGTGACGACGTGCGCTCGCCGGTCGACGAGGGCGCCGCGTTCACGGTACGTTCCCGGCCCGTGAACGTCGACGAAGCACTGCTCGCGCTCAACGACCGCCTCGGCCAGGAGGTCACGGCGTGGGTCGAGGTCGACCACGAGAAGCCGCTGCTCATCGCGACCGGGCTGCTCGACAACTGGAGCCGCGAGACCGCCGCCGGCCTGCTGCCCAAGGAGGATCCGCAGCACTTCGACCTCCGCGGCCATTACTCGATCGGCGACGCCCGCTTCGACCTCAGCGACGCGCCCGTCGAGTCCGTCGGCGAGCGCCCTGGCGGCAACGGCCTCGTGTTCCGTCTGACCGGCGGGGCGCGCCTCGTCGTGACCTGGCAGCCGATGCCCGAGGAGGACTTGGTCTAGACGGTCGTCTCGGAGCCTGTGCGGTCGGGCCCGAAGAGCTCCCGGTAGCGCTCGAGCACCTCGCCGATCCCCTCGTGGGCGTCCTCTTCGGACAAGAAGCCGCCGGCCATGTGCGCGTCGAGCCGGTTGAGGTAGGTCTCCCATCCGGCGGCGTGCTGCCAGCTCGGCCCCAGGCGCGGGTTGAACACGTGGGTGAGGACGAGCACGCACGCGCTGCCGTCGGGCGTCAGCTCGAAGCTGTAGCGCTCGACCCCCCAGGTCCACGCGATCAGGCGCGGTGGCTCGAGCGCCGTGATGCGGCCGGTCTCGCCGCCGGCCTCGAACACCTCGCCCGCCTCGGGCTTCCACGGGGCCTCGGCGACGAACCAGCGGGCGAGCTCGGCCGGCTCGGTGACGGCTCGCCAGACTCGCTCCACCGAGTGGTCGAGGCGGCGCTCCAACCGCAGCGCGGGGCAACCGTCGACGATCTGCTGGCTTGCGGTCATGGGTTCTCCTCCAGGTGTCGTTCGAGGGCGTCCAGACGGGCCGACCAGTGCCTGCGGTACGGCTCGAGCCAGTCCGCGATCTCCGCCAACGGCTCGGCGTGCAGGCCGTACCAGCGTCGCTTGCCGTCGGGGCGGACGACGACGAGCCCGGCTTCCCGCAGCGCCTTGAGGTGCTTGGAGACTCCGGGCTGGCTGAGGTCGAGGTGCGCCACGAGCTCGTTGACCGATCGCTCGCCGTCGCGCAGGAGGTCGAGGATCCGCCGACGAGACGGTTCCGCAAGCGCCGAGTAGGCTGTCATCGCGGTCATATTACCCGATCGGAATATGAAGTCCAGCGGTCCGAGCTCAGGCCCCTCGCACCGCGAGGACGAACGCCTCGACGCGCGCGGCGAGCGAGCGGCACTCCTCGTCGTCGAAGCTGCGCAGCCGCTCGGCGAGCGCGCCGAGGGACTCGCTCGCGCCCAGCAGGTGCTTCGTCATACCGCGCCGAAAGCTGCGCTCGACGTGCAGCAGCTCGTTCGGGCCGAGCGTGTCGGGCAGCGGCGGGAGCGGCTGCTCGGCCACGATCTCGCCGGCCCACGAGACGTCCTGCGGCAGTTGCGCCTCGGCGTCGGCGGCGAGCTCGGCCAGCTCGGTGCGCAGCGCGCGGATCGGCTCGGTCTGCGCGTTGGCAAGCGCACGGGTGTCCTTCATCTCGTCGTCCTCGATCGCCGCCGTCCCACCGACGGCCTCCGCGGCCTCGTTGAGCCAGGCGAGGTGGTGCTCCATGTGCGCGTCGAAGGCAAACAGCGCCGAGAGCCCCCCACTCGCGTCGGCGAGCGTCAGCAGGGCGTGCTCGGGCGGGACCTGGAAGCGATAGGCGGTCATGGGCTGCGCTTGACTTTGACCGAATGGCACGGTCCGGAGAAGCATCCTGCCGCGATGCGCTCGAGCTCCCTCTACCCCCTGCCGCGCTTCGCTCGGCAGCCGTCGTGCCGGCGGGGATTCCTGGGACAGCGGTCCTCCGTGATGTCGCCGAACCCGTCGCCGTCGCGGTCGCGCTCGATCAATGCGCCGTAGAGCAGCTCGTAGTCGGGCGAGGAGTCGCTCTCTGAGGGTCGGGACTCTGCTCCGAGCGGTGGAAGCCAGATCTCGAGCGACGCGCCTTGGGAGTAGGGCGCGTTCCCGTAGGCGCCGATCGAGAGCTGCAGGCCGACGGTATCCCCCTTCTGGATCTTCAAGTGCGTCCGGAATCTCTGACGCGTCTCGCTGCGGACATCTCGCTCGGCGGAGGCCTGGACCCTCTTCAGGGTGGAGAGGTCTCCGGGCCTGATGTCTCCGCGCAGGACGACCAATCTGATCGGGCCGTGTGCTCCCCGCACCTGCCAGCCCGTCACCACGCCGTCGAACGGCGCTGTGACGGGACGGTCGAGCGCCTCCGGCAGCCGAGTCAGAGCGAACGTGCAGGGCGTGTCCGAAGACGAGCCGGTGCAGTACCAGTGGTCGTTGCTCGGGCGGATCCGAAGGTTGCTACCGAGCGTGACGCTTCCTCGAGCCGGGCTGATGCCGGAGGGCTGCATCGCTTGTGGGGAGCTCCCCGGCGGGGGAGTGCCGCCACCGTCTCCGCCGTCTCCGAGCACCAGCAGCAGCACGCCGGCGCATGCTGCGAGGAGCACCAGGGCACCGGTGACAAGCGGCCCTCCCCGCAACCGCTGCGGGATGGGCAGCCCCGGACGGCGCGGCGGCGTGGGCATGGGCGACGGCGAGGCAACGTCCTGCCTCCCACCGTCCTGCTCCAGCAACTCCTCCAGCGTCCTCGCGAGTCGCGCGATGTCATCACGCCAGCGCAGGTCGCTCAGCTCCAGCGCGTTGCGGTGCGAGAGCGCGCGTACGCTCGCGGGCAGGGCGTCTGGATCGGGCATTCGCGCGCCCCCCACGAGCACAGGGATCACCGTGACGTCGGGACGACGCAGGGCGGTCTCGATCTCGAGGCGCACGAAGTCCTCGGGGTCGGCGAGGCGCGGGTGGCCCTCGTCGTCCGCGAGCGTCGCCCAGCTCGGCCCGATGACGGCGAGCAGCACGTCACAGGCGCCGACGGCCTGGTTGATCCGCTCGACGAAGTCGACGCCCGGGGCCATGTCAACGTCCAGGAACACGTTGCGATCTCCGAAGCGCGCCGCGATCGCGTCATACAGCCGGCCGGTATGAGCCGCCGTCTCCTCGCGCCGGTAGCTGATGAACACCCTTGGGGCGGTTGCGTTCACCGGGTCACCCTCAGGCCAGCTTCGAGGCGTCCAGCCTCACGACCCGCACGCCGCGCGACTCGGCGAGCTTCACCATGTCGCGCGTGCCTCCGGGGCCATCCCCGCCCTTCCCGTCCCAGAGCACGAGCAGCGTGATGTCGGTGTCGGCCCGCGAGAGTGCGGTGTGGAGTATCCAGCGGTTGTTGCGCTCCCAGATGCTGTAGTCCTCGCGCGCGGCGAGCCACGCCGGCAGCTCCTTGCTGTGGGCGAGGACCTGTATCTCGAGGCGCTCGCACAACGTCCGATAGCGCTCCATCCAGTCGGGCCCCGCGTCCATGACGGACGCGACCGCGAAGTCCTCCTTCGGGAGCGCCAGGTGCAGCCGCGTCGGGATCGCCAGCTCGGCGCACATCTCGTGGAAGAGGATGTCGCCGCCGCTTGCGCCGCCCGCGATGCCCTCCAGTGGCTGCGGCCCGGCAAGCCGCTTCTCTGCTGTGATCGCGTCGCGGATCATGGCGGCAGCCGTGCCCTCGCTCGCGGGGCGAAAGCGCGGCTGCGCGCGACCGGGCGCATCGATGCGATGACCCGCGAAGACCAGCACGCGCGGCCGTGGCGTGGACTCGGGCGGCTGCTCGGCCGCACCGAGCGCCGCGAGCGCCGCCCTGGCCTTCTCCGTGAAGATGCCGAGCTCGAGATAGAGCCTGAGCTGCCGCGCCGCGGATTCGGCCGGGAAGGGCGCGGTTCCGGCCTCGATCAGCCGCGCGCGTGCCCGCTCGTAGCCGGCGGCGACGAGGCCCGGCCTGTCCGTGGTCAGCAGGCGCAGGTCGGCGCGGGTCATCTCGGCCCATTCGTCGTCGCCGCCGCGCCGCCCATCACGAAAGGCCGCCGGGTCGAGCGAGCGGCGCACGGCCCCGGTGAGATCGCTGCACGACCGTTCGAGCCGTTTGAGCTCGCGCTGCGCCTCGTCGTCGTCCTCGAAGAGCTCCGCCCAGGCCTGCGGCTCCTTCTGCGCCAGGCAGAGCGTCACGGCGAAGAGCGCGAGCGCGTTGATGCCGGAGTATCGGTGGTTCTGGTCGACCGAGAACGCCTCGTCATAGACGGTTCGGGCAGCCTCGAGGAACGGTGATCGCAGCGCGGCCGCGGTGCGCGCCGGCGCCTGCCTCCAGTCCTGCACCCAGCGGTCCTTGTGGTTGCGACCCAGCAAAGCCAGGGCCTCGGCGAGCTCCTCGCGGCGCATCTCCCGGCGGTCCATGACGCGCTCGATCGCCGCCGTCGACGCGATCGGATTGCCGAGCCGCTGAAAGACCGTGCCGAGCATCAGGTTGGCCTCGGTGTCCTCGGGCCGGCGGCGGCGGATCGACTCCCAGGTCGCGCGCGCGTCCGACCAGGCGCTCACGTTGAACTGTGCACGCCCCACCAGCCGGTTTCCCGAGAGACCCCAGTCAAGGCCTTCGGCCTCCTCGCCGAGCACCGCCAGCATCGGCAGGTCCTCGCCGCGCTCGGCGGTGCGCACCGCCTCCGTGAAGGCCTCCGGCACCGGCTGGAAAAGCGCCGGATCGGTGGCCGCGAGCGCGGGCAGAAGGAGGAACACCGGGCTGTCGGAGTTCTCAGCCAGCCGCGATTGCGTGACTGCGGCGGCGAGCTGGTCGCAGGACGCGCTCGGGTTGCTGTCGTCGTACTCGAGGTAGCGGTCCGTGCGCAGGTCGAAGGGCACTTGGTCGGCGCGTGCCCGAATGAGGATCGTCGTGCGCGGGCGCAGCGCGTGGCGGACGCCCAGCTCGTAGTAGACGTTCGCGTTGTGGATCGAGATGTCGGCGATCACGAGGTCGGCCAGCAGCAGCCGCTCGAACATGTCCGTGCGGATGTTCCCCGCGCGCGCGATCTCCTCGGTGGTGTGCGCCTCGATCCCGAGCCCTTCGAGGGCCGGCGCGATCAGCTCACCCTCCACGCGGTCGAAGTCGTTGCCGCCCTTCGTACCGAACGGCCGGACGATGAACGCCCTGGTCGGCATCATCGATGGGCTTTCCCTGAGCGCCTGATGAAGATCCCGGCCATTCAGACGAAGCCCTCGAAATGGGCGTCGGCGACGCCGGCGCCAACCGCCCTGCCGACCTCCTGGAGCTCCGTCATGTGGCTCGTCGAGTCGAGGGGCTGGACGTGCCGCGGGTCGATGCGCCCCAGGCCGTGCTCGGCGAGCCACCGCCCTGACAGCTCGGCGTTGTAGCGCATGTAGGTGAACAGCTTCGGGTCGGCGGGTCCGACCGCGCCGACGAGGTCGCCGATCTCGCCGTCGAGCGGCTCACCGCGCCTGCAGTCCCCGAAGACGCGGCACAGCATGTCCTGCTCGTTGAGCGCCGCGAACATCAGCGCCGACGGCACCGAGGACGCGTTGTAGACGAGGTTCATGTCGTGCGGGTCGAGATCGGAGTCTGCCTTCGGGCTGGTGCCGGTTCCGACGGAGACGACCAGCATCCGCTCGCGGCCGGCCGGCCAGCACAGCCGGTAGGGCTTCACCGTCGCCATGAGGAACAGCAGGAAGGCTGGATTGTTGTAGACCGTGACGCCACCGTCGACGAAGATGAACGGCTCCGGCGCGCCGACGTCGATGACCTCCGGCGGGAAGTACGTCGGCGCCGCCGTGCTCGCGCGCACGAGCTGCCAGAGCGGGAGGTCGAGGTTGCAGCTCTCGCGGTCGCGATCGTTGTACTTGGCGGCTGGGTTACTCGACAGCGGCCAAGGCGAGTCCGTGGACGCGTTGCGCATGACCATCATCAGCAGCGTCTTCAGCTCCGGATCGCCGAGCGTCGTCTCCTCTCCGATCTCGCTCTTGAGCCGTGCCGAGAGCTTCTCATCGTCGTACTTGGAGCGGTACCGGCGCAGCAGGCTGGCCTTGTCGAACATCTCGGCGCCGCTCTTCTCGTAGAAGCTGCGGATCCGGTCGACCCGCATCCCCAGCGCGATGCACGTCGCGATGATCGCGCCGGTGCTGGTTCCGCCGACGTAGTCGAAGTACTCGGAGAGCACGAACGTGTCGTCGCGCCCAAGCCGGTCCTGGAGATGCTTCTCGATCTCGGCGAGCACCTCGATCGTGATGAGCCCGCGAATGCCTCCGCCGTCGAGGGCGAGCAGCTTGCGCGACTCTTGTGGGTCCGGGGTGGGCAACTCGTCTCCTGTCGGGTGGGCGCATCCTCTGCGCCCGGAGGTCGCGAGGTCAAGCGAACGGCGTGTCCCGGCCGCTCGCCCCGTCGCCGCATACGCATCGTCGGGCTCGGCGGGGCGGCGACGTGTGAAGTAAGACACACTCGGTCGCGGCGCCACGAGCCGGCGCGCGCCCACCGCGGCCGCCGCAAGGCGTCGGTCGCGGCGACCGGGCGTCAGGGCCGTTGCGTGGACGGGGCCGCGGCGCGGGCCACCGCGAAGGTGACCCGTCGCGTCGTGCGGCCCGTCGTGACGACGTACGTGAAGCGGGTGCGATCGCCGCAATGCACCAAGCGCGACTGTAGACCGAGCCCGGTCGGGTTGCTGCGCGTCTGCGGCGAGCCGACGGCGCCCCTCTCTGTCAATGTAGCGTGAGTCGTTTTCAACATCAGTAATTTTTTCCCAAGAAATGTGCATAACTGGGCGGGGAACGGGAGCTCTCAGCTAGATGACGGAGATCACGAGCAACGGGG
>Ga0136631_10000108_pt1 | contig 23349 bp, 19 predicted proteins | sample AntDrymUQ6012206_2_FD_104655 | JGI IMG/M metagenome (GOLD analysis project Ga0136631, IMG submission 104655) | Polar desert sand microbial communities from Dry Valleys, Antarctica - metaG UQ601 (22.06) | ecosystem: Environmental > Terrestrial > Soil > Desert | place: Antarctica: Dry Valley... | reverse complement strand
GATGCGATCACCGACGTCTTCGTGCGCGATCTCCTGACCGGGGCGGCGCTGCTGGCCAGCCGGGCGGGAGGGCCGGCCGGGCCCAAGGGCAACGGCTTCTCCGACGAGCCGGCGATCGCCGGCGACGGACGCTCGGTGACGTTCGTCTCCAATGCGACGAACCTGCACCCAGACGACACCGACGTCATCGACGACATCTTCGTGCGCGACATAGCCAGCTCCTCGACGAGGCTGGTCAGCCGCGCCTCGTCGCTGGCCAAGGGCAACGGCTTCTCGGTGGGGCCGTCGATCTCGGGCACCGGCGGGGTCGTGACCTTCGCATCCAACTCGGCGAACCTCACGCCCGACGATCCCGACACGATCCTCGACGTCTTCGCGCGCGACGTGCCCAGCGCGCCGCCCGGACCCGCGACGGGCCCGAACCGGCCCACGACGACCGCCCGGCCGCAGCCCGGCTGCCCGCTTCGGGGCCTGCAGATCGTCGGCACGCCCCGCGCCGACCGGCGCAGCGGCACCGCGGGGACCGACGTCCTGTTCGGGCTCGCCGGCAACGACGTCCTCCGCGCCCTTGCTGGGTCGGACTGCGCGTTCGGCGCCAGCGGCAACGACCGCCTCTTCGGGGGGACGGGCAACGACCGCCTGTTCGGGGAGCGTGGCAACGACCGGCTGCTCGGGGAGCGTGGCAACGACCGGCTGGCCGGTGGGGCCGGCAACGACCGGCTGGGCGGCGGGGCCGGCAACGACCGGTTGCGCGGTGGGGCCGGGAACGATCTTCTCGACGGCGGGGCGGGCGCTGACAGCCTCACCGACGACAGCGGGCGCGACCGCCTCACGGGTGGCTCGGGCGCCGACCGCATCTCCGCGCGCGACCGCACGCGCCGCGACCGCCGGCGCGCGGACGTCGTGCGCTGCGGCCGCGGGCGCGACCAGGCCGTCGTCGACCGGGCCGACCGGGTCGCGCGCGACTGCGAGCGCGTGCGCCGGCGCTAGCGAATGACGTCGCGTCACAGGGACTGACCTTCACACTCACTTGTGAAGTTCACGACCAGTGGGGTCCGCGCCGGGTCGTGTTACCGTGCCACGGATGCGCAGTTCGCACAGCTTCCTCTAGCGCTGGTCTGGCAGACCCGAGTCGCGCCGCGGCCCGTTCGCCGCGTGGTCTGTTGTTGCCCTTCGCACCCGAGAGGAAGTAACCGTATGCATCTCGTCATGGCCGGCGCCAGCGCGCCCAGCCACGTCTACCCGAGCCTCGCGCTCATCTCCGAGCTGGTGTGCCGCGGACACCGCGTCAGCTACCTCGTCGCCGAGCGAATCGCCGATCTCGTCGCCCCGACCGGCGCTGACGTCATCGCCCACCCCACGCTGCTCCCCGACGCCGACAACGCGTGGCCTGAGGACGTCGGGGAGGCGATGCAGGTCTTCCTCGACGAGGCGATCGCGGTCCTCGGCGTGCTGCTTGACCGCGTCGAGCGGACGGCTCAGCCCGCGCGCGGAAGCTCGCGGAAGCTCGCGGGCTGGGCTCGGGACGCGATGGCGATCCGGTTCCAGGCGTTGATCGTCGCGATCGCGAAGAGCAGGTTGACGAGCTCGTCGGGTTCAAAATGGGCCGCGGCCGCGGCCCACGCCTCGTCGGGGACATGGCTCGACGAGACGTTCGTGACCGCCTCGGTCAACGTGAGCGCGGCCCGCTCGCGCTCATCGAAGTACGGGCTCTCCGACCACGCGTCGAGCTGCGCGAGCCGCTGCTCGGGCTCGCCATGGGCGCGGGCCTCGGTCCAGTGCATGTCGATGCAGTACGCGCAGCCGTTGATCTGCGACGCGCGCAGCTTGACGAGGAGGCGCACGCCCAGGTCGAGCTCGATGCGCTGCTCGACGCGGATCAGCGCCGCGTAGAGGTGGCCGGCGTGTGTGAGGTCGATGCGGGGGTGGGTTTGAGTGCTCATGTGCCCATGACGACACAGGCCTGGTGGATGTGACATCGCGCGCGTCGCTGCCGCCTCGGCGGTGAGGTCCGATTCCCGCGAGACTCCGATCGGCGGCCGTGCCACAGTGGGTCCGTGATGTTCGATTCCGATTGCTGCTGGCGGGCCATCGAGGCGTGCGATCCGCGCTTCGACGGCTGGGTGTTCTGCGGCGTGACGTCCACCGGGATCTACTGCCGTCCGAGCTGTCCCGCGCGGACGCCGAAGCGAGAGAACGTGCGCTTCTACTCCACGGCCGCCGGCGCGCAGGCGGCCGGGTTTCGGGCGTGCAAGCGCTGCCGGCCGGACGCGTCGCCGGGCTCACCGGAGTGGGACCGCCGCGCCGACCTGGTCGGCCGCGCGATGCGGCTCATCGGCGACGGTGTGGTCGATCGCGAAGGCGTGGGCGGCCTCGCCAGGCGCCTCGGCTATGCCGAACGGCACGTGCATCGCCAGCTCGTGGCCGTCGTCGGTGTCGGGCCGCTTGCGCTCGCACGCGCCCAGCGTGCGCAGACGGCGCGGATCCTGCTGGAGACGACGGCGATCTCGAGCACCGACGTGGCGTTCGCTGCGGGCTTCGGGAGCGTCCGCCAGTTCAACGCCACCGTGCGCGAGGTCTTCGCGATGACCCCCGGCGGGCTGCGCGCCCGCGCACGGCGGCACGGCCGCGCCGAGGACAGCGGGGCGGTGGTCCTGCGGCTGCCCTACCGTCCGCCGCTGGACGCCGACGGCCTGATCGGCTATCTCGCGCTGCGCGCGGTGCCCGGCATCGAGGAGGTCCGCGACGGCGCCTACCGGCGAAGCCTGCGCCTGCCCCGCGGCGCGGGCACGGTCGAGCTGCTTCCCGCCCGCGGGCACGTTCGCGCGAGCTTCCGGCTCGACGATCTGCGCGACCTCGCCGCCGCCGTCCAGCGCTCGCGCGCCCTGCTGGACCTCGACTCCGATCCGCACGCGGTCACGGAGGCGCTCGGCTCCGACGCGCTGCTCGGGTCGCTCGTGCGCGCGGCACCCGGACGGCGGGTGGCGGGCACCGTCGACGGCCCCGAGGTCGCAGTCCGGGCGGTGCTCGGCCAGCAGGTCTCGCTGGCGGGCGCTGCGACGCTCGCCGGCCGCCTCGTCGCCGCCTACGGCCAGCCGCTGCAGCGCCCGCTCGGCGCGGTCACGCACGCCTTCCCGCCGCCAGAAGCGTTGGCCGACGCGGACCCGGCGCGGCTGGCGATGCCGAGCGCGCGGGGGCGCGCGCTGCTCGGGCTCGTCGCCGCGCTGGCTGCGGACGAGGTCGTACTCGACGCCGGCGGCGACCGCGAGCGGGCACGGCAGCGGCTGCTCGCCCTGCCCGGGATCGGGCCGTGGACGGCCGGATACGTCGCGATGCGCGCCCTCCGCGACCCCGACGCGTTCCTGCCCACCGACCTCGGCGTGCGCCGCGCGCTCCAGCGGCTCGGGCACGACGGCCGTCCCGCTGCGGCCGAACGCCTCGCCGAACGCTGGCGTCCGTATCGCGCCTACGCGATGGCGTACCTCTGGGGCCACGCCGCGGTCGACCAACCGGCCACGCGCGTGTCCGATCGGCTCGCCGCGTAGCTCGCTGCCCGAGATCCTCAGCGGGCTGTGTCGAGGACCGAGCCTCGAACGACTTCGCGCAACACGCTCCCCTGTGCATCGGCCGGTGCGCGTGCACCGAGCAGGGCCGCGATCGTCGGCGCGACATCGACGAGGCCGGGCCCGCGGAGCTGCGCGCCTCGTTCGACTCCAGCTCCGGCAAGGTAGAACGGCACGTCGATCTCGGCCAGGCTGCCGTGTCCTCCGCGCTGCTCGCCGGCCGGAAGCGTCTCGTCGATGAAGCCGTACGGAGGGCGGGCTTCGGCCACGAGATCGCCGAGCTTGTCGCTGGCGTGCAGCCGCCGCAGGTCAGCCTCGCGGTAGACGCGCTCGATCTCCGGAAGGCGTCGCAGCGCACGTTCGATCCGCCGCCTCGCCCGCGGCTGCGCAGCGTCCCCGCGCAGGGTGAAGTTGCCGATGCGCACGGCGTTGGCGACGATGACCACGTCTGTCTCGGGCGCCGGCGAGCCTCCCGGCCTCAGGACCTCCGGCGCATGCCCTGCGTCGCGCACGGCCCCGAGCACCTGCGGCAGCAGCGACCGGTCCCACGCCGTCATCCCGTGGTCGGAGGTGAGGATGAAGGTCGTCTCGTCGTAGATGCCGACGTCCTTCGTCGCCTGCACGAGGCGGCCGAGCTGGCGGTCGTGCTCGGCGAGAAGCGGCGCGATCGACGGATCGTCCGGTCCCACCTCATGAGCTCTGCCATCGAGATCGGAGGAGTAGACCGCGAGCTGGTCCGGGATCTGCGGGACGGTGACGAGCTGCCCGCCGGAGTTGACCGGGCGGCGGTTGAGGATGTCGATCGCCGTGTCGACGCGGCGCGCGAACGGGCCGCCGGGCTCGACGTACAGATGGTTGGGATCGCCGTAGGTGACGCCGTGGCCCTGGACCATGTACCACTGAACCGAGGCGACGGTCCGTCCTTCGGCGGCCAGCGACTCGGCGATCGTCTCGGCCGCAAGGAACCGGGTCTGGCCCTGCACGCTGTTCGTGAACGGGTCGAAGACGTAGGCGGCGTTGCCGTGCACCTCCGGGTACGCCCCGGTGCTCATCGACGCCCGAGCGGGGTTGGAGATCATGTGGAAGGTGCTGCGCGCGAGGGCGAACGCGCCGCGGCGCGCCAAGGCGTCGAGGTTGGGGGTCGGCACCCGTCCGAGGTAGTCGGGGTCGAAGCCGTCCCAGTCGACGAGCACGACGTGCTTGGCGAGCTGCCTGTCGCCGTGGTCGCGGTCGACGGCGGCCGCGGGCGACAGCATGATCCCTGCCAGCGCGAGCACGACGATCAGCACCAGCGCCCTGAAGATGGCGGTCATGAGACGGAGGTTGCGGCTCATGAGGGGGGAGGTGGTTGGCACGATGTTGCCGCTCCGTCGTCCGGCTCGGGGTCCTTCAGGTAGCGCTGGATCACCGGGCCCAGCCAGCGCACGATGGCATCGCGCTCGAGGCCGGCCACGGGGGGCAGCCGCAGCACGTAGCGACAGAGGGCCAGGCCGAGCATCTGTGTCGCGACGAGGCCGGCGCGGATCGCGGCGGCCTGCGGGTCATGCGGTCCGGCGGCGGCCACGACCGGCTCGAGCTGGGCGCGGAAGATGTCCTGCATCTGCCGGGCCGCGGTGGCGTTCGTGGCCGCGCTCGCGAGCAGGATGCGCAGCGAGTCGTCGGACCGGTCGCCCTCCCAGCGCGACAGGAAGTGCCCGACCGCCGCGACACCGAGCTCGTCGGCTGGCACGCCGGCGAGGTCGGGCAGTTCGAGGTCGAGGTCCGCGGCCGCTGCGAACAGTCCGCGCTTGCTGCCGTAGTAGCGCATGACCATCGACGGGTCGATGCGGGCGTCGGCCGCGACGGCACGGATCGTCGTGCGCTCGAAGCCGTCGGCGGCAAACCGTGCGCGGGCAGCCTGCAGGATCGCCATGCGGGTCCGCTGCGACTGCTGCGCTCTCGTCAAGGCGGGCACGGCGACAATATAGCCAACGCGCGTTGACTGAGATGCTCGGGGAGAGTAGAGTCAACAACTGTAGGCCAACAAACGTTGACTAAATTTGAGGACGTGATGCGAATGCTGCCCCAGAACGTTGATGTCGTCGTGGTCGGCGCCGGTCCGAGCGGGCTGGCCGCGGCGTCCACGCTGCGTCAGGCCGGGGTCGACGTGCTCGTGCTGGAGAAGTCCGCGGAGGGTGCCGGCACGTCGCGGGCGGCGGTGGTGCACGCTCGCACGCTCGAGGTGCTGGAGCAGCTCGACGTGTCGCGGCGGATGGTCGCGGAGGGCTGCGTCGTGCCGATCTTCACCGTCCGCTCCGGCGCCCGCGTCCTGCTGCAGGTCGACTTCGCCGACCTGCCGACCGCGTATCCGTACACGTTGATGCTGCCGCAGTCGCGTACGGAGGCGATCCTGGCCGAGCGACTTGCGCAGCTCGGCGGCGAGGTGCAGCGGCCGTACGTGGTGACGGGGGTGACGGGCGGGCCCGGCGGCGCCGCGGTCGCCGTCACCGGGCCCGACGGGCGCTCGCAGACGGTGCATGCCCGCTACGTCGTGGGTGCCGACGGGATGCACAGCGCGGTGCGCGACGCGGCGGGCATCGGCTTCACCGGCGGGCGTTACGAGCAGTCCTTCGTGCTCGCGGACGTGCGCATGGACTGGCCGCTGTCAGCCCGGGAGGTGCAGCTGTACTTCTCCCCGGCGGGGCTCGTCGTCGTCGCGCCGCTGCCGGACGGGCACCACCGTGTCGTAGCGACGATGGACGAGGCCCCGGAGCACATCGCCGGGGCGGACGTGCAGGCGCTGCTCGACGCGCGCACGTCGGTGCGTGCGCCGGTCCACGAGGTCGCATGGGCCTCCCGGTTTCGCGTTCACCACCGCGTCGCCGACGCCTATCGGCGTGGCCCGATCTTCCTCGTCGGCGACGCCGCGCACGTGCACAGCCCCGCCGGCGGTCAGGGGATGAACATCGGCATCCAGGATGCGGTCGACCTCGGGACCGCGCTCGTGGGTGCGCTTGCCCGCGGCGCCGACGCCGTGCTCGATGGCTATGAGGCGCGCCGGCGCCCGGTCGCACAGCGGGTCGTCGCGCTGACGGACCGGACCACGCGTGCGGCGACCGCCAGCGGGGTGGTGGAGCGGACCGCCCGAGACGCGGCGCTGAGCCTCGTCGGCCGCATCCCGGCCGTGCGGCATCGGCTGGCGTTCCAGCTCGCGGAGCTGTCGCCGTCGCCGCGCTGACGTATCGCGGTGCCGGCTCGGTCGTCCGGCCAGAGTCGCACCCCTTCGAGGCAGACGCAGGTCGTCCCGACTCGTTCCCCTTGACTTCAAGAGCGCTTGAGGGCTCAAGCTCGTGGCATGAGCACCGACGATACGCCAGAGTTCGCCACCGCCCCGCCCTCAGACGATGCCGAAGACGAACTTCGAGCGCTTGTCCGCGACGTCGAACAGGGCTTCAACGGCAACGACGCGCAACTGTCGACCGCGGGCTTCGCGCAGGACGCGATCGCGGTCAGCCTCAACGGCACCAGGATCGACGGGCGCGGGGCGCTGCTCGAGGCCAACCGCCTCGCCCTGACCGGGTTTCTCCGCGACGAGACGGCTCATTACGAACTGACGAACGTCCGCTTCCTGGGACCCGACGCAGCCATCGGCCACAAGCTGGCATGGGCGACGTCCGAGGCCCGCGCCGCAGGACAGCCGCCCGCGATGATCGCGCTCTATGTGTTCGCCCGCCGCGGCGGACGCTGGTGGATCGCGGCCCGCCAGAACACGGCGATCGCGACATGACCGGGGACCCCGTCACGGGGTGCGTCGCTGCTGGGCGTGGAGTGGCACGGTGACGAGCCCAGCTGGTTGGGTTTCTACACCGAAGCGAACTGGCCGCGCGATCTCGACTGCTGCCCTACGGGACGTGGCGCGACGGGCATGACGTTGGGTCTGTGGCGTCCGAGCAGGGCGCTCGAGCCGGTCGCGATGGGCGACTCCCAGAGAACCGCGAACCGGGGATCGATATATGGCTCCCAGACGAGCAGATCGACGTTCCCGAAGCCGGCCCGGTCCTGGTGTAGGGCGCCTGCGAGGAGGCAGTAGGCCACATCGTCGTCCGCGCCGTCGACGAAGGTGGCCGCATGCCGCGCCCCCACCCACTCTCCGAAGCGGTACATCGCCGTCGAGGCCCCGGCAGCTCCTACGAGGTCGTCGAGGAGCCTGACAAGATCCCCCCGATCACTCGCGTGGGCATGAGCACGTGCGACCGGCCCTCGATCGAGTGCTGATGGCCACGGCGGCGCCGACATATTGCGTACCCATGATCAGCCTCGGTGGACACGTGACGAGCAGCCCCGGATGTGACTCACCGATCGGCGGCGGGGGTGGCGTGCAGCAGAGAGGGCGGCCACGCGCGTGAGCGCCGGGGACGGTGTCGGCGGGCTGGTCACAGCGATCGAGCCCCTCGACGCGGACGCCGCCACGGCGGCGCGGGCGCGCAACGACCAACTCGTCAAGCCCCCCGGAAGCCTCGGTCGGCTCGAGGAGGTGGGCGCGTGGTTGGCGTCGGTCTACGGATCCTGCCCGCCACCGATCCCCGAGCGGCCAGCTGCGGTTGTGTGCGCGGGCGACCACGGGGTACTCGCACAGGGGGTCTCGGCCTGGCCGAAGGAGGTCACCGCGATCATGGTGGGGGAGTTCTGCGCTGAACGCGCCGCCGTCAACGCGCTCGGTCGGACCGTCGGTGCAAGCGTTACCGTGCTTGACGTCGGCGTCGCGTCGGACGTACCGGCACACCCACGGCTCAAGCGCTTTCGTGTCCGCGACGGCACAGCGGATCTCCACGACGGTCCCGCGATGACGAACGAGGAGGCCGCGCGCGCCGTGCTCCGTCGGCGCGCAGCTCGTCACGCAGCTCATCGACCAGGCGGACGTCGATTTGGTCTTGACTGGCGACATGGGCATCGGCAACACAACGCCGGCCGCGTGCCTGATCGCGGCCTTCAGCGGGCGTCCGGCCGTCGAGGTGACGGGTCCGGGCGCCGGCGGCGACGCCGATGCGGTGAGGCGCAAGGCAGAGGTCGTGGGTCGGGCGCTCGAACGTCACGCGCCCAATCCGGAGGACGGGCTCAGCACGCTGGCGACGCTCGGCGGGTTGGAGCACGCCGCGATCGTGGGCCTCATCCTCGGCGCCGCGGCTCAGCGCGTTCCGGTCATACTCGATGGCGTCTCGACAGTCGCGGCGGCCCTCGTAGCGCGTGCTATCTGCCCGGCCGCGGTCGGTTACGTGATCGCGGGCCACCGCTCGACCGAGCCGGCCGCGACCATCGCCCTCGAGGCGCTCGGGCTCGAGCCGCTGCTCGATCTGCGCATGCGCCTGGGCGAGGCGACGGGCGCCTTACTCGCCGTGCCGATCGTTCAAGCGAGCGCCGCAGCCCTATCCGCCATGGCCACCTTCGAGGAGGCAGGCATCGCGACGTGATATCGCCGGTCGCGTTCCTTCACCCACACCGTCTCGGCCAGCGCCCGAACCCGACGCCGCCGGAGGGATCAACGTCGTAGCACCCGCGCTCGGGGCCGGGTTTACGAGTGGGTGGTTGCGGCGCTGGGGGCTGTCGTGGTGGCTGCGGCCAGCAGCTCGTCGCGGGACGCCAGCTTGACACGCGGGCGCTGTTCGCTGCGCCCGGCCTCGAGCTCATGGCCGTCGATCGCGCGCCAGCCCTCGACCGTGACGAGGCCCGGCTTGCGCTCGGCCAACAGCGCGTCGATCTGCTCACGACCGGGAGTCGGAGGTTGCGGTAGCGCCGCCGCCCGCAGGTCGTCCACGAGGCAACTCACCGTCTCCTCGGCGTCGCGCTTGTTGGTGCCCAGGATCCCGGTGGGACCGCGCTTGATCCAGCCCACGGCATAGACGCCGCGAAGCGGCTCGCCTGCGGGCGTGCGCACCCGGCCGCGCTGGTTGGGGAGCACGAAGCGGCGCTCGTCGAAGGGCACGTCGGGTAGCGCCACGGCGCGGTAGCCGACCGAACGCAGGACGAGCCCGCACTCGATCGTTTCCACGTCCTCGTCCACGGCGCGTGCTCTCAGCGAGCCGTCGTCGGCCCGCACGATCTCGTTGCGGCGGACGTCGATCGCCTCCACCCCGTCGGTCCCGCGGATCTGCACCGGGGAACACAGGAAGCGCAGCGCGATCCGCCGCCGGGCGTCGGGACGCGCGGGCCTGCCGGCGAACTCGCGCAGCAGCTGCACGTTCTTGCGCGCGGTGAAGGTGCCCGCGTCGGCCAGCCACCGGCGCGACACCGAGTCGAGCTCGAGCTCGTCGGCGTCGACCCGGATGCTGACGCCGTCGAGGTGCCCCAGCTCGCGCAGCTCCGCGCTGGTGAACGCCGCCTGCGCGGGACCGCGCCGGCCGAGCACGATCACCTCCTCGATGCGGCTGTCTCGCAGCACCTCGAGGGCGTGGTCGGCGACATCCGTGCGCTCCAGCTCACGCGCGCTGAGCGTGAGCATGCGCGTCACGTCCGCCGCGACGTTGCCGTTGCCGATCACAACCGCCCGCTGCGACGAAAGGTCAAACTCCAGCCCGCGGTAGTCCGGATGGCCGTTGTACCAGGCCACGAACTCCGTGGCAGCCCAGCTGCCGGGCAGATCCTCGCCGGGGATCCCCAGCGACTTGTCGGTCTGAGCCCCCGTGGCGTAGATCACGGCCGTGTAGTGGCGCATGAGCTCGGAGTGCGAGACGTCGACGCCGACCTCGACGTTTCCAAGGAAACGACAGCCGCGCTTGAGCGTCTGCCTGTCAAAGCTGTCCCCCAGGCGCTTTATCTCCTGGTGGTCTGGCGCGACGCCGCCGCGCAGCAGGCCCCACGGCGTGGGCAGCCGCTCGAACAGATCGATCTCCACATCGCCGCAGGCACGCAGCAGGCCGGCGGCGGCGAACGCTCCGGCGGGCCCGGCGCCGACGATCGCCACTCGCGGTCGCGTGCGGGCCATCAGCCGGCGGTGCGCTCGGCGGTGCTTCGCTCCCCGAAGAACTCCCCGTTGAGATCCAGCGCGTACTCGTACTTCTCGGGGAGCTCGAACTCGGCGAAGATCGCGTCGACCGGGCACGCCTCCACGCAGGCATCGCAGTCGATGCAGACCTGCGGGTCGATGTAGAGCTGCTCCGCCGTCTCGAAGTCCGCCGCCCCCGGCTTCGGATGGATGCAGTCGACGGGGCACACCTCGATGCAGGCGTCGTCCTTGATGCAGCTGCCGACGATGACATAGGTCATGACCCGACAGGCTACATACCCCGCAAACCCAGGCGCATTTCAACCATTGGATCAGGCACGGGATCCCGAACCACGTCAAAGAACGCAGCACCCGCCGACCGATCACACTGCGGCAGACGCTCGCTCACCGCGCAGAGCGAGAGCGCGGCGGCTGTCGGATCGCACGAAAGCGACTCGTGGCGATCCCGACCACGGGCGCCGGCAGCCTGTGTCGGTCACGTCGTGTGCGTTGGGACTCCGCCCGTCTTGTCGAGCTGGATGTGCGCGGCGGGCTTCCCGCCGGTCCGCTCGGCGCAACGGGGCATCGAGCCCTCGGCGCGGGCATCGACACCCAGGCGATCGCCGACCAACTCCACATCAGCATCCGCACCGAGCGCAACCACGTCGCGCGCGTCCTCACCAAGCTCGGCGCCCACTCCCAGCTCCAATCGGTCCTGTTCGCCCTCCGCTACGGACTCATCGACGACAACCGAGTGACACAGCCGACTCCGCACGAGTTCGGCACCGGGTTGTGACGCGGCGGCCTCGCGCTAGCGTCGCGGTCGTCATGATGTCGACGTTGCGGCGCGCTCGTGCGGGGGCGCCGAGCGAGCGGTAGCGGTGTTGTCCTACGCTCACGGTGCGTCGTCGGTGCCCTGCTGGGGGAGACGATCGACGCCAGCCTGGAGCGCACGGCGGGTCGGCTGGCGGGGGCCGAGGCGCTCGTGTGCCGCCATCAGGGCGTGCGGTGGAGCTACGGCGAGCTCAACGAGCGTGTGGACGCGCTCGCTCGCGGCCTCGTCGCAGCCGAGCTGCAGGTGGGTGACCGCCTGGGCATCTGGAGCCCCAACTGCGTGGAGTGGGTCCTCGTGCAGTTCGCCACCGCGAAGGCCGGGGTCGTCCTGGTCAACGTCAATCCCGCCTACCGCCACCGAGCTGGCCTACGCGCTGCGCCGGTCCGGCTGCCGGATGCTGGTCGCGGCCCGATCGTTCAAGACGTCGGACTACGCGGCGATGATCGAGGATGTCCGCGGTGAGCTGCCCGACCTGGAGCGCGTGGTGTTCTTCGACTCGCCCGAGTGGGAGAGGCTCGCCGCCGGCGAGGCGACGACCGGGCACGACCTGCGGGCGCGCGCCGACGCCCTGCAGTTCGACGACCCGATCAATATCCAGTACACGAGCGGGACGACGGGCTTTCCCAAGGGTGCCACCCTGAGCCATCACAACATCCTCAACAACGGTCGACTCCCCGGCGGGTTCACCTGCACGACGCAGCGGGCAACGCCGACCAGAGCTTCGCCCCGATCACGTTGGACGTGGAGCTCGTGACGGTACACCGGGACCACGGGCGCGACGGGGGCGCCGGAGGCGAGACCGCGTACAGAGCCCGGCACGGCACAGGAGATGAGATCGTGGACATGAAGTTCGAGGTTGCGAGGACGCCGGGTGGTGCAGCTGACGCCTCCGGGCTCGGAGGCCTCGATCATCATCGGCACGGGGATCACGTCCGCCGTGCCGGGCTCGGTCGAGGGTCTGGTTGGGTGCTCCAAGAGTGAGGACGCGGGCTCCCGGTCGGTGAAGGGACATCGCGCGTTCGACGACGAAACGACCCAGGACGAGAACAGGAGATTCCATGCCGACGACCTTCGATTCAGTGAGCGATCTGGCGCGAGCCCTGCGGCGTGCGGCGGACGCGCACGTCGAGCACGAGGAGCGGACCGGCCAGCCGGACCCGGACTGGCCGGATTGGTACGCCGAGTACATGGTGCGCGAGCAGGCGGGAGACGAGCTGCCCTCATGACCGGTATGAGCTACGACTTCGACATCATCGTCATCGGCGGCGGGTCGCCCGGGGAGCACTGCGCGGGCGCGCTCGCCGAGGGCGGCCTGCGGGTCGCGATCGTGGAGCGCGAGCTGCTCGGCGGCGAATGCTCCTACTGGGCCTGCATCCCGTCCAAGACGCTGTTGCGCCCCGGCGAGGCGCTCGCGGCGGCGCGTGACGTGCCGGGCGCCCGCGAGGCGGTCACCGGGTCGGTCGACGCGCGCGCCGCGCTGGCGTGGCGTGACTTCATGGTCTCGGACTACGACGACGCGGGCCAGGAGGCGTGGGCCCGCGGCGCGGGGATCGAGGTGCTGCGCGGGGAGGGACGTCTCGCCGGCCCGAACACGGTCGCGGTGGGCGAGCAGACCTACACGGCCGAGCACGTCGTCGTCGCCACGGGCTCGGACCCGGTGATCCCGCCGGTCCCCGGGCTGCGCGAGCTCGACGGCGTGTGGACGAGCCGCGAGGTGACCGCCCTCACGGAGATCCCGCGGCGGCTGCTCGTGCTCGGCGCCGGGCCGGTCGGCGTCGAGATGGCTCAGGCGCTCGTGCGGTTGGGCGCCTCGGTCGCGCTCGTGGAGGGTGACGAGCACGTGCTCCCGCGCGAGCCGCGCGCGCTCGGCGAGGCGGTCGGCGAGGCGCTGGCCGCCGACGGCGTCGAGCTGTGCCTCGGACAGCACGCGAGCGCGGCCCGCCGCGACGGCCAGGAGTACGTGCTGGAGTTCCCCGACGGCTCGGAGCTGCGCGGCGACCGGCTGCTCGTGGCCACGGGCCGGCGCCCGCGCGTCGATGGCCTCGGGCTCGAGACCGTCGGCGTGGAGGCCAGGCCGGGCGGGCTGCCCGTCGACGCTCGCCTGTCGCTCGGGGAGGGCCTGTGGGCGGTCGGCGACGTCACCGGCGTGTGGCCGCTCACCTACGTTGGGAAGTACCAGGGCCGCGTCGTCGCCGCGAACATCCTCGGCCACCCGCGCGAGGCGAGCTACGACGCCGTCCCGCGCGTCGTGTTCACCGATCCGCAGGCGGCGGCGGTGGGCGAGAGCGAGGGCGCCCACACGGCCACCGTGCCGCTCGCGGAGGTGTCGCGCACGGCGACCTACACGCGCGCCTACGACACGCGGCCCGGCTTCCTCACGCTCGTCTCGGACGGCGAGCGCCTGACGGGCGCGTACGCCGTCGGGCCCGAGGCGGGCGAGTGGCTCCAGCAGGCGACGGTGGCGATCCGCGCGCGCGTGCCGCTGCCCGTGCTGTTCGACGTCATCCAGCCGTTCCCGACCTTCTCCGAGGCCTTCCTGCACGCCCTGCGCGACCTCGAGGCTCAGACCGCGGTGAGCCCGCCGTCCACGGCCGCCATCGGCGAGCGGACGCAATAGCTCGCCGATGGCGGCCATCGGCGAGCGAACGGAATGGCTCGGGTCGAGAGAGCTTCCCGGCACGGCGCCGAGCACGCTCGTGTCGGGGTGCGTGGGCCGGGACTACGCCTGCGTCGACGCCGGCGGGATGGGCCAGCGCTGGCCGCCGACTTCGAGGTCGCGCACCTTGAGCGAGCCGATCTCGATCTCCTCCGCACGGAGCTTGCGGATGACCGCGTTGGCGATCGCAAGCCGTCCGATAGCCAGCGCGCCGATGGCCGACACGGCGATGGCGAGCGGTCCCATGGCCGACGGCCCGAAGACGCGGGTGCCGACGACCTTCGCGCCCGTGATGCTCGCCCCGGTGACGGCGGCGCCGGTCGTGCGGCGGCGGTTCGTGATGCTGCGGGCCATGGTGGCACCTCCTGTGTGTGAACGGGCCTCGCGGTCTACACAGGGCCAGGGGGACCTGCAAGTCCCCAGAGCCAAGACTGTCTTCGCCGCGTTGGTCAGCGTGGGCGTCGACGTTCAAGCGTCCCGAACGCCCTTTCGCTCAGCTCGTCGCCCTGACCCGCGCGAGTTACCGCGACCACGAAGTACGGGACTCGGTACCTAGCAGTGGATGGTTTCACCGTCACACGCGGACAGATTCGGTGGCTCTACCATCACCCGCACCCTGTGTTGTTCCCGCAGCTCGAGCACGTGTAGCAGGAGCCCGTGCGCTGCATCATGCCGCCGCACTGTGCGCAGGCGGGGCCGAGGTCGAGGCCCTGCATGCGGACGGGGATGACGGGGGGCGTGTCGGTGAGGGCCTCGGCGGCGGCGCGGGTCGTGGCCGGCTCGGTGCCGGCGACAGTGCCCATCGGGCCGTGGGCGGGGCTGCGCTTAGCGGCGCCGTTGCCGCCGTTGGACGGACCGGACGTGTCGGAGGAGATCGCGGACGTGCCGGCGTCCTCGGCCATCTTGCGGGCGCGGACCGCGGGGGTGAGGATGCCGAGCTCTTCCTGGGTGTCGGTGTCCAGGAAGCGCGAGGCGAGCCAGCGCATGATGTAGTCGGGCATCGACTTGGCGAACGGGATCTCCGGGTTCTGCGTGATGCCCTCCGGCTCGAAGCGCATGTAGCTGAACTTCTGCACGAGCGTCTCGAGCGGCACGCCGTACTGCAGCGCGATCGAGATCGACGTCGCGAAGGCGTTCATCATGCCGCGCAGCGTCGAGCCCTCCTTGCCGATGTCGGTGAGAAAGATCTCGCCGACGGTGCCGTCCTCGTACATGCCGGCGGTGATGTAGCCCTCGTGGCCGGCGATCGAGAACTTGTGCGTGATCGACTGGCGCTCGCGGGGCATGCGGTTGCGCTTCGGGCCGGCCTCTGACAGCGTCGCCTTGCGCGTCGCCTCCTTCGCCTCGGCGACAAGCGCGTCGACCTGCTCCTGGGAGTAGCCGGCGTCGGTCGCGGCCGGCTTGCCCTCCTGTGCGTCGGTGCGCAGCGCCTGCGCGGTCTTCGACCCGTCACGGTAGATCGCCAGCGCCTTGACGCCCACGTGCCAGGCCTGCAGGTAGGCGTCGGCGATGTCCTCGACCGTGGCCTCGTGCGGGAGGTTGACGGTGTTGTGGTTGACGATGCCGTTGGCGACGAACGCGTGCGTCACGGGCACCGACACGTCGTAGACCTCGCGAGCTGCGACGTCGGCTACGGAGGCGACCGGGCTGAAGTGCAGATTGCGTTCGAGGATTTCGTCCAGCCAGTCCGGAAGCTCGACGCCCGGGAGCTGTGCCACGCGCATCAGCGACTCGCGCGACACACGCCGGGTGCGCGGGTCAACGAGATGCCGATGGCGGCTGCGAACGCTTGTCCCGGCGCCGCCGCGACCGCCACGCCCCATGGGGATCAGGTCATACAGCTCCGCCCCGGTGATGCCGGGCACGATGTCAGCGGTGCTCTGCGTAAACGTGCGAGTGGCGATCGCGTCCGCCGCGCGCTGCTTGTGCTCCTCTACGAACCCGATCATCCCGATGAGGCGCTGCGCCTCGCGGCCGCATGCGTAGACCTCGTCGAACGACTTGTTGTAGATCGCGTTGCGCTTGGCGATGCGCCCGTGCACGACACCGAGGTTCGTGAGGACGGCCTGGAGATCGTCCAGCAGCCCGGAGGAGTCCAGGCAGATCGCCCACTTCGCCATGCTCGACGTCGTGAGGTATGCGTCCAGGCACAGACCCTCGATGAAGGCGAGGACCATGGTTCGGGGGGAGCGGAGCACGGCGTCCGGAATGCGCTTGTCGCGCGCCCACGTCCCGCATCCCAGATAGTCCAGGAACTCCACCAATCGCTTCGAGGAAAGGTCGATCGACGGGCACTTGCCCGGGTCGCGCGCCACCCGGGGCGCGAAGCCGAAGAGTGCCTCGGCATCTGCGACGAGTCGCACGATCACACGCTCGTCCGCATTCGCGATGCGAACGGTGTGGTTGGATCGTGTGACGTGCCCCTCGGCCGCGAATGCCCCGAGGAAGAACGCGAGACGCTCCGTCATGACATCGGGAACCGTGATCGCCTTCTGATTGCCGTGCGCTCGCGTCGAAACGAAGTCGGCGAAGGAGGCGGGTGTCGCGGACCACATGTCATCGCCGTACTGGGTCGCGACGAACTCGCCGGGCTGGAGCTCGTCGAGGCGACGCCAGGAGAGGCCGTCGTCTCCGCAGGTGAGGAGCTGATGGTTGTGGGTCCCGACGACTTTGTGGCCGGAGCGCAGCCGGACTTCCCGGACCGGCCGCGATCCGCCGTAGTAGAAGGCGTCCGTGCTACGCGAGCCGTCGAGCGATGCGATCGTCAGGTCCATGTTGCGGAAGCTGTCCGGACGCTCGCCGTTGTGCAGCGCGCCGATGCGGACGAGCCCGCGCTCGCTCGCGACGAGGGTGTCGCCGGCGACACACTTCGAGATCGCGCCCGAGATGAACGGCTGCACCGCACCCATCATGTTAATGTGACCCATGTGCGAGATCGCGCGCTGGCCGACCGCGACGTCGAAGACCGACAGGTGCTCGGCGGCCAGGCCGGGAGCCCCGACGATCGTCGCGTGCTCGTTGACGTAGGCCTCGATGCGCTTGATCTGGTCGTCGCCGTACCCAAGCGTGCGCAGCGCCATCGGGATCGTCTGGTTGACGATCGTCATCTGCCCGCCGCCGACGAGCTCCTTGAACTTCACGAGTGAGAAGTCGGGCTCGACGCCGGTGGTGTCACAATCCATCAAAAAAGATATGGTGCCCGTAGGTGCGAGGACACTGGCCTGCGCATTTCTGTAACCGTGAATCTCACCTGCCGCCACCGTCTCGTCCCAGACGGTGCGTGACGCCTCCAGCAGCGCCGTGTCCGAGCAGGTCGAGTCCGGGATCGCCAGCGATGCGTCGCGGTGCATGCGCATGACCGCGTTGTGAGCGTCGCGGTTCTCGCCGTAGCGCTCGTAGGGGCCGATGGCGGCGGCGATGCGCGCCGACTCCAGATATGCCCGCCCGGTCATGAGCGACGTGATCGCGGCCGCCGTGCCGCGGCCTGCGTCGGAGTCGTAGGCCATGCCGTTGGACATGAGGAAGGCGCCGAGGTTCGCGTAGCCGAGGCCGAGCTGACGGAACGCGCGGGCGTTGACGCCGATCTGCTCGGTCGGGTAGCTCGACGGCCCGACGATGATCTCCTGCGCGAGGAACATGATGTCGACGGCATGCTCGAAGGAGGCGACGTCGAACGTGCCGTCGGCGCGGCGGAACTTCATGAGGTTCAGCGACGCCAGGTTGCAGGCCGAGTCGTCGACGTGCATGTACTCGCTGTTGTGGACCACGAGACCCTCGCCCGCGCCGGCGCCCACCGTGAAGTTGTGCAGCCAGGGCACCTCGAGGTCGTACACGGCAACCGGCTTGTCGAGGGTCATCCGCTGCACGGAGGAGACGACGGTCGGCTGCGCCGCCGGCGGACGGACTTCGTCGGACCCCGCCATCGCCATCGCGCGCGTCGCCACCTGCAGCCCCGTTCCGACCGACAGCGCCTGCGCCTCGACGTACTCGTTGTCCGTGAGCAGGAAGCGATGCGCCGGCGTGCAGCGGATGCGGTGACCCGCCGTCGTCTGGACCTCGACGAGCTCGGTGGTGTGCCCGGCGGCCCATGCGCTCGTCGCCGGGCGAAGGACCGGCTCGCGCGTGCGCCGGTCGAAGGCCACCACGTGCGGGAGCTCGTGCCCGGCAGCAGCTCGCGCGGCCAGCTCGTCGATGCGCATCTCCCCGTCCGCCGTGCGAACGAGGGTGTCGCCCACGAAGCAGCACGGGTTGGACGCGTTGATCCGTCCCGACACCGGGCAGGTGTGCCACTGGTTGATCGTCGTGTCGTACTGGATGCCGGGATCGGCGCACCGCCACGCGGCGTCGGCGATCTCGCACATGAGCTCGCGCGCGGGGATCGGGTCACCGACCGGCTCGCCCGTCGTGCGCGCGATGAGGTGCCAGTCCTCGTCGTTCTCGACCGCGCGCATGAAGGCATCGGACAGGCGCACGGAGTTGTTGGCGTTCTGGTACTGGATCGACGTGAAGCCCTCGCCGTCGATCGACATGTCGAAGCCGGCGTCGCGCAGTGCGTTGGCCTTCTTCTCCTCCTTGGCCTTGCACCAGATGAACTCACGGATGTCGGGATGGTCGACGTCGAGGACGACCATCTTCGCCGCACGGCGGGTCTTGCCGCCGGACTTGATCGTGCCCGCCCAGGAGTCGGCGCCGCGCATGAACGAAACCGGACCGGAGGCGGTGCCGCCCTTCGTCAGCGGCTCCATCGACCCGCGGATGTTCGAGAGGTTGATCCCCGAGCCAGAGCCGCCCAGGAAGATCTGGCCCTCCTTCGTGTTCCAGTCGAGGATCGACTCCATCGTGTCCTCGACGCTGAGGATGAAGCAGTTGTGGACGGCGACGTTGTTGCAGAGGTACTCGCCCGACTCGGTCTGGATGTCGTAGACGTCCATGTCGCCGAGCGGCTCGATCGCGACGATCTCCTCCTCGCGCAGGTCCGGGCAGCGCCTGGGGCTGCGCAGGTCCAGCGACGCCAGCAGCTTGTCCTGCTTGCGCGCGTCCACGAAGCCGACGAGCTCGGCGAAGCGCGCGCGCTCGGAGCCGATCGAGATCTCGACGACGTGCATGTCATGGCGGTCGGCGCGCCGCTCGGGCCTGTGCGCCCGGCGCGAGTAGATGCCGAGCACGCCGAGGAGGATCTGGATGTCCTCCGTCCAGCGCTCGCCGATGACCGCGAAGCCGATGCGGGCGTTCTCGCACCCCTCGGAGCGGCGGACGCTGACGTAGCCGTCGGCCTGGAAGACGCTGCGCAGGTAGGCGGCGATCTCGTCGTGCGACGCCGTCCAGAGCTGATGGGGGACGCTCATCTCGGTCCCGCGCTCAAGGAGGTCCCAGCGTTCGACGAAGTCGCGCAGCGCCTCGCCGTAGAGGCGGATGCGCTGCACCGGCGTCTCGAGCGTGTCAGCGTCGCGGACGTGGCGGTGAACGTCGGGCAGCGCGACGTCGAGGTGCTGCTGCACCCACGCGCGCTCCTCGGCGCCGGCGACGAGGAACTCAACCGTCAGCGAGCGGTTCGTCCCGTCGTCGTACTGGCCGACGAAGCCGTCGGCCTGCAGCCAGCCGGCGAGCGCCGCCTCGGAGACCTTGACGGCGTCGGTCGCGGCGGGAGCATCGTTGCCGAGCGGACCATCGGCGCCCGCCGCGACGAGCGCCCGCTCGGCGACCTTCGCCCGGTGCGGGTGCAGGTGCATCCGCATGCCGACCCCGAGCTCGTCGACGCGCAGCCACTGCGGCGCGGTGCGCCGTTCGCGCACGGCCTTGACGACGTGATCGGCCGTCGCCTCGACGAAGCTTCCGTTGCGCAGCCGCACGCGGTAGACGGGCTTGATCCCGTTGGCCTGCGTCGCGACGATCCGCGTCACGCCGTGCGCGTCGTAGACCTCGCGGCCGATCGCGTCACCGGCGACGAGCTCGCCGATCTGGACCATGCCGTCGGGCGTCGAGATGAGCGCGGCATACGGCATGCATGCACTGCACTGGGGGCTCTCCTCGAACCCCACGTTGAACCAGACCGGCGAGTTGAACGCCGCCATCTGGTGCAGCAGCACGAACGTCAGCTCGGCCTCGAACGTGTCGCCGTCCTCGACCGAGGCGAAGTAGCCGCGCGAGCGCCCCCAGTCGGCGATCGTCCCCGCGACGCGACCGACCATCTGCTTGACGGAGTGCTCGCGCGCCGGCGTGTCGAGCTGGCCGCGGAAGTACTTCTGGGCGACGATGTTCGTGGCGTTCTGCGACCACGTCTTCGGGAACTCGACGCCGCGCTGCTCGAAGGCGACCTTGTCGCCGTGGCCGATGCGCGCGTCGCGCAGATCCCACTCGACGGTGTCGAACGGGTGCACGCCCGGCGTCGTGAAGAAGCGCTCGACGGAGAGGGGCGCGCCCGCCGTGATGCCGGTCGCGAGTGGGGTCTGAGAAGTGCCTTCCATCGTCCTTGCTCCTCTTCTCGCCGCCGGGATCTCTCGCTCTTGCGGCGCGTCGTCTGCGATGTCGCGGGCGCCGCATTCAACGCCTCGGGTCGGACAGACCGGCGGGGGCGAGAACTCTGTACAGGATACCGCGCCGGGGGTTCGAACCCGTCCGTAGCAGGCCACTCGACCCATCGAGCGGCAGGTATCGATTTCGACACATCCGACCGGTCTGTCGAACGTGGGTAACGCAATCGCGGCGGCTGGGTGAGGACTGTTGAATGCCGATGTCGCCGAGTACAGCCATGCTCTTTCCCGGGCAGGGAAGCCACTCCGAGAGCATGGAGGAGCCGTTTCGTCAGCATCCGCTGCTGCGGCGCGGAATCGAGCTGCTCGGCTTCGATCCCTTCGACCGGCTCGCCGAGGGGACGCGCACGCACCAGCCCGCGCTCTTTCTCTGCTCGATCGCCCAGTGGGACGCGGAGGGGTACGACCAGCCGCTCGCCGCCGCCGGCCACTCGCTCGGCGAGTACGCCGCGCTGACCGCCGCCCGCGCGATCGACTTCGAGGACGCCGTCCGGCTCGTCGACGCCCGCGCCACGGCGATGGCGGCGGCCGCCGCGACGGAGGACGGCGGGATGGTCGCGCTGCTCGGGGGCGAGCGCGACGACATCTCCGAGCTCGCCGCCGAGCTCGGCCTCTCGCTCGCCAACGACAACGCTCCCGGCCAGATCGTCCTCTCGGGCCGCATGGACGCGATCGCGCAGGCCGTCGAGCGCGCCGACGCGATCCGCTGCCGCGCGCGCCAGCTCGACGTCGGCGGCGCCTTCCACTCGCCGCTCATGGCCCCCGCCGCGGATGCGCTGAAGGAGGCGCTCGACGCGACCTCCGTCCGGGAGCCCGACTTCCCCGTCCTCTCCAACGGCAGCGCGCGGCCTTTCACCGACATCCGCACCGAGCTCGCCGAGAACCTCCTCAAGCCCGTCCGCTGGCGCGAGACGCTGCTCGAGCTGCAGACCATGGGCGCGACGGACTTCGTCGAGTGCGGCCCGGGCTCGGTCCTCAAGGGCCTCGTCAAACGGACCCTGCGGGCGGCGGCGTGACAACGTGACGACGGGGCGGCAGCATTGCTCGACCGCAACCACGTCGGACCATGACGGCGGTCTCCCGCGATGAAAGCCGGCGTCTTCGGGATCGGGTCGGCGCTGCCCGACCAGGTCGTCACGAACGCCGACCTCGCGGCCTATCTCGACACGACCGACGCCTGGATCGTGCGCCGCACCGGCATCCGCGAGCGACGGCACCTCAACGGCACGCGCACGCTCACCAACCTCGCCGTCGAGGCCTGCAACGCGGCGCTGGCCGACGCCGGTCGCGACCCGGCGGAGGTCGACCACGTCATCGTCTCGACGCTCACGCCCGACCGGCTCATGCCCGGCCTCGCACCGGGTGTCGCCGACGGGATCGGCGCCAACGGCGCCGGCGCCGTCGACATCAACGCCGCGTGCGCGGGCTTCCTCTTCGCCCTCGACCAGGCCGCCGCGCTCGTGGAGTCCGGCCGCTGCAAGCTCGTCGTCGTCTGCGGCGCCGAGGCGCTGAGCCGGATCACCGACCGCAACGATCGCGGCACGGCGATCCTCTTCGCCGACGGGGCCGCGGCTGTCGTCGTCGCCGGCGGCGACCTCGAGCACGGCTGCTCCCCGTTCGTCCTGCGCTCCGACGGCGTCCACGGCGACCTGCTCTACGCCGACTCCGACGAGCGGCTGCTGCGGATGGAGGGCCAGGAGGTCTACCGCCACGCCGTCGAGCGGATGGCCGAGGCAACCGTCGAGGCGCTGACGCGCGCGCGAATGAGCGTCGACGAGATCGACCTGCTCGTCGTCCACCAGGCCAACGCGCGGATCATCGAGGCCGCTGCGCGGCGCCTCGGCGTGCCCGACGAGAAGGTCTTCATCAACGTCGACGCCGTCGCCAACACCTCGAGCGCCTCCATCCCGCTGGCGCTGCACCAGGCCGAGCGCGAGGGCCGTCTGAAGCCGGGCGCGACGGTCGCGCTCGCCGCCTTCGGCGCGGGCTTCGTGTGGGGCGCCGGTGTCCTCTCCTGGAAGGAGCGCGTCCATGCCGCGGCCTGAGAAGGCCGTGGCCCTCGTCACGGGCGGCTCGCGCGGGATCGGCAAGGCGATCGCCGAGCGCCTGCGCAAGGACGGCTTCACGGTCGCCACGCTCGGGCGCACGAGCGGCGACGTGCAGGCCGACGTCGGCGACGGGACGTCCGTCCAGGCCGCCTTCGACGAGGTGCACGAGCGCTTCGGCCCCGTGCTCGTGCTCGTCAACAACGCCGGCGAGCGCCAGGACGGCCTCGCGATCCGGATGAGCGCCGAGCAGTGGACGTCGGTCGTGGACACGAACCTCAACGGCGCCTTCCACTGCATGCACTGCGCGCTGAGCGACATGCTCCGCGCGCGCTGGGGCCGGATCGTGAACATCTCCTCCGTCGTCGCCGAGCGCGCCAATCCTGGTCAGGCCAACTACGGCGCCTCGAAGGCCGGGATGCTGTCGCTCACGCGCACGGTCGCGCGCGAGATGGCGCGCAAGGGGATCACCTGCAACGCCGTGACGCCGGGGGTCATCGAGACCGACATGACCACCGGCATCTCGGACAAGCTTCTGGCCGGCGTTCCCGCCGGCCGGCTCGGGCAGCCCGAAGAGGTCGCCCACGCCGTGTCCTTCCTCTGTTCGGAGGGCGCGGCATACATCAACGGGGCAACGCTCGCCGTCGACGGCGCGTTGGCCGCATGACACAAGGAGAACGCATGGCCGTCAACGAGAACGACGTGCTCGAGGAGATCCGCGATCAGCTCGAGTCCATCAAGGTCCCGGGCGCTCGCGAGGCG
>Ga0136631_10000107_pt1 | contig 23358 bp, 24 predicted proteins | sample AntDrymUQ6012206_2_FD_104655 | JGI IMG/M metagenome (GOLD analysis project Ga0136631, IMG submission 104655) | Polar desert sand microbial communities from Dry Valleys, Antarctica - metaG UQ601 (22.06) | ecosystem: Environmental > Terrestrial > Soil > Desert | place: Antarctica: Dry Valley... | reverse complement strand
TCGCTCCCGTTCACGCTCACCCCGGATCAGGAACGCGCGATGGCCGAGATCGACGCCGACCTCGACCGGCCGTTTCCGATGCAACGTCTCCTCCAGGGCGAGGTCGGGTCGGGAAAGACCGTCGTTGCACTGCACGCGTTGCTCCGCGCGGTCGAGCTCGGCCGCCAGGGCGCGTTGATGGCACCGACCGAGACGCTCGCCGAGCAGCACTTCCTCACGATCGACGAGATGTGCGCGCCGCTGGGCGTTCGCGTCGCGTTGCTGACGAGCTCGCTGCGCGCGAAGGAGCACGCCGTCGTCAGGCAGTTGATCGCGTCGGGCGATGCGCAGGTCGTCGTCGGGACGCATGCGCTCATCGAGAAGGAGGTCGACTTCGGCGATCTCGCCGTGGCCGTCGTCGATGAGCAGCACCGGTTCGGGGTGGCGCAGCGCACCGCGCTCGTCGAAGGGCGGAGCCCGCACGTTCTCCATCTCACCGCAACCCCGATTCCGCGAACCCTCGCGCTCACCGTCTACGGCGACCTCGAGGTGAGCGAGCTCACGCTGCCACCGGCCGACCGCAAGCCTGTGATCACGGCCTGGGTGACCGACGACCGCAGCTCGGAGGCGTACTCACGGCTCTGCCGGCACCTCGACGACGGGCGGCAGGCGTACGTCGTGTGCCCGCTCATCGAGGCGTCCGAAACGCGGCTCGCGCGTGCCGCCGAGGAGGAGGCCGAGCGACTCCGATCCGCCGAGCTCCGCGGCTATCGCGTCGGCTGCCTCCACGGGCGGCTGCCGACGGCCGAACGCCGAGGCGTCATGGCGCAGTTCAAGGCGCGCGAGCTCGACGTCCTCGTCGCCACGACGGTGATCGAGGTCGGCGTCGACGTCCCGAACGCGACGATCGTGATCGTGCAGGAGGCCGACCGCTTCGGCCTCGCGCAGCTGCATCAGCTCCGTGGGCGCGTCGGGCGGGGTGCCGAGCAGTCGTACTGCTTGCTCGTGTCGCGCGCCCGCGACGAGCTCTCGGAGACCGCGACGGAGCGCCTCGAGGCCATGGTCGCGACAACGGATGGCTTCGAGCTCGCTGAGCGCGACCTGGAGATCCGCGGCGAGGGTCAGCTCCTCGGCGCGCGTCAGTCGGGTTACTCGGATCTTCGCTTCGTCCGCCTCCGTCATGACCGGGATCTCCTCGAGCGGGCGCGCGAGGTGGCCCGAGCGCTTCCCGACGAAGGCCTCCTCGCCGACGCTGTCGACCGCGTGCTGGGCGAGGCCGAGCACCTCGGTGAATCGTGAGGATCGTCGCCGGAACGCGCAAGGGCCATCGGATCAAGGCGCCGAAAGGCGCCGTCACGCGTCCGACCGGAGATCGCGTTCGCGAAGCCGCGTTCTCGCTCATCGGGCCGGTCGAGGACGCTGCGGCGCTCGATCTGTTCGCCGGGTCGGGGGCGATGGGGCTCGAGGCGCTGTCGCGTGGCGCTGCGAGCTGTCTCTTCGTCGAGCGCGATCGCGCCGCTGCCGCAGTAATCCAGGCGAACCTCGAGAAGCTGCGGCTCACGGGGGCGGTCGTCGCCAACCGCGACGTCGCCGCTGCGCTCCGGGACGACCGGGGTCGCGGACGCCGCTACGACCTCGTGCTCGTCGACCCGCCGTACGAGGAGTGGGAACGGCATGCGGACACGCTCGCGGAGCACCTCCCAGCCGTTCTCGAGGACAACGCGCTCGTCGTCGTCGAGACGTCCGATCGCGTCGAACCGGAGCTTCCGCTCGCCCTCGTCACGACCCGGCGCTACGGTTCCGCGCGGATCACGGTGTTCTCGCAGTGCTGACAGCTATCTGCCCGGGCTCGTACGACCCCGTCACGAACGGGCACGTCGACGTCATCGGACGCGCGGCGGGCATCTTCGACCGCATCGTCGTCGGTGTCGTCCGCGATCCGGCCCACAAGCAGACCCTCTTCACGGTCGAGGAGCGCGTCGCCTTTCTCGAGGATGCGCTCGCAGGCTGCGACAACGTCATTGTCGACGTGTTCTCCGAGCTCGTCGTCGACTTCGCCCGCAAGCACGACGCGAAGACGATGGTGAAGGGGCTACGCGTCATCGCGGACTTCGAGTGGGAGTTCCAGATGAACCACCTGAACCGGCAGCTCGCTCCCGAGATCGAGACCCTCTACGTCATGTCGAGCCCGCTCTTCAGCTTCGTCTCGTCGAGCGGCGTGAAGGAGATCGCCTCGTTCGGAGGCAGAGTGGACGAGCTCGTCCCTCCCGCAGTCGCGAAGCGATTCGTCGAGATCTATCCCGACGGTAGGCCCGGAGCCCCCGTCTCGCCCTCCGAATAGACGTCTAGACTTTCCGACCCATGGACGTACTCGTACTCATCGACCGGCTCGACGACCTCGTGCACAACGCGAAGGCCGTACCGCTCACCGACCAGGTCCGCCTCGACCGCGAGGAGATCTACGAGATCCTCGACCAGATGCGAGCGACCATCCCGGAGGAGATCAAGCAGGCCCGCTGGATCGTCAAGGAGCGTCAGGAGATGCTCGCGGAGGCGAAGCGGGAGTGCGACCGGATCGTCCAGGACGCACGCGAGCAGGCCATGCGCGAGGCGTCGCAGACCGAGATCGTCAAGCTCGCCGAATCGCAGGCCGACGACATCGTCGACGAGGCCAAGCGGACGGCACGGCAGACGCGGCTCGAGATGGAGGACTGGGCCGACTCGATCCTCTCGACGCTCGAGCTCAACCTCGACAAGTTCCTGAACGCGGTGAAACGCGGACGCGAGCGGCTCCACGAGCGCTCGCAGGAGACGGTCGTGGCCGGAATCGGACCCGAGCCGCTCGACGAGCCGCAAGAGTTCGAGCGCTTTAGCTGAATTGCTCGCAGACCGGGAATCCGCTAACGCGGACACCCGGTCGCGCAGATCCCTAGAGCCGTTCGCTTTCGCGGCCGGGTCGCCGTTTCGACTCCACCTTCGGATTCAGGCGGCCGCGGGCTCGGCCGTGAGCTCGCGGCAGACTGCGATCGCGGAGTCGACGAAGGCCTCCGCTGCCGGACTCCGGTGCCGCTCGTGATGCCACACGAGGCCGATGACGCGGGGCTCGATTCGCCCGTGGAGATCGATGACGTCGATGCTCGGATCGTCCTCGTCGACCGTCAGCCGGGGTGACACGCTGATGCCGACGCCGGCACCGACGAGCCCCTGGACGGTCCCGTTGTTGTCCGAGCGAAACACGTAGTTCAGCGCGCGCCCGGCACCCGAGAGCTGCAGATCGACGTGCGCCATCGCGCTGCACTGGTTGAACCCGATGAGTGGCTGGAGAGCGATCTCCTTCAGCGTCGGGGTCCGCTTGAGCTCCGCCAGCGGCGAACCGGCCGGCACGAGCAGCACGTAAGGGTCGCGGAGGAGCTCGACGATCTCGTAGGGCCCTCCGATGACCGGGAGTGTCCAGAACGTGAGATCGAGCTCGCCGCGCTCGATCATCGCGAGAAGCTCGCTCTCGTCCTGCGACTCGCTGAGCACGACCTCCACCTGCGGGTGGCTCTCGGAGAAGCTCCGAAGGAGACGGGGGATGATCTTGGCGCCGACGCTCTGGAACGTCCCGACGCGGAGTCGTCCTGCGTCGCCGGCTTCGAGCGCACTCATGTCGGCCTTCGCTGCTAGGAGCCGCGCCTGAATCGCGTCGGCGTGGCGGAGCAGGATCCGGCCGGCCTCGGTCAGGGAGATCGGGCGCGGGCCGCCCGGGCGCTCGATGAGTCGCAGCCCGACGATCCGCTCGAGCGCTGCGATCTGCTGTGAGATCGCGGACTGCGTGTACCCGAGCTTCTCCGCCGCCTTCCCGAAAGATCCCTCGTCTGCGATCGCCTTCAGCGCGATGAGGTGACGAAGATCGAGTCCGAGCCAGCGATCAGCCTCCATGATCGCACGGTAGCAGACCAACAGGAGCGCTAATGACCTGCGCACGGGCATGCACCGCGGTTACGCTCATGCGGTGACCACGTTGGATCTGAGGACGCTCCGCCTGCGACCGGGCGAGGTGCGCACGGAGACGATCGACGTCGAGCTCGAGCCGTTCGTCCTCGGCGGACAGCGCTACGAGGCGACGCCTGCGACGATTCTGGTCGAGCTCGAGATCTCTCAGGCGTCGGGCGCCACGGTGTTCGACATACGTTTCGTGGCCCACTTGAGCGGGGCATGCATGCGCTGCCTCGGGTTCGCGGAGGTCGCGCGCACCGTTCGGGCGCGAGAGTTCCACGACTTCGATGCGCCGGTCGCGGACGAGCTGCACTCCGAGTACGTCGCCAACGAACACCTCCAGCTGAGCGCGTGGGCCCGTGATGCCTTCGCACTCGAGCTCCCGGAGCAGATCCTCTGCCGCGAGGACTGCGCGGGTCTGTGTCCCGTGTGCGGGAAGGACCTGAACGAGGAGCCGCACGAGCACTCGGAACGCCAGCCGGATCCGCGTTGGGCGGCACTGGAGGGACTCAGAGACAACCTCTGAGTCGTACCTGTCGCGCAGACCGGGTATCCGCTAGCGCAGACACCCGGTCGCGTAAATCCCCGAACCCGGCCGCGTTCGCGGCCGGATCGAGACGTCGACTCAACCGCTCAGCTCGCCAATCGGACCTGCACGAGCCGGTACCCGGCGACTCCCCCGAGTCCGGGGTCGCCCGAGCGCTACGCCTTCACGAAGAACTGCACGTTGAAGCCTCGTCGTGGCTGCGGGAAGGTGCCGTTCGGCGCGAGCTGGTAGGTCACCCACCCGTCCGTCGTCGTCACCTGGCGGTCTCCGCCGGTTGTCACGCGGGGCGTCGAGCGGACAAACACGAGGGCGTCGCGGACGACGAAGCTGCGTGTGTCCTTCGTCCGGACGCGGACCGTGATGACCTGGTTGCGGCCCGTGACTGGGTTCGCCCCAGAACACGACCTGCGAGACGGTCGGCCGCTGGTTCGACGGAACACTCGCGGCCGGGATCGAGATCTCGCCGCTCGGCAGGCGGATTGCTCCGGACGGAAGTGGCTATGCGGACCTCTTACATGGTCTTACATCGCGCTTACCGCGTCGTCTACCATCCCGGGCGGCGCCTTCGCGCCTTGCTGATGACGGACTAGCCGACCCATTCCCGTTCTTGCGCGCGCCACCGTGCGCGCCCACACGGTCTGGAGGTCCGTCCATGCGAGTACAGCTCGCGGGCGTCGGCAAGCATTTCGGCGCGCACGTCATTCTCGATCAGGTCACGCTCACCATCGGCCCGAAGGCGCGCATCGGGCTGGTCGGCCCAAACGGTGTCGGCAAGACGACCCTGCTGCGAATCGTGGCTGGGGTCGAGGCACCGGACAGCGGAGCGGTGACGCGTGCGCCACACCGCCTGACCGTGGGGTATCTCGAGCAGGAGCGCCGCGCCGAGGCAGGCGCCTCGGTGCTGGAGGCACTTACCCGGCGGGTCGGGATCGCGGACGCGGAGCGGGAGCTGGAGGAGTCGGCCCGCGCTCTCGCGGACGGACGGCCCGCCGGCGACGAGTACTCGGCTGCGCTCGACCGCCTCGTCGCGCTCGGTGCGGAGAGCTTCGAGGCGCGTGCCCGTGCGACATGCGCAGAGCTCGGGCTCGGCGTCGACCTCGACCGAGAGCTCGTCGGGCTCTCGGGCGGCGAGGCGGCTCGTGTCGCGCTCGCGTCGATCCTGCTCTCCCGCTTCGACGTCTTGCTCCTCGACGAGCCGACGAACGACCTCGACTTCGCGGGGCTCGAGCGACTCGAGCGGTTTCTTGCCGGCTATCGCGGCGCGCTCGCCGTCGTGTCGCACGATCGCGAGTTTCTCGACAGAACGGTGGAACGCATCGCGTCGATCGAGCCGGACACGCGGCGCGTGCGGGAGTGGGTCGGGGGTTGGAGTGACTACGAGAGGGCGCGCGACGTCGAGCGGTCGGCGGCGCTGGCAGAGTTCGAGCAGGCGCAGCTCCGGCGCAAGCAGCTCACGACGCTCCTGAGCACCCGGCGGACAGAGGCGCGCTCGAAGGGCGCTTCGCTCGGAGACAAGACCGGCGGGCAGGATCGGCGCGCAACGCACGCGCTCGAGACGAAGGTGCGACAGGCCGAGCGGCTTCTCGACCGCAACGAGCTTCCGGACAAGCCCTTCCAGCCGTGGGAGTTGAAGCTCACGCTCCAGACGGGAGGTCGTCTGTCCGACCTCGTGCTCCAGCTGTCCGGCGCCGCGGCGTGTCGCGGGACATTTTGTCTCGGCCCGCTCGACGTGGATCTCGCTCCGCGCGAACGGCTGTCGATCGTCGGGCCGAACGGCGCCGGCAAGTCCACGCTGCTGGGGATGCTCCTCGGCGACGTGCCTCTCGCCGAAGGTGAGCGCCTCGTCGGCCGGCGCACGGTGATCGGGGCGATCGGCCAGGAGCGGGCCGGATATGCGGGCGAGGCTCTGCTTGTCGACGAGCTCATGGCGAGAACAGGGTTCGCGCGCGGTGATGCACGCACGCTGCTGGCGAAATTCGGGCTCAGACAGGATCACATCGACCGTCCGTGCTTTTCGCTCTCGCCGGGAGAGCGCACGCGCGCTCACCTCGCGGAGCTGCAGGCGCGCGGCGTCAACCTGCTGATCCTCGACGAGCCGACGAACCACCTCGATCTCGAGGCCGTGGAGCAGCTCGAGAGCGCGCTCGTCGACTACTCGGGAACGCTCGTCGTCGTCTCACACGACCGGCGCTTTCTCGAGCGGATCGCGCCGACGAGAGAGCTGAAACTGCCGCTATAGTCCTCAGCCGCTCATGGCCGTCCCGAAGCGAAAGACATCCAGGTCGAGGCGCGACAAGCGCCGCGCCCAGCACGCGCTGACCACCCCGCACGTCCAGGTCTGCCCGACCTGCAAGCAGCCGAAGCGGATGCATCGCGTGTGCCCGACCTGCAAGACGTACAAGGGCCGGGACGTCGAGCCGCTCCGCCTCGACGCACCGTAGAGTCTCCGCCCATGATCCGCGTTGCGGTCGACGCTCTCGGTGGTGACCGCGCGCCCGACGAGATAGTCGCCGGCGCGTCCGCGGCAGCGTCGTCCGACATCCAGCCGGTCCTCTTCGGCCCGGCGACTCTCGTAAGCGACGGTCTCGAGCTCGTCGAGACGACGGAGTCGATCGACATGGACGACCACGCGGTCGAGTCGGTGCGCTCGAAGCCCGACTCGTCGCTCGTCCGCGCGGTGCGCGCGGTGGCGGACGGGGAGGCGGAGGCGGTCGTTTCGGCCGGGAACACGGGCGCGATGCTCGCGGCGTCGCTCTTGCACATCCGGCGCCTCCCGGGCGTGCATCGCCCGGGGATCGCGATCGTGATCCCGACGAAGCGTGGTCGCAGCGTGCTCATCGATGCGGGCGCGAACGCGGACGCGAGGCCCGAGCAGCTAGTGCAGTTCGCGTACATGGGCGCGGTGCTCGCCGAGGAGATCCTCGAGGTGCCGAATCCGGAGGTACGGCTCCTCTCGATCGGCGAGGAGCCCGAGAAGGGCGACCAGCTGACGTTGGAGGCACACGAGCTCCTGCGTTCGGCCGACCTGCGCTTCGGCGGAAACACCGAGGGCCGGACGCTGCTCGAGGGAGAGGCGGACGTCATCGTCGCGGACGGCTTCACCGGCAACGTCGCGTTGAAGACGCTCGAGGGGACGGTGAAGAGCCTGCTCGATGCGCTTCGCTCCGAGCTCGAAGCGTCCGCCCGCGGGAGGCTCGGCGGCGCTCTCATCCGGCCAGCCGCGCGCAAGCTGCGCGCTCGCCTCGATCCCGAGACCTACGGCGGCGGCTACCTGCTCGGCTTGAACGGGCTCGTCGTGATCGCGCACGGCTCGAGCTCGCGAATCGCAATCGCGAATGCGATCCAGCATGCCGCTCGTGGAGTCGAGCATCGCGTCGTCGAACGCCTGCAAGAGCGCATGGCGCCTGGCGTGTTAGAGTCGGCGCGCTCCACGACCCCGACGGCAGAGAGGTGAGATTTCAAGGATGGCGACTTCGCGTGAGGACATTCTCGAGCAGGTCAAAGGCGCGCTGAGCGAGAAGCTCGGCATCGAAGAGAGCGAGATCACTGAAGAGGCGTCATTCGAGGGGGATCTCGGTGCAGATTCGCTCGATCTGGTGGAGGTCGTCATGGACCTCGAGGACCAGTTCGGGCTGAAGATCCCCGACGAGGACGCCCGCGAGCTCACGACCGTCGGCAAGGCGATCGACTACGTCATCGCACATCAGGCCTGAGCCCGACTCGACTGCCGGGAGCTACGAGCTCGGCCGGCTGATCGAGGAGCTCCCGGCCGAGCGGCTCGAGCAGGTGTTCACCCACACCTCGTGGGTCGAGGACCGGGCCGACTCGTATGAACGACTCGAGTTCCTGGGCGACAGCGTCCTCGAGCTCGCGATCGCGCGCGCGGTGTTCGACCGCTTCAGTGAGGCATCCGAGGGGCGCCTCGCGAAAGTTCGGGCGCACGTCGTCTCGCGCCAGAGTTGCGCTGCGGTCGCGAAGGAGCTCGCGCTCGGCGATCGATTGCTCGAGGTCGCGGGTGACGCTCCTGCGGACGAGCTGCAGCGCATCTCGCGCAGCCGGAACGTGCTCGCAGCCGTGCTCGAAGCTGCGATTGCGGCCGTCTATCTCGAGCACGGCTTTGAGGCGATGGAGCCGGCGCTCGTCGAGGCGTTCAGCGATCGGATCGAGTACGCACGCTCGAGCCACGTCGACTACAAGACGGAGCTCCAGGAGGCGCTCGCACGTTCCGGGCGGCACGTCCATTACACGGTGATCGAGGTGGAAGGCCCGCCACACGATCGGAAGTTCGTCTGCGCAGCGCACGTCGCGGGGGAGCAGCTCGGCAGCGGAAAGGGCTCGACGAAGAAGGCCGCGGAACAGGAAGCCGCACGCCAGGCGCTCGAAGCGCTCGGCGTCGTGCCTGAGCGGATCTGAGTCAGCGCGGCGAGGCGACCGGGAGGCCGAGAGCGGCTGCGGCGTCCAGCTGGCGCGCGTCGCAGTTCACGAAAGCGCCGAGGCTTCCCCGAAGGCGCAATGCGGTCCCGAGGTGGATGGCGTCAAGCGAGCGAAGACCGATGGGGTCAACCAACGCCTCGCAGCGGAACCTTGCGAGGTATTCACCGACCGGCAAGCTCCTCGGGACGGCCACGTCGGTCGATCTGATCGCAGTTTGACATCGCCGTTGGACGAAACGGCGACCTCTACGCCTCCATTTCGCGGAGGACAAGTCGAAGCCAGGGACGGCGAACATCCCGGGCAAACTCACCGCTTCGGCGGGCTCGGTCAAGATCGCGTACGTCCTCAGCGGGGTCGCCTGCCCGGCTGTCGTGGGTGCGCCGCGACACTGACGGGAGCGGGGATCTCGGGCAAAGCAGCCGGACTGAAGCTCAAGGCCGGGGCGAAGAACACGATCATTATGAAGCTCTTCAAGGCCGCGAGTGGGAAGGCGACGTTCAAGATCGTCCTGAAAACGAACGGGCGCCCGACCACCGAGGCGAGAGCGTGACGGTAAACGCGAGGTAGCACGTCGTCGGCGGAGGGTCGCCCCAACAGAGCGCGCCGCGGAGGTCGGACCCTCCTGTCTTCCGCGGCGCGTTTCGCTGTCCGGAGCCGTCGTGAGAATGCGGCCTCGGTGCACCTGCGCTCGCTTCGCATCCGCGGCTTCAAGTCGTTCCCCGACACGCTCGAGATCCCGCTCGAGCCGGGTGTTGCCGTCATCGTCGGGCCGAACGGCTCCGGCAAGTCGAACATCGCCGACGCGATCGTCTGGGCCGCCGGCTCGCTAACGCCGTCCGAGCTGCGCGCCGAGAAGCCTGACGACGTGCTCTTCGCAGGCGGCGGCGACAGGAAGGCTGCAGCGCACTGCGAGGTCGAGCTCGTCTTCGACAACGAGGACGGCACGTGGCCCGATCTCGACTTCTCGGAGGTCTCGATCGCGAGGCGGCTCGTACGCGGCGCCGAGGGTCAGTACCTCGTCAACCGCGCTGCGGTTCGGCGTACCGACCTCGTCGAGATTCTCTCGGACGTGGGGCTCGGGTCCGCGATGCACTCGATTGTCGGCCAGGGGAAGGTCGAGCAGGTGCTCGCATCGAGGGCCGAGGATCGGCGCTCGTTCGTCGAGGAGGCGGCAGGGCTCGGGAAGTTCAAGCGTCGACGGCATCGCGCCGAGCTGAAGCTTGCGCGCGTCGCGCTCCAGGTCGAGCGCGCGCGCGACGTCGAGGACGAGGTGCGCAAGCGCTTGCGGCCGCTCGCGCTCCAGGCGACCGCCGCGGAGCGCGCCGAGAAGATCGGGCGGGAGATCGCGGGTCTGCGTGCGCGGGTCGCGCAGCTCGATCTGGCCGACTCGGGCTCGCGTCGCGCAGAGGCCGAGCAGCGCCGCGACGCGGTGGCGTTCTCGAAGCGAGGTGCGCAGGGGAGGCTCGAAGGAGTGCTCGGCGAGCGTTCTCGCGCGGAGGAGGAGCTTTCCGACGCGGCGGGCCGTCGCGAGGCCGCGGTCGCGGCGCGCTACCGGCTGCAAAGTGGCGTCGAGCGGCTCGAGCTCAGGATGGAGTCCGCCTCCGCGCTCGTCGAGCGGTTCGGCGCGGAGACGCCTGCCGCGGACGAGCCCGAAGCGCAGAGCGAGCTTGCGCGTCTCGAGCTCGATGCGGCACGTGCGGCCGGAGCGTCACGGAATGCCGAACGCGAGCGCACTGCGCTCGCCGAACGAGCCGCGCTCGTGCGCGAGCGGATGCGTGCCCTCGAGCAGGCCCTCGCGGAGCAGGAGGGACTTCCGCCCGCAGCGCGGACTCTCGCCGAAGACGGGGCCAGGCTGGCCCTGGCCACGCTGGACGTCGCGCCCGGGGCGGAGCGGGCTGTCGCGGCCGCGCTTCGCACCCGAGCGGCGGCAGTGATCGCCGACGATCCGACGGTTGGGCTTGCGCTGCTCCAGCGCGCTCGAGCCGCGGGGCTCGGAAGTCTCACCGTGCTTGCCGGGCGCTCGCCGCAGGACCTCGTCGGCGAGTTTCCGGTGGTCACGCTCGACACGTTGCTCGACGTCACGAAGCCTTCGGTCACGCCCGAGGGCTTCGGCTACGACCCCGGACAAGGCGAGCTGTGGTTCGTGGGGGAGACAGCCGAGGCCGTTCTTCTGGAGCTCCAGGGCCGGCGCACGGCGCTCGCTGCGGAGATGGTGGGGCTGGACGAGGAGGTCACGACGGCGACAGACGCTGCCGCGGAGGCTTCCGAGCGGGCGCGAGTCGCGGAGGCCGCGTTCGGCCGCGCGCCGAGGCTTCGGGCTGCGACGATCGACGCGGCGACGCTGAACCGGCTCGCTGATCTGGCGACGGCGCTCCGTCATGGCATCGACGCTGCGCACCGAGCCGCCGGCCGGTTCGAGGCGCCGCTTCGTGCGCGTGTCGACGCTGGAGCGATGCGGGCGAGCGAGATCGGCGAAGAGCTGCGCACGCTCGGCGCGACCGAGGTGAATCTCCGTCGCGAGCTGGAAGAGACGAGCGCGGCCGTGACCGCCGCCGAGGTCGAGATCGCACGGATCGACGCCGACGTCACGGATGCGACGCGGCGACTCGACTCGGCCGGTGAGGTCGACGCGGCCGAGGGCGATGACCGCGACGAGCTCTCGACGCGCGCCGACCGGCTCGAGGTGCGCCGCGGCACGCTGGGGCAGGTGAATCCCCTCGCGCGCGAGGAGTACGACGCCGAGAAGGAGCGCCTCGACGACCTGAAGATGCAGCGCGAGGATCTCGAGCAGAGCCTCGAGGAGCTCCAGAAGCTCCGCGCCGAGCTCACGGTGACCGTCGAGCGTCGGTTCGCGGAGACGTTCGCTGCGGTCGCCGAGCACTTCGAGGAGGTCGCGGCGACACTTTTCCCAGGCGGTGAGGGCCGGCTCCGGCTCGTCGAGGCCGACGAGGATGGGGGAGAGCCGGGAATCGAGGTCGAGCTCCGCCCCGCGGGGAAGCGCATCACGCGCCTCTCGCTCCTCTCCGGCGGCGAGAAGGCGCTCGGTGCGATCTCGTTCCTGTTCGCGCTCTTCCTCGCGCGGCCGTGTGCCTTCTACCTCCTCGACGAGGTCGAGGCCGCGCTCGACGACACGAATATCGCCCGCTTCGTCGAGCTCCTCCGCCGGTACTCGGATCGCGCGCAGTTCGTCGTCGTGACCCACCAGAAGAGGACGATGGAAGCGGCCGATATCCTCTACGGCGTGACGATGGGGCCCGACGGCGTCTCTCAGGTCGTATCCAGGCGCCTTCCGCAGCACCAGCAGCCCCTCGCTGCGACAGCGTGAGCTACACCTGGGCCGAGCTTCTCGGCGACGCCCTCACCGAGACCGACGACCCGGAGCGCACCGGTTTCTTCGGCCGGATGCGGGAGTCGCTCGCGAAGAGCCGCCAGGCGCTCACCGCCGAGCTCGCGTCTGCAGGGTTCGACTCGTCCGACGACGAGGCCTGGGAGCGGCTCGAGGAGGCACTGATCCGAAGCGATGTCGGGGTTCCTGCGACGGCCGAGCTCGTGCGACGGCTCGAGGCGCGCGGCATCACGGGAGATCTCGAGGGCGCGCTCGTCGAGGAGGTCGAGTCGCTGTTCGGTGATCCACCGACGCTCGTCCTCGAGGCGAGCCCGAGCGTGATCCTCGTCGTCGGCGTCAACGGCACGGGGAAGACGACCACAATCGGGAAGCTGGCCCGCAAGCTGCACGAGCACGGGCGCACCGTGCTCGTCGGCGCGGCGGACACCTTCCGGGCAGCCGCCGAGGAACAGCTCGAGATCTGGGCCGAACGCGCGAGCGCCGACTTCGTGGGCGCTCCTCGGGGCGCCGATCCCGCGGCGGTCGCGTTCGATGCCGTCGAGGCGGCTCGCGCTCGCGGACGGGACGTTGCGATCATCGACACCGCAGGCCGCCTGCACACCCAGTCGAACCTCATGGCCGAGCTCGAGAAGGTCAGGCGCGTGATCGAGGGGCGTATCGAGGGAGCCCCGCACGAGACGCTCCTCGTCGTCGACGCGACCACGGGCCAGAACGGGCTCCAGCAGGCCAAGCTCTTCGGCGAGACCGCCGGAGTCACCGGTGTGGCGCTTACAAAGCTCGACGGCAGCGCGCGCGGCGGCGTCGCGATCGCAATCGCGGTCGAGCTCGGTCTGCCGGTGAAGCTCGTGGGCGTCGGCGAAGGGGTTGACGATCTCCGGCCGTTCGACGCCGCTGACTACGCCCGCGCCCTCATAGCCAGCTGAGAATCCCTCGAACGAGGGCTACAGGTGCGTTGCGCGTGTCCACGCGCCCGCGTACGCTGTGCTCGGAACCCTGAGCGACGCAGGGAAGGAGGACTGGGAATGGCAGTCGCGATGACCATGCACTGGCCGGGCCTTACGTCCGACCAGTACGACGCCGTCATGGCGAGGCTCGGCCTCGACGCGAACCCGCCTGCCGGCGCGGTGCTGCACATGGCGACCGTCACCGACGAGGGTGTCGAGGTGTTCGATGTCTGGCAGACCGAGCAGGCCTTCAACGGCTTCCTCGACCAGCGCATGCTGCCGGTCGTGAGCGAGCTCGGGATCACCGGTGAGCCCGAGATCAGGATCGTTCCGCTGCACAACCTCTACGCCGCCGACCCGCACGTGATCGATCGGATCGGCGCCGTGTCCCTTCCGGCTGCGGTCGCGAGCTGGTCTGGCTGACAGTGCTTGTTTCGCGAAGACCGGAATCCGCGAGTGCGGATTCCGGTCTTGCGGAGATCCCTGAAGGCGGGCGCTTCGCGCCCGCGTCGCAGCGTCTACCGAGCGGCCGATAGGGACATCACTTGGGCCCGCAACGAGCTTCTGCGATCGCGTTCGGCCGCGTCGGGCTCGCGGGCTGGGCGCTGCTCGTGCTCGGTGTGCTTACGAGGCGTCGCCTCGTCGCGATGGTCGGATTGACCGCTGTCGTCGCCGACGTCAGGGCGGCCGAGCTCGGCGGTTTCAAGGCGATGAACGAGGCCCGCGACGCCGAGCGCGTGTCGCCACCCGGCCGGCTGAACGTCGTCAGCGGTCCGGATCCTTGACCTTGAAGCCCTTTACCCACTGGTTGTGCGGGCGCGTCTTCACCAGGATCTCGACCGGATGGTACGCCTCGAAGACCGCCATACCGTCCTCGAACGACTGCGAGTTCACTTTCTGCTCCTCGATCACCTCGGCCGACTTCTGCTCCGCATAGGCGTCGAACGCCTCCTGCAGCGTCCTGCCTTCACCTTCTGCCATCTCTAGCCTCCTCGAGCCGTTGGGCAGGCCGACACTACTCCTCGGTGCCCGCAGAGACAACCTCGGGAAAGAGGGGCTCGCGAGCAAGTGCTGCGCCCTCGGCTCCGAGGTCGGCGAGTCGTTGCACGCCGAGCGCAGCCTCGAGATCCAACGCGTGCAGATCGAGGACCGCGGTCTCGAACGAATCCGGCTCCTCGCCTCCTCGAAGCGCCTCCGCTGCGCCGATGAATCGGGCGGCTTCGAAGTGTCGTCCCTCCGCCGCAGCGGAGCCGGCGAGAACGACCACACAGCGGGCGCGCGACCGGTCGTCCTCGAGCTCCGTGTAGTGCCCGAGGCTCGCTCGAGCGTGCTCGCGCGCTTGCACGACGTCGCCAGCGAGGACGGCGAGCTCGGCGAGCATGAACCGCGCCGCGGCGATATGCGGGGTGTCCTGGAGCTCACGGGCAAGAGCGAGTGCCTCCTCGAACTCTCCTCTCCCGCGATCGCCGCCGCCACCCTGAAACGCGGCCATGCCCGAGTTGTAGACCGTGTCCACAACCAGCAACGGGTCGCCGACGACGCGGCTCAGGGCGACCGCCTCGTCGTATCTGGCCAGGGCCTCTTCGTGCGCGCCGCGCATCCAGTCGACGTCCGCAAGTGCCATCAGCGCAAAGACGATCGTTCGGTCGTCGCCGAGCGCCTTCGCTGTGTGCAGCGCTTCCCGAGCGAGCGATTCGGCCGTCTCGGCGTCGTTTCGTCGGAGCGCGACGAAGCTGAGGTAGGACAACGAGACGACCTCGTCGTACTGCTTGCCGCTCTCCCGAAAGAGCGCGACAGCTTCCTGAAGCATGGGCGCCGCGGCGTCCCATTCGCTCTGCCCCATCGCCATGTGAGCGGAGCTCCGTAACGAGAGAGCGCGGAGGTCGACGGGAAGGTCGCCGGCGAGATCGAGACCGAGGGAGAGCCAACGCTTCGCCTCCGCCAATCGAGCCTCCGCACGCCAGTAGCGTTCGAGCGCGTTGGTCGCCCGGAGTGCGTCCTCCGCACGTCCGGTAACGAGAAGCCAATCGAGCGCGGCCGTGAGGTTGTCCGACTCGCGCCCGAGCCGGCCCAGCCAGCGCACCTGATCTGCGCCCGCGAGCTCGTCCTCGGCCTCGAGGGCGAGCTCGAGGAAGCGCTCGGCGTGATGTTGTCGCAGCTCGTCGAGCTTGTCGGCGGCGCTGACGCGGTCGAGTGCGTGCTCGCGGACTGTCTCGAGCATCGAGAGCCGAAGCTCGCCGTCGGATGACTCCGTACGGACGAGGCTCCAGCCGACGAGTGCCTCGAGGTCTCCGAGGAACTCACGTCCAGCACCGGAGATCGCGCGTACGTCGTCGAGCGCCCCGCTGTTCGCGAAGATCGCGAGGGCGCCGTGGAGCTCGCGCTGGGTGTCGCTGAGGCGCTGGTAGCTCCAGTCGATGGCCGCGCGGAGCGTGCGTTGTCGCTCCGGGAGATCGACGGGTCCTTCCATTTCGAGCGCGAGTCCCTCCTCGAGGGCGCGGAGTATCTCCGCGGGCGGCAGCACCGCCAGCCGTGCGGCGACGAGCTCGATGGCGAGCGGCAGCCCGTCGAGCCGACGACAGATCTCGTGGACGGATGCGAGCGCGTCGTCATGGAGGATCACGCCCCGGGTCGCGGCGAGCTCGACGAACAGCGTCGTCGCATCGTCGATCGAGAGAGGCGCGAGCGGGAAGACATGCTCGGTGGACAGCCGCAACGGCATTCGACTCGTAACGAGCACCTGAAGGTCGGGTGCCCGATCGAGGAGCGCGGCAATATGAACCGCGGCCGGCGCGAGGTGTTCGAGATTGTCGAGGTACAGCAGGGCACCGGCTCCGCCGAGGTTGTCCGCGATCGCCTCGATGACGTCTCTACCGCTCGACTCGCGTACGCCAATCGCACGGGCGATCGCGCCGGGGACGAGCTCCGCGTCGGGTACGGGGGCGAGCCCGACGAGGTGCACGGGCCGGTCGAGTGCTGCTCGGGCGGCCACCTCGAGAGCGAGGCGGCTCTTGCCTGCGCCGCCGGGACCAGTGATCGTGACGAGGCGCGCCCCCCCTGACGCGAGGAGATCCTCCACTCGTGCGAGGGCGTCGGCCCGGCCGACCAGGCGGTGGTGGAGCGTGGGAAGGCTCGTCGCCGAGAGCGTCTTGAGCGGCGGAAACTCGTCGCGGAGGCCTTCCGCGACGAGCTGGAAGAGCTGCGCCGTCGATGGGACGTCCTTGAGGCGGTGGCGCCCCAGCGGCCGGAACGAAGTTCCGCCGATCGGCTCGTCGCCGACCATGTCGCGCGTCGTGCGTGAGACCACGATCTGCTCGCCGTGCGCGGACGCACACACTCGTGCCGCCACGACGACGTCCATGCCGACGTAGCCCTCGTCGCCAAGCTGCGGCTCGCCGGTGTGAATTCCGATCCGGAGCCGATGTGCCTCGTCGGGCAGCCACGGCTCGGCGGCGAGCGAGTGCTGGATCTCGGCGGCGGCGGCGAGTGCGTCACTCGCACGCGAGAACGCCAGAAAGACGCCGTCACCCGCCCAGTCGACCTCTGCGCCGTCGTGGTGTGCGGCTGCCGCGCGCACGAGCTCGCGCATCCGCGCACGCGCGGGACCAAACCGCTCGCCGAGTAGATGGAGCAGCCGCGTCGATCCTTCGACGTCGGCGAACAGCAGCGTCACCGTGCCGGTCGGCAAACCGAGTCGCGGGCTGCTCGAAGCGTTCACGGGCCGAGTCTAGGAGCGACAAGGCTCGGCGTACACTGTCGGGCCGTGTTCGACACCCTCTCCGACAAGCTTCAAGCCACGCTTGGCGGCCTCGGCCGCAGTGGCAGCCTCGACGAGGAAGCCATCTCCAAGGCGATGCGCGAGATTCGCCTGGCGCTCCTCGAGGCGGACGTGAACCTCGAGGTGGCTCGCGACTTCACCGCGTCGGTGAAGGAGCGCGCGCTCGGGCAGGACGTCCTCAGGAGCCTGACGCCCGGCCAGCAGGTCGTGAAGATCGTCCACCAGGAGCTCACGGCGCTCATGGGCTCGGGTGACTCGCGTCTCGCGTTCGGGCGGCCACCTACGGTCATCCTCCTCGCGGGCCTGCAGGGCTCGGGCAAGACGACTGCGGCAGCGAAGCTCGCTCTGCTCCTTCGGAAGGACGGCAAGCGGCCCGCGCTCGCCGCGTGCGACCTCCAACGACCCGCAGCAGTCGACCAACTCGAGCAGCTCGGCAAGCAGATCCAGATCCCGGTCTACGCGCTCGACCGCAATGATCCCGTTGCTGCGGCACGGCTCGGCCTCGAAGCCGCGCGCAAGGAGGGCCTCGACGTCGTGATCCTGGACACGGCCGGTCGGCTTCATGTCGATGACGACCTGATGGCCGAGCTCGAGCGGGTCGCCTCGGAGACGAAGCCCACGAACGTCCTGCTCGTGCTCGACGCGATGACGGGCCAGGAGGCGGTCTCGGTGGCGCTCGCCTTCCAGGAGCGCGTCGCCTTCGACGGCGTGGTCCTCACGAAGCTCGACGGCGACGCGCGCGGCGGTGCGGCACTTTCCGTGCGCGCCGTCACCGGCCGCCCCGTCAAGCTGGTCTCCGTCGGCGAGAAGCTCGATCAGCTCGAGTACTTCCACCCCGATCGCATGGCGTCGCGCATCCTCGGGATGGGCGACGTCCTCACCCTGATCGAAAAGGCGGAAGCGGCCGTCGAGGAGGACGAGCAGGCGGAGATGGAGAAGCGGATCCGCGCGGGCGAGTTCACCTTCGACGACTTCCTCGCCAGCTATCGGATGATCCGCAAGATGGGCCCGCTGCAGGGCGTGCTCAAAATGATCCCGGGCATGGGCAAGCAACTCCAGGGGCTCGATCTCGACGAACGTCAGCTCGCTCGCGTCGAGGCGATCGTCCTCTCGATGACGCCGCACGAGCGACGCGTGCCACACGTGATCTCGATTCAACGCCGCAGGCGAATCGCCGCGGGCAGCGGAACGTCGCTCGACGAGGTCAACAAGCTCATGGCCGCCCGCAAACAGATGGCGAAGATGATGAAGCAGATGGGGAAGGGGAAGATGCCGACGCTCCCGCCGGGGGTCGGCGGTCCCAGGCGCTAGCCTTCCCCGTTCACCAACGAGAAAGGCACATACAGCACATGGCAGTGAAGATCAGATTGACGCGCGTCGGGTCGAAGAAGAACCCGATCTATCGCGTCGTCGTGGCCGACTCGCGCTCACCGCGCGACGGTCGTTTCATCGAGATCGTCGGGCGGTACAACCCGCAGACCGACCCCTCCACGATCGACCTCGACGAGGCGAAGATCAAGGACTGGATGTCGAAGGGCGCGCAGCCCACGGCCCCAGTCTCGCGTCTCATCAGGGCCGCCGACTTCGACGGTGGTTGATGTGAATGCGCTGCGACCCGGCCGCGAAGCGGCCGGCTTCAGGGATTTTGCGCGAACCGAGTCCGCGCTAGCGGAGTCGGTTCTTGCGCCAGGCTGATGCCTGAGCTCCTGGAATGGCTCGCTCGCAGGCTTGTGGATGAGCCTGATGCGGTGCGCGTCGAGACCGAGGAGCGTGAGGACGCCATCGTGTTCCATCTCCACGTCGCCCCCGACGACGTCGGGAAGGTGATCGGCAAGCAGGGGCGGCTCGCCCGCGCACTGCGGAGCGTCGTTCGTGCGGGTGGTGCGCGCGCTGAAGAGCGCTACGTGCTCGAGATTGCCGGCTGAGCCTGAGTCCGAGCACGACGTCGTGCGCATCGGCAGGGTCGGCCGGCCGCACGGCGTGGATGGTGCGTTCGTCGTCGAGGACGCGAGCGAGGACGCGAGCCGATTCGAGATCGGCGCCGAGCTCCTGGTCGACGGGGAGCCTGCTCGCGTCACCCTGTCGCGCCAGGTGGGTGGACGCCGCCGCGCGATCAAGCTCGACCGCGCGGCCATGCGCGGCGCGGAGCTCGTAGTTCGCCGCGACGAGCTTTCGCCGCTTCCCAGCGATGCGTACTACGTGGCCGACCTCATCGGACTCACCGTGCTCGACGAGCGCGGCGTGCGAGTGGGCGTCGTGCGCGACGTGCTCCCCGGGCCTGCGAACGATGCGCTCGAGCTCGACACGGGTTTGCTGCTGCCTCTCGTCGAGGACTGCGTGCGCGAGATCGACCTCGCCGGACGGCGCGTCCACCTCAATCCCGGCTTCACCGACTGACGGCTACGGTTCTCCGTCGTGCGCCTCGACGTCTTCACGCTCGTTCCGGCTGCGTTCGACTGGATTCGCGAGCGACGGCCGCTCGCCGCGGTCCTCGGGAAAGAGCTCGAGCTCCGCGTCTTCAACTACCGCGAGTCGACCCCGCTGAGCGCCGGTCAGGTCGACGACGACCCGTACGGCGGCGGGCCCGGAATGGTGCTGCGTGTCGATGTCGTCGCGGCGGCGCTCGACGCCGTCTACGGCGGCTCTCCCGACCACCGAGTCGTCGCGCTCTCGCCGCAGGGAAGGCAGCTCGACCAGATGCTCGTCGAGGAGCTCGCAGTGGAGCCTGCACTCACGCTTCTGTCGGCGCGGTTCGAGGGGTTCGACCAGCGGATCCTCGATCACCTGTGCACCGACGTCATTTCGATCGGTCCGTACGTCCTCTCAGGAGGCGAGATTCCCGCCCTCGCCCTCGTCGATGCCGTCGCTCGGCGCCTTCCCGGGGCCCTGACGGAGGGGTCCGGCGAGGTCGAGAGCTTCTCCGCCGCGCTGAACCGGGGGCTCGAGTATCCGCACTACACGCGGCCGGCCGAGTTTCGTGGCTGGACGGTGCCGGAGATCCTTCGCTCCGGCGACCACGGCCGGATCGACACGTGGAGGCACGAGCAGGTGAGGAGCGTGTCGTGAGCGACACCGAAGAGCGCCTCACGGAGCGATCCGACGAGTGGCGGATGCCGAGCGAGTACCGGCCGCCGCCTCCTCCTGCGCCCCCGTTCTCGTGGCCGATGCCGCCTCCGTCGTCCGCCGACGCGGAGCAGCACCACGAGTTCCACCACCCCCTCGATCGCGTCACCGGACGCCTTCCGCGCCGGCTGCGAATCGCCGTGGACTGGATCGTAACGATCGTCGGCGCGGTCGCGATTGTCCTCGCCATCAAGGCATGGGTCGTGAACCCGTACCGCATCCCGTCTTCGTCGATGGAATCGACGCTCCACTGCGCGCGCCCTGCGCCCGGGTGCGAGTCGCGCTTCTCGGACCGCGTGCTCGCGAATCGCTTCGTCTACCACTTCCGCGATCCGCAGCGGGGAGACGTGATCGTCTTCGAGACGCCGCCGGCCGCGCAGGCGAAGTGCGGAGCGGGAGGCACGTTCGTGAAGCGGATCGTCGGGCTTCCGGGTGAGCGGGTCGCGATTCGCCTCCGACGCGGCGCGGCGTTCGTCTACATCGACGGAAAGCGCCTCGAGGAGCCGTACATCGAGAACGACCGCCGCGACATCGGGCCCGAGGACACGTATCGCGTGCCCGTCGGCAGCTACTTCGTCATGGGCGACAACCGCGCGCAGTCGTGTGACTCACGCGTGTGGGGCTCGGTTCCCGAAGGCAACCTCATCGGCAAGGTCTTCATGACCTACTGGCCGCCTCAAAGAATTAGCTTCCGTTGACCTGAGGGGGTTTGTAAGGGGCAGATCTATCTCCCCCCTACGGCGACCGTTCGCTACCATGCACCGGCCTTCCGGCCGCTTCCTTTCTCATGAACACGATCATCGAGAGCCTCGAGCAGCGCAACATGCGCACGGACCTGCCGCAGTTCAAGGCGGGTGACACGCTGCGCGTGCACTTCAAGGTCATCGAGGGCAACCGCCAGCGGATTCAGGTCTTCGAAGGGATCTGCATCAAGCGGCAGGGCTCTGGCTTTCGCGAGACGTTCACTGTGCGCAAGCAGTCGTTCGGCGTCGGCGTCGAGCGCACGTTCCCGCTCCACTCGCCGAAGATCGAGAAGCTCGAGGTCGCCGCGATCGGCGACGTGCGCCGCGCAAAGCTCTACTACTTGCGCACGAGAGTGGGGAAGAAGGCGCGCGTCCGCGAGCTCCGGCAGAAGTAGCTAGTACTCTCGGCCGCGTGGCTCGATCCAGCGGCCAGCGCCTCCTCGGATTCGATCGCAAGCTCGGCGTGCGGTTCGTCGCGGGTGCCGACGAGGCAGGACGGGGGTCTCTTGCAGGGCCGCTCGTCGTCGCCGGCGTCCTCTTCGACTACGACGCGCTGCGCGGCTCTTGCGTCCGACCGCTCGCGTCCCTGAACGACTCGAAGCAGGTCTCGGTCGGGGAGCGTGAAGTGCTGTACGGGGCCGTCGGAGCGTGCGCGTCCGCGATCAGCGTGCGGATCGTGCCCGTGGGTGCGATCGATCGGCATGGCCTCCACCGGTCGAATCTCGCCGGACTGCGGGCCGTGCTCTCGGATCTGTACCCGCCCGCCGACGCGTGCCTCGTCGACGGCTTCCGGCTGGGGCCGTCCGCTCCCCCGCACCGCGCTGTGGTGGACGGCGACGCGCGCAGCGCCGCGATCGCTGCGGCCTCGATCGTCGCAAAGGTCGTGCGCGATCGCGTGATGCGCCGCCTGGACGCGCTGTATCCGAACTACGGCTTCGTCTCGCACGTCGGGTACATCACGCCAGCGCACAACGAGGCCGTCCGCTCGTTCGGGCCCTCGGACCTCCATCGCCGCTCGTTCCAGGCCGCCTGCTACGACGCTGTCGAAGCGGCGTGAATCGCGGCGAGCGCCGCGCACTCCTTCACTACAGGCTCCGCGGCTATCGGCTCGTCGACGCGAACGTGCGCGTCGGCCGGTACGAGCTCGACCTCGTGCTTCGACGAGGCAACCGCCTCCTCGTCGTCGAGGTGAAGGAGAAGGGCGGTGGCGCGTTCGGTCACCCCCTCGAGATGATCGACGAGGAGAAGGTGCGTCGCGTGCACATGGCCGCAGCTGGCTGGGTGGCGAGCCATCCGCAGTTCACCGGCCTCGAGATCGGATTCGAGGCCGCGGGAGTGCAGGGCAGGCGCGTCGAGCGAGTGCCGCTGGCGTAGGACCTCGTCGCGTGTTGTCGAATGAGGGCCAATGGCCCCCCCGACGCAGGCTGCTCTCTACGACGAGCTCGCGGGCGATCTCCACCTCTCCTGGTCGGAGTCGGAGCTTCCGGAGCGCGAGCGCACGAAGCACGTGCACCGCCTGCATCCGTACCTCGGCAAATTCGTTCCGCAACTCGTCGAGGCACTGCTCGTCCGCTACGTGAAGCCGGGCGGGCGCGTGCTCGACCCGTTCGCCGGATCCGGAACGACGCTCGTGCAGTGCCTCGAGTCCGGCTACGACGCGATCGGCGTCGACATCGCGGCGTTCAACTGCCTGCTGATGCGCGTGAAGACCTCCGAGTACGACCCGTTCCGGCTGGAGTCCGACGTGCGCAGCGCGCTGGCGAGTCGTGGCCGGTCGCCACAACAGCCGACCGGCTTCATCGACGAGTGGTTCGCGCCGGACGCCGCGGCTGAGCTCCTCCACTTTCGGTCGCTCCTCGAGGACTACGAGCACGCCGACGTCCTTCGCGTCGTGCTCGCGCGGGCTGCGCGATCGGCGCGGCTGACCACGCACTTCGACCTCGACTTCCCGCGCGCGCCGCAGCGCGACTCCTACTGGTGCCACAAGCACCGCCGTACGTGCACCCCTGTGCAGGAGGCAGACAAGTTCCTGCGTCGCTATCTCGTCGACACGCTGGACAGGCTGAAGGCCTTCCAGCGCGTGCGTGCTCGGGGACGCGCCGCCGAGATCGTCCACGGCGACGCGACCGAAGTGGCGCTCGACGGCTCCTTCGACGCGATCCTCACGTCGCCGCCCTATCCCGGACTCATCGACTACCACGAGCAGCATCGCTACGCGTACGAGATCCTCGGGCTGGACGATCGCCGCGAGCGAGAGCTCGGCGCCGCCGCCGCCGGGACCAGTCGCCGTGCGATCGAGAGCTACGTGGTCGGCATCTCCACCGTCTTCCGACGCGGCTCCGAACGGCTCGCGGACGGCGCGCCCGTGCTCGTCGTCGTCAACGATCGGCGCAATCTCTATCCCGAGATCCTGCAGCGAAGCGGCCTTCGCCTCGTCGATCGGCTCGAACGGCACGTCAACCGCCGAACCGGTCGACGTGCAGGGG
>Ga0136631_10000106_pt1 | contig 23537 bp, 26 predicted proteins | sample AntDrymUQ6012206_2_FD_104655 | JGI IMG/M metagenome (GOLD analysis project Ga0136631, IMG submission 104655) | Polar desert sand microbial communities from Dry Valleys, Antarctica - metaG UQ601 (22.06) | ecosystem: Environmental > Terrestrial > Soil > Desert | place: Antarctica: Dry Valley... | reverse complement strand
TCGCTCGCTGTTCGTGAGGCGCTCGCGGGCGATGAGCCCGACAACACGACCTACCAGCGCGACCTCACGATCTCCTACAACAAGCTGGGTGACCTGGCGCGGCAGTCCGGGCAGGCCGGCGAAACCGAGGAGCAGTTCGCACCGGCCGTGCGTATCCGCCGTGCCCTAAGCCAGCAGGAGCCTGGGAGGGTCGATCTAGCCGAGGAACTCGCGGTCGCCCTCTACTTGCTCGCGCAAGCGGCGCCTATCACGACGACCGATCTCAAGCGCGAGATCACGGCACGGCTCTCGCCGTTCGAGCGTACTGACGCGCTTACGACCAAGGGAGTCGCAGTCCTCTCCTGGGCGCGCACCTGACGTATCTCAAGAGGCCGGCCGTATCGCACACCCATGGATACGTCCCAGAATGCCCCATTCCCGGACATGAGAGCGGCCCAGAACACGCCCTGACCAATGACCGTCATTGGGACCGGCAGGATTCTCAGGACGCGTCGCTGCGCCCAGCGTCGGCCCGACCGCGACCAGCGCCACTCTCGCTTTTGGACGAAAGCGACACTTGAAGCCAGCGATTCGGCAGCGCGGCATGCCGATGCTCGGTGAGCTCCTACGGTCGGCGAGCAATCCGGTCAGGAGCTGATACGCCGAACGTAGGACGTTCGTCCCGATGCGAACCGACCCTACGCGACCGGCGCCGGCGCGCCGCGCACCGGATAGACGGCATCCTCGGCGAGCTCGTCGAAGTCCTCCGCCCGCGTGTCGTCGCCGGCGTCGCGGGCCCCGGTTCGGCGCAGGACGAGCGTCAGCACGATGGTCACGACGAGGTTCGCGGTCAGCGCGAAGACGCCCGTGTAGGCGTTGATCTTCGTCCCGAAGAGCTCGAATGGGTACGTCGGCGCGAAGTCCTGCGAGGAAGCCATGAGCGTGCCGACCACCATCCCCACCGCCCACCCCGCGACGAGCGCCCAGCGGTGCAGCCAGCGTGTGTAGAGCCCGATGACGATCGCCGGCAGCGTCTGCAGGATCCAGACGCCGCCGAGCAGCTGCAGCTCGATCGCATACTTCGTCGGCAGCGTCACGATGATGACCAGCGCGCCGATCTTCACGAGCAGCGAGACGATCTTCGCCACCCGCGCCTCGTCGCCGTGGGAGGCCTGCGGCCGCAGATAGGCCTTGTAGATGCTGCGCGTGAAGAGGTTCGCCGCAGCGATCGACATGACCGCCGCCGGCACGAGCGCCCCGATCGCGATCGCCGCGAACGCGAAGCCGACGAACCAGGACGGGAAGACGTTGAGGAAGAGGTCGGGCACGGCGAAGTTCGGATCGCTCGGGTCGATGCCGCGTGCGATCGCCATGTAGCCAAGCAGCGCGATGAGGCCGAGCAGGAACGAGTAGGCGGGCAGCAGCGCGGTGTTGCGGCGGACGGTCTGGGCGCTCTTGGCACTCAGGACCGCCGTGATCGCGTGCGGGTAGAGGAAGAGCGCGAGCGCCGAGCCGAACGCGAGCGTGGCGTAGGCGACCTGCGCGTTGGCGCCCGCCGGGATGAGTGCGCCCGGCGTGTCGCGCGTCGGCAGCGCCTTCTCGGCGGCGTCGAACATCGCGCCGAAGCCGCCGATCTTCGACGGGATGTAGATGACCGCGACGAGGATCGTCACGTAGATGAGCGTGTCCTTGACGATCGCGATGAGCGCCGGCGCGCGCAGGCCGGACTGATACGTGTAGGCGGCGAGGATGACGAAAGCGATGATGAGCGGCCAGTCGCCCTCGACGCCGAGCGCCCCCAGCACGATCTGCATGCCGACGAGCTGCAGCGCGATGTAGGGCATCGTCGCGAGGATCCCGGTGAGCGCGACGAGCAGCGCGAGCTGGCGCGAGGCATAGCGCCCGAGCACGAAGTCCGCCGGCGTCACGTAGCCGTTGGCGCGGCAGACGCTCCACAGCCGCGGCATCACGATGAAGGCCAGCGGATAGACCATGATCGTGTAGGGCAGCGCGAAGAAGCCGATCGCGCCGGCGCCGAAGACGAGGGCGGGGACGGCGATGAACGTGTAGGCGGTGTAGAGGTCGCCGCCGAGCAAAAACCACGTGATCACCGTGCCGAAGCGCCGGCCGCCGAGGCCCCACTCGTCGAGGTGGTCGAGCTTCGCCCGGCGCCAGCGCGACGCGACGAAGCCGAGGACCGTGACGAGCGCGAAGAGCGCGACGAAGATGACGAGCGCCGTCGTGTTGGTGTCGTGCGCCTCGGTGATGAGCGCGAGCGTCATCGCCGCCGTGTCGCGAGGAAGACGACGAGTGTCAGAACCGCCGAGACGACGACCCAGGCGAACTGGTACCAGTAGAAGAACGGGATCCCGGCGAGCTCGGGATCGCGGGTCGCGTACAGCGGCGGATAGAGCAGGCCGAGCAGCGGAAGCGCCAGCAACGCGTACCACCAGCGGCTCGGGTGATCCTTCATCCCGCGCCTGCTCCTGCCCGTGCGGCGCGCGCTACAAACTGGCCGGTGCACGGAGACCGGCCAAACGGGTACAAACCGCACATCGACTCCCTGCGCGGACAACTGCTCATCGCGGGCGCGACGCTGCCCGACCCGAACTTCGCGCGGACCGTCGTCCTCATCTGCCAGCACAGCGAGGAGGGTGCGCTCGGGCTCGTCCTCAACCGGCCCGGCGAGCTCGTGATCGGCGATGTGGCGCCCGAGCTCGCGGACATCACCGGCGAGGACGCCGTCATCGACTCCGGCGGCCCCGTGCAGCCCGACGCGCTGCTCGTGCTGGGCGAGTTCGAGGACGTGTCCTACGCGGGGATGGCGGTCGTCGGGACCGTCGGCCTCATGGGCGATGGCCGCGAGATCTCCGACCTCGTCGACGTGACGCGCCGGGCACGCGCGTTCGCCGGCTACGCCGGGTGGGCGCCGGGCCAGCTCGACGCGGAGGTCGAGCGCGACGACTGGTTCGTCGCGCCCGCCGGCATCGACGACATCTTCGACCCCGATCCGGACGAGCTGTGGCGGCGCGTGCTCGAGCGCAAGGGCGGCCACTTCGCGCTCGTCGCGCGGATGCCGATCGACCCTTCGGTCAACTGACCGGTTTCCCACTAGTCTCGGCTGATGGCCGAGACGACGAAGTTCCTCCTCTCCGAGGATGCGATCCCGACCCACTGGGTCAACCTCCTCCCCGACCTCCCCGGCGAGCCGCTGCCGCCGCTGAACCCGCAGACGATGGCGCCCGCCGGGCCGCCGGACCTCACGCCGATCTTCCCCATGGAGCTCATCGGCCAGGAGGTCTCCGCCGAGCCCGACATCGAGATCCCCGAGGCGGTCCGCGACGTCTACCGCCTCTGGCGCCCGTCGCCGCTGTACCGCGCGCGGCGTCTTGAGGCGGCGCTCGGCACCCCGGCGCACATCTACTACAAGTACGAGGGCGTCTCGCCGGCCGGGTCGCACAAGCCCAACACGGCGGTCGCGCAGGCATACGCCAACGCGCAGGCCGGGGTGAGGAAGCTCACGACCGAGACCGGCGCCGGCCAGTGGGGCTCCGCACTGGCGTTCGCATGCTCGCTCTTCGGCCTGGAGTGCGAGGTCTTCATGGTCGGTTCGAGCTATGACCAGAAGCCCTACCGGCGCTCGATGATGCAGACGTGGGGCGCGACCGTGCACCGCTCGCCGTCGTCGCTGACGGCGTCAGGCCGCGCGAATGCCGAGCACCCGACCGGCTCGCTGGGGATCGCGATCTCGGAGGCCGTCGAGATCGCCGCGCAGGATCCGAAGACCAATTACGCGCTCGGGTCGGTGCTCAACCACGTCCTGCTGCACCAGACGATCATCGGCCAGGAGGCGATCGCCCAGATGGAGCTGGCGGGCGAGGAGCCCGACGTCGTCATCGGCTGCGTCGGCGGCGGCTCGAACTTCGCGGGTCTGGCGTTCCCGTGGCTGCGGCGCAAGCTGCGCGCCGGCGGCGCCGGCCCGCACTTCCTCGCCGCCGAGCCGGCGGCCTGCCCGACGCTCACGCAGGGCGTCTACGCCTACGACTACGGCGACACCGCCGGCCTCACGCCGCTCATGCCGATGTACACGCTCGGCCACGGCTTCGTCCCGCCGCCGGTCCACGCCGGCGGGCTGCGCTACCACGGCGACGCGCCGATGCTCTGCGCGCTGCTGAGGGCCGGCATGCTCGAGGCGCGCGCCTACCGTCAGAACGAGACGTTCGCCGCGGCGCTGCAGTTCGCGCGCTCCGAGGGGATCATCCCGGCGCCCGAACCAGCCCACGCGATCCGGGCGGCGATCGAGGAGGCCGAGGCGGCCAGGCAGGCCGGCGAGGAGCGCGTGATCCTCTTCGGGCTCTGTGGCCACGGCCACTTCGACCTCGCCGCCTACGACGCCTACCTCGCGGGAACGCTGGAAGATCCCGAGTTCTCCCGGGAGGACCTCGACGCCGCGCTCGCGGCGCTGCCGGAGGGAGCGCCGAGCGTGGCGTGAGGACGTACGCCTACGCCACGCGACGCATCTCCTGCTCCGCGACCGCCCACCGTGGCGAGGGCTCCTTGCCCCACTTGGCGTCGCGGGCGTAGCGCATGAGGGCCGGGAAGTAGTCCTCCAGCGGCGGCGGGGTGGCACCGAGCGAGCGGCCGCGCTGCGCGTCGAACGTGCCGCGCACGCTGAAGTACGGCACCAGCGCGCCGGCTCGCATCTCGGCCGACGGGTCCTCGCCGGGACCGACGAACTGCGGCGGCTCGGCGTCGAACGCCTCGGCGGCCAGCGTCGCGAGCTCCGCGTTCGTCGGAGCGTCGTCGCCGGCGACGACATGGAACGCGCCCTCGCGGACGGGTCCGCGGACGAGCTCGAGCAGCGCGTCGGCGACAGTGTCGACGGGGACGATGTCCAGCCGCGCGTCGGGATCGCCCGGCACGTTCGGGAACAGCCCGCGGGCGAACGCCTGCAGCGGAAAGTAGATGACGTTGAACGCCGGCGTCCAGCCGGTGACGCTGTCGCCGACGATGACGCTCGGGCGCAGAATCGCGGTCGGCACCGCGCTCGCGCGCACGATCTCCTCGGCCTCGAGCTTCGTGCGCTCGTACGTGTTGCGGAAGCCCTGGCCGACGTCGCCCTCGTCCTCGCGGGCGCGGTCGTCGCGCTCACCGGCGACGTACGCCGTCGAGACGTGGACGAAACGGTCGAGCGAACCGTGTTCGGCGGCCTCTTCGGCCAGTGCGAGAACCTCCCGGGTGCCTTCGACGTTGATCCGCCGCGCCTCGTCGAGCTCGAGGTCGAAGCTGATCGACGCCGCGCAGTGCACGACCGCGCAGATGCTGCCGGCGAGCCGGTCGCGCGTCATCGTGGACAGCCCCAGGTCCGGCGCGGTGAGGTCGGCGGCCTGCGCGCGAACGCGGCCGCGGCGGGGGCGCGCGGCCGCCGGCAGGAGCGTCGCGAGCACGTCGTCCATCCGTGCCTGCGCGGCCTCGTTGTCGGACGCGCGGACGAGCGCGATGACGTCGCGGTCGGTCTGCTCGAGGATCCTGACGAGCAGTTCCATGCCGACGAAGCCCGTCGCGCCAGTGAGCAGGACCGGTCCTCGTTTCGATGTCATATGACCTCCAGGTGTCATAGCGGGTGGTTGCGCGCCGGCCGGACCGGTCGCGCTGGTTTGGCGAGGGTCCGCAGCGCGGATGCCAGGCGCGGGCGCGTCGCCGAGGGCGCGACGATCTCGTCGATGACACCCTCGGCGGCCGCCGCCGTCGCCGTGAGGTGCTCGGCGGCATAGCGGTCTGCAAGCTCCTTGCTCGCTTGCTGCGGGTCGTCGGCGGCGGCGATCTCGCGGCGGTTGACGAGGCCGACGGCCTGCCCGGCCCCCATGACGCCCATCTGTGCGCGCGGCCAGGCGAGCACGAGGTCGGCGCCGAGCGCGTGGCTGTTCATCGCGATGAAGGCGCCGCCGTAGGCCTTGCGCAGAACGACGGTGAGCCGCGGGACCGACGCGGCCGCGAACGCGTGCACGAGCTTGGCGCCATGGCGGATGATCCCGCCGGCCTCCTGCGCGACGCCGGGGAGAAAGCCCGGCGTGTCGACGAGCACGATCAGCGGCAGGCCGAAGGCGTCGCAGGTGTTGACGAAGCGCGCGGCCTTCGCCGCCGCGTCGGCGTTCAGCGCACCGCCGAGGTAGCGCGGCTGGTTGGCGACGATGCCGACGGCGTGCCCGTCGAGGCGCGCGAAGGCCGTCACCATGTTACGCGCCCAGCGTGCATTGAGCTCGAGGGCGCGGCCGCCGTCGACGATCGAGCGCATGACGTCGCGGACGTCGTAGACGCGGCGATCGGCGGCGGGCACGGCGGCGTCGGGGAGCACGCCGGGCGGCGCGACGGACGGCCAGCGCGGCGTGCCCGCGGTCGAGTGCTGGGGCAGGTAGTCGAGCAGGTCGCGCACGACCCAAGCGGCGTCGAGGTCGCTGTCGGCGACGATCTGGCAGACGCCGTTGCGCTCATGTACGCGCGGACCGCCGAGGCTCGCGCCGTCGACGTCCTCGCCGGTGACCTGGCGCACGACGCCCGGACCGGTGAGGAACATCGACGCCTGCTTCGTCATGACGACGACGTCGGTCAGCGCGGGGGCGTAGCTGCCGCCGCCGGCCGACGCACCGCAGATGACGGAGATCTGCGGCACCTGGCCCGACAGCGCGGTGTGCGCATTGAAGATGCGACCGTAGCCGCTGAGCGCGGCGACGCCCTCCTGCAGACGCGCGCCGGCCGACTCGATGAAGCCGATGGCCGGGATACGCGCCCGCCCGGCGAGCTCGAGCACGCGGCAGATCGTGTCGGCCTGCATCTCACCGAGCGATCCTCCGAGATACGAGACGTCCTGGGCGAAGCACGCGATCGGCCGCCCGTCGACGTTGCCTGTCGCGCCGACGACGCCATCGCCGGGACTCGTACGCTCGCCCATCCGCCGCGAGCGCACCTCGCCGCGGACGAGCTGGATCGAGCCGGGGTCGCAGAGCGCCTCGATGCGCTGGAGCGCACCGAGCTTCTCCTCGAGTGGTGGGGCGAGGGCGAGGCGGGTCATGCGGCCTGCAGGCAGAGCGTCGCGTTGTGGCCGCCGAATCCGAAGCTGTTGGAGATCGCGACCGGCGGCCTGCCGTTCGAGAGCTTCAGCGGTTGCGCGGTCCCCGGCACGTAGTCCAGGTCCATGCCCTCTTCGGGCTCCTCCCAGCCGATCGTCGGTGGGGCGATCCGGTCGCGCAGCGCGAGCACGGTGGCGATCGCCTCGACTGCACCGGCGGCGCCGAGCAGGTGGCCGATCGCCGACTTCGTCGACGAGATCGGGATCTGCGAGGCGCGCTCGCCGAGGGCGAGCTTCAACGCCAGCGTCTCGGCGCGGTCGTTGAGCTGCGTCGAGGTGCCGTGCGCGTTGACGTAATCGATGTCGGCGGGGGTGAAGCCGGCGTCGCCGAGGGCGATCGACATTGCCCGGGCGCCGCCGCGACCCTCCTTGTGGGGGGCGGTGATGTGGTGGGCGTCGCCGCTGGCGCCATAGCCGCGCATGGTGCCGAGGATCCGCGCGCCGCGGGCACGTGCCGCGTCGCCGGCCTCCAGCACGAGCACGCCGGCTCCCTCGCCCATGACGAATCCGTCGCGACGGGCGTCGAACGGGCGCGAGACGCCGGTCGGCGAGAGCGCGTTCATCCGCGCGAACGCTGCCCGCGACAGCGGCGTCAGCGGCGCCTCGGCGCCACCGGTCACGACGGCCTCGGCCTCACCGTGCTGGATCATGCGCAGCGCGGTCCCGATCGCGTGGCTGCCGGCCGCGCAGGCCGACACGACGCTGAAGACCGGGCCGCGCAGGCCGTTGCGCAGCGAGAGCGCGGCGGAGCCCGCGTTGCTCATCATGAGCGGCACCGCGAGCGGCGACACGGAGTCCGGCCCGGTGTCGCGCAGCAGGTCGTGGTTGTTCTCGAGCGTCCCGATCCCGCCGATGCCGGTGCCGAGCACGCAGCCGATGAGCTCGGGGTCGTAGGGCAGCTCGTCGCCCCAGCCCGCATCGGCGAGCGCCTCGTCGCCGGCGGCGATCGCGAATTGCGTGGCACGGTCGGCGCGGCGCGCCTCCTTCGACGTCATGTGGTCGACGACGTCGAAGTCCGCGCACGGCGCCTCGCCGTCGCGGACGGCGCACGCGCCGGCGGTCCAGCGCTCGTGCAGAACACGAGCGCCGACGCCCAGCGGCGTGACCGCTCCGACTCCGGTGATGACGACGTCGCGCACAGGCGTTACCCGACCTTCGCGACGACGAGGTCGATGACATCGCCGACGGTCTTGACCGTCTTGAAGTCCGAGCCGTCGAGGTCGATGTCGTAGGTCTCCTCGACGACCTGCGTCAGCTCGACGAGGTCGAGCGAATCAACGTCGATGTCCTCGAGCGTCGCATCGCGGGTGATCGCGTCGGCGTCGGCGCCGAAGTTGACGAGCGACTCGACGACCGTGTCCTCGATCGACTGGGGTGTTGTGGTGGTGGTGGTGGCCATGGTTGGCGTCCTTTCGTTAGGGGTTCAGGCGGGGGTTGGATCTGGTGTTGCGAGCAGGAGGTCGAGCGACGCCGCGGCCGCTGCGGGCACGCAGCGCGGCGCAAACTTGGCGAGCATCGCGCCGGGACCGGCGTCGACGAACGTGCCTGCGCCGGCGGCGGCCAGCGCGGTCATCGTCTGGCGCCAGCGCACCGGCGCGACGAGCGCATCGGCGAGCTCCTCGCGCGGGTCGCGGAACGGCTGGGCCGTGGCGCACGACATGACGGGGATGTCCGGGCGGCGGACATCGACCTCGGCGAGCGCCTCGCGAAACGGGATGACGGCGTGCTGCATCTGCGCCGAGTGGAAGGCGCCGCTGACGTCGAGCCCCACGGCGCGCAGGCCGCTGCCACGGGCGTCGTTGCGGGCCGCCTTCAGCGCGGCGGGGTCGCCGGAGAGGACGACATGTCCGGGGGCGTTGTCGTTGGCGAGGCTGACGCCGTGGCGCGCCGCGAGCGCGGCGGCCTGGGCCGGCGTCGCGCCGAGCACCGCGAGCATCGTGCCGCCGCCGCTGGCCGCGCCGGCGACGTCCATGAGCAGGCCGCGCAGGACGACGAGACGCAGCGCGTCGTGGTCGTCGAGCGCGCCCGCGGCGGCGAGCGCCGACAACTCGCCGAGCGAGTGGCCGGCGAGCGCGATCGGGTCGACGCGGTCGCGCAGCTGCGTCCAGCCGGCGAGCGACGCGCAGAAGATCGCGGGTTGCGCGAAACGCGTGGAATCGTGGACGCGGGCGAACGGATCCTCACCGACGAGGTCGATGACGGCGGCGAGCAGGTCGGGACGGACCGTCGCGACGGTGTCGCGCATGGTGGGCGTCTGACTGCCCTCACCGGGGAAGAGAACCGCGGTCGGTGTCGTAGCAAGCACGCACCTACCGTCGCGCGGCGCGGACCGGATGGAAAGCGGTCCCCCCCGACCGGGGGGATGATGGGCCCGCGGTGGGGGGTCAGGACAGCAGTCCGAGCCGCTGCGCGCGCTGGACCGCCTCGGCGCGGTTGCGCACATCGAGCTTGCGATACAGCGCGCTCGTGTGCTCCTTGACGGTGTGCGGAGAGAGATGCAGCGCCTCGGCGATCTCGCGGTTCGTCGCCCCGCCGGCGACACGCTCGAGCACCTCGCGCTCGCGCACGGAGAGGGCGATGCCGTCGCCGGACGCGGGCGGCGGCTCGAAGAGCGCCATCCCCAGCGCCACCATCCGCACCGCCCGCGCGACGTCGGGCGCCGGCCAGTCCTTCGGCACGAAGCCGCTGGCGCCGCAGGCGCGTGCCGTCGCCGGCGAGATCCGGCCCGCTCCGGAGATGAGCAGGACGCGCAGCTCGGGCCGCTCGGTCAGCAGCCGCTCGCAGACCTCCGGACCCGACTCCTCGCCGAGGAAGAGGTCGACGAGCGCGACGTCGGGCGCGTAGCGGCGCGTGAGGTCGAGCGCCTCGTCGCCGCTGCGCGCAGACAGGCAGCGCTCCACCCATTCGAGCTCACCGAGCATGAGGCGAAAGCCCCAATGCACGACGTCGTGGTCGTCGACCACGAGCACCCGCAGCCGGTCTGAGCTGATCTGGCTCACCCGTCGCTTTCCGCCAGCGGGACGACGAGACGCACCTGCCACGTGCCGGGCGCGCGCTCGCCGAACTCGATGAGCCCGCCCGCCTGAAGCGCCTCGAGCGCGGCGAGGCGCAGCCCGACGCCGGTGCTCGCATGGCGCTCGGGCGGGACGCCGTCGTTCTCGATCTCGAGCACGAGCGTGTCGTCGTGCACGAGGGTCCGCACGACGAGTCGTCGGGCGTCGGCGTGCTTGCGCGCGTTGCGTACGGCCTCGGTGAGGACCGACTGGCTCAGCGCCTCGAGCTCCGGCGGCAGGTCGGCGAGCGGCCCTTCGACGGTGAGCCCGAGGTCGGGGTGCTCGGCGCGCAGACGGTCGAGCTCGGCAGCGAGCGTCGTCTCCGTCGGGGCCGACGAGCGCCCGAGCGGGCGCTGCAGCGCGGAGCGCAGCTCGCTGAGCGCGGCGCCGACCTCCTTCGCACAGCGCGCCCGCGCCTCCGGCGTCAGCGGCTGCTCGGAGGACAGCGCGAGCGAGACCCCGAAGAGGCGCTGCACGACGCCCTCGTGAATGACGCGCGCGAAGTCGATGCGCTCCTCGAACTCGCGCGCGCGCGCGCCTTGGGCGGTCGCGATCCGCGACGTCGACGCGAGCCCGAGCGTCTTTCCGAGCATCCACAGCAGGTCGCGGCGCTGCTCGTCCAGGGGCGACGCGCCGCGCGCAGGCTCGGCGAGGATCACGCCGATCCAGCGGCCCGCGGCGACGATCGGGACGTACACGAGCGGGTGCTCGCCGACGAGCTCGGCGAACTCCTCGGAGATCTGGTGGCCGTTGGCTGGCAGGACCTCGATGACGCGGTCCTCGCTCAGCGCCTGGCGCGCGACCGGCGCCGACTCGACGGTGACCTCCCCGTCGGTGAACCGGTCCAGGCTGATGCCGTAGGAGCCGGCGGCGTGAACGCGCCGGCGCGCGTCGTCGTAGCTGAAGATCACGGCGCGCCGCATCTGCGCGGTGCGGCAGATCGCCTCGGCCAGCCGCGAGTAGAACTCGGACGAGCCCAGATCCTCGTCGACGCGCGCGAGAACGCCGCTCAGCAGGTCGAGCGCCGCGATCGAGTACTGCTGGCCGGCTGCAGCTTGGGGCGGATGCACGGAGTCCATCGTGACGCACGAGTCGACTCTTCGGGAATGAGAGCCTGGTCGGGCCGCAAAGTTGCGGTGGGCGGTGGCGCGGTGTCGCTTGGCGCGTGAGCAGCGTGCGCTACGCCCGCACCCGGCGCGCGCTCCAGCGCGCGAGCCCGGCGCGCGCCGCGCGACCGCCGGGGGCACGTACCTGCGCGACGCGCAGGCGCAGCAGCTCGACCGCCGCGGCGCTCGGCCGGAAGGGGTCGGCGATGACGCGGCCGTCGTCGAGCGCGAGCGCCGCCCACGGCCGGCCGTCGACGACCGCCACGAGGACGGCGCCGGTCAGCGGAGCAGCGCAGTCCAGCTCGGCGAGGTCCTGCAGCGGCGGGAGGTCGGCGGCGCGCGCCGGGCGGATGATAACCGTGTTGGACACGAGTGATTGACAACTGTACGATCCTATATCGCGATGTCAATGTCCCACAAACTCGATGTGTTGGACCTTGAACGCGGCGGTGAGATATCGCTCACGCAGCAGCTCGTCACGCGCATCGCTGCGCTCGTGGACAGCGGCGAGCTCGAGCCCGGGGCGAAGCTGCCGGCCACGCGCGCACTGGCCGCCGACGCCGGCATCAACCACCTCACCGCCGTGCGGGTGTACCGCCGGCTCGCCGAGCTCGGCTACGTCGCCGCGGCCGTCGGGCGCGGGACGTTCGTGCGCCAGCGAGTCCCGGTGCCCGCCGGGGCGGCCGCCGGCAGCGCGCGCGAGAGCGACGACTGGCAGCTCGGGATGCTCGCCGCGCGCCCGCTCTCCTACGCCGACGAGATGCTGCGCGACTCGCTGCACATCCCCCACACGAGCGGCGCGATCCCGCTCGCGTCCGGCTTCCCGGACCCCGATCTCTGCCCGTCGGCCGAGCTCGCCGAGATCGCCGCCGAGATCGCGCGCGACGACCCGCGGGCGGTGACCGGCTACCTCGAGGTCGAGGGCCTGCCCGAGCTGCGCGAGCGGCTCGCGCAGCTGGGCCGCGAGGCCGGCTACGCCCGAAGCGCCGACGAGATCCTCGTGACCTCCGGTGCCCGCCAGGGGATCGACCTCGTCGCGCGGGCACTGCTGAGCGCGGGCGATGTCGCGGTCGTCGAGTCGCCGACGTTCGCCGGGACCCTGGCGTCGCTGCAGGCGACCGGCGCACGGGTCCTCCCGCTCCCCGTCGACGCCGAGGGCGCGGACATCGACGCACTCGAGCGCGTCCTGGCCCGCCACGAGATCAAGCTCGTCGCGCTGCAAGCCTCCTGCCAGAACCCCACCGGCGCCGACCTGTCGCCGCCACGCCGCGCGCGGCTGCTCGAGCTCGCGCGCACGCGCGGCTTCTTCGTGCTCGATGACGGCGTCTACGCGACGATGCGCTACGAGGGCGACCCGCTGCCGCGCCTGCGCGCCGAGGCGCCGTCGCACGTCATCTACGTCGACTCGCTCTCCAAGACGATCGGCGGCGGCCTGCGGGTCGGCTGGCTCGCCGCCGGCGGCCCGCTCTTCGAGCGCCTCGTGCAGCTGAAGATGGACAGCGACATCCACACCGCCGCGCTGCCCCAGCACCTCGGCGCTCGCTACCTGCGCGGCGACCGCCACGAGCGGCTGCTGGCCCGGGCGCGACCCGTCTACCGCCGCCGCCGCGACGCGCTGCTCCGCGCGCTGGAGCGCCACCTCGGCCACGACGCGACCTGGGCCGCGCCGGCCGGAGGCCACCACGTCTGGGTCACGCTGCACGAAGCGATCGACGAGCGCGCGCTCTACGCCGAGGCGCTGCGCGCGGGCGTGACGTTCCTGCCCGGAGGCGCGACGCAGGCCGAGAAGTCGACCCGCACGAGCATGCGCCTGTCCTTCGGCCTCGTCGAGGCGGCCGCGCATGACGAAGCCGTGCGGCGGCTGGCGTCGGCGCTGCGCGAGGTCAGGCGGCGGGAACGAGGGAGCGCCACCGGGGCGCTCTCGTAGCGCTTCTGACACTCGGTCCACCTCCGCAACCCGATCGTTGTACGGCCGGGCCATAGACATGCCCTGATCTTTGTCCCTGCGGACAAAGACCCGGCCCGCCATCGGCAACGAGCCTCCGAAGGGATCGAGTGGCTCGTCCACAGGAGGAGGACACGTATGAAGCTCGTGATCGGCATCGTGCGCCCGGACAAGGCTAATGACGTGCTCGAAGCGCTGTACCGCGCCGAGGTGCGCGGCTTCTCGCTCAGTCGGGTCCAGGGCCATGGCGGCGAGCTCGAACGCGTCGAGACCTACCGGGGCACCACCGTGAAGATGGGACTCTCAGAGAAGGTCCGGTTCGAGATCGCCGTCTCGGACGCGTTCGTCCAGCCGGCGATCGACGCCCTCTGCGAAGGCGGACAGACCGGCGAGGTGGGCGATGGCAAGATCTTCGTGATTCCGCTGGAGCGGGTCATCCGGATTCGCACGGGCGAGACCGACCACACCGCCGTGACGCCGGTCGGCTCATGACGGTGTCGATCCTGGCGGCTGCCACGACCGAGGTGAACACCGGCGACACGGCCTGGATGCTCGCCGCGACGGCGCTCGTCCTCCTGATGACGCCTGCGCTGGGCCTGTTCTATGCGGGCCTCGTGCGCTCGAAGAACACGCTCAACACGTTCATGATGTGCATCGGGGCGATCGCGATCGCCACCGTCATGTGGGCGCTTGTCGGCTACTCGCTCGCGTTCGACGGGGAGGGCTCGATCGTCGGGGGACTGGGGCACGCGTTCCTGCACGACGTCGGCTTCGAACCGCGTGCCGGGACGACGATCCCGCACCTGGTGTTCTTCGCGTTCCAGGCGACGTTCTGCATCATCACCACCGCGCTCGTGTCGGGCGCCGTCGTGGAGCGGATGCGCTTCGGGCCGTTCCTCGTGTTCGCGGCGCTCTGGTCGGTGCTCGTCTACGCGGTGATGGCGCACTGGGCGTTCGGAGGCGGCTGGCTGCAGGCGCAGGGGACGCTGGACTTCGCCGGTGGAGTGCCGGTCGAGATGGGGTCGGGCTTCTCGGCGCTGGCGGCCGCGCTCGTGGTGGGCGCACGCAAGGACTACGGCCGCCAGGCGCTGCTGCCGCACAACGCCGTCTATGTGCTCGTCGGCGCCGGTCTCCTGTGGTTCGGCTGGTTCGGCTTCAACGGCGGCAGCGGGTTCTCGACCGGGAACGCCAGCGTGCTCGCGTTCACGAACACGCTGCTGACCCCGGCGTGCACGCTCGCCGTGTGGTTTGCGCTCGACGCAATACGCGGCCGCCAGGTGACGGCGATCGGAGCCGCGACCGCGATCATCGTCGGCTGCGTCGGGATCACGCCGGCGGGCGGGTTCATCAGCCCGGGCTGGGCCATGCTGCTCGGCGCGCTCGTGGCGCTGCCCAGCTACGCGGTCATCGTCTGGCGGACGCGGACACGGGTCGACGAGACGCTCGACGTCCTCGCGGCCCACGGGATCGCCGGCTTCACCGGCATCCTCTTCATCGGCTTCTTCGCGCAACTGTCCTGGAACGGCGCGGCCGACGGCCTGCTCTACGGCGACGCGGGCCAACTCGGGTCGCAAGCCCTGGCGGCACTCGCGGCCCCCGCGTATGCCTTCGGGATGACGTACGTCCTGCTGCGGGTCCTCGGCGCCGCCATGCCGCTGCGCGGCACCGAGCGCGACGAGGCGGTGGGGATGGACCTGGTCCATCACGGCGAGGAGGCCTACGCGACTGGGGAGGGTGCGATCCTCATCACGCCTGAATCCGGTGTAGAAGAGGAGCTGGCCGTCGCGCAGCCGGTCTAGGACTCAGCCCGGCGCCTCCGCGGGTCGGGTACGGTGGGCTCTGGCCCCCCGATGTCACGTGGGGACCGGCCCAATGTCCGACCGAGGTAACTGCATGAAGATGGTGATTGCGTACATCCGCCACGAGGCGTTCGAGCCGATCCGCGCCGACCTGCTCGCCAAGGGATTCCCGTCGATGTCGGTCAGCGAGGTCAAGGGCTCCGGGCGCCAGAAGGGGATCACCGAGCGCTATCGCGGCGCAGAGCTGACGAACTACCTGCGGCCGAAGGTCAAGATCGAGTGCGTCGTCGCCGATGGCGACGTGCGGACCGTCGTCGACACGATCCTCACGCACGCGCGCACAGGCGGCGTGGGCGACGGCAAGGTCTTCGTCCTGCCCGTCGAGGAGGCCTACCGCGTGCGAACCGGCGAAGCCGGCGAGGAGATCCTGCAGGCGCACCCGGACGCCGCGAAGGCGCTCTGACGCTCAGGCAGGGCGCAGGTCGCGATACGTCAGCACGACCCGGCCGAGCACGACGACGTCGCCGTCGTGCAACTCCGCCTCGTCGACGCGGCGGCCGTTGACGACCGTGCCGTTCGTGCTGCGGTCGTCGAGGATCCGCAGTCCGGCGGCACGGGCGACGATGATCGCGTGGCGGGCCGAGACGGTGTGGTCGTCCAGACGCATGTCGGCGGCCATGCCGCGGCCGACGTGCGTGACGTCGCCCTGGAGCGCGAACGCGTCGCCGGCGTCGTCGTCGACGAGCAGGTAGCGCGCCGGCGCGAGCTCGGCCATCGAGCTGCCGCCAAGCGCGCCGCCGGCACGCGGCGGGACGTCGAGGGTCGACGTCGCGGGGAGCTCCTCGCCGATCGCTGCGGTGCGGATCTCGGTCAGCATGCCCATCAGTCCATCGCCCGCGCCTCAAGGCGAGCTTAAGAGCTTGCGCGATTCGTACGGAGCTCTTATGCGGGGGTGGGAACGTCGTGGGCGAACGTCCCCCTGCCCCGAACGAAAAGGACGCATGATGAGTGCACGACGGATCGCGACCCTCGCTCTCACCGGGGCGCTGCTCGTGGGCGGCACCGGCGCGGCGATCGCCGCGGTGACGAAGGACGACGACGGCAAGAAAGCCGAGCAGGCGGTCCTCGACGACGCGGCCAAGCGCCTGGACGTCACGCCGGAGAAGCTGCGCGATGCGCTGTCGGCCGCGCAGGACGCCCAGCTCGACCAGGCCGTCAAGGGCGGCAAGCTCACGCAGAAGCAGGCCGATGCGATCAAGGAGCGGCGCAAGCAGTCCGGCCGCGTGCTCGGCGGGCCCTTCGGTGGCCCCCGCGGCTTCCCCGGTCACGGTCCCGGCTTCGGCCCGCACGTCGGCGCCCGCGGCGCGGTCTTCCTCGATCTCCCCAAGGCGCTCGGGATCACCCGGGCACAGCTGTTCGAGCAGTTCCGCGACGGCAAGAGCGTGGCCGAGATCGCCAAGGCCCAGGGCAAGTCGCTCGACGACGTGCGTGCCGCCCTCAAGGCGGACGCCAAGCGGCGCGCCGACGAGGCGGTCAAGGACGGCGACCTCACCCAGGGGCAGGCCGACCAGCTGCTCTCCCACCTCGACAAGGCGCTCGAGCGCCTCGGCGAGGCGCCGCAGATGGGCCGGCGCCGGCGCCACGAGGGCCCGCCCCACCTGCGGCCCGGCGCCTTCGCGCCTGGTGCCCAGGATGCGCCCGACCTGGATCCCTCGGGCGGCGTCATCAGCTGATCGGCGAGCTTCGGACGGGCAGGGTCCCCCTGCCCTGCCCGTCCGACGGCGACGCAGGCGCGTTCAGTACCCGGAGGCGCGGATCGTCGCGAAGGCGGCACGCCGCCCCGCAACTCTCAGCAACCTCCCAGCGTTCGCGCCGACAATGTGGGCGTGCAGACGCCCGCGGCGACCGAGCAGCACCGCATCCTCGTCGTCGACGACGAGCCGAACATCGTCGACGTCGTCTCGATGGCGCTGCGCTTCCAGGGCTTCGCGGTCGAGTCCGCCGGCACCGAGCGCAACGCGCTGGCGGCCGTGCGCAGCTTCGATCCGCACCTGCTCGTGCTCGACATCATGCTGCCCGACATGGAGGGCTTCGAGGTCGCCGAGCGGCTCGGCGCCCAGCGCGCGCGGCTGCCGATCATCTTCCTCACCGCGCGCGACGCCACGCAGGACAAGGTGCGCGGCCTGACGAGCGGCGGCGACGACTACGTCACGAAGCCGTTCAGCCTTGAGGAGCTCGTCGCGCGCATCCGCGTCATCCTGCGCCGGACCGGCCTCGCGCAGCCATCGTCCAGCCGGCTGACGTCGAGGACCTCGAGCTCGACGAGGACACGCACGAGGTCAGCCGCGGCGGGGCGCCGGTCGAGCTGACGGCGACCGAGTACCGCCTCCTGCGCTTCCTCCTGCTCAACCCGCGCCGCGTGCTGACGCGCGCGCAGCTGCTCGACCGGGTCTGGGAGTACGACTTCGACGGCGACGCACGGATCCTCGAGACGTACGTCAGCTACCTGCGCAAGAAGCTCGACCCGCACGGGCCGCCGCTCATCCAGACCGTGCGCGGGGTCGGCTACGCGCTGCGCCTGCCGCGGGGCTGACAATGTCGCTGCGCGCGCGACTCATCGTCACGCTGGTCGCGCTGGCGGGCATCGGGCTGCTGATCCTCGGGGCGGCCACGTACGCGGCGCTGCGGTCCTTCGAGCTGAACCGCATCGACCAGGAGGCCACGGCGGCGATCGACCAGGCAACCCGCCAGATCGAGCGCGAGGGCGGCGGCGCCGCCGGCCGCGCTCAGATCGGCGGCCCGGGCGCGCATCCCGAGCCTCGTGGCCGCGGGCACGGACCCGGCGGACCGCCGGGCGGGATCGGCCTGGCACCGGCCGGCACATACGCCCAGCAGCGCGACGCGGCAGGCAACGTCCTCGTCGACACCGTCCTCGGGCGGTCGGCGGGCGAGACCACGCCGCCGGCACCCAAGCTGCCCGCCCGGCTCGCGGCCGGCGACCGGCGCACGGTCGGCTCGGTGGGCTCGTCGGAGCTGCGCTACCGCGTCTACGCGGCCGCGACGCCGGGTGCCGCGAGCGGCCTGACGATCGTCGCGATCCCGTTCACCGACGTCGACGCGACGCTCGAGCACCTGCTCGTCATCGAGGCGCTCGTCATCGGTGGCGTCCTGATCGCGCTCGCGGCCGCCGCGTGGTGGCTCGTGCGCCTCGGGCTGCGCCCGCTGGACCGCATCGCCGCGACGGCGGGAGCCATCGCGGCGGGCGACCTCTCGCGCCGCGTCGAGCGGGCCGAGCCGCGCACGGAGGTCGGGCGGCTCGGGATCTCGCTCAACGCGATGCTCGCCCGCCTCGAGCAGGCATTCGCCGAGCGCCGTGCCAGCGAGGAGCGCCTGCGCCGCTTCCTCGCCGACGCCTCGCACGAGCTGCGCACGCCGCTCGCGTCGATTCGCGGCTACGCCGAGCTCTTCCGCATCGGCGCCGCGCGCGAGGGCCAGGAGGCCGAGAAGGCGATGGGCCGGATCGAAGACGAGTCCGCCCGGATGGGCGTGCTCGTCGAGGACCTGCTCGTGCTCGCGCGCCTGGACGAGGTCCGCGACCCGCACCGCGAGCCGGTCGACCTCGCGGACCTGGCAGCCGACGCCGTCGACGACGCGCGCGCGGTCGCCCCCGATCGCGAGATCGAGTTGCGCGGCAGCGGCGACGGCGCGGTCGTCGTCGACGGCGACCCCGGCCAGCTGCGCCAGGTGCTCGCGAACCTCGTGCGCAACGCGCTCGTGCACACGCCGGCGGGAACGCCGATCGAGGTCGCGGTCGCGGCTCGTCACGGCGAGGCGTCGCTCGAGGTCCGCGACCACGGGCCGGGCCTGCCGACGAGCGACGCGCGCGAGCTCTTCGACCGCTTCTGGCGCGCCGATCCCGGGCGCGGCCGGGGGCGCGCCGGGGCCGGCCTCGGCCTGGCGATCGTCGCGGGCATCGTCACCGCCCACGGCGGCCGCGCGGAGGCCGCCGACGCCGACGGCGGCGGCGCCCGCTTCACCGTCGTGCTGCCGCTACGCCTCGATCGATCCGCCTGAGCATCCGAGGGAGTGCGCCGTGAGGTGCGCGCCGGAATGCGTGGGTCTGGCTCGCCGTGGCACCAGTGGCGACTTCTTGGCTGCCAACCCGAGAAAGTCGCCAAACGATGACGGCGGCCGCGACGAATGGCGATTTCTTGGCTGCCAACCCGAAGAAGTCGCCAAACGACGGGTCGGAGGCAGGCGCCCGAGCAGGGCACGCGAGCCGCCGTGTCGACTCAGGCGAGGCGGTCGTGTCGACTCAGGCGCCATATCCGCCCTGGCGCGTGAACGCCCGGGGGCCCGAGGCGTGTCAGCGATCCGGGCGCGTCATCGAGCGGCCCCCCGCGGGCGAAGATGGAAGGTGCCGGCGCCACGGCCGCCTTCGCCACGTGGCCATCCTGCGCCGCGACGCGCGGTCAGCATCCTGCGCGGGTCGTGGGATCAACCATCTAGGCTGGGCGACGGGCGCGGGACATGTTGCGGCGAACGGTCAAGCGGGTGGGCAAACGCCTGGCACAGGTCGGCGTCGTGCTGCTGCTCGCCGCGGCCGGTGTGCTCGTCGCCAACGAGCTCGGAGCGTCGGACGACGAACGCGGGCCGGCGCCGGTGCCGGTGGGCGTGCGGGTGCTCGCGCCCGGGAGGTTCGAGAGCGCGCACGCGTACGCGCCGTACTACGTCGTGCCGCGCTCCCGCGTCGCCGGCCCGTCGAAGCTCTCGCGCGCGGCCACCAACCGCTTCGTGACACGGCCCGAGGCCGCGCTCGCCACGGGCGGGATCGCCGGCAGCCCGCAGATCGTGCGCCTCGAGCTCCGCGCGACGACGGACGATCCGGTCACCGTCAACGGCGTCCGCTTCGACGTCGTCAGGGAGAGGCGGCCCGTGAAGGGCTGGTTCACCGCGCAGCCGGCGTGCGCGTTCGAGCGCGTGCGCCTCGCGCGGGTCAACCTCGACTCGCGGCGGCGGGCGGTGCGCTACGTCGACACCGACGGCGCATCGTCGCGCTCGCTCGCACTCGCGCTCGACCGCTCCAAACCCGCCGTGCTCGAGCTGCAGGCAGCAACGAAGCGCCACCGCTTCGCGTGGACGGCGGAGCTCTCGGTGAGCCGCGACGGCGGGCCCTCGCGGACGGTGAACGTGAGTGACGGCGGCAAGCCGTTCCTCGTCACGTCGACGCGCGCGAGCCGCGGTTACGCCCCCCGTTTCGGAGCAACCGGGATCAGTGGTTTCGCCCGCGAGCGCGCCTGGAACCGCGGGGTCAAGGGCTGCTGACCTGGTGGGGCTGCCCTACGATCGGCGCATGCGGACGCTTGCGCTCGACGTGCACCAGCTCAGGGGCATGCCGCCCCACACGATCAACGTCTACGTCATCGGCGACGTGCTCGTCGACGCGGGAACGCCCGCCGCGCGGCGGCGGATCCTGCGCGAGCTGCGGGGACGCGAGATCGCAGCCCACGTCGTGACCCACGCCCATGCCGACCATTTCGGCTCAAGCCACGCCGTATGCGAGCAGCTCGGCATGCCGCTGTGGACCGGCGAGCACGACGCCGATGCCGTCCAGACCGGCCGCCCGGCGGCGCCGCCGACGCGCATCGGGGAGCTGCTCAGCCGCGCGACGAAGCCGCCGGGTCACCCCGTCGCCCGCCGCCTGCGCGAGGGCGACGCGGTCGGTGCCGGCTTCACCGTGCTCGACGCCCCCGGCCACTCGCCGGGCCACATCGCCCTCTGGCGCGAGGCCGACCGCACGCTCATCGCGGGCGACGTCTTCTTCAACCTTCCCCGGCTCGGCCCACCGCCGGCCGTCGTGACGGTCGACCCGGGCGCCAACCGCGCCTCGATGCGCCGCCTCGCCGAGCTGCGCCCCGCGCTCGTCCTCTTCGGCCACGGCCCACCGCTGCGTGACCCCGACCGGCTCGCCCGCGCCGCGCAGGCCGTCTAGTACATCCGTCCGCAAGTTCTGCGGGTTTTCCGGGGCGCCCGATCCGTGCCTGACGGCCGCCGGCGCCCGCCCCCGTGCCACCAGCACGAACGCGGGCACCCTCGACCGTCAGATCCCGGCCGGGCATCCCGCAAAACTCCCCAGAACTTCCGGCCGGATGTACCAGCCCCCGACGCCCGCGAGCGCCTCGAGCGCGAGCTCGAGGTGGCGCGCCTCCAGGCGGATGTGGCTCTGCTGGCTCATCGAGCGGGGCGCGACGCCGATCGCCTCGACCGGCGGCGCGTTGGACAGGACGGGCACGACGACGAGCAGCTCGACCCCGACCGACCACGGCCAGCGTGCCGACGACGCCGCGTCGGCGGTCGGCTCGCTGCAGACCTCCGCGACGCCGAAGATGCGCCGCCAGCCGGAGGCGTAGAGCACGAGCCGGTCGCCCGGCGCCATCCGCGGGCGGCGCGGAAACCCGGTGCGCCCAGGCGAGACCAGCGAGCTGCCGGCCTGCAGCCAGTGGTCGGGCAGCGGCGCCGCGCCGGTGCCGTGCGCCTTGAGGAACGTCACCGCAGGCGCCGCCGCCCGCGTGCTCCGCCCTCGATCGAGCGCTGCAGCAGCTGCATCGGGTGCAGCAGCTCCAGCGGGTGGCCCTTGCGCTCCAGATGGGCGGCGATCTGCAACGTGCAGCCGGGGTTGGCGGCCGCGATCGCGTCGGCGCCGGTGGCGATGAGGTTGTCGGCCTTGCGCGCGCCGAGCTCGGCGGCCGCGTCCGGGCGGGTGAGGTTGTAGATCCCGGCCGAGCCGCAGCACAGCTCCCACTCGGCCGGCTCGACGAGCTCGAGGCCGGGGATCGCGCGCAGCAGCTCGCGCGGCTGCGAGCGCACGCCCTGGGCGTGCGCGAGGTGGCAGGCGTCGTGGTAGGCGACCTTCATCTGCACCGGACCGCGCGGTACGCGCGGCTCGACGGCGCCGAGCAGCTCATGCACGTCGCGGGCCCGGGCGGCGACGCGCTCGGCGCGCTCGCGCCACTGCTCGTCGTCGCGCAGGAGGTGGCCGTAGTCCTTGATCGCCGAGCCGCAGCCGGCCGCGTTGACGACGACGTGGTCGAAGCGCTCGAAGGCCGCGATCGTCGCCTTCGCCAGCGGCAGCGAGTCCTCCTCCTGGCCCGCGTGCAGACCGAGCGCGCCGCAGCAGCGCGGCGCGCGCGGCGCGTGAACCTCGTAGCCCTCGGCGGCGAGCACCGCGACCGTGGCAGCGTTGACGTCGCCGAAATAGGCGCGCTGGACGCAGCCCTGCAGGAAGCCGACGGTCCCGCGCCGCTCGCCCTGCGCCCGCGTGACCGCCGGCACGCGCCGGACGCCGTCGCGCAGCGTCAACGGCGGCGCGAGCTCCGACAGCGTTCGCAGGAGGGGCAGGCGGTCCAGCAGCCGCGAGCGCTGCAGCCGCGCGGCGAGGCCCGAGCGCCGGTAGGCGACGATCAGCGGGACCGTCGCACGCAGCCGGCCCGGATGCGGGAACGTCGCGAACAGCGCGCGGCGCAGCAGCCGCTCGCGCACGCTGCGCGGGTGCCGGCGCTCGACCTGCTGGCGCGTGTCCTCGATGAGCAGGTCGTAGCGCACGCCCGACGGGCAGGACGTGACGCAGGCCATGCAGCCAAGGCAGTTGTCGAAGTGGCCGGCCATCGTGGGGCTCAGCTCGCTGCCCTCCCGCAGGCCCTCGCTCATGAGCACGATGCGCCCGCGCGGCGAGTCCATCTCCTCGTTCCACAGAACGTAGGTCGGGCACGTCGGCAGGCAGAAGCCGCAGTGCACGCAGTCCTCGATGAGCTCCTGCTCGGGTGGCTTGTGGTCGTCGAAGGCGCGGTCGATCGGGGTCTGCATCACTAGATTCCTCCGACGAAGATGCCGGGGTTGCAGGTCGCGGTCGGATCGAAGCGGGCCTTGACGCGGCGCATGAGCACGAGCGCCGGGCTCTCCGGCTGACCCCATGGATCGAGGTGCGCGCGCACCGGACTGGGCGCGTCGAGCACGACGCAGGGCGACGGACCGAGGACCTCGCGCAGGCGCGCGATCGCCTGCACGAGCTCGCCGGGCGCGGCGGCCGGCAGCGCGATCCACCACAACCCGAGGGCGGCCCGGCCGACGAGCGTCGCGCCTGCGACCTCGGCGGCGACGCAGGCCTCCGCGAGTTGCGTGGGCCGGCCGGAGACGCGCACCACGGCGCCCTCGCCGCGCGCCGCGCTGCGCTGCGCCGCGCGCTGGGCCGTCCACAGCGCCTCGTCGTCCTCGACGGTCTGCGCCTGCACGCCCGCCTCCGCGAGCAGCCGGTCGGCGGAGGCCGCCTGCTCGGCCGCGGCAATCCCGGCGAAGCGCGCGAGCACGCTCCCCTCCCCCGCGTCCCACCGCACGTCGAGGGACTGGGCCTCCAGCGAGCTGGCCGCAAGCGCGAGCGCGGCGGCCTGCAGCCGCGCTCGCGCTTGCGGCCAGCTCGCTGGAGGCCCAGTCCCTCGACGTGCGGTGGGACGCGGGGGAGGGGAGCGTGCTCGC
>Ga0136631_10000105_pt1 | contig 23753 bp, 32 predicted proteins | sample AntDrymUQ6012206_2_FD_104655 | JGI IMG/M metagenome (GOLD analysis project Ga0136631, IMG submission 104655) | Polar desert sand microbial communities from Dry Valleys, Antarctica - metaG UQ601 (22.06) | ecosystem: Environmental > Terrestrial > Soil > Desert | place: Antarctica: Dry Valley... | reverse complement strand
GCCTGATAACCGGCAACGAGGACGGCGCCAAGCACTGCGCGATGAACATCCTCTACTCGCTCCAGCACCTGGGCTACGTGATCCCACCGCAGGCCGACGCCGGCTGGGTCGGGGAGGCCGGTCGGGGACCGAGCTATCTCGACGAGGAGTCAGGTGGTCCAGAGAATGACTTCACCAACCGCAAGACCACGTTCATGACGTGGAACCTGCTCCATCTCGCGCGGATGCTCAAGGACGGGGGCGGAATCCCGGCCCACGGCAACCAGCGCTCGGGATGGGACGCCGGCTGCCGCTTCCGGCTTCGAGAACCCCGAACACCGCTGAGCAGTCGGCGGCGAGGAGCGCCGCCGGCCCGGGTCCGATGGCCCTGCCCTTTCCGATCGCCGAGCGGCCACGGCGACCCGAAACGGTCGCCCCAGAGCCCGTGCGTGAACCGTTTCGAGCCGGACGGATGTCCCACCGGTAACGGGCTCATCGGCCCCGGGGCAACTACGAAACCAGGAGGTAGGCGATGGGACTGGGTGCACGAATCGCAGAACGGATCGGAGCGTCCGACGGGTCCGCAGGCAGGCAGGCGACGAGGATGAGAGCGGTTTGGAAAGGGACTGTGCTCGCCGAAAGTGACCGGACGGTGAAGCTCGAGGGCAACCACTACTTCCCGCCGGACTCGCTCAACCGCGAGTACTTCTCAGACAGCAACCGCCGAACAGTCTGCCCCTGGAAGGGCGCAGCGAGCTACTACACCGTCGAGGTCGACGGGAGCCGCACCGACGGCGCCGCCTGGACCTACCGCAATCCGAGCCCGCTCGCGCGCAAGATCAAGGACCACGTCGCCTTCTGGCAGGGCATCGAGGTTTCGCCGGCGGACTGAACCGCCCGCGGGCGCGCCGGGTCCAACAACGGAGCGACGAAAGGAAAGACAATGGCCACCGAAACAACCTTCGAGAACCGCACCAACCACAGCAGCCCCGACGGGCCCCTCAGTGGACGCTGGAGGGTGATCTCCGAGCGCTCCCGCGTCGGCTTCCGCGTGAAGAAGATGGGCCTCTACCACGTGAAGGGCCGCTTCCGCGCGGTCGCCGGCACGGTGGAGCTCGGGCCGGCCGAATCGAGCGCCGACATCGTGATCGACGCGAGCTCCGTGACGACGCGGATGCCGCCGCGCGACCTGCATCTGCGGAGCGCGGACTTCCTCGACGTGAAGACCCATCCCGTGATCGCGGTCACCGCGGGCGCGGTCGAGGCGGACCCGGACGGCGAGTTGCGGGTGCCCGCGACCTTCGAGATCCGCGGTCAGCGCGCCGAGGTCGAGCTGACCGGGCACTTCCACGGGGGCGACGGCGGCGACCTCGTCCTGCACCTCGGCGGCCAGCTTGACCGCCACGACGTCGGTATCCGCGCCCGGCAGCCATTCGAGATGGTGGTCGGCCGACGGGTCGAGCTCGACGTCGAGCTCGACCTCGAACCCGCCGGCAGCGAGTAGCCGGCGACCTCGGGGACATGGGATAGTCGCCCGGTGGAGGTGGAGACGGGACGCGAGTTCCTCGGCGAGCACCATCGCGGGGTGCTCGCGACCCGTCGCGCGGACGGCGGGATCCAGCAGAGCCCGGTGATCGTCAACGTCGACGGCGCCGGGCGGGCGATCATCTCGAGCCGGGAGACCGCCTACAAGGTCAGAAACCTGCGCCGCGACCCGTGGGCGCAGGCGTGCGTCTTCACGGACGAGTCGCTGTCGCTTCCCGAGGCGATGGAGCCCCTGATCGACTATTACAAGCGATTCCCCGACGACAATCCTGACTGGGGCGAATAGCGCGCCCGGATGGAGCGCGAGCGGCGCGTCCTGATCAGGATCGAGCTTGAGCACGCGGGGCCCGGACCGCGAAGGCTGAGCATCGCCCCGGCCGCTGCCTAGAGGTAGCGCCGATGCGGGTAGCAGTAGGCGAACGCGCCGCCGCGCCAGGCCGCGATCACCGGGGGCCCGGTCTCCTCGGCGTGGGCGCTGGCATGCCCGCGCCAGCTCTCGCAGCATCCGACGTGGCCGCAGCTGAGGCAGACCCGGAGCGTGCGTTCCATGCCGCACTCCTCGCAGGCCTCGGCACGCGGCCTGGCGAGCCGGTCGATATCGCAAAGGTGCTCGCACTCCTCGCCCGGATGAATGAGGGGCAGCCGGTCGCGTTCGAACTCGGGCTGCTCGTACGGCGTCACGGCGCGAGACGAAGCCGTGCGGCGCGCAGCACCTCGCTGACGGCAGCGGCGATTCGGTCCGGGTGGTCCTCCGGCATGAAGTGCTTGCCGCCGGCGACCTCGTCGATCGAGGCGCCGAGGTCGCTCGCGAGGCGGTGGCCGTAGCGCAGCTTCTGGAACCGATCCGCCGCGCCCCAGACGACCGCTGCGGGGACGCCGAGCCGCGGGAGCGCTGGCGCGACCGCCTCCGTGTCGGCGTTCCGGAGCGGCCGCATCTGCCGGACGAGCGCCTCACCTCCGCGCGCGTGGTCATACCCCTTCCAGTGAAGGACAGTCGACTCGCGCGCGGCGCAAGTCGCCGTGTCCCTGCCTTATCAGCAGCGGGAACTGCGCCCGAAACAGCGGTCGCGGAAGGCGCGTGAGGAGAGGGGCCGCCGTGCGCATCGCCTTCACCTCGGGGATCGGCCACGAGTCGTAGGCGATGGCGTTCGTGAGGACGCGGCCCGCGCAGCGCTCCGGCGCCCGTGTCGCGGGGATCTGCACAACGCCCCCGCCGAGGTCATGCCCGACCAGCAGCGTGCGCTCGATTCCGAGTTCGTCGAGCCAGGCGAGGAGACGATCGGCCTGGGCGGCCACCGAGATGTCGGGGTCGGCCGCCACCTGCCAGGAGCGTCCGTAGCCGGGCATCTCCCACGCCAACAGGCGCGGCCCCTCGAGGCGGGGAATGACATGGCGCCAGAGCTCGGGTGAAGTGGGGATCCCGTGAACGAGGGTGACCGGCAGCCCGCCGCCGGCTCGCTCGAGCCAGCGGTTCGAGATCCCCGCGACCTCACAGCGCCGCTCCTCGACCCCCTCAAGGCCGCAGCTCTCAGGGATTCCGGTCGCGTCAGCCCCCGTTCTGCTCGGCCTTCTGCTTGAGCGCGTCGGCAGGACGGCGAACGGCACCCCGATCGGCCAGCGCGCGACCTCGGCGGCCGCGATGTCCCGGATGATCGGCGCCATGGCGGCCAGGGAGTCGCCCCGGAACAGTGGTGCGAGCACGCGCCGGCGTGCCCGGTGATCGTCGCCGTCGAGCGGCAGCACGGTGTCGCTCGGCAGGACCGGAAGGATCCGCCGGTTCGCCCTCCCGGCCCGGTAGAGCGCCGGCGGCCCGTGCAGCACCTGATGCGCCAGCTCGGGCGCGGCGAGGACCCACATGCGCCCGCCGACGAGCAGGGTGACCGGGAACATGTCGCCGGCGCTGGCCTGCGCCTCAATCAACGTCGACAGCGGCCGGCGCTGAAAGGCGACCGCTCGAGACAGCCGGGTCAGTGAGCCGCGGCGGACACTCAAGCCGCTCGGCTCGGCCGGTGCAGGCTCGACCAGTCGTGCTTGGCGGCAGACTCCGTTCGGAGCGCGCCGATCTCGTCCCTCAGGCGCGCGTTCTCGGCTTCCAGCGTGGCGCGGCGCTCGGCCACCGCGTCGAGGCCCTGACGAAGGCCTTCGACCGTCATCCGCTCGCGCCGTACCTCCCTCATGAGCCGGATGACCTCCTTCTCGAGCGGGGACGCTGACAGACGCTTCGCGGGTGGCCTGTCATTGCGTCGCACGTTAGCGACCGCGATTAGCGTTCGTGCGTGACAGCGCGCTTGCCGAGCCGGCGAAGCCCCGCCATGGTTCGGCCGAGATTGGTGAGCATCCGCCGGCAGCTCGGACACCACGCAAGATGCTGGTCGAGCCGGGCGCGCTGGCGCTCGGAGAGCTCGCCGTCGAGGTAGGAGGAGAGCTGGTCGCACGCCCCGTCGCAGCAGAGCCGGCCTCGGGCCGTGGTGCGCATCAGCTGGCCTCCTCGGCGAAGTGGTCGTCGAGCTGCGCCCGGAGAGCCATCCGCCCTCGATGGAGCCGGCTCTTCAGCGCGCGCTCCTCGATGCCGAGCATCCCCGCCGCCTCCGCGGTCGAGTAGCCCTCCACGTCGCGGAGCACCACCGCCGTGCGGTAGTCGGTGGGCAGCTCTCCGAGTGCCACGTCCACCGCCGCCAGGAACTCGCGCGACTCGAAGACCTCGTCGGGCCGGCTGCCCCAGTCTGGGACCTGCTCGCCGATGCCGTCCTGCGGGTCGAAGGTGAGCTCACGCTGCCCGCGCATGCCGCTGTAGGCGGCGTTGATGCCGATCCGCGTGAACCACGTCGAGAACCTGGAGCGCCCTTCGAAGCCACCGATCGAGCGCCACGCGCTCACGAGCGCTTCCTGGACGGCGTCCTTGGCCGCCTCGCAGTCGCGCGTGATGCGATAGAGCACGCGGCGAAGCGGAGTCGAGTGGCGCTCCGCGAGCAGCTCGAACGCCCTGCTGTCGCCAGCCCTGGCACGCGCCACGAGGACATCGTCGCTCGAGGTCGCCGAAAGCCCGGCCGGCGTCGTTGGGGCGCTGATCGCCTTAATCGTCATGTGCAAGGTCTGAGTGCGCGACGGCGCGAAAGGATTCACCGCGGCGGAAATTCCAGCGCGGTCGGCGTCCGGCCCTTCCCGGGCTCGGCTGGCCATGCTGTGCTGCCGACATGGAGCCCGCGGGACCGATGACCTTTCCGGCGGTCGGCGTCGAGGAGGTGCCCTGGATCACCGTCGAGCAGATGCGAGAGGTCGACCGGGTCGCCATCGCCATCGGTCTCGACCTCACCCGGATGATGGAGAACGCGGGGGCGAGCCTGTCCTTCCTGGCGCGCGCCCTGCTGGGGGCGACGTGCGCGGCCGCGAGATCGCCGTGCTCGCCGGCCCGGGCGGGAACGGCGGGGGCGGTCTGGTGGCGGCGCGGCGCCTCCATGCAGCGGCTACAGCGCCGAGCCCTTCCGGCGCCGTCTGCGCTGGCTGTATGAGGGGCGGATCGAGAGTGGGTGCCGCGGATCGTGGTGCTGGCGGACAGCCCTGAGGCCCAGCTCGAGCGCGGCTACGACCCGCCAAGGTGGCGGCGGCACGTAAGCAGATTGGCGCCGAGCACAGGATGCCGCTCGCCCCCCCCGGTCCGCTGACCAGGTGGCCGCGGTTTGCTTCAAGATCTCGGCGCCGACACCGTGTCCGGGAGATCACCGCGGGGCGTTGGGTCGATTCACGAAGCCGGCGTCGAGCTTCGAAGCCGTCCGACCGCGGAATCCTTTCGGCGCCGGTGTCCCTCTAGTTGTGGCAATGACCACGAACTACGAAGGAGGAGGGCGCATGAGTACATACGCCACCCGGTCCACGCTTCGGTCACTGGCCGAGCGCACGGACCAAGAGAAGGCCTCCCGTTATCGCGTGGGCGGAATCGTGATCGCACTGGTCGGCCTGATGGCCGCGGCGGCTTCCCTGATAGGGAACGTCGTCGTCGCCGATGAGGCCGCCAACGCCGACACGCTGGCTTGGACCTTCGGTCTTGGGACCGTCGGCTTCGCCGCCGTGAAGCTCGGCATCGCGACCATGCTGATCGGGATCCTCGTCCGGCTCTGGCTCCGGGTCGACGCCGTCAAGGCGGCGCTGCCCGGACTCAAGCCCGACGTGGGACCCGATGATTCGGCCCGCACCGGGGATATCGAAACGGCCTACGGGCCGGCGACGGTGACTAGGACGGTGCCGGAGAAGCTCGCGATCCACAGGATGGCCGAGCGGATGTGGCTGCCGATGATCGCGATGGGCCCGATGCTCGTCGCGGTTGGCCTGGTGTTCGCGATCGTGCAGTCGGGCGAGACCGACACCGGTACGTTCACCGACCTTGGGGCACTAGTCCAGGGGACGCAGTTCCTCGGTGAGGGCCTGATCCTCGCCGGGATCTCGTTCTTGCTGGGGACGATCTTGAGCTCGCTCCGCTCCGGCGGCGCCGAGGTCCAGCAGGCGCTCGGTGTCTCGATCAAGACGCTAAAGATGCCGCCGAGCGCGAAGGCGTTCGTCGGGTTGATGGCGGCCGGTGTGATGGTCGCAATGGTCCAGTTCGTCGGCTATCTGGTGGCCACCGGACAGGACGACCCGACGAGCTGGTTCGCCTGGCTCGGACCGGTCCGCGAGTTTGGTCTCGGGCTGATCCTCTCTGGGATCGTCCTGGCGCTGTACACGATCGGAACCGTGCTCGGCTTCCAGTTCGAGCGCCTCAGCCAGATCATCCGCGAGGGGAGGTGAGAAACATGGAAGCAGCAACGATCAAGCAGTTCGATGTGGAAGTCACGAACCGCTCGCCGGGCTACAACCTGCCCCAGAAGGTGGGCGACGTGCTCTGGTTGCCGATGCTGGCGATGGCCCTGATGGCCTTCCCGATCGCGGTGATCCTCGGCATCGTGCGTGCCGACGAGATCTCGACGGGCGGCTCAGCCGAGACGATCGAGACCCTCCGTCACGTTCAGGTCGGCGCGATGTTCATCGGGTTCGCCTCGGTGTTCGCAGCGATCTCGTTCGCGATCGCTCGCATCCTCGGTCAGTTCCGCAAGGGCGGCGGTGACCTCCAGGAGGCGAGTGGCCGGCGGGTCGTGACCCTGAAGATGCCGGTGACCGCGAAGGTCTTCCTCGCCACGATGATGATGGCGATGATGACCCTCCTCGGCGCCGCCGTGCTCCACTTCGTCTTCGCGGCGGATGTGAGCGGCACGACGGCGTCGCTGGAGCTCTCCGCGGAGCGGTTCACCGTTCTCGAGGGCGTCCGGCGAGTCGGGATCGCGATGTATCTCGTCGCGATCACCCTCGGCCTGGCGACGATCGCCCAGGTGCTGCGGTTCCAGTCGAGCCGGGTGCGCCAGCTCCCGGCCGAGGAGCCGCGAGCGTAAGACTGCCCGCCTCCTCCCTAGGAGGGCAGACGACACACGGGGGTCGCCCACAGGCGGCCCCCGTCGTGCGTGGGGTCGGTAGGCGAGGCCCGCGAGCACTTGGATGCCCGCAACGAAATCGCAAGATGGAGGTGAGAGGATGCGCGCCAGATCAAGAGCTGAAGTGACAGATCGCTCCGGCGATGCGCTTGCGGCGAGTAGTGTGACAACGAGGAGGACCCCGCATGAATGACGGCAGTCGCCGCTAGGGACGAGCTCGAGTGGCATCGGGTGCTCGCAACCGACGAGCTTCCCGAGGGCCCGCGTTACAACGGTCCACGCGGGTCTCAAGAGCGTCGCGCTCGTCCACGAGCGGATCGTCGTGTTCGCCCGGCTCGCCAAGTCTGAGGGCGTAGTCGGCGCTCGCGGTCCCCACCATGCGAGCGCGCGCCGCCGTTTCCCGTTCACGCTGGGACCCGGCCACCGGCTGTGCATTACGCATTACGCGGCCCGCTGGCGTAGGTCGGGCGCTGCGGCGGCTCCGCGCACGACTAGCAGTGCTGGTTTGCCCTGGCGGCGTTCGCTCCGCACGCGCGGATTTCTCCGTTGACGCGGACGTTCTTATCCGGGGAGGAACTCGAAAGCGACATGCTCGAGACGCTTGACCGGCTGCCCGCCGGCTCATCGCACCCGCAGGTTCATCGACATGTCGGCGGCGCCGTGGATCGTGCACACGATCGTGTAGCGGCCGCGCTTTCTGATCCGGCGCGAGAAGCTCCCGCTGGTCTTCGTCGCGGACCTGAACCGCTGCGGCCCGCGCGTCACGGTCACGTTGTGCGGCGCGCTTCCGCGCCAGCGCCACGTGACAGTCGTCCCCTTGCTGGCCTTCACGGTCGGCACCCCGGCCGGCCGTACGAAGTAGTTGTCACCGACCCTCACGGTCTTCCGGCCCGCCTCGGCCGGCGCCGCCACCAGCGCGAGGACGACGGCGGCCAAGATCGCGCTCAATCTCATCGCTGCTCGACTCCTTTGGGATGACAGCGCCCCGCGGCACGGGGCCGCGGGGCGCCCGGAGGGGTTCTGCAACGGGTACGACCCGGGCAGCGCGCGATCGGTTCAGGCCGCAGCGACTGGCGCCACCTCCGCCAGACCGAGCAGCGACTCCAGGTGGTCGTAGCGCACCGGCCCGACTAGCGCCGCGACCGGCTCGCCGCGGTCGAAGCGGATCAGCGTGGGCACGGTTCGTATGCCGTACTGCTCCGCGATCTCGGGCGCCTCGTCGACGTTTAGCTTCGCCACCCGCACCTCCGGGTGCTCCCGCGCGAGCCGCTCGACGAGCGGCGCGAAGGCCCGACACGGCCCGCACCACGACGCGTAGAAGTCGACGATAGCCGACCCGCCGTTACTCACAGCCTCGTCGAAGTTGTGCCGCGTGAGCCTCGTTACCTGCTTCATGGGAGTTCCTTTCGCTGCTTGCGCGACTCAGACCCGCGGCTCGCACCGGCCGATTCACGAATCCTTTCTCGCCGCCCGCGACTCCAACCTGAGACAGCAACCAAACCGAGTAGCGAGGTGGCGAAAATGAAACGAGAGTTCGACGTAGTGGTGATCGGGGCGGGCCCGGCGGGAGAGATCGCCGCGGGCAGGCTCGTTGAGCGCGGCGGGCGGAGCGTCGCGATCGTCGAGAGCCACCTGGTCGGCGGCGAGTGCTCGTTCTACGCCTGCATGCCCTCGAAGGCGCTCTTGCGTCCGCAGGAGCTCCTGAGCGAGGTCGCGCGCGTCCCGGGGGCAGCCGATGCGGTGACGGGGACGCTCGACGTCCCGGCCGTGCTGCGCCGCCGCGACCAGATCATCGCCGGGCTTGACGACGCCGGCCAGCTGCCCTGGCTCGAGCAACGCGGGATCGAGCTCGTCCGCGGACACGCGCGCCTCGACGGTGAGCGGCGCGTAAGGGTCGGCGACGATCTGCTGATCGCTCGCGAGGCGGTGGTCGTGGCCGTCGGCTCGGGAGCGCTCGAGCCGCCGATACCGGGTCTCGCGGAGGCGCGGGCGTGGTCGAACCGCGAGATAACCACGGCGCGCGAGGTCCCGGAGAGCCTGGTCGTGCTCGGCGGCGGCGTCGTGGGCGTCGAGATGGCGCAGGCATGGGCCTCGCTCGGGTCGCGCGTCGAGATCATCGAGGCCGAGGAACGGCTGCTTCCGCGCGAGGAGCCGTTCGTCGGCGAAGAGCTCGGCGAGGAGCTCGGGCTCCGCGGGATCGGCGTTCACACCGGCGTCAGGGCCGTCGCGGTCGAGCGCATCGACGGTACGGTGACGGTCGAACTCGAGAGCGGCCAGAGCGTGAGCGGACAGCATCTCCTCGTCGCTATCGGTCGCAAGCCGCTGACCAGCGCGCTGGGCCTCGAGACGGTCGAGATCGAGCCCGGGGGCTACATTGAGGTCGACGATCGCATGCAGGTGCCCGCGGCGCCATGGCTCTACGCGGTTGGCGACGTCAACGGCCGCTCGCTCCTGACGCACTCGGGCAAGTACCAGGCGCGCATCGCCGCCGACGTGATCATCGGGCGCGATGTCCACGCCGAGACCGACGACGCGGGCGCTCCGCGTGTCGTCTTCACGGATCCACAGGTGGCGGCCGTTGGTGCGACGCTCGAGGCCGCCCACCAGCAGGGCATACGCGCCGAGGCGATCGACCTGCCGACATCAGGGACCGCGGGCGCAAGCTTCTACGGCCGCAACGCCGCTGGCACCACCCGCTTCGTCGTCGATACCGAGCGTGACGTGTTGGTGGGCGTGACCTTCGTCGGCCCCGAGGTGGCGGACATGCTGCACGCCGCGACCATCGCGATCGTCGGCGAGGTCCCGGTCGAGCGCCTTGTGCACGCGGTCGCACCGTTCCCCACCCGCAGCGAGCTGTGGCTCAAGTTCGTCGAGGCCTACGAGGAGCGCCGCCTCCAGAACCGTGTCGCCGCGCCGGTTGCCGCCTGACCGGGCGGACCGGGCGGGTTGAGCAGCTGGTCGCCACAGACAAGGCTGCCGGGTTCAGGTTTCGTCGCTTCGCTCCCGGTGCAGGATGCGGATATGACCTGGGTGCTGTTCGACCTGAACGGGACGCTCCTCGCGACCCGCGCACCATCGACCGTGCGCTGCCTGACAGGAACGGGGTTGCGTCGAAGGCGGCCGGCTCGCTCACAGGTAGCGCGTCACCCATGCGGCCAGGACTTGTGCGACGTAGGTCGCGTCGGCGGGTCTCGAGAGGAGGTGATCGGCGTCGTCGAGCGAGACGAAGCTCTTGGGATGGCGGGCGGCCTCGAAGATCCGCCGCGCGTTTGTCGACTGAGACGATGGTGTCGTGCGGGTTGTGAAAGATCATCAGCGGACGGCCGAGTTGCGCGAGCGCTTCCCGGCTGTTGGTCTCGCCGAGGTCTTCGAGGAACTCGCGCCTGATCCCGAAACGCGCGGCCGGCGATCGACACGACCGCCTCGCCGTCACGTGTGATCTTCTCCAGGTCGCCTGGCCAGCAGGCGCCGGACGTGACCGGCGTCGATGGGAGCGCCGATCGTCGCGACGGCACGGATGGCAGGGAGCTTCCCTTGCGGCGGCGATGACCGCGGCTCCGCGAGGCTGTGGCCAATCAGCAGGCGCGCGGGGCCGTGCTCGGCCTCGAGGTGGCGCGCGGCGGCGACGAGATCGCCCACGTTCGAGGAGAACGTCGTGTTGGCGAAGTCGCCTTCGCTGGAGCCCAGACCCGTGAAGTCGAACCGCAGCACGCCGATGCCTTCGCGTGCCAGGGTCCGGCTGATCGTGCTCGCGGCGCGAATGTCCTTCCCGCACGTGAAGCAGTGTGCGAAGACCGCGTACGCGCGAATCGCTTCGTCCGGACGGTCCAGGCGCCCCGCGAGCACGTCGCCGTGGGCGCCGGGAAACGTCAGTCTCTGTGTGAGTCGACGATCATCGGTCGCCGCGCGCTGCAGGCCCGCCACTGCAGCGCGGCGGGCCCGGCAGCGCGGTCCGGTCGTGGCTTACGCGGCCGCCTGTGTGGTCGGCTCGAGGCCGAGGGCACGCTCGAGCGCGTGCTTGGGCTGCGCGGCCGCCTGTGTGGTCGGCTCGAGGCCGAGGGCACGCTCGAGCGCGTGCTTGGGCTGGGCGCCGACGGCGTGCGCGACCGGCTGTCCGTCGCGGTAGAGCACGACGAACGGGATGCCCTGGACGCGGGCGCGGTCGGCGAGGTGGGGTTCCTCGTCGACGTTGACCTTGGTGACTTTGAGGGTGCCGGGGCGCTCGTCGGCGATCTGGTCGACCACAGGGCCGAGGACGCGGCACGGGCCGCACCATGGCGCCCAGTAGTCGACGAGCACCGGGACGTCGCTGTCGGTGACCTCGTGGTCGAAGTTGGCATGGGTTAGCGTGATCACGTGGCTCATGGAGATGGTTCCTTTGTGGAGTGGGCTTGCCGGTTTCAGCGATGAGACCGCGCCACGGCCTTCGAGGATTCGCGAATCCTTTGCGGTGCTGCATCGGTCAGACCACACGAGATGACCTCAGCCGCGCTTCCCGGACCAGGCCCGATGGCACATCACGCGCTGGATGACGAGCGGCTCGTCGCGCTCGCGCAGAGCGGCGACCGGGCCGCGTTCGATCAACTGGCCGAGCGCCACTCCACCCGCCTGCGTCGCGTTCTCTTCCGGATCACTCGTGACTGCGATGTCGCCTATGACGCCGTCCAGGAGGCGCTCATGCGCGCGTGGCAGAACATCGGGCGCTTCGAGGGCCGCTCGCAGTTCTCGACCTGGCTGACGCGGATCGGGATCAACGAGAGCTACCGCGTGCTGCGGCGCGGCCCCGAGCAGCCGCTTGAGCTCACCGACCAGGTCGGCGAGCGCATCACTTCCTGGGGCGCTCGCCCGGACGAGGTCTTCGAATCGCGCGAGTTCCTGCAGGCGGTGGACGGAGCGCTCGGCGAGCTGCCGCTCGATTACCGCACGGCCGTCACGCTTCGCGACGTCGAGGGCCTGTCGACGGCCGAGGCCGCCGAGATCCTCGGGATCGGCGAGCGTGCGCTCAAGAGCCGCGTGCACCGCGGGCGCATGGCCTTGCGCGCCAAGCTCGACGACTACTTCAAGGAGGGATACGCGTGACCCCGCCGCTCAACCCGATGAAGCGCCACCACGCACACTGCCGCGAAGTACGGGCCCAGATGTCGGACTACCTCGACGGCGACCTCGACCCCAAGGCCGCCGCCTCCGTCGAACGCCACACACGCTGGTGCCCCAACTGCGGGCGGATGCTCACCAACCTCCGGCGGACCCTGGGGGGCCTCCGCGGCCTCAGGGATGAGCCGGTTGCCGTCGACGCGCCGTCCACCGACACGTAGCAGCACCTATCAGGCGCCATGGCCGCGCGTGCCGTATGCCTCGACGTGATGGGCACTCTCTTCGACCTGTCGGCCGCGCGTCGCCGGCTGGAGGGCCTCGGTGCTCCGCCCTGGACGCTGGAGGCGTGGTTCGGACGATTGCTCCATGTCGCCGCCACGGTGACGCTGATCGGTGACTACCGGCCGTTTCCCGAACTCGCGAGGCCCGCGCTGGAATCGGTGCTCGCCCGGCTGGATCTCCCCCCGGACGGCGCGAGTGAGGTACTCGAGGCTCTCGCGGAGCTCGACGCCTACCCCGACGCCGCGCCTGCCCTCGAGCGCCTGGCCGGCGCCGACATCCCGCTCGTGGCCCTCACCAACGGCACCGCGCAGAACACGCGGGCGCTGCTGGAGCGCGCAAGGCTCGACCGGTCTGTCGAGCGGGTCATCTCGACGGATGCCGTCGGCGTCTACAAGCCGCATCCGGCCGTGTACGCCCATGCGGTCGAGCAGCTCGGCCTCCCTGCCCGGGACGTGACGCTTGTCGCCGCCCACGGCTGGGGCGTGGCCGGCGGGCGTGCCGCGGGACTCCGAGTCGTCTGGATCAGCCGGCTCGAGCGGCGCTGGCCACTCCCGCCACCCGAGCCGCCCGCAGCCGCCGACCTCATAGCCGCAGCAGACCGCATCCTCGCCGGCTGACGGCGGGTCACATTCGACTTCGCTCGCCTGTGACCCTCAGGCGATGAATGGAGTGCCGACCGGGGCGAGGTCAGCCGGATTCAGGTGTGGATGTGGGGCAGCAGGCGCTCCGCCGGCGAGGACGAGGCTTCCGCGGAGTCCTCGTGCTCGAGCCAGTCGAGGAACTGCCGGCTGTCGGCGAGCGCGTGCCGGATGAGCTGGTCGGCGTGGGCGAAGTCGATCGGCTGGATCTCCTGCGGGCATGGCGGCGGGAGGACGATGAGCTTGGCATGGTCGCGGTAGAGCTCGATCTCGAGGTGCAGCCGCTGTTGGATGAGCAGGCTCATCGCGTGCAGCAGCATCGCCAGCGCGCCGCGCGGCGGCTGGTGCAGCGCGCATGCATAGCCGGTCGGGAGGACGTAGATCTCGTCGGCGCCGAGCTCGATCGCGTGGGAGATCGGCGTGTTGTCCGAAACCCCGCCGTCGATGAGTCGTCGCCCGTCGACCTCGACGGGCGCGAACACGCCGGGGATCGCGGCGCTGGCCATCACGGCGTCGACGGCGCGTCCGTGGGAGAGCCGCAGCTCCTGGCCGGTGAGCACGTCGGTGACGACGACGTGCAAGGGCACGTGCATGTTCTCGAGGTGCTCGACCTCGAGGTTGCGCTCGATGATGCGGCGCAGGTTGCCGTCGGGGACGAGGTGGTCGCTGCGGCCGATGAAGCCGATGAACCCGGTCAGGGGGTTGGTCGGGAACACGGCTCCACGGCGCAGGCCGCGCCAGACGTCGCCGAGCGCCTCGGCCGTGGCGACGGTCGGTTCGCGGGTGGCGATGAACGTGCCGTTGATCGCTCCAGCCGACGTGCCGACGATCAGGTCGGGGGCGATCTCGCGCTCGAACAGCGCGTGCAGCATGCCGACCTGGATCGCTCCGAGGCTGGCGCCGCCGGAGAGCACGAAGGCGCGCATCAGATCCGTTCCAGCACGATCGCCACACCCTGGCCGGAGCCGACGCAGATGCCTAGGCAGCCGTAGCGGGCGCCGCGCTCGGCGAGCTCGGTCGCGAGCGTGAGCACACAGCGCGTGCCGGAGTCGCCGAACGGGTGGCCGAGCGCGACGGCGCCACCGTTGGGGTTGAGCTTCTCGTCGGGGATCGCGTAGCCGGTCTGTGTCCCGAACTCCCGCAGCACGGCGAGGACCTGGGCGGCGAACGCCTCGTGGACCTCGTAGACGTCGATGTCCGCCAGCGCCAGGCCCGCCTTCGCGATCGCCCTGGGCATCGCGTAGGCCGGGGCGACGCCCATGATCGTCGGGTCCACCCCAACCGAGGCCGACGCGACCACGCGCGCGAGCGGCGCGCGGCCCAGTCCCTTCGCGCGCTCGCCGCTGGCGAGCACGACAGCGCTGGCGCCGTCGGAGAGCTGGCTGGAGTTGCCGGCGGTCATCACCTCGGTGCCGGGCTGCGGCGAGAGCTTGGCGAGACGCTCGAGCGTGGTGTCGTCGCGGATGCCCTCGTCGTGCTCGAACGTCCACGCAGGCTGCTTGCGCGATCCGGGGATCTCGACCGCGGCGATCTCTTTCGCGAGGCGCCCGCTGTCGCGGGCGGCGGCGGCGCGCTGGTGGGAGCGCAGCGCGAACGCGTCGATCTCCTCGCGCGGGATCTCGTACGTCATGGCGAGCTTCTGCGCGGTATGGATCATCTCCATATAGGCCTCGCGGGCCAGCAGCCTCGGGTTTGGCGGGCCACCGGCGCCGGCCCACATCGTGTCGAGCATGAACACCGGGCCGCGCGGCGAGAACGCCTCCTCGCCCTTCATCAGTGCCCACCCGGAGCGGCTCATCGACTCCACTCCGGCGGCGATGCCGAGCTCGAGCTCGCCGACCGCGATCGAATTCGCGACGTTGATCGTGGCCGTCAGCGACGACGCGCAGAAGCGGTTGACGGTGTAGGCGGGCACGGTGTCCGGGAACCCAGCTGCGAGCGCCGCCCAGCGCGCGACGTCGCCCATGCCCTCGTGCGCGACGTTGACTGCGCCGGCCGCGATCTCCTGCACATCCCCCGGAGCCACGCCCGCGCACTCGCACGCGGCTGTCAGCGCGATGCCGAGCAGGTCATCGGTCCGGATGTGAGAAAGGGCTCCGCCGTAACGGCCGATCGGCGTGCGCGCGCCGCCGAGTATCACAGCGTCAGCAAGGGACATGAGTGCCTCCGGTGGTGATCGAGGGGGTCGGCGGCTTCGCCGGCGCGGTGGCGCGCCGACGGCGGCGGGAGCTGAGCACGATCACCGCGATCACCGTCGCGATCGCGCCCGCGGCGGCGAGCACCCGTGCGCCGGACGCGCCGAGCGCGTACGCGGCACCGCCGACGCTGGCGGCCCAGGCGATGCCGCCGAGCCCGTTGAAGGCGGCGAAGGTCCGCCAGGGCATGTGGCTCGCTCCGGCGAGCCACGCCGAGGTGACGCGTGCGACCGGCGGCCAGCGACCGATGAAGACGGCCTTGGCGCCGTGGCGCGCGAAGAAGCGATCGCCGCGCTGGAGCAGCGCGCGACGGTGGCGCTGCCAGCGTCCCTCGCGCGCGAGCACGCGCCGGCCGAGGCGACGGCCGAGCAGATAGCCGCGGTTGTCGCCCGCGATCGCTGCGACGCCGGCGACGGCCACGACGACCACGATGTTCAGCTTGCCCGCTGGCTGCCAGCAACGCTGCGGCGATCAGCGACGACTCGCCCGGCGCGGGTATGCCGGCGGTCTCGGCGAAGATCGCAGCCGTCAGCGCGAGGTAGCCGAGCTGGCCGAGCACAGCGATCACGCCTCCCCGGACAGCGCCGCAGCCCCGCCCGCGAACCCGGGGCGCGGCAGCGCCAGCGGGCGGCCCAGCCGCGATCGTCTTGCCGCGGGCGGGATGGACGGCGCGGGCGCGGCCGGCTCGTCGGGGCCGAAGACGTCGGCCGCGGACTCACCGGCCAGCAGCGCCTGGAACTGGTCGGCGTCGATCGTCTCGCGATCGACGAGGATCCGCGAGATGGTCTCGAGCCTGTCACGGTGCGCGACGAGGATCTCGGAGGCCTGCTGGTATGCAGCTGCGACGATCCGGTTGATCTCGGCGTCGATGTCGCGCGCGATCTCGTCGGAGTAGTCGGGCTCGGAGGAGAACTCGCGGCCCAGGAACGGCTGGCCGTCGTGGCCGAAGACGCGCGGGCCGAGCTTCTCGCTCATGCCGAAGCGCATGACCATCTGCCTGGCGGTCGCGGTGTGAGCGCGAGTGCGCGCCGTGGAGGGCGCGGGGATCGGGGGCTCTGGCTCATACGTCTTCCGATCGCCGGGCAGGGCCGGAGGATTCAATGCCATCCGGGGACAGCGTCGGGCGCTCGCGGCTGTGGAGCGCGAACCAGAACGGAAGCACGACGAGCAGCGAGCCGCCGATGATGTTGCCGATCCCGACCGGGATGATGTTCCAGCGCAGCGCGGCGCTCCAGCCGGGGCCGTGACCGCTGGGCATGATCAGCGAGAAATAGCCATGTTGGCCGGGCTGTGCTGGAAGTTGGCCGCCACGAACAGCGTCACGGCGAGGAACACCGGGATGTACTTGCCGAACAGCGTGCGGCCCATGACGGCGAAGAAGGCGGCCATGCCCACGAGCCAGTTGGCGAGCATCCCGGAGAGGATCAGCCTGAACCACCCTTCCGCGCCGCCCTGAGCGCGGTAGCTCATCTTCTTGGTGACGAGCTCGCGCAGGAGGTTGTCGACGTCGGGTGAGTAGCGCTGCGCCGCGTGGATCGCCAGGCCGACGATCACAGCGCCGGCGAGATTGCCGATCCAGGCGAGCGCCCAGAAGCGCGCGACGCGCCGGCCGGGGGCATCGCAACTGCGGCGCAACAGCGTCGCGGGCAGCGCGACGTTGGCCTCGGTGAACAGCGCGGCCTCGCTGAGGATCACGAAGAAGAAGCCCGCCGAGAATCCGAGCCCCTCGAGCAGCCGCTGCGGCCCGGGCGAGTGGACGCCGGCGCCGAGCAGCAGCGAGAACAGCGCGCCGAGGTGATGAAGCCACCGCCGATCGCGGCGAGCACGAGGATCTGGACCGCCGACAGCGAGCGGATGCGCCGCACGCCGGCGCGGCCCATGACGTCCAGGACGTACTCGGCGCCGACGTACTGCGCGGGCGGCGTCTGCGGGGCCGGCGCCTCGGGTGTCATAGCGGTGGTTCCTGTCTCGGAGTGCTGGTGGTGCGCCGAAGGGCAGCCGTCTCCGGCTGCCCGTCAGCGCAAGGGATATCCGATCCGGTTTCAGGACGCCGTCTCACCGCCCTGTGCGAGCTGGACCACGCGGCCGGCCTGGAAGCGCAGCGCCTTCACGATCGTCGCTAGCGCGAGCACGATCCCGGACAGGATCAGGCCCATGCCGACGAAGTCCAGCGGCTGCAGCCAGGCACGGATCGACTGGATGTCCGACAGGTCGGGCGACAGCGCCGCGGTCTGAGGACCACCGGCGACCTGGCTCGACGCATGCAGCCAGTAGTTGCTCTGGTCGACACCGACGACGATCCCGGCGACGAGCGCGCCCATCAGGACCATCAGGCCCATCATCATCACCGGCGGGAACAGCTTCGCCGTGAGCGGCTTGACCAGATCGACCGGACGACCGCCGACGGCGCGCTGGATGTCACGTCCACCGTCACGCAGCGTGCCGAGGATCGTGGCCAGCAGGAACGTCACGCCCGAAAGCAGGAACCCGAGCCCCAGGAACAGCAGCGGGGGCAGGAACCCGTTCGTGACCGCCTCGTAGAACGCCCGGTCGCCGACGATCGAACCATCGGCGGGGGCGCCGGCGATCGCCGATGCACTGAGGCCGAAGTAGTCGTTGGCGTGCGTGGCCGAGACGACGCCGAGCACGATCCCGGCGACGATACCATCGCGCCCATCGCCAGCATCGGCTGCCACATCCGCTGCGCGACGTCCGACATGCGCAGCCCTTCCTTGGCGGGTGTCGGCCGGGCCTGGTAGCCCGCCACTCGAGCGCCCGCGCGAATCGTTGCAGTGCTCACTTTGACTTCTCCTTGGTTGGTGTTGATCAGGTTCGGCAGGTGATCGCGCATGGCGTCGAGCCGCAGCCTCAGCGAGGCGAGGATCGAGTCGAATCGCAGGATCACGCCGGTCAGCAGCGCGCCGATCCCGGCAAACGCCGTCGGGAGCAGCCACGCCATCGTGCGCGAGCCCTCGCGCACGTCCAGCGCGTCGGTGGAGAGGACGATGCCCGCCACCAGACTCGCCATCACGAGCATCACCCCGACGACCGCGAGACCACTCGAGATCGAGCTGGATCGCGGCTCAGGGGGAAGTGTGTGCTGTGTTATCCGAGTGCCTCCTTGTTGGGTTTGGCACCTGGAGGGCGCAGCGGCGCTCGAGGATTCAGAGGAGCCGTCGGCGAGCAAGCAGCACCGCGCCCAGGACGCCCATCGCGACGAGCGCGATCACCGCAGCGATCGCCGCGGGCGAGTCAAGCCGTCCGTCTGTGGCGCTGCGGCCGAGCGCCGCATACGCAAGTGCGCGCGGCGCGGTGCCGAGAGCCGTGGCGGCCGTGAAGGCACCGGGCCGCACGGGCGTCATTCCGAACGCGTAGTTCGCGATCCCGCGCGGGACGCCCGGGAGGATGCGCGCGTAGAGCACCGTGACGAAGCCGCGCTGTCCGACGGAGTCGAGCAGCCGCTGCAGCCGCGGGCCGCCGATGTAGCTCAGGGGCGCGGCCCCGGTGCGGCGCGCGATGAGCAGCGCCGCCAGAGCGCCGAGCGTCTCGGCGGCGATCGGCACCGACGCTCCTGCGGCGGTGCCGAACAGCAATCCGCTCGCGGCCGCGAGCACCGGATAGGGAAAAAGCGCCAGCGTCAATCCCGCGCCCGCCGCGACGAAGATCAGGGCGCCAGCCGGCTGCGAACCGCCCCTGAGCTGCTGCAGGGCGTGTGGCGAGGAGGGCACGGCGAGCGCGACCAGCACGGACGCGGCCGCGACCGCCACCGCCAGCGCCCCCAGGCGCAGGAGCGACCGAGCCCGGGGCCTGTGACCCTCATGAGGTGTGCCGCGTTCGGCGTTCATCGTCGACTCCTCGGACCGTCCGCGCACCGCAAGGGGTTCGGTGCCTGAATCCTTTGGCTGGCGTCCGCGCTCAGATCGATGACGGCGCTGCACACGCGGCACCGCTGTGACCTGACAACACGGATCTGGAGCAAAGGCGATGGAACGGGAATTCGACGTGGTTGTGATCGGTGCCGGCCCGGCCGGCGAGGTGCTCGCCGGCCGGCTCTCCGAGCGCGGCGCCAAGCAGGTGGCGATCGTGGAGCGCGACCTCGTCGGCGGCGAGTGCTCGTTCTACGCGTGCATGCCTTCCAAGGCGCTGTTGCGCCCCGCGGAGGTCCTGCGCGAAGCCGCGCGTGTCCCCGGCGCCGCCGAGGCGGTGACCGGGACGCTCGACGTCGCGGCCGTGCTCGCCCGGCGCGACCGGATCGTCAACGATCTCGACGACTCAAACCAGGTGCCGTGGCTGACCGCGCGGGACATCGAGCTCGTGCGCGGCCACGCCCGGCTGGAGGGCGAGCGCCGCGTGCGCGTCGGCGACGACATGCTCGTCGCGCGCGACGCGGTGGTGATCGCCGTCGGCACCGGCGCGCTGATGCCGCCGATCCCCGGCCTCGCGGAGGCCGGCGCGTGGTCTAACCGCGAGATCACCACCACACGCGAGGTGCCCGGCCGACTGGTCGTCCTGGGTGGCGGCGTCGTCGGCGTCGAGATGGCGCAGGCCTGGGCGTCGCTCGGCTCACAGGTGACGGTCATCGAGGCCCAGCACCAGCTGCTGCCGCGCGAGGAGCCGTTCGCCGGTGATGACCTGCAGGCCGCGCTCGAGCGCCTCGGCGTCGACGTGCGCACCGGCGTGCGCGCGACCCAGGTCAGCCGCGACGGTGACGAGGTCACCGTCGTGCTGGAAAACGGCGAGCGCGTCAGCGGCGACCGCCTGCTGGTCGCGATCGGGCGCAAGCCGCTGACCGCCGGCCTCAGCCTGGAGACCGTGGACCTGGCCGGTGGCTACATCGAGGTCGACGACCAGCTGCGCGTCCCCGGCCATCCCTGGCTGTATGCGATCGGCGACGTCAACGGCCGCTCGCTGCTGACCCACTCGGGCAAGTACCAGGCGCGGATCGCCGCCGATCACATCCTCGGCGAGGACGCCGCGGCGATCAGCGACGGGCCGGGAGCGCCGAGGGTCATCTTCACCGACCCGCAGATCGCCGCCGTCGGCCAGACGCTCACGGCGGCGCTGCACGCCGGCATCGCCGCCGAGGCGATCGACCTGCCGACCTCTGCCACCGCAGGTGCGAGCTTCTACGGCCGCGGCGCACCTGGCACCACCCGCTTCGTCGTCGACACCGGCCGCGAGGTGCTCATTGGTGCCACGTTCGTCGGACCTGAGGTCGCCGACTTCCTGCACGCCGCCACGATCGCCATCGTCGGCGAGGTTCCGCTCGCCACGCTCGCGCACGCGATCGCGCCGTTCCCGACGCGCAGCGAACTGTGGCTGAAGTTCCTCGAGGCCTACGAGCACGATCGCCGCATCACGCTGCACACGCAGCCGCGACTCGCCTCGGCGGCCTGACGCACCCAACACGGGCACCTCCTCCTGCCACCTGCGAGGCTTCGGCCTCGCAGGTGGCAGCCCGCACGCCGATGTACGCCATCACCTTTCACCGCCGGCCCGTCGAGACGCTGGTCGCCCGTGAGCGCGCGAGCGGTCCGGCGTTCGAGCTCACGACCCTGACGGCCCGCTCGATGTGGGTCGTGGCGACACCGCAGCTCGCCCACGAGGTCCTGCATGCCCCACCGGGCACGTACCTCGCCGGCCGGGCCAACCGGCGGATCCTCCCCGTGCTCCCGGAGGGCACTGTGCTCACGCTCGACGGTGACCTACACCGCGCGCGGCGCCGTCTGCTGGCCCCGCTCTAGCGCGGCGACTCGCTCGACACGATGGCGCCCCTCATCCGCGACATCGCTGCCGGCGAGATCGCGCGCTGGCCCGTCGGAGCGCCGTTTTCGGTGCTGCCGCGAACACGCATCATGACGCTCTGCATCGCCGCGCGCCTGCTCCTCGGTGTCGCGGGCCAAGCGCTGGTCAGCGAGCTGGAACGCCACCTGTCCCGAGCGCTTCACCCGTACACGATGCTGGCCGGCATCGGCCGCCTGCGCCACCTCGGGCCGGCGAGCCCGCAAGCGATGGCGCGGCGATGCCGTGCGCACTTCGGCCGCGGCATCGCAGAGGTCCGCGGCGCTCGCGCACCGGAGGTCAGCGGCGGGTCGGCCGACGCGCTCGACCTGCTGTGTGCCGCCCCCGAAGCTGGCGTGCCGCTCGGCGACGCAGAGGTCGTCGACGAGCTGTTCGCGCTACTACTCGCCGCCCACGAGACGACCGCGACCGCGCTCGCCTGGGCGCTCACCCTGCTCGCACGCGACCCGGCCACGGCCGCAACGATCGCCGCGGAGTTCGGCGACAACGAGCGCCCGTGCCTCGAGGCGGTCATCAACGAGGTCCTGCGGGTTCGCCCGCCGCTGGTCGACATCGCCCGCGAGACCGGCCAGCCGGTCCGGCTCGGCGAGCGGACGCTCGCGGCCGGGACGCTCGTCCTGATCCCGCCACCGCTCGTGCATCGACACGGGCACACGGCCCCCGATGTGTTCCGTGCCGACCGGTTCCTCGAGCGCCGACCGGACCCGCGAACGTGGCTGCCGTTCGGTGGCGGCGACCGCCGCTGCCTCGGCGCCTCACTCGCGCTGCTGGAGCTACGCGAGATCCTCGCCGCCGTTCTCGAGCGATTCGAGCTACAGCCTTGCGGGCCCCGCGTGCCGGACGCGCGGCTTCACGGCACCGCGCTCGTCCCCGACCGCCGGGAATCGATCATCCTGCGGCCGCGATGAGGCGCGCGCGGTCGATCTCCCAGGCGGCGGTGATCAGCCCGATGTGGCTGAACGCCTGCGGGTAGTTGCCCAGCAGCTCGCCGGTCGCGGGATCGACCTCCTCGGCAAGCAAACCGAGGTCGTTGGCGTAGCCAGCGAGACGCTCGAACAGGCGCTCGGCGCGCTCGATCTCGCCCGCCTGGGCCAGGCACTGCGCCAGCCAGAACGAGCAGACCACGAACGTGCCCTCCGCCCCGACCAGACCGTCGTCGTTGAGTCCCTGCACTGTAGGAGTGCGGCCGTTCACCGCTCGCCTGACGATGCCCCCGAGGGGAAGGAGGCTCCGCGCCAAGCCGAGGCTTCACCGGGTGTACCGGCGCATGTCTGGCGGCCGTTACAGGGCTAATGGTGTCTCGTAGTGCCAGGGCTCCCATGCGTGCAGCGCCTTTTACTATCGGAACAGCGCTGCCGCCCTTCGCGGAGTCGGAGGGACTTATCAGGAGCGCTACCGCGAGGTCCTGGGGCACCAGCCTCGGCCCATGCAGGGGTAGATCCGCTAAGGGATAGCCCACTGCCTCGGGATGAACCCTGACGAGCTAGAGCGGTACATCAATTCACTCGCTGCGACGAGCAAACGGCAGGCGCTAGACGGCAACTACGGGATGGGCGCGAAGATCGCTGGAGCGGTCGGCAACCCCGCGGGGCTTACTTACCTGTCGTGGACCGGTTCTGCCGACTCCGGGCACACATGCACGCTGCTCCGCGAAGAACCTACCGGCACGTGGGGCCTGGCTGAGGATCCTCGGACTTCAGACATTGTGGGCATCGCCGATCCGGCGCTCTGTCCCCCGGAGATCAAAGACGCCGGGTGGCGTGGAACGGCGGTCGTATTTCACGGGAAGGCTCCGGACCACAACACCACCCTCTCGCCGATTCCTGAACTCGGTGTGGACTGGCTTGAGAAGGCGATCAACGTACGGTTCTACGAGCTACCGACGCATGTTCGGGTTCGGTGCCAGCGGGCCGGGGACGACTTCATCCGCCGTGCCATTGGTCAGCGGGCGCTGCTCGCCGAGCACACCGCGGCGGGAAGCAGTTTGCAGCTGTCTGACGCCACGGTGCATTGGCGGATCCTGACTGAGGGGACGCACGAGCGACGACGGAAGCAAAACTCACGCTGGGCCGCTACGGGACACCGCGCAGCGCTCCACGAAGGCGAACTCTATGAGTTGCGACAGCACAGCTCCGGGGGTTGGCGCAAGCTCCAGGAGTTCGGGATTGTCTTTGGCCACGAGCGCGTCGTCCTCTATGTCGAGCCAGACCGTGTGGTTCCCGACACGGTACGCGCGCACTTGACCCCGGTGAGCTCTGAGGCCGAAAACAAGGAGCTGCCATGGGACCGCTGGGCCGATGAGTTCATCGAGCGGATGCCGCCTGCTCTAAGGAAGCTTGTGGAGAAGAGCGCGGGCGATTCGGCAAATCGAGATCGCCGGGACGTCATGCGGCAGCTGGAGAAGCTGGCCGAGGACATGCCGATTCCCAGATACCGGTCAGAGTCGAACGGGGCGACTGAAGGAGGTCCTTTTACGCACGGCGGCGGCGAAAGGAGCGGGGAGGGGACCGCGACGACCGATCCGTCGAAGGACCAGGCGGGAGGTCGCCATGGCGGCAACGTTGTGACGATGTTCACCCGAATCGATGGCTCGCCGGTCGAACGGACCGACAAGGGCCAGATCCCCGAGATTCAGCCCGTGTGAGCCACGCTGGGTTTCGCGGAGGCCTCGAAGCCAGGTTCTGTCCTGGCGGAGAGCGAGGCTCCCGAAATGCCTGCACCGAGGAAGTACCCGGATGAGTTGCGCGAGCGGGCGGTTCGGC
>Ga0136631_10000104_pt1 | contig 23772 bp, 23 predicted proteins | sample AntDrymUQ6012206_2_FD_104655 | JGI IMG/M metagenome (GOLD analysis project Ga0136631, IMG submission 104655) | Polar desert sand microbial communities from Dry Valleys, Antarctica - metaG UQ601 (22.06) | ecosystem: Environmental > Terrestrial > Soil > Desert | place: Antarctica: Dry Valley... | reverse complement strand
TACGCCGACGGCCACCTCGCGGCCTGCCACCACCCGCTCAGCGTGTCGGCCGCCGAGATCGCCGCCGCGCAGCGGTCCGACGCAAGCCCGTTGCGGGCCGGCGCCGAGACGCCGCGCGCGGCGGCCGCAGTGGACTGACCGCGAGCGCCTTGGGCGGACCAGCCATTGCAATCGATGGTTGGACTTGCGTTGTTAGCGGGAAGGCTTAGTCTTGATGGCCCCGTGCTGTGTGCCGCGCACGGGCCCCGACCGATTCGCAAAGCGAGGTCACCCTGTCCCGTCTTTCCCCGATCGACGCATCGTTTCTGCACCTGGAGTCCGCCCGCGCCCACATGAACGTCGGCTGGAGCGCGGTCGGCACGCTGCCCGCCGGTGCCGAGCGCCCGACCCTCCAGGCGCTCCGCGAACGGGTGGCCAGCCGGCTGCAGTACGTGCCGCGCTGTCGCCAGCACCTGCAGTTCCATCCCCTCGGACTCGGTGAGCCGCACTGGGTCGACGACCCGGCGTTTGACCTCGACGCCCACGTCGTCGCGATCGGCGAGCCCGACGAGCCGCTGAGCCTGCGGCGCTTTCAGGAGCTGCGCGACGCCCTGCTGTCGACGCCGCTGGACCGCTCGCGTCCGCTCTGGCAGATCGCGATCGCCCCGCGCATGGAGGACGGGCGCATGGGCGTCCTCGGGCGCGTGCACCACGCGATGGCCGACGGCGCGGCCGCGCTGCAGGTCGCGGCGCTCGGCTTGGACGCCGACGACGACAACGGGCACCCCGCATCCCCGGAGCACTGGCGGGCGGAGCCCCCGCCGGGGCCCGCACTGCGCGCGGTCGACCCGCTGCTGCACGGAGCCGAGGTCACCGTCCGCGCGGTCGGCGACGCCGCGCGGGCCGCCCTGCGGCCGCGCACGAGCGCCCGCATCATGCTGCGCGACGCGCAGCGCGTCGTCGGCGCGCTGACCGAGGATCTGCTCCCACGCGCGCCGGACTCGGAGCTCAACCTCGAGCTCGGCCCGCGCCGCACCCTCATCGGCCACCGCGAGCCGCTCGCCGCGCTGCGCGGCGCTGGTACCGGCACGCTGAACGACGTCGGTCTCGCGATCGTCTCGGGGGCGCTGCGCACGCTCGCGCTCGAGCGCGGGCAGCCGGCACAGCCGCTGAAGGCGCTCGTGCCCGTCGACGTGCGCGGCCCGCACGAACGCGGCGCGCTCGGCAACCACGTGTCGCTCGCCGCCGTCTGGCTGCCGCTGCATCTGAGCTCGTCCGCTGCGCGCCTGGCGCACGTGCGCGCGGCAACCGACCGCTTCAAGCGCGCCGAGCGTCCCGCGGGCGCGCACGCGGTGCTCGCAGCGCTCGGCGTCGTGCCGAGCGGCCTGCGCGGGGCGATGCTCCGCGCGGCCTCGCCAGGCAGCTTCAACCTCTCGGTTTCGAGCATCCCCGGCCCGCGCAAGCCCCTGTACATGCTCGGTGCCCGCCTCGACGAGATCTACCCGGTCGTGCCGATCGTCGAGGCCCAGTCGCTGTCGATCGGGATGCTGCGCTACCACCGTCACCTGCACTTCGGCCTGTACGCCGACCCCGACGCGCTTCCCCATGCCGCGCGGCTGCCCGAGCTGCTCGCGGAGGAGGCGCGCATCCTCGGCCGCGGCCGCACCACGCGGCGCGCACGCCGACCGAGCGTCGCCGTACCGGCCCAGCGCACTCCCGTCACGTCCTAAGGAGGCGTCCATGTCCGTCACGACATCGCAACCCCGCCGGCCGCCGACGGCCCCATCCTCCAACGGCGTGAGCCCCTCCGACGCGGACCACGGCCGGCGCCTGTCGGCCGTCGACGGCTCGTTCCTGCGCCTGGAGTCCCCACAGTCGCACATGCACGTCGGCTTCAGCGCCGTCTTCGCGGCGCCGTCCGATCGTCCCCGCCCGTCGGTCGAGGCCGTGCGCGAGCGTGCAGCGGGGCGCCTGCACGAGGTGCCGTGGTGTCGCTGGCGGCTCGACGAGGCCCCGCTCGGCCTGTCGGAGCCGCGCTGGATCGACGACGCGGACTTCAACCTCGCCGCGCACATCGTCGCGCTGACGCAGCCGGACGACAGCGTGAGCTACGCGAGCTTCGAGGCGCTGCGGTCGGCTGTCCTCTCCGCTCCGCTGGACCGGTCGCAGCCGCTGTGGCAGATCTTCCTCGTCCCCCGCCTGGAGGACGGGCGCGTCGGCATGGTGGGCAAGATCCACCATGCGCTCGTCGACGGGCTCGCCGCCCTGCAGATCGTGGCCCTCATCATCGACTCGGAGCCCGACATGGCGTCGCAGGCCCCGGTCACGTGGGAGCCGCGCGGGCGCGCCGGGCGGGTCGGCTGGGCGCTGGACGCGGTCAAGCAGACGGTCGGCGACGGCGTTGGTGCGCTGCGCGCCGGAGCGAGCGCGGTCACGCACCCGGAGACGACCGTCGGCAGCGCGATGCGCAGCGCGAAACGGCTCGTCGGCGCCGTCGCCGAGGACGTCCTGCCGCCCGCCCCGCCGTCCCCGCTCAACGGGTCGATCGGTGCCCGCCGGACGCTCGTCGGCTACCACGCCAGCCGCGACGATCTGCGCGCGGCGCGCCGCGGCGGCGGCACGCTCAACGACGTCGGTCTCACGGCCGTCGCCGGCGCGCTGCGCGCGCTCCTCGTGCGCGACGGTGAGCCACCACCGGCCGAGCCGCTGAAGGCGATGGTCCCCGTGAGCATGCGCCGGCTCGGGGACACCACTGCCGGCAACCAGATCTCGATGGTCCACATCCCGCTGCCCGTCCAGCTCGAGTCCCCCCGCGAGCGGCTGGAGTGGGTGCGCAAGCAGACCGAGCTGCTCAAGCACACCGACCGGCCGGCCGGCACACAGACGCTCTACCAGGCGGCGGGCCTGCTGCCGACGCCGCTGCGGTCGCCGGTGGCCAAGGCGATGGCGACGCCGCGGCAGTTCAACCTCACCGTCTCGCAGTCGCCGGCCCCGCGCGGGTCGCTGTACCTCCTGGGCTGCGAGCTCGAGGACGTCTACTCGGTCGTCCCGCTCGCGCAGGGCCACGCGCTGGCAATCGGGATGGTCCGCTACCGCCAGGAGCTCTTCTTCGGCTGCTACGCCGACCCCGACGCGCTGCCGGAGGTCCACGAGCTTCCGGCGCTGATCGAGGCCGAGGTGCACGCCCTCGGCCGTGCGGCCACGCGCGCTCCGGCCGGCGCGGTGCGGCGTACGCGTGGGTGGAAGCCTCGCGCGGGCGCTCCTCCGGCCGTCAGGACGTAGCGCCAGACCTCGCCTAGTGGGCCGCAGCACGTCCCGGGACCGGGCCGGCTGGCTCGACCCGGGACGTGCTGCGGCGGCGTATCGTCCTCACCACCGACGATGCGCCAGCTCACGAGCCTCGACTCGCAGTTCCTCGCCCTGGAGACGCCGCGTCAGAGCGGACACGTGGCGAGCGTCGCGATCCTCGACACGTCGACGACGCCGACGGGCACGCTCACGCTCGCCGACATCCAGTCGCTCATCGCCGAGCGGCTGCCGCTGCTGCCCCCGCTGCGCTGGCGCCTGCAGGAGGTGCCGCTCGGGCTCGACTACCCGTACTGGGTGGACGACGTCGACTTCGACCTGGACTTCCATGTCCGCGAGCTCGCGCTGCCGTCCCCCGGCAGCGACGAGCAGCTCGCCGAGCAGGTCGCGCGGATCGTCTCGCGCCCGCTGGACCGCGCCAAGCCGTTGTGGGAGCTCTACCTCATCGGCGGCCTCGCGTCGGGGCACACGGCGATGCTCACGAAGATCCACCACGCGGTCATCGACGGCATGTCGGGCGCCGAGATCCTGGGCCTGCTGCTCGACCTCACGCCCGAGATCCGCGAGCTCGAGGTTCCCGCGCGCTGGGGCGACGACGAGCTCGTGCCCGGGACGCTCGGGATGCTCGCCCGCGGCGTGCTCGGCGCGACGCGCTATCCGCTGCGTGCCCTGCGCGCGCTGCCCTCGACGATCCCGAACCTCGACGAGACGCAGCTGCGCGCGATCCCCGGCGTCGCGTCCCTCGGCCGGCTCGCCAACCGCGCGCAGCGGGAGCTCACTCGCCAGGACGCGCCCGTCGCGACGCAGGATCGCCTCGTCGCCCCGAAGACAAGCTTCAACGGGCGCGTGTCCGCACACCGGCGCTTCGCCTTCGGCCAGCTCTCGCTCGACGACGTCAAGGCCGTCAAGAACGCGTACGGCGTGACGGTCAACGACGTCATCGTCACGCTCTGCGCGGGCGCCGTGCGCCGCTGGCTGATGGCCCACGAGGAGCTGCCCGACACGCCGCTCGTCGCGCAGATCCCCGTGTCGGTGCGGACCGAGGAGCAGATCGGGACCTACGGCAACCGCATCATGCTCATGGGCGCGCAGCTGTTCACCGACGAGCCCGACCCGGTCCGCCGGCTGCAGAGGACACACGACGCCCTCGGCGACATGAAGCAGCGCCACCGCGCCTTGCCCGCCGACCTGCTCACCGACGCCAACCACTTCATCCCGCCCGCCGTCTTCTCGCGCGCCGCGCGGCTGACGTTCGCCCTGGCTACGAGCGGGCGCCCGATCTGGAACCTCGTCATCTCCAACGTGCCCGGGCCGCAGTTCCCGCTGTACTGCGCCGGCGCGCGACTCGTCGCGAACTATCCCGTCTCGGTCATCACCGACGGCATGGGCCTGAACATCACGGTCATGAGCTACTGCGGCCACCTCGACTTCGGGATCGTGGCCGACCGCGAGCAGATGCCCGACGTCGCGCTGCTCATGGGCTGGCTGGAGGAGGAGCTCGCCGAGCTCCTGCCGCGCGCGCCGAAGGCGCGCGCCAAGCCCAAGCCGAAGCCGAAGGCCAAGCGCACGGCGGCGTAGTGGGGGGCAGGCTGAGCGGCGCGCGGACTCGGTCATCCGCGACGCTTGTCAGCTTATGAGCCATATCCGCTCATTACCTGACAAACAACGCAGCGGGCGGGTAGCTGCTCGGCCCGGACGCCATCGGCTGTGCCGAACGCTCCCGGGACGCGTCCGCTACCGTCGTCCACGATGGTCTTCTACATCTTCCTGTAGTCGCCGGTCCGGCATCTCTCGCTCAGCTCGCCTGAGCGCCGACCTCGCAGCGCGTGCGCACTCCGCGCCACCGACCGTCTCGACTGCTCCACAGAGGACCCATGCCGTCATCGATCTCTCCGTCAACGCGATCGCTGCATATCGCATTCCAAGCCGTTCCCGCGCCCGGCCACATCAACCCCGGGCTCGGGCTCGTGTCCGAGCTCGCCGCGCGCGGGCACCGGGTCACGTACGCGATGAACGCCGCGTTCGCGCCCCATGTCGCCGCGGCCGGCGCCACGCCGGTCGTCTACGAATCCACCCCGGGGTGGGTCTCCGGGCCCGGCTCGGAGGCGATCGACCCGGGCGCGGCGATGATGGCCTTCCTCGACGAGGCGAAGGCCGTCCTGCCCCAGGTCGAGGCCGCGTACCGCGAGGATCGGCCGGACGTGATCGTCCACGACATCGGGGGCTGGCCGGCGCCGATCCTGGCGCGGCGATGGCAGGTCCCCTACGTCCTGCTCTCGCCGACCTTCGTGGCGTACGAGGGCTGGGAGCAGGACTTCGCGCCCGACGAGGCGCCGGGCGACGGCCCGCCCCCGCCCGACGCGGCGTTCCCCGAGGCGATGCAGGCGTGGCTGGCCGAGGAGGGGTTCGAGGGCGGCTTCGCCGAGCTCATGACACCGGAGCGCGCGCTGGTCGTGACGCCGCGAGCGTTCCACCCCCGGGCGGACACGGTCGGCGCGCAGAACACGTTCGCGGGGCCGATGCTCGGCGAGCGTGGGTTCCAGGGCACCTGGAATGCGCCCGAGGGCGACCGCCCGATCCTGCTCGTCTCGTTCGGGTCGGCGTACACCGACCGGCCGGAGGCCTACCGCGCCTGCGTGCAGGCGTTCGCCGACGGCGCGTGGCACGTGGTGCTCTGCATCGGCCGGCACGTCGATCCGGCGGTGCTCGGAGAGCTGCCGGCGACGATCGAGGTGCACCGCAGCATCCCGCAGCTCGACGTGCTCTCGAAGGCCGACGCGTTCGTCTCGCACGGCGGCATGGGCGGGACGATGGAGGCGCTGTCGCACGGGGTCCCGATCGTGGCGGTCCCCGAGATCGCCGAGCAGCGGATCGTCGCCCGCCAGCTCGAGGCGCTCGGCATCGGCAGCGGCCTCCCGCTCGACGAGCTGACCGCCGAGGTGCTGCGAGTCCGCGTCGACGGGCTCGCGCACGACCCCGGCGTCACCGCGCGGCTGGCCGCGATGCAGCGCGAGATCCAGGCGTCCGGCGGACCGAGCGCGGCGGCCGACATCGTCGAGCGCGCCGCCCGCGAATAGCCGGCCAGGCGGCGAGAATGGCAGCTAAGGGGCGATATCCGCCCCTTAGCTGCCAGACGTCGCGACCGCGCTGCTCGAGGTCTTCGAGCGCGCGCGGTGGGCTCACGCCTCGTCGGCGGCCTCCTCGGCCTCCTCCCCCTCCTCGACGATGTCGCCGTCGGTGAACAGGACCTTCTGCATCGCCGCGCGCCATTTCGGAGTGCGCCGCAGGAGGTACTCGAGGTCCATCGCGAAGTGCTTGAACTCCTCCTGCTCGGCGTTCTGCATGATCGCTTTGGCGTCGCCGTCGGTCTCGAGCGCGATCCGCTGGGCGTACCAGCTGATCGCCTCGGCCTCCTCGATCAGCGAGGCGATCATCCGAGCGAACGTGCGCGACTCCGCGCTCATCTCCTCCGGCGGCTCGTGATACTGGTCAAAGCCCATGCAACGTCTCCTCGTGGCGGGGTGCGGGTCGGCGGAAACCTACCCATCCCGGGCGCGAGCATGTTCGGCGCCACCTCGGCGGCGCCGGGCGATGACGTCGCTCGCATCTGCAAAACGTCGCGCGTGACCCCTGTGCACTTGACTCCGTGGCTGCCTCATTCACGCCGGTGAGTGCTCGCGCCACCCTGGTCGCCGCCAGGTTGTAGCGCAGTCGCACCTCTCCTACGGTCGTCGTCACTGCACAACAAACGACGATTGGAGTCGGTCGTGCTCGCAGCCGGACACCACCGCCGCAGAGCGCACATAGCAATCGCCTTGGCCCTCGCCGCCACCGCTGCGGGAGCCACCGGCGCCTGTGGCGGGTCCGACACGCCGGCCGACGACCGGTCCGCGCCGCCGCTGCGCGCGGACGAACGAACCCGGCTCGACGACGTCGAGCGACGGCTGACGAGCCGGTGCATGCGCGCTCACGGGTACGACCTCGAAGCCGCCATCCCCACCCCGACGCAGCGGGCCGCCCGACGCGAGCGACGGTTTCCGTACGGGATCGACGACGTCGCGTGGGCACGCCGTCACGGGCTCGGCGCGCCGGACAGTGGCCGGGCGGGGCCGTCCCAGGCGCGGCGCGCGACCTCGCCGCGACGCGAGGCGCCCGGCTTCCAGCGCGCCCTGTCCGGGGACCGCCGGAACGTCGTGGAGATCAGGCTGCCGACGGGATACACGATCGGCGCCAGCCGCGTCGGATGCGCTGCGGCGGCACAGGCACGGCTCTACGGCGACATGCCGCGGTGGTTTCGCGCGAACACACTCGTCATGAATTTCTCGGCCGAGGTCGGGCGCCGAGTGACCGCTGATCCGGCGTTCGTCGCACGCGTGCGGGCGTGGAGTCGCTGCGTGGGCGATGCCGGTCACGCGGCGCGCTCTCCCCAGGACATGCAGGAGCGCTACCTGCGGCGCAGCGCTGGGCTGCCGCCGGCTCGCCGCAAGGCACTCGAGGTGCGGATGGCGACGGCGCAGGCACGCTGCGTCATCCGCACCGGCCTCGCCTCCACCGGACGGCGGCTCGCCCGGCGCGAGCACCGCCGGGTCGCCTCGACGTACCGGGCCGCCATCCGGGACCAGCGTCGCCTGGCGCGGACGGCCCTCGAGCGCCTGTCCCGGCAGCCCCTCTGAGCTTTCCCCGAACAACACACCCATGTCAAGTGCGGGCCGTCTTCGCGACCCGCAGACGAAAGGAGCGTCCAAACATGCGACGTATCGCACTGTCCGCTGCCGTGATCGCCGTCCTCGCGGGAGCCGTGATGATCCCATCCGTGGCCAGCGCAGCCGAACCGGTCTGTCCGGTTGGTGACTTCTGCGCCAACACCGAGGCAAACTTCACCGGTATGCAGGTTAACTGGTACGGCGACGACGGCTGGTGGGAGGGCAACATCAACAACCAGGACTCCTCCTGGGCCAACCGGGGAGTCACCGGGCCCGGCGTGCCGGCCTCGGTGGCGGTCTACGACGGCCGCTGGCAGTTGGGCTCCCGGACCATCTGCGTGCCTCCCAACAGCTACGTTTTCTATAACTCCTCGGCGAACGACCGCGGAAGCTCGCACGAGTGGACGCAGAGTTGTTGACCGCCGACTGACGTAGACCGCGAGCCGGGGATATCGGATCCCCGGCTCGACCGTCGCCCCTCGGCCGATCCGGCCGGGGGGTGACGTAGTGCACAGAACGTACCGATGCTCCCGCTATGCTGGCGCGATCGGCATGGAGAGCGTCATCGTCCAGAGGCCGGCGAGCCCCGAGGACGGGGTCCCGGAGAGCTGGCGCCTCGGCCCGGGTGACGAGATCAGGTTCGGGCGCGGCGGCGCCGGCTCCGCGGTCGAGGTGGCCCTCGGCGACCCGGGCGTGCCGCGCGTGGCCGGGGAGATCGCCGCGGCGGAGGACTACTGGCTGCTGACCAACCTCGGCGCCGAGCTGACCTACGTGGTCGAGAACCCCGAGGGTGGGGGCGAGTTCGTCAAGGTGCCTCCCGGCCGCACGCGCGCGCCGATCCCCTTCGAGTTCGCGCGCCTCATGGTTCCGGTCGCCACCGGTACCGCGGACCTGCTCGTCTTCGCTCCCGAGCACCTGCATCTGGATCCTGCCCGGCCGCAGGACGGCGAGCGGACCGCGCGGTCGTTCTCACTCGACGAGTCGGCGAAGTACTTCCTCGTCCTCGTAGCGCTCTGCGAGCCGCGGCTGCGCGCGCCGTCGACGACCGCCGTTCCGTCGCTCGGCGCCGTGGTGCAGCGGCTGCGCGACGTGCCGGGATGCGAGGAGCTCACCCGCACGGCGGTCGAGTTTCACGTCGACTACCTGGCCCAGCACAAGCTGCGGGTGCGCGAGCGGGAGCGCGACGACCCGGGCTCGGACAAGCAGGATCGTCTCGCCCACAGACGCCAGGCGCTCGTCTCGCTCGCCCTGCGCTTCGGCCTCGTCGACGCCGATCACCTGGGTCTGCTCCCCTCTCGACCGAGCCGTGGCGACCGGGAGCGAACCTGAAGCCGGCGAGCACGGCCCGGTGTCCGTTCCCCGCGGCTTCCGCGTCGGCTGCTGGGAGGTCCGGGAGCTGCTCGGCTCGGGCGGGTGGGGCAGCGTCTACGCGGCCCGCTCGATCGACGGCGCGCCGCGCGCCGGGCCCGCCGACGTCGCGCTGAAGTTCCTGCCGGCCGAGCTCGCCACTCCCGGCCGGATCGCCCATCTCGCAGACGTCGTCGAGCGCGAGCTGCAGTTCGCCGGCGGCGGACACGCCGGCCTGATTCGTACGTTCGAGATCCTGCGCGTCTCGGCACCCGGCGCCGAGATCGACGGGGCACGCGTGCTCGTCATGGAACGCGCCCGAACCAGCCTGCGCGAGCTGATCGCCCAGCGTGGCGAAGCCACGCCGCTCCCCGGCGCCGACCGGATCCTGCGGGAGCTCTGGGACGCGCTGGCGGGGATGCATGCGCGCGGCTGGATCCACGGCGATGTCAAGTTGGCCAACGTCCTGATCATGGACGACGGCGGCGTGCGGCTCGCCGACTTCGGGCTCGCCGCCGAGCTCGACGGCACCCACGCCTACGCGCCGCGCTTCGGGTCGTTGGACTACGTCCCGCCCGAATGGTGGTCACAACGCGTCACCGAGGACGGGGCCCGCGTACGCCCGGCGCACGACCTCTGGGCGTATGGCGTCGTCGCCCACCTTGTGCTCGCCGGCGGGCGCTTCCCCTTCGCTGGACAGACGGCGCGCGCGCGGACCCTGCTGATTCAGGCCTATGCGGGAGGCAACGAGCCGCTGCGGCTCGATCCGGCGGTGCCCGAGCGATGGCGGCCGCTCATCGCGGACCTGCTCGCCCCGACCGAGGCGCAGCGAACGGCGGCCGCCGAGCGGGTCGGCCGGAGCATCGGCACCATGCCGCGCGGCCCGGACGACGCCGGGCGAGCGCCCCGCCGCCGCCCGCCGGCGCTGCCTCGCCGGTCGTGGGTCGCGGTCGCCGGCGCCGTCGTCGCGACGGCCGCCGTGCTCCTGGTCTTCGTGCTCATGTCCGGCGGGCCGGGCGGCGATGCGGCTCCCGCACGAGACCTCCCGGTCGGCGGGGAGCTGCGCCCCGACGCAGACGTGCCGGCCCGCTATCGCGCGTCGATCGTGGCCGCGGCCCACGGCTGCAGCAACCCGGCGCTGACCCCGGCGCTCGTCGCGGCGATCCTCAAGGTCGAGTCGGGCTTCAACCCAGACGCAGCGAATGAGGCGACCGGCGAGTACGGCATCGCGATGTGGACGCCCTGGCTCTTCGACCGATGGAGCAAGGACACCGACGGCGGCGGCGCTTCCTACCGGTCCGCCGCCGACTCGATCTACGCGGTCGGCCAGTACCTGTGCGTGATCGGGCGGAAGCTGACCGAGGTGCGCGGCGACCCGGCCCTCCTGCTGGCGGCCACGTACCGCGTCGGCAGCGAGCGCGTCGTGGCGACCGGCGGGATCCCGCCCCGGCAGCGCAAATATGTCGCGGACGTCGAGCACTATGCCCGCCGCTACGCCGCCACGCCCGCGGATTGACGGCGAAACGTCGCCCTCGGGCACCTCGACGCGCGCGGACCTTGCGAGCGTGGCCGGCGTCGTGGGCCACGATCGCCTTCACGAACGCCGGGGCGCGAAGGGGAGGCCCGAGACTCGACGCCGCGTCGCGTGCGTCAGCCCGCCCGGTTTCGCGAGTCTGCCGCGGGCTTGCACGTGAGCAGCTCGCCGGGCTGGCAGTCGAGCGCGTCACACAGCGCGGCGAGCGTCGAGAAGCGAATCGCTCGAGCGCGGCCGTTCTTGAGGATCGACAGGTTCACGACCGTCAGCCCGACCCGATCGGCGAGCTCGGTCAGCGTCATGCCGCGCCGCTCCAGCAGCCGGTCGAGATGGACGCCGATCCTGTCGTCCGACGGTTCGGGCGGCATGTCAGATCGTCGCCTCCACGTCTTCGCGCAGCTGCACGCCGTGTGCGAACACCTGCGCGAGGACGAAAGCGCCCAGACCGCACAGGAGCTGCACTTCGGGGAACTCGTCGTCGGCCGGTAGCAGTCCGGGCACGCTCACGGGCTCAAAGGGCGAGCGACTGTAGGGATCCAGCAACGCGCTCTGGAGCGCCGCTCCGACGTAGTGGACGGCGAGGACGCCGACGATCAGCAGAACGCCGATAGCGCGCAGTCGGCGGACGTTCTCGCGTACGAACGGGTCGCCGTCGCGGACCGACCGGGCGACGCCGCGCAGCAGCCATAGCACCGCGACCAGCAGCAGCAGCGGGACGAGGTCAGCGGCAAGCGCGAGACGCTGCTCGCGCGCCGTCGGATCCTCGACGACCATCCCCGTGCGCTGCTCGCTGGTTGGATACAGACCCCTCGGCAGCAACTTGAAGTCCAGCGGCGCGCTGGCGTCAAAGGCGACATGTCGTGGCCCTCCGATCACCGCGTCGGCGGTCATGAACACACCGACGCCGATCGCTGCGACGAGCAGGAACGTCGTCAACCGGTGGGCGACGGTCGCAGCATAGGACGGGCTCAGCGGTTCCACGGGGCACCTCTTATCGATATTCGTTAGTATCGACAGACGATATGCAACGATTATCGATATGTCAAGAGCGTGCGGCTAGTGGACGTCCCCGACCTCGATCTCGCGGAGCCGGTGGGTGTCGACGTCGTACACGAAGCCACGGACCAGGTCACGGTGCAGCAGGAACGGCGACCGGCGGACGCGCAGGATGGATTGGCGCACATCTGCGTCGAGATCGGTGAACGACTCGATCGCGAATGCCGGCGCGACGCCTGTCGCGCGCTGCAACTCGGCGCGGAAGCCGTCGTCTGTGAGGGACTGCATGCCGCAGTCGGTGTGGTGGATGAGCATCACCTCGCGCGTGCCCAGACGCCTCTGGGATACCGCCAGCGAGCGGATGACGTCATCGGTGATCACCCCGCCGGCGTTGCGCAGGATGTGCGCCTCGCCCTCGAGCAGGCCCAGCGCCGCGAAGACGTCCAGGCGCGAGTCCATGCACGTCACGATGACCAGCCGGCGACGGGGACGGACATCCAGATGCTGGGGAGGCAGCGAGGCCGCGAACGCCGCGTTGTTGGCGACCAGCTCGTCGACCACGTTCACCCTCCACACCCTAGACACCTGCGGCGAGGGGCTGGAGGAGGGGCGGTGTGAAACGCGTTGTCACACAGCGCCGGGCGCGTGGCCAACGCCGACCGCAAAGCTCGCGTTGCGCCCAAGCGCCCGGGGATCGCAGACCGACGCCGGCGATCCATGACAGCTGATCGGCGACGGTGTCGGGCATGTCAGGCGCTGCCGCCGGGCCAGACATGGAGGATGTCCGGCGCTCGCTCGTCGTTGTCGTGACCATCGGTGCGCTCGACCTCGGCAAAGCCACGACGCTCGTAGAAGCGTTGCTCTCGCATGTTCGACGCGAACGTCCAGAGCCTCAGCCGCGCTGGGCGTTCGCGCTTGGCAAGGCCGAGCAGGGCGGTGCCGATGCCGCGACCCGTCAGCGTCGGGTCGACGTACAGCTGGTCGATCCAGTCGCCGTCGAGGACCAGGGTGCCGACAAGCGGGCGCGGCTGGTCCTCAGCCACCCAGAGTTCGGTGTTCGGCACGACGTGCTCGGCAAACCATGCCCGCACGTCGTCTGGAGCGTGGACCGGTCCGGGATGAGACCGGCAGCCGCGTCGCGAGCGCGAAGCCAGAGATCCGCCGCGCCACGCGCGTCGGCGTCCGTGCCTCGACTGATCGCGATCGCCACGCACCAGATCGCACCACGCGTCTCGGCCACGGCGCACGTGGTCAGGCGGCGCGTGCGTGCGTCATGGAGCGTCCGAGGCCGATGACCGCGCGCCGGGGGATGGCGCGGGCGATCCTGAGTCGGTCCTTGGTACGGCGGGGATCGACCGTCCGGCCGGCCGGCCGTTTGATCCCGCGTACACCTGCCGATCGAAGAGCCTCGCCGGTTCGTCCGCACCGTCGATGAAGGTGTCTCGGCTGACGGGTTCGAGGGCTCGGGTGATCTCGATTCGGGCGGAGCGGGTTGAGTGCCCACGACCAAGCGAATGGTGAGTTCTTCCGCTCCACCCCGAACAACTCGCCAATCGATCTCGAACGGGACCCACCCCACGCATCACGCGACAGCGCCCCTTCCTCGACCTGGTCACGACGGCCCGCGGGGCGGGGACGCAGCGGCGACCTCGTCGAACAGGACGCTGGCCGCCAGTGCGCCCCCGCCGCCACCGTCGGTGGCGCGGGATCAATCCTCAAGCGGCGGCCACCCGTCGGTCAGGAGGTACGCGTAGGCGTAGGCCCGCATCAGGTAGGCGAGCGGGAAGCGCCCGGCGTCCGCGATGCCCGCAGGGGTCGTGCCGGTGATGACGGCCACGAACCAGAGCGCGATCGACACCGCCTGGATCCACAGGCTGAAGAGGTGCAGGAGAATCACCACCGGGATCAGGAGGAAGATCCGAAGCGCGGTCGTCAGCCGGTTGTAGCTCTCTTGAGGCGGTGAGATGCTCGCCTTGACGGATACTCGGGGTGCTCGCCGCCGTCGAACGGTGGGAACTCGTCAGTGACGAGGTACATGTACGCGTACAAGCGCGTCGAGAAGCGCAGGTACCCGGCAACGAACTCGTACATGCCCTCGGGATAGCGCCCGGTGAACACGGTCGCAAACCAGGCGACGAACACGCCGGCCCCCGCAGCGAGCTCGTAGAACAAGCTCCAGATCAGGTGCGCAATCACCATGATGAAGCGGAAGAACACCGTCAAGCGGCTGCGCTCGATGGCTGGTGTCTGGTGGTAGACGACCGGGTACGTGCTCATGGCGCCGACCGTCGCACGCGCGGCATGGCAGGCGGCCGCGAGGGGCCGGACTTTGACGTTGACATCGTCGTTCTCCTTCGGTGGTGGCGTAGGACGAGGCGACCTGCCGGAGGCCGTTCGGGGCCAGCGCGGTCGTGTCGACAGCGTGCCGCGAACGTTGCAGCGGAACACCGGTGGCTGCCCCTGAAGCCGAGCCGCTCAAGGTCCCGCCGTTTGCCTGAGGTCCGAACGGGTGGCATGCTCGCTTGAGCTGATCTCAGGACGACAGGGGACCGACATGAGTAAGGGTTACGACGTCATCGTCGTCGGCGCACGCTGCGCGGGATCGCCGACCGCAATGCTGCTCGCGCGCAGCGGCTACCGCGTTCTCCTGGTGGACAAGGCGACGTTCCCGAGCGACACGATGTCGACGCATTTCATCCACCCCCGGCGTCGCGGCCCTCAAGCGGTGGGGGCTGCTGGAGCAGCTCGAGGCCACGGGCTGTCCGGCGGTCACGACGTACTCGTACGACTTCGGGGCGATCAGGATCTCCGGCTCCCCGCGGCCGGCGGACGGCGTGTCCGAGGTCTTCTGCCCACGCCGGATCGTGCTCGACGACCTGCTCGTACGGGCCGCGGTCGCCGCAGGCGCTGAGCTGCGCGAGGCGTTCACCGTCGACGAGATCCTGATCGAGGACGGCGCGGTGACCGGCGTTCGGGGCCACGCGACGGGCGGCGCCACCGAAACCGAGCGAGCCCGCGTCGTGATCGGCGCGGACGGCAGGAATTCGCTCGTGGCGAAGGCGGTGCGCCCCGAGCAGTACAACGAGGTGCCGACGCTGCAGGCGGGCTACTACGCGTACTGGAGCGGGCTTCCCACCGACGGCGGCGAGGTGTACATCCGTGGCGAAGAGCGACGTGGCTGGGCCGCCCTCCCCACCCACGACGAGCTGACCTGCGTCGTCGTCAGCTGGCCGCGGTCGCAGTTCGAGGTCAACCGCAAGGACTACGAGCGCCACTACCTGAAGGCGTTGCACCTCGTCCCCGAGTTCGCCGACCGGGTGAATGGCGCCACGCGCGAGACGCGTTTCACAGGCACCGCAGACCTGCCGGGCTTCTTTCGAAGCCCACGGGCCGGGCTGGGCGCTCGTCGGCGACGCGGGCTATCACAAGGATCCGATCACCGCCCTCGGCATCAGCGACGCGTTCCGCGACGCCGAGGCGGTGTCGGCGGCCCTCGACGACGCGTTCGCCGGGCGACGGCCCTACGACGAGGCGATGGCGGCGTGCCACACAGCACGCGACGCTGCGTCGCTGCCGCTGTACGGCCTCACCTGCGAGTTCGCGAAGATCCAGCCTCCGCCGGCGGACATGCAGCAGCTCCTGGCCGCGGTCGCGACAAACTCCGAGGCGAGCAACGATTTCGCCAGCGTCATGGCCGGCACACTGCCCGCCGCCACCTTCTTCGCGCCCGACAACGCCGCGCGGATTATGCGCGAGGCGAGTAGCGCCGCGCCAAGCTGACTCCACGCCGGCCCATCCTCAGCTCCTGAGCTGATCGCGCCGTACAGCGCAGCGCGGTCCGAACGCGGCGCAACGCGCGTTCAGGGTTCCGATCCACCTGGGAACGTGATCCAGCGGTCGGACGCAAAACGCAAGGACGCCTGCCTGATCGGCGCCCCACGGCTCGCGACGAACGCATGAAGATCCTCGATGAGCTCGCGCACGAGATCTTCGCTGCAGGCATCGCGACCGAGCGCGATTCGGGCGGCAGCATCGAGCAGGTCCGCCTGTGTCATGGCGGTGGCCGTGCGGTTCTCGGCCGGCACCGCCGCCAGGGCGACCGGCTTGCCGTCAAGGCAGAACGCACCCCAGCGCGAGACGAACGCGAACACGCCGTCGAGCTCTTCACCATCGTCGTCGGCGACGAAGCGCACCCCGTCAAGTCGTCCGAGGCAGTAGCTGACCTCGGTCCACGTGAGCTGAACGAATTGCGGTGCGCTGACCCACAGCACCGCGCAGCGCATCGCCGTGCCCGGACTCGGGAAGAGCGTCGCCGGCATCGCGCCGTATGAGCTCGGAGACGCCGCGGCACCCACGTCGAAGTCCCGCAGGGCCCCGGCGAGAACCAGCACGTCACGATCCGCGCCGCCAAAGTGGGCGAACTTCGCCGCGAGCGCGTGCGGCGCACCGTTCGCTCCGTACGCCAGGAGCGGAAATCGATCACCCTCGCCGGCCGCGACCGCGAACCGCTCGAGCAGCGCGTGACGCCGAGCATCGTCCATGGCGGCAAGCGGCTCGACGTCGTCGCCCGTCAAGAAGTACGAGCTCTCAGGCCGCTCCCACGGGTATCCGACCGCACGCTCGTACAGCGAGGCGTCGTACTCACGCACGCCGAACGCCTTGGTCACCGTCAGGAGATACGTGGCCAACTCGTCGCTCGTCATCGCCAGCCGTTCGAGCAGCAGTTGCTCGGTGATCGGGGGCCAGGCGATCATGTCCATCGAGCGGGGCGCTGGAGCGCCCTGCACCGCAAGCAGGCGATCCTCGGCTGGATCGCGTTCGTCGTCATCGCGACGGTCGCGGGCGGCATGATCGGAACGACCGAGCTCAAGCCCGCCGAGCAGGGCAACGGCTCGTCGCGTGCCGCGGACATCGCCGTCGATCGCGCCGGCTTCCGTGAGACGAGCGGCGAGCAGGTGCTGTTGCAGGCTCGAGCCGGCGCAGGGACGGACGAACTGCAACGGGCGACGACCGAGCTCGCGACGCGGCTGAAGGACGTGCCGCACGTCGAGCAGGTCTCCTCGCCGTTCGATGCCGGCGCGACCGGCCAGGTGTCGAGGGACGGGCGCTCGGCGCTGGTGTCCTTCGAGATCGCAGGCGAGGACGACGTCGCCGTGACGCGCGTCGATGCCACGCTCGCCGCGACCGCGGCCATCCAGCGGGCGCACCCGGGTCTGCGCGTCGAGCAGGTCGGGGCGGCATCGGCGGACAAGGCGTTCGAGAAGTCGCTCGGCGATGACTTCAAGCGGGCCGAGACGCTGTCGGTTCCGCTGACGCTGCTCATCCTGCTGTTCGCCTTCGGCGCGCTCGTCGCCGCCGGCCTCCCGCTGCTGCTGGGCCTGACGGCGGTCGGTGCGACGCTCGGCCTGCTCGGACCGATCAGCCAGCTCGCGCCGGTCAACGAGGCGATCGGCTCGGTCGTCCTCCTCATCGGGCTCGCCGTCGGCGTCGACTACTCGATGTTCTACGTGCGCCGCGAGATGGAGGAGCGCGACCGGGGCAAGGGTCCGCAGGCCGCGCTCGAAGCGGCGGCGGCGACGTCAGGTCACGCCGTCGTCGTGTCCGGATTCATCGTGCTGATCTCGATGGCGGGCATGCTGGTGTCGGGGTCCTCGGTGTTCGTCTCGTTCGGCGTCGGCACGATGACGGTCGTCGCCGTCGCGGTCATCGGCTCGCTGACGTTCCTGCCCGCGGTGCTCTCCTGGCTCGGCGAGAAGGGCTGGACGGAGAAGGGCCGCGTGCCGATCCTCGGCCGGCTGCGCCACCGCGGCGGTGGCAGGTCGCGCACGTGGAGCTGGATCCTCGACCGAGTCCTCGCGCGACCGCTCGTCTCGGCCGGCGCGGCGACGGCCGTGCTGGTCGCCCTCGCGCTGCCCGCGCTCGGCATGAACACGCTGAACCCGGGCATCGAGGGGCTGCCGGCCGACGAGCCGGTCCGCCAGACCTACGACCGCGTGCAGGCCGCCTTCCCGGGCTCTCCTGAGCCCGCCGAGGTGGTCGTGCAGGCGGCGGACGTCACCTCGCCGCACGTGCGTGCCGGCATCGCAGAGCTGCAGAGGGCGGCGATCGCAACGGGCCGGATGTCGGAGCCGATCGAGGTGCGCACGAACCCCGCGCGGACGCTCGCGGTCGTCGACATCCCGATGCGGGGCAGCGGCGAGAGCGAAGCGGCACTCGCGGCACTCGCGGCGCTGCGCGAGAACGTCGTCCCGGCGACCATCGAGCGCGTGCCCGGCACGACGGTGAACGTCACCGGCAACACGGCGGGCAGCAAGGACTTCAACGACACGATGAAGTCACACCTGCCGCTCGTGTTCGGGTTCGTCCTGGGCGCGGCGTTCCTGCTGCTGCTCGTGACGTTCCGCTCGCTCGTCATCCCGATCAAGGCGATCGTGCTGAACCTCCTGTCCGTCGGGGCGAGCTACGGCGTGCTGACGCTCGTCTTCCAGCACGGCTGGGGCGAGTCGCTGCTCGGCTTCGAGGCCGGCGGCGGCATCATCTCGTGGCTGCCGCTGTTTTTGTTCGTCGTCCTCTTCGGCCTGTCGATGGACTACCACGTGTTCATCCTCAGCCGGGTGCGTGAGGCGGTCCTCGGGGGCGCCTCGACCGAGGCGGCGGTGGCGGACGGGATCAAGTCCACCGCCGGCGTGGTCACGAGCGCGGCCGCGGTGATGATCGCGGTCTTCTCGATCTTCGCCACCCTCGGCGCGATGGACTTCAAGCAGATGGGCGTCGGCCTCGCGTCCGCGATCCTCATCGACGCGACGATCGTGCGCGCGGTGCTGCTGCCCGCGACGATGAAGCTCCTCGGCGACTGGAACTGGTACCTGCCGCGAGGGCTGTCGTGGTTGCCGATGGTCGGCGGCGAGGTGTCGGCACAGCGCGCGTGACCGGCAGGGTGCCCGCCCCGGGTGGGGCGGGCACCCGCTGGCATGCGGGGGCGGGGCCAGATCCTCCAGGATCTGCGTGGCGGCGAGCTGTCGGCGGGCGAGATCGCGTCGCGATTCAGCGGGCCGTCGGTCTCGCACACGAACGCCTGGCGCGTCGAGTCCGTCCGCGTGACGGCGCTGCGGTCGAGCTTCTTCGAGGACGCGCGGCGCGTCCCGTCCGGCGCGGCGGAGATGGCGGCACGGTCGACGCGAGCGCCAACGTCAGCGGCAAGGCCACGTCGATGGGCGAGGGCACCGTAGAGGCCGTCCTCCAGCAGCTCATCAAGCAGTTCACCGGGAATCTCGCGAAGGCGTAGGACGGGGTGGTCCCGGCGGCGCCAGCCGCGTCAGCGTGCGCCGATCGCACGCAAGACGACGGCGTCCGGTTCAACCGGGCGCCGTCTTTTGGTATCCGGACTCCCGCCGCGAGCTGGCCTGACGGCCCTCAGTCGTCGTTCTGCTCGTCGGCGTCGTCGCTCTCGACCCCGATGCTCTTGAGTTGGGGCGTGAGATGAACCTCGACCTGACGACCGTCGGGCTTGGCGACCTCGACCTCCCAGCCCTGGCGGCCGTCGTCCTCGCGCTCGACATCCACGACGCGGCCGTCCGGGACGGCCTTGATGGCGGCCTTCTCGGCCTTGTCGGCCTCAGGTCCTGAGACCCGGTCCTCGGAGCTCACCGCTTGGGCGATCCCCACGCCGCTGGCCCCCAGCACGACGATCGTCGTCGCGGTGAGCACGAGCTTGTTTCTCAGGGTCATGATCGAATCTCCTGTCGCGTGGCGGCTGGCCCGCCGCGATGGTGATGGCCGAACGTGAAATGAGCGTGAGAGCCGCCCTAGTGGGCCGTCCACAAACGTTTGTGGACGACCCACTAGGTCGCGATCGTGAGCCGCTGCTGCGCCTTGGTGCAGTCCAGCAGCCGCCGCACGACGCCCGTTCCCGGAACGACGACGAGCCGGCAGCCGCTGGCGCGCGCGTGGCCGTCGGCCTCCAGCAGCGTGCTCAATCCGCCCGAGCCGAAGAACCCCACCGCGGAGAGGTCCACGACGATCGTCTCCGGCTCACGCGAGAGCGCGTCGCGGATCTTGTCGGCGAGCGCGTCGACCGTCGCGACGTCCACCTGTCCTCTCACCGAGAGGACCTCCGTCGACCCCTGCGATCGTGACGCGACATGCAGGTTGCCGGGGGGCATCATCGTCTCTCTCCCTTGTCGTGCTCGAACGGTCATCGGGGCATCCCCGCGTCCGCGCGGCGTCGTGACCCCTCGCCGGCGCACGCCGGCTGCTGGCCGTCCTCCGAGCACAACGCGCGATCGCGCGGCACCTCGTCCTCTCGTCGTCGTCGCTGCCTACGAGGTCAGCTGACGGGCTCGCGCTGGCGCGCTACACCGCGTGTGCGGCGATTCGCCCCGGAGCCGCGCTGCGCGGCTCGTTGGTTCCCCCGTTCGCGATGCCCAGAAGCGTCGCGATTCGGCGTATGGCACGAGCAAACGTACCACAGGATCTGGCGGTCACCCGCCCGCCGCCGCGAGCAGCGTGAGGCACACCGCGACCTCGCCAAGCGCCACCGCCGCACCGAGCGTGTCGCCGGTCCGGCCGCCGAGCGTGCGGCGCGCCCAGAGGCTCACGAGCGCCGCCACGACGACCCCGGCCAGCAGGGCTGCGAGGCCGTGCAGCGGCGGGTTGAGGAGCAGCGCGGCGGCGACCGGCGCAGGCGTCGCGACGGCGAGCGCCGCGGGCGTGACGGCGAAGCCGGCGCCGAGGCCGTCGCGCCGTGCCGGCGGCGCGGTGACCACGTGCAGCAGGACGATCCAGCGAGCGATCACGGCGGCGCTGACGAGCACCCGCAGCGCCTCGTCCTCGCCGAGCCGCGCGAGCGAGCCGACCATCAGCAGCGCCCAGCCGAGCAGCGCAAGCGTCCCAAAGACGCCGACGGCGGGGTCGCGCATGACGGCGAGGCGGGGCTCGCGCCCGCCGCGCGCGCCGAGCCCGTCGGCGCAGTCGGCGAGGCCGTCGGCATGCAGCGCGCCGGTGACGGCGACGAGGACGGCGACCGCCAGGGTCGCGGCGACCTGCGCGCCGACGAGCGGCTCGGCGGCGACGAGCAGCGCGCCCGCAAGCGCCCCGACGAGGGCGCCGACGACCGGGAACCACGGCGCCGCCGCGCCGAGGTCGCCGGGGGTGCGCAGGCGCAGCGGCAGGATCGTCAGGAACGTCACCGCCAGCGCGGCGCCGCGCGCCGCTCGCCGGATGGGCCCTGTGCGCTCGAGCGCTGCCGGCTCGTCTAGGGTGTCGGGTCGTCTGGACGTGTCGTTGTGGGGAGGCGCGTGTTCTGCATGTGGTTGATCCCGGATGCTGATCGGGCCCGTGAGGCCAGGTAAGAAACCCTCGTCTTGAGGGATGGCTTGGAAGACATGCTTGCGTAGTATCGAGCGCCCATGCCGGACAAGCCCCGAGGCCGACCGCTCAAGCACTGGACCCCGACGCGTCCCACGCTGCGCGACTCGGCGCGGAGATCCGAGCCCGGCGCGTCGCGAAAGGGCTCACGCTGCAAGCGTTCGGCGACCTCATCGGCTACTCGCCGCAGCACGTCAGCACCGTCGAGCACGCCAAGACCCCGTATCCGCCCCGTTCGTCCACGCATGCGACGCCGCACTCGACGCGCAGGGTCGCTCCGGGACCTCCTGCCCGCGGTCCTCTTTGAGCGCATGACGCAGCATGACGAGCGCACCGCCGCTCGGAGAGCCGACCCGCCGTCGCCAGGCCGAACGCAGACGCGCCGCGCGTTCGGCGACGACAGCGCGCGAGCATCGGTCGACCGATCGTCTCGCACGGACCGGGCGGTGGCTGCGATCCGTGAGGCGCTCATGTCCCACGACGTGTTTGCCTCCGATAGCTCGGGCCGCGCGCCAGATCTCGGCATGTTGCACCGCCGGGTCAACAGCGGTTGGTGCGCGTTTCAGTCGTCGCACTACTCGCTGCTCGCCGCGAAGCTTCCCGCGATCCTCCGCGATGCGCAGCTTGCCGCGCGACGACACGACGGGCGCGACTGCCTCGCAGCCGCCGGGCTGCTGTCCATGCTCTACCAGCTTGCGACCGTCGCGCTGCTCAAGCTCGGAGACGTCGAAGCCGCTTGGTTGGCCGCCGACCGTGGCGTCGCGGCCGCCGAGCGCTCCGAGAACTCCCTCGTGCTCGGCTGCGCGGGCCGCATGCTGACCTACGTGTTCCTCGATGCCGGCGAATACGAGAAAGCCCAGGAGCTCGGACTCGCCGCGGCCGCCAGGCTTGAGCACGAGCAACAAGCGAGCGTGACTCGCCTGTCGGTCCTCGGAGCGCTGTACCTCAAGTCCGCCGTCGCCGCGGCGCGTCGCGGCGACCGCAGCTCCGCGATCGATTTGCTCAACGAGGCCGACCGCGCCGCGACCCGGCTGGATTCCGACCGTAACCACTTCTGGACCGCGTTCGGGCCAACGAACGTCGCGGTCCACACCGTCTCGGTCGCGGTCGAGCTCGGCGAGTTCGGCTACGCGCTCGACCAGTCCAAGCGAGTGCACCTGTCTCGTCTCCCTGTGCCCGAGCGTCGCGCACATCATCTGCTCGACATCGCCCGCGCGCACGAACAGTGCCGGCAGGATGCTGAGGCCATCGAGCTGGTCCTGGCTGCCGAGCGACTCGCGCCCGAGGAGGTGCGGCTGCGCCCCGCGACGCGAGCGATGGTCTCCGACATCCATCATCGAGCACCGGTGATCGGCCGCGATCTGCGCGAGCTTGCTGACCGGCTCGCAGCCGCGTGATGTGACGCCCCGAACGCTGTATGTGATCGTCTGCGCCGCGCCACCGGCCCGCGAGGTGCAGACCCTCGTCGACCTGGCGCAACGCGCCCGCTGGGATGTCTGCGTCATCGCCACGCCGGCCGCCACCCGCTTCGTCGATGGCCCGGCGCTCCAGACCAGCACACGACACGCGGTCCGCTCCGACTACAAGCGACTCGGCGAGCCCGATGTGCTGCCGCCCCCAGATGCCATCATCGTCGCCCCAGCCACGTTCAACACCATCAACAAGTGGGCAGCCGGCATCAGCGACACGCTCGCCCTCGGCCTGTTGACCGAAGCGATCGGCAAGCATCTCCCGGTCGTCGCGATGCCCTTCCTCAACGAAGCACAGGCCCAGCACCCCGCCTTCGAGCCCAGCGTCGAGCGGCTGCGCCGATGCGGCATCACCGTCCTCTACGGCGGCGACGTGCCACCACCACACCCGCCGGGCGCCGGACAGCAGCGGGCGTCGTCGTTCCCCTGGCACATGGCGCTCGCGGCCGTCGACTGAGGTCGCCCTGACTCGCCTGGGTGGCCGACGTCTGATGACGGCCTACGTGACCCACGCATAGGGCGGCCAAGCCTTCTGGTGAGCACCTACGAGGAGCGTTTCGGCCCGCAGAACAGAAGGTCCGAGAGTTCCCCGCCGACGCGACCGTCGACCTCCTCGGCTTCTGCGCGCCGGCGACAGCGCGTTCGACATCACGGCGAGCTGCTGACCCGGGCGGCGCGCGGGGCCCGGGTGCCCACGCCCGGCGCACCGGTTGACTGACCGCGGCTGCGCACGCGGCGTTGTGACGGCTGGCGTCACGGCGCCCTCGCCGCCGCGTATCAGCCATCGGTGATGAGGAAGTACGCGACCGCGCGGCCCACTCCGACCGCGAGCTCGCGGTCGCGCAGCGCCACCGTAGTGACAGGTGATCCGAGTCGTACGGACATAAGCAACGCGGCGTCGGCGACGTCCCATAGCCGCACCGACCGGTCGTCGCTGGCGCTGGCGAGGGTGGTGCCGTCGGGTGAGAACGCGACCGCGCGGACCCAGTCGTCGTGGCCTTCGAGCAGCGCGGTCTGTGTTGCGCTGGCGACGTCCCACAGCCGCACCGACCCATCGATGCTGGCGCTGGCG
>Ga0136631_10000103_pt1 | contig 23791 bp, 16 predicted proteins | sample AntDrymUQ6012206_2_FD_104655 | JGI IMG/M metagenome (GOLD analysis project Ga0136631, IMG submission 104655) | Polar desert sand microbial communities from Dry Valleys, Antarctica - metaG UQ601 (22.06) | ecosystem: Environmental > Terrestrial > Soil > Desert | place: Antarctica: Dry Valley... | reverse complement strand
TATCTGTACCGCGCCCCCGCGCGCAGTACGAACTGGGAGCCGGAGTTCGTCATCGATCTCGAAACCTGGCGTCGCCTCCGCGCCGAGGTGGAGAATCGCTGGCTCAGCGGTGCGCCGGCTTCGGGGGCTGCCGAATGCGGCAGCCTGGACGTGAATGCGTTCGTGGCCTGTGAGGGGCCGTACCTGGTTCATCTGGCCGATCCCGGCATCAACCCGCCTAACCTCGCCGCGGTCCAGGAGGTTTCGGCCGGGATCTACCGGGTAGCCGCGGCAGTCCCGGTAACTGAAGCCGAGCTCTGGGTCGACGACATCCGGCTGAGCAGCCCGGTGGCTGAAACGGGTAAGGCTGTGGCAATGGATGCGCGGCTCATTGCATCCGACGTCGGGGCGGTGACTGCATCTTTCGTCCGGGAGGATGGCCAGTTTCATCAGATCAACCGGGACCCGAGCTATCGGACCACCGGGACCTTCCTGTTGGCCACCAACTGGCGGCTCGATCGATTTCTGCCGACGGGGTTGGGACTGTCGGTTCCGGTCACGGCATCCTACTCGCGTAGCGACGTCACGCCCGAGCTGCTGACCGGCAGCGATCTTCGCGGCAGCGCGCTGCAAGGACTTCGGAAGCCGCATTCGTGGACCGGCAATTACACCCTGGCCATCCGGCGGAACCAACGAGGGAAAAACTGGCTGGTGCGGGGGCTGGTGGATCCCCTATCGGTGGTCGGCACCCTGACACAGGGACGATCCCGAACCGAGCTCTCGGATGCGAATAGCGATGCGTATACGCTCGCGATGGGATATAACCTCCAGATGCAGCGCCGCGGCCCTCGGCTGCCATTCGGCGGGGTCATCCGGGGTCTGCCCACATGGATCCGGGAGAGCGAATTTGGCAAAGGGCTGGCGGGAGCGAGCTTCAGCCTGGTGCCATCCAACATCCGCTTGAACAGCGGGCTGAGCCGGAACCGGGCCGACCGTTCCCTCTTTGCCGTTCCGGTGGCGCGGAGCGATGACGCCTTGATCACGCCCACCACCTCGCTCACGCATCAGTGGCGCAATGCGGCCGGAGTCACCTGGCAACCGCTGGGCATGCTGGGGCTCACCGGTGACCTCACCAGTACCAGAGACCTTCGGGTATATCCTGATTCGACCTCGCTCGGGCGGCTGGCCTATCAGGAGCGGCGCTTCATGCTCGGCGTGCCGGTAGGAGTCGAGCGGGATCGCACCCTGACTACCTCGCTCGCCTTGACCCCCCGATTGGCGTCCTGGCTCCGGCCCCGCTTCACCACCACCAGCAGATTCCTCCTGTCCCGGACGCTCGACAGCAGGCCGCCGGTGCAGGTGGACGGCGACAGCGGCGCCTTCATTCTGCCCCAGACGCTCAACAATTCGCGGGGCCGCGAGATCGCGGTGGCCCTCGACCTCGCTCGAGCGTTGCGCCAGGTCTGGGGTGACAGCTCCGGGTTCGGCAAGGCAGTATCGCGGGTGCGGCCGCTGGATTTCAGCAGCCGGCTCAGCCGGAACTCGACCTACGATCTTGCCGCGTTCAATCCGGATCTGGGTTTCATGCTGGGACTGGGCGGCCGTGATCGCTTCCTGAATCACGAGGGTCAAAGCGCCCGTGGCGCCTCCGAGACCCGCTCGGCCACCCTCGCGTCAGGAGCCGACCTTCCGCTCGGATTCTCGGCAACCATTTCATACTCGCTCACCAGGACCGATCGCTTCCAGCTGGTCGACGTCGGGTTTTCCGAAACCGTGACCCGGCAGCGCGAGTGGCCGGTGGGCAACTTCCGCTGGACTCGGACCTTTGGAAAGGGACCACTGTCGCTGGTGGCGGCGGGCGCGGGTATCAGGCGTCGCTCCGGGACCTCGACTCAACCGAGCGGCGGCGGCACCGTCGCCACCAGCGCGATCTCATCGTACTCGCTCACGCCCGATCTGCAGATCTCTTTCCGAAATGGGCTCGCGTTGACCGTGAGCCTGGGAACCCGGTCCCAGCGCACGGAAAACAATGGCAACGCCACTGCGCTTGATCAGGACGACCTGATCGGCACGCTCAACTATTCATTCGCTCTGCCGGCGGCGATCAGCCGGACGCGAAAGCAGGTGCGGTCCACCCTGAGCGCACTGTCCTCCAAGACGCTCACCTGCCTGGAGCAGAGGGATGACCCCCTTTGCACCGTCGTCTCCGACGTCCGTCGCCAGGAGATCCGCGGGGGACTGGACACCGACCTGCTCAAGACAGTGAGCGGGGGTCTTCAGTTCGGCTATTCGATCAGCGATGCCCGTCACGTGAGCCGGCGAACGTCGCAGATCTTTCTGATGCTGACCTTTGAGCTGTCGCTCTATGCGGGGGACTACAGGTAGGCGGTAGGTGAAGCGGCGGTAGATGAAGAGGCGGTAGATGAAGCGGCGGTAGGTGAAGCGGCGGTAGGTGAAGCGGCGGTAGGTGAAGCGGCGGTAGGTGAAGCGGCGGTAGATGAAGCGGCGGTAGATGAAGCGGCGGTAGAAAAACGACGGTCAGGGAAGAGGGAAGGTTAGTTAGTGATCGAATCGGTCCCTAGCGAGGTTACGTTAACACATGCCATTTCCAGCTCATCTTCGCCGGTCCGCCCTGACCGCCTTGACCGCCGTGACCGCCCTCTCTGCCTGTCGAGAGAAATCCCGCCCGCCGCAGGAGTTCGACGGTCCGGGCGCGCTAGGATACATCCAGACCCAGGTCGCGTTTGGTCCGCGAATTCCGGGAACTGAGGCCCACCGGCGGATGGGAGACTGGCTCGACAGCCTGCTACGTCAGCGAGCTGACACGGTAATCGTCCAGAGCTGGAATCATCTCACGGCGCGGGGAGATACCCTTCCGCTCCGGAACTTCATCGCTCGCTTCAATCCCACGGCTGAGAAGCGACTCCTTCTCCTGGCTCACTGGGACAGCCGGCCCACGGCCGACAGCCCCCGGTCGCGCGACTCCACTCAGCCGGTGCAGGGGGCGAACGACGGCGGCTCTGGTGTCGCTGTGTTGCTCGGCGTGGCGGACGTGCTGAAGCGCACGCCCTCTGGAGTAGGCGTGGACCTTCTGTTTGTCGATGGCGAGGACTACGGGGACTTCACCAAGGACACGGCAGACGTGCTGATGGGATCGCGCTACTACGGAGCCCACCAACTGCCTGGGCCCAGGCCGCTCTATGCCGTTCTGTTCGATCTCGTGGCAGACAAGGATCTCCAGATCTACCAGGAAGGCAACTCGCTGGTTGGCGCCCCCGAAGTGGTCGAACTGGTCTGGGATGCGGCGAAGGATCTGGGGTACGGCGGCTACTTCATCGCTTCACCCCGCCACACCCTCATCGACGATCACATTCAGCTGCAAAAGGCGGGCATACGAGCCATCGACGTAGTGGACTTCGACTACCCCGCATGGCACACCCCCGATGACACCATCGACAAGGTGAGCGCAGCCAGCCTGCAGATCGTTGGTGACGTCGCCATGGCCCTGGTGAGGCGGGAGCAGTAGGGGGGTACGGCGGTATCCTCGCCTCGCTGCGCTCGTCTCGGGCGGAAGGGGCGGTACCCGCGGAAGCTCTTTGGTCCGCTCATTCGGCTCTGTATCTACCGCCGCTTTATCTACCGCCCGCCTCAAATAGATCCTCTTTGAGCGAACCCGCCTACCGCCGTACCGCCGTACCGCCGTACCGTCTTGCATGCTTCCCCCTGAACGTCGAGCGCTGATTCTCCTGCTGACCCTGGCCGTAGGCGGGCAGGGAGTCCGGGTTCTCGCCAACCGGGCAGGGGATCCTCCGGGTCAAATTCGGCTTCTCCCCATCCTTGCCGACGGATCCCCAGCGGCTCAGCGCGATAGCGCCATGCACCAGTCACGGCCACTGACACCTGGCGAGCTGATCGACGCCGATGTGGCGGGGCCTGCTGAGCTGGCGCGGCTGCCGAGAGTCGGGCTGGCGCTGGCAAAGATCATGGTCGCGGACCGGCAGGCCAAAGGGCCGTTCGGCAATCTGGAGGGCCTCGATCGGGTGCCCGGGATCGGGCCTGGACTGCTCCGCATACTGGCCCCACACCTCACCTTCAGCAGGGGGAGCGCGGGGAAAGCGGTTCCCGCAGCACGGGGTGCAGGTCTTGGCACCGCGTTTGCTCTTCCACCCCCCAGGGACGTGCCTGTCGCTGAGCCGGGGCGGCCGGACAGCGTCCTCAACGTCAATCGTGCCAGCGCCGTCGAGCTCGAGAGACTGCCCGGCATAGGGCCTTCGCTGGCCCGGCGGATCGTGGCGGATCGCGAGGTCAGCGGACCGTTTGCGACGCTGGATGCGCTGGACCGTATTCCAGGGATCGGGCCGAAGCTGGTGGCTCGGCTCGGGAGGTTGGCAACCGCGCCGTAGGGTTATCCCTCACGTCATGGGCCCTCTCTTCCGATGATATCCCTGAACCCTTTCCTTGGGATACCTCAGACCTAATGGCAACCGCACCTGCCGGAGGCGATCGGCTTGGCGAAATCCTGCTCCGTGAAGGCCTGGTTACCCGGGAGCAGCTCGGGCAGGCACTCACCGAGCAGAAGAACACCAAGCACCGGCTGGGTTACGTCCTGGTCAAACTCGGGCTGGTACAGGAGCTGGAGATCACCAAGGTCCTGGCCCGGCAATATCGCATGCCGGCCGTCGATCTCACCCGCTTCGAGGTCGATCCGAAGATCATCAAGCTGGTTCCCGCGGAGATGGCCACCAAGAGCGTGGTGCTCCCGCTCAAGCGCGAGGGCCGCACGCTGACCATCGCCATGGCCGATCCGACCGATCACGGCCTGCTGGAAGACCTCAAGTTCATCACCCGGTTCGATCTGTTCCCGGTCATTGCCGGCGAGTACACCCTTCGCAATCTGATCGAGAAGCATTACGAGTCCTCCGACCAGCAGCTCCAGAGCCTGCTCAAGGACATGGAGGAGTCTGGCGAGGACGTCGAGGTCGTCGAGGAGCAGGAGGACGAGGCGGCTACCCAGGCGCAGATCGACGACGCCCCGGTGGTCAAGCTGATCAATGGCCTGCTCACCGACGCCGTCAAACGGGGTGCCAGCGACATCCACATCGAGCCGTTCGAGCACGAGATCCGGGTCCGGTACCGGATCGACGGCGCCCTGCTCGAGATCATGAAGCCGCCGCTCAAGATGAAGGCGGCGCTCACCTCGCGCGTGAAGATCCTCTCGCAGCTCAATATCGCCGAGCGGCGGGTGCCGCAGGACGGCCGCCTCAAGCTGAAGATGGGAAGCCGGGTCATCGACTTCCGCGTCTCCACGCTCCCGGTGCTGTTTGGCGAGAAGATCGTGCTCCGAATCCTCGATAAGGGCAATCTGACGCTGGACCTGACCAAATTCGGCTTCGAGGAGAAGGCGGAGCGGGACCTGATGAAGGCGATTCTCAACCCCTACGGCATGGTACTCGTCACCGGTCCGACCGGGTCGGGAAAGACTACCACGCTGTATTCCGCGCTGTCACGGATCAACACGACCGAAGTCAACATCATGACCGCCGAAGACCCGGTCGAGTACAACCTGATGGGCATCAATCAGGTGTTGGTGCGGACCGAAGTCGGCCTCACCTTTGCCGCCGCACTGAAAGCGTTCCTCCGGCAGGACCCCAACATCATCATGATCGGTGAGATCCGAGATCTGGAGACCGGAGGCATCGCGATCAAGGCCGCGCTTACGGGCCACTTGGTGCTCTCCACCCTGCACACCAACGACGCGCCCAGCACTATCACGCGTATGATCGACATGGGTATCGAAGCGTTCAACGTGGCCAGTGCCGTCAACCTCGTGGTCGCACAGCGTTTGGTGCGCCGTATCTGCAAGGACTGCAAGGCGGAGCACAAATACACCGATGTCGAATTGACTGCCCTGGGCACAGATCTTGACAGTCTCAGAGCACTCAAGTTCATGAAGGGAACCGGCTGCGATACGTGCAGCGGTACCGGCTACAAGGGCCGGGCTGGCCTCTACGAAGTCATGGCCCTCTCCCCTGAACTGCGCCGCCTGATCCTTCGGGGTGCCTCGGTGGCGGACATCCAGACCCAGGCGGTCGTCGACGGGATGCTCACGTTACGTATGGACGGAATGAAGAAAATCGAACGCGGCGTGACCACCCTCGAGGAAGTAGTCAAGGAGACTGCCGGATGACGTTCAACCTGCGCTCACTGCTCGAAGAGATGATACAGAGGGACGCGTCGGACCTCCACATTACGGCGGCCGAGCGTCCCAAGCTGCGGGTTGACGGAGATATGTCCGACAGCTCGGTGGCCGACGTCCTGACCCCCAAGGATACGCTTCAGCTGGCATACTCGGTGCTGACCGAAAACCAGAAGAAGCGCTTCGAAACCGAGGACGAGCTGGACTTCTCCTTCGGTATTCAGAACCTGGCGCGCTTCCGCGGCAACGTGTTCAAGCAGCGTGGCTGCGTGGCCATGGTAATCCGCATGATTCCCTTCAATGTGCGAACCTTTCAGGACTTAGGCCTCCCGGCCGTCATTGCCAAGCTGGCCGAACGGCCCCGCGGGCTCATCCTGGTGACCGGGCCAACCGGCTCGGGAAAGTCCACCACTCTGGCTGCGATCATCGACAAGATCAACAAGGAGCGGAAGGGGCACATCATCACGGTTGAGGACCCGATCGAGTTCATCCATCGGCATCAATCCTGTATCGTGAATCAGCGGGAGATCGGCACCGACACCAAGTCCTTCGCCAGCGCGCTCAAGTACGCGCTCCGCGAGGATCCGGACGTCATTCTGGTGGGAGAAATGCGGGACCTCGAGACCGTGGCCGCCGCGCTCACCATCGCGGAGACGGGCCACCTGGTGCTCGCCACTCTGCACACCAACTCCGCGGCCGAATCCATCAACCGCGTAATCGACGTCTTCCCCTCCAACCAGCAGTCGCAGGTCCGGGCTCAGCTCGCCTTCGTGCTCGAGGGCGTGGTCACCCAGACCCTGCTGCCGAAGCTGAAGGGCCGTGGCCGGTCAATGGCAGCCGAAATCATGGTGGCCACCCCGGCAATCCGGGCGCTGATCCGCGACGACAAGGTCCACCAGATCTATTCGGCCATGCAGTCAGGCAAGAAGTTCGGGATGCAGACCATGAACGACGCGCTGTACCAGCTCTACACCAGCCGTGAGGTTGCTCAGGAAGAGTGCGAGCGGGTGTCGCACGACCCCAAGGAGTTCCTTCGGATGATCGGGGTCACCCCGATGGAAGATCAGGAGATGAGCAGCGTCGATCGCCAGCAACAGCAGAAATCCGCAGGCCGCCGGTAACACGCCCGGGCGCACATACTGCGCCCACGAATCGGGAGAGTATGATGCCACTTTTCGAGTACACCGCGCGGAATGCCGCGAACGGCCAGATCCAAAAGGGCCAGGTGGATGTCAAGAGCAAAGAGGAGGTCAGCGCCTACCTCCGCAAGAACCGGATGATGCTGGTGAGCGTCCGTGAGGCCCCCAAGAAGATCAGTATCGGGGGAGGGATGGGAAAGGCACGGGTCAAGACCCGTGATATCGTGATCTTCACCCGGCAGTTCGCCACGATGATCAACGCGGGACTGCCGCTGGTGCAGTCGCTCACCATCCTGGCCGAGCAGACCGAAAACAAGACGCTGAAGGAAGTCACCAAGGCCGTAGTGCACGACGTCGAGTCGGGCAACACGCTGGCCGATGCCTTCTCCAAGCACCCTCGGGCGTTTACCGACCTCTACGTGAACATGGTCGCGGCCGGCGAAGCCGGCGGTATTCTGGACACCATTCTGCTCCGTCTGGCCACGTTCCTGGAGAAGAGCGATGCCCTGATCCGCAAGGTCAAGGGCGCGATGGTGTACCCGGCCGTCATTTTCAGCGTAGCGATCATCGCCATCGCCGTGCTGCTCATCTTCGTCATCCCGACCTTCCAGAGCATGTTCGCCTCGGTGAACATGGAGCTGCCGCTGCCGACACGGGTCGTCATCGGCATGTCACAGCTTCTGATCGGATACTGGTGGGCCTTTATTATGGTGACCGGCGGCCTGGTCTTCGTTTTCAAGAAATACAACGCAACGCCGAACGGGCAGAGACACGTCGACGGCATCATGCTCAAAGCCCCCGTTCTGGGCGACATCCTCCGGAAGTCCGCCGTGTCCCGGTTTACCCGGACGCTCGGCACCCTGATCTCCTCCGGCGTGTCGATTCTCGACGGGCTCGAGATTACGGCCAAGACCGCGGGCAACATGGTCATTCATGACGCCGTCATGGAGTCCCGGCAGTCCATCGCCGGCGGCGAAACCATCGCGGCCCCGCTGCAGAAGTCCAAGGTCTTCCCGCCGATGGTCATCTCGATGATCGCGGTCGGCGAGCAGACCGGGGGCCTGGACGAAATGTTGACCAAGATCGCCGACTTCTACGACGAGGAAGTGGACGTCGCTGTCTCGTCGCTGCTCTCCCTCATGGAGCCGGTGATGATCGTCGTGCTCGGTGTCATCGTCGGCGGCATGGTGGTGGCGATGTACCTGCCGATCTTCGATATGATGAACGCGGTGCAGTAAGGGCGCATGGCATGCGCCCTCAGCGGGGCAGCGGGGCGGTAACAACTCCAGAGATGCGACAGTCCAAGGGCCCAGGAAAACCTGGGCCCTTGTCGTATGCGGGTTACCGACCCTCACCGGGGCCCCTTACCAGTCGGTGGGCTGGTAGTCCTTCAGGAACTGTCCCCACACATGCTCGCCGGAGTTGATCCCGGCAATGATCGGGTCCACGATGCGGGCGGCGCCATCCACAATGTCCAGGGGCGGATGAAAGCGGTGCTCGGCCACTTTACGGGCCGCGATGTCGGCGGGGTCTTCGTCGGTGATCCACCCGGTGTCCACGCTGTTCATGTGGATACCGTCGCTGTGGTAGTCCGCCGCGGAGGTGCGGGTCATCATGTTGAGCGCGGCCTTGGCCATGTTGGTGTGGGGGTGGCGCGTCGTCTTGAAGTTGCGATAGAACTGCCCTTCCACGGCCGAGACGTTGACGATGTGCTTGTCACGCTCCGGCGTGCGTAACATCAGCAGCTTGAGCCGCGCGTTCAGGAGAAACGGGGCAACCGCATTGACCAGCTGGACCTCCAGCAGCTCGACGGCCGGTACGTCGGCCAGCAGCATCCGCCACGAGTTTCGCTCCCGAAGGTCCACCTGCTGCAGGTCCTGATCCAGCTGGCCTTCGGGAAAGTGATGCCGCTGAGACCGATGCTCCTCCGGCAGGAGCGGCACCTGGGACAGCTCGGCGGATTTAACCAGGCCTGCTATGCTGGGAAGCCGCCGCTCAAACGCCGCCGGAGTGGCTGCCTCGGGTCCGTCGAAGTGCAGATGGGCGCCGCGCCACCCTTCGTAGGTCCCCAGCAGCCGGTGGGCGGGCTCCGGCATGGCATGCAATGCTGCTGTCTCGCTAGCCATCATGTGCTCGTAGAACTGTGGCGGCCGCCGCACGGTTTGGCAGGCATTGTTGATGATGAAGTCGAGCCGGTCCCGAGTCCCTAGCAGCTCGCGGCAGAATGCCTCGACGCTCGGCGTATGGCGCAGGTCGAGCCCGAAGACCTCGAGCCGGTGCCCCCACTCGGCGAAATCCGGTTCCCTGCTATACCGAACCGCGGAATCCCGGGGGAAACGGGTGGTGACGATGAGATGGGCGCCGGCCCGGAGCAGCTTGAGGCCAGCCTGATAGCCGATCTTGACCCGGCCACCGGTCAGCAGCGCCACCCGTCCACGCAGGTCGGCCAGCTCGGTGCGCTTGACGAAATTATACGCCGCGCAGGGCGGGCACATCTGGTCGTAGAAGTGATGGACGGTGGTGTATTTCTGCTTGCAGACGTAGCAGTGCTGCGGCTCGGCCGCCTCCCGGAACTCGGGATCCTCCACCTCGCGCTGCTGAAATGGCTCCGGCGGAAAGACGTTCGGGCTGGTGTACACCGCCTGCCGGCGCAGAGTTCGGATGCCGGTCTGGTTGAGCACCCGGTTCTCCTGCTCGATCTTCTCCGCCTTGCGCCGACGGCTACTGGCTCGCACCAGCTGGCGGCGGGCCGCGGCATCGGGGGAGTAGACATGGCCGGCCGCCTGGAGCAGGCGCTGCCGGTCGGCGGGGGCGATCTGCAAGAGCAGCCCGCGGTCAGACACGATCGACTCGAGCAGCTCGACTGCGGCCTGCACACGGTCGAGAAAGGTGGCCGCCGCAGGCTGCTGGGGGCGGCTGAGATTGGTCAGTGGCATGGAGCGAAGTTTAACCGGCGGCTGCGCACCCGTCATGCGCTGGGTCCCCATTCGTGTCCAGGGCGTCTCGTACGGTCTGAAGGAGACATCCACGGTGGAGGTTCTCCAGAAAACCGCCGGCCTACCGGTACACGCTCCGCTGGTCCCGTTGGCCCTCTAATTGCCCCTCCGCTGTGCGACAGCACCCCCAATCACACATCGACTCAACTGTTCCGGAGGGCTCCATGGTAGGTAACCGACTGGTACTTCTCACGATGGCTATTCTGGCTGGTTGCGGCGGCGAGCGCGATGGTGCTGCTGCAAGCAACGAATCGACCCGCGATCTGCAACGTCCTGCAGTGGCCGCAGACGCCAAGCTGAACGACAGGCCGTCCCAGACCACCGCCAGGAAGCCGGCGGCCCAGGTCGCCGCCAAGCCGGCCGCCAAGGCCGTCGCCCGGGTGCTCTCCGCGGGTACCGCGATCCCGGCGAAGTTCGACGCGAGCATCAGCTCCCGCACTCACAAGGCCGGCCAGAAACTCACCGGCACCGTCTCCTCTGATGTCAAAGACAAGGGCGGGCGCGTGGTAATCCCGGCCGGCTCGAAGGTGTACATCACCATCGCAGCGATCCACGAGTCGGAAAGAAAGAGCGACAAGACCGGCAAGCTGGTGCTCACCCCGACCAAGGTCGTCATTGCTGGTCACAGCTATCCCGTGTCAGGGTCCGCCAGCGCGCTCGATCGTACGCTGATGGACCGCAAGACCAACGCGGGCGACATCGCGAAGGTCGGGGTCGGCGTAGGCGCCGGCGCCCTCCTGGGCACAGCGGTCAGCGGTGGCAGCACCAAGGGAGCCGTCATTGGTGGTGTGGCCGGCGGCGCTGTAGGCGCCCAGCGGGCGGTCGAGACCCAGGACCGCGACGTGGTCGTGCCGGTCGGCTCACGCCTGAAGGTGACCCTGGCCGCTCCGTTCCGCCGCTCTATCTAAGGAAAGTCTGGACTCTGCGGGAGCCGCCCTGTCTGCATCCAGCAGGCAGGGCGGTTTTTCCGCTGGCCGCCGCGAGCCAGTTTGCTATACTGAGGAATGTCGCGAGCATTCGTAAATGAGGACTCGGGGGCGGGAGACCCAGGGCCGCGCTTTCCGCTCCCTGACCGGGAGGACTCTGGTTTCGACGCCGCTGCGGCCCGCGCCCTCCTGCAGGGCGCCCACCTCGGCGACACAGCCAGCGCGGAGGCGGCAACCGGTTATTACTGGGGCGAGCCTCGTCTCCGCCCGGTAGTGGAGCGTATACTGGCCGAAGCCCGCGAGGACGGAAACGAGCGGCTGGAACAGCTGGCTGAGCGCTTCCTCCGGGTACCGAGCCGGACCCCCCAGATCTGATTGACAGTGCAGCGGCCGAGCCGTAAATTCTGGCCTTTTCGTTAGGCCCGGCGCGGGGGCAAAGTCCGCGAGCATTCACTGTCGGCAGGTGCGGCATCACCGGACTCCGACGACAAACCAATTAGAGGAGTACGAAATGGCACGTACCACCGGAACCGTGAAATGGTTCAACGACGCGAAGGGCTTTGGCTTCATTACCCCGTCCAACGGACAGAAGGACTGCTTCGTCCACCACTCCGCAATTCAGGGCAGCGGCTTCAAGTCCCTGGCCGAAGGCGAAAAGGTGGAGTTCGACATCGTGCAGGGTCAGAAGGGCCCGGCGGCCGAGAACGTCACGAAGGTCAAGGACTGAGGAACGAGGGTACGAAGTGAAAGGCCGCCCGGTTCAAACCGGGCGGCCTCTTTCTGTCCCCTCGTTCCGCTGCAATCTCGAATCCCTTCGGTAGGGAAACACATCCACTACCTCTCCGGCCGCCAGCCGGCGTTGCACATCCTGCCAGAAGGACGGATTCAGCAGATCGGCGTGAGCCTCGAGAAACGTCTCCCGCAGGCTGCCGGCCGGAACCAGGAAGGCCTTGAACTCCTCGGGGAAAACGTCGTGCTCCCCGACGTAGAACCACGGTTCCGCAGAGAGCTCGTCCTCGTGAGACGCCGGCACCGGAATGCCGCGAAAGCGGCACTCGGACAAGAGGCATAGCTCGTCGTAGTCGTAGCAGATCACCCGCCCGTGCCGCGTCACCCCGAAATTCTTCAGCAGCATGTCGCCGGTGAAGATGTCGGCTGCGGCAAGATCCTTGATCGCGTCGCCGTAGTCGGTCACCGCCATCCGGGCTGCCACCTGGTCGGTCTCCTGTAGAAAGAGGTTGAGCGGGGTGACCCGCCGCTCGGTGTACAGGTGGCGCACAATCACGCGGTCGCCTTCGAGCCGGAAGGTTGTACCGGCCACACCGATCAGGTACTCCAGCAGGTCATCCGGGAAGCAGCGCCGGGGGAACTCCAGATGCTCGAATCCCTGGGCATCGGCCAGCCTGCCAACTCGGTCGCGCACGAACACGAAGTGGTATTTCTCCATGACCGAGCGCCGGGTCGTGTTCTTGGGCGCGCCGAAGTTGTCCTTGATGGCCTTGAATACCACGTTGAACGAGGGCAGGGTGAACACGGCCATCACCATTCCCTCCTCGCCCTCCGCAAAGGCGAACCGGACCTCGGGCTCCTCCAGGTGGCGCATGAGGCTGCGGTAGAGCTCGGTCTTTCCGTGTTTGTTGTAGCCAATGGAGGTGTACAGCTCGTGGGCCAGCTTGAGCGGCATGATGGTCCCCAGAAAGTCCACCAGCGCCCGGGGCCGGGGGGCGTCCACCCGAAAGTAGGTCCAACTGAAACCGAATACGACGCTGGCCTCGTCCGAGGTGGTCAGCACCGCGTCCACCACGATCCCCCGCTCGGCGTGCAGCAGCGGCAATACCAGCGGGATGATCTCGCCGCCGGTCCGGATGCGCCCGACCAGGTAGGCGCCCTTGTTGCGATAGAATACCGAGCGCACCATGTCGAGCTGAATGGGGCCCGGTGCGTTGGTTACCTGCCGAACCCGGGCGTCGAGGGCCTGGGCAACCAGCACGGTGTCCCGGTCCAGCTGGGCATAGGGCACCGACCACGGAATCCCCGCCAGGATATGCCGCACCACCCCGGCATCGATGGCGGGGGCATTGTAGCGGTCGAGAATCGTAAGGTCGTCCCGTGGGGCCGGGGACGGAGACAGGTGGAGATACTCGATTGCCGGATCGACGCCGACGGTGCTGAAGACCCGGCGGGTCACCGAGTTGAAGAAGGTCTCCGCCAGCTCCGCAGCTGGGCCGCCTGAAGCCAGACGCGCATGGTCGGACTTCATGGCCGCCCAGACCGTGCGCTCCATGACGCCGTCTTCCAGGATGTCGTGGACGTCGGCTACCGCCGCGTCGACGTGCGCCTTGTAGAGGGTCAGCCGCTCCGTCGCATCAGCCTGGACTCCGGACCAGTCCCGTTGCTCGAAGCGGCTCCGGGCCCGGCCGGTGATCTCCTCGAACCCGCGCTCATACTTCTCGTATGCCGCATGAATGGCGGCGACCGCGGCCCCGACGGGGGGTAGTGTTGTATTGCCGTTCATTCGTCATCCGATCAGATTGCGCGGCGAAACATCCTTCCCCCTCGGAGCCCTAGCAAGAGGCACGCGTCATGTCAGCTACCATGTCCAGCCACAAGGCGGCCTCGGCCCCACCCGGCGGTGAGCCGATCGCGTTGCGCCAGGGCCGGATCGAGGTGCCGTCGACGCCGGTCATCCCCTTCATCGAGGGAGACGGAACCGGTCCCGACATCTGGCGTGCGTCCCAGCACGTCTTCGATAGTGCGGTCCAGCGGGCATACGGCGGCCGGCGCAGGATCGCGTGGCTGGAGGTGCTGGCGGGCGAGAAGGCCAAGGAACGGATGAACAGCTGGCTACCGGATGAGACCCTGGCCACCATCGATCGGTTTCTGGTTGCGATCAAGGGCCCGCTCACCACGCCGGTCGGCGGCGGCTTTCGTTCGCTCAACGTCGCCCTCCGGCAAAAGCTCGATCTCTATGCCTGCGTTCGCCCGGTCCGCTACTTCAGCGGGGTGCCCTCTCCGGTCAAGGCGCCCGAGGCCGTGAATATGGTCATCTTCCGCGAGAACACCGAGGACATCTACGCCGGGATCGAGTACAAGGCCGGCACCGAAGATGCCCGCCGGGTGGTGGATTTCCTCCAGCGGGAGATGGGGGTCCAGACCATACGCTTCCCGGCTACCAGCGCCATCGGCATCAAGCCAATCTCCGAAGAGGGCTCGAAGCGCCTGATCCGGCCTGCCATCGACTACGCCCTGATGCAGAAGTACGAAAGTGTCACGCTGGTGCATAAGGGCAACATCATGAAGTTCACCGAGGGCGGCTTCCGTGACTGGGGCTATGACGTGGCGCGGGAGGAGTACGGAGCGACCGATCTCGACGGGGGGCCATGGAGCAAGCTGCCCGGCGGATTAGTCATCAAGGACGTGATCGCCGACGCATTTCTTCAGCAGATCCTGACGCGCCCGAAGGAGTATGGGGTCATCGCCACCATGAACCTCAACGGCGACTACATCTCCGACGCGCTGGCGGCCCAGGTCGGTGGTATCGGCATCGCGCCCGGGGCCAACATCAATTATCTCACCGGCCATGCCATCTTCGAGGCCACCCACGGGACTGCTCCCAAGTATGCCGGCCAGGACAAAGTGAATCCGGGGTCGGTCATCCTCTCGGGTGAAATGATGTTCCGCTATCTCGGGTGGGACGAGGCCGCTGACCTGATCATCTCCTCGCTGGAGAAGACCATCGGCCAGAAGCGGGTGACTTACGACTTCGAGCGTCTGATGAAGGGCGCCACCCTGCTCAAGACCAGTGAGTTCGGCAAGGCGATGGTCGAAAATATGTAAAAAGCGTAAACGGTGAACGGTAAACAGTAAACGGCTGCCGCCCACACCCCGTTCACTGTTCACTGTTCACTGTTCACTGTTCACTGTTCACGCCTTTTCAGTTTCTCAATCTCCCGCCGGTCCTTCTTCGTTGGCCGGCCTCGTTCGGGCACGAAGGCGGCGTGGAGGGTCTTGAGTTGCAAAGCAAGCGTTTCCCGCGCCGCCCGGCTCTCCGGCTTCTCCTCGTACAGCCGGGCGGCATCGGCGGCTGGCCCCCTCCGATCCGATAGCTCGCGGACCACGACCTGGTGCTCGTAGGGCCCCAGCCGGATCCGGACTTCGTCACCTACCTGCAACGGCTTGGCTCGTTTGACGCGGTCACCGTTGACCTGAACCTTTCCGCCCGCGGTGGCTTCCGCGGCCAGCGAGCGGGTCTTGTAGAACCGGGCGGCCCAGAGCCACTTATCTACCCGGACCTTACTGTCATCGGATTCGGTCATCCTGCAAAACTAGTAAGTGCACGATCCTGCCGCCCCCTCTCTTTTGCGAGGTCTGCGGCAGAATCAGAGGCCCGACGGCGGCTTCGCCCCTCCCAGGGCTAAGTCTGCCATGGCGCGGCATTTGCAGGCTACGGCGAGCTAGACTCCTCCCATTGATCGGAACACCGTGACCCATCTGGTTCATGTCTGGCTCTGGTTCGCCAGCATCGCTGTCTTTCCTTCGGTGTCCCCCCGGCACGTCCCCCCGCGGCCCGCGGCGATCCGGGACTCCGTAGTGGCCAGCCACGCGCTCGATTCCGCCCTGGCTCGCGCGGATGAGGCGATGACTCGCGGCCGGCCATGGCAAGCCACACGCATCCTGACCCCGTGGCTCCGCGACCCGTCTCGCACACCGGCCACCGTCTACCTGGCGGCACGGGCGGCAAGCGAGTGGAAGGGCTGGAGTGAAGTGCTTCAGCTACTGTCCGGCGAACCGTGGATCGACAGCCTGTACAGTGGAAGCGCAGGCGTGTTGCTGGCGCGCGCCGCCCTCGAGCGGCGCCAGAATACCCTCGCGCTGGGTCATGCGGTTCGGGCGGTCCAGCGCCACCCCTCCGGTGAGCGCCTCCTCCTGCTGGCGACCGCGCTGGATCGTCTCGGGGCCCGCGACAGCGCCGCGGCAGTATACGCTCATGCCGGCGAGAGGCTGCCGGTCGTAGCCGATTGGCTCCTGCTGCGCGCGGCGGCCGTAACAGACGACAGCGTGATTCGTGCGAGACTCTACAGCCGCATCACCAACCCGCTCGCCCGAGCCCGAATTCCCTGGGCTGATGCCAGTGCGCATGAGCGCACCGGAGACCTGGAGGGCGCCGCCCGGCGCTACGCCGCCGCCGGCGACCGTCTGACGAGCCTCCGCCTGCGACTCGCCTCGACGCCGGACAGCTCACCCAGGGCAGCGCTCCGCCGGGAGCTTCTCGCCATCTCCGCCGCACGGGCCGGCGGCGCTGCCCGGGAGGCCATATCCCTTCTTGATAGCCTCTTTACGCCACTTGCTCCGGCGGAAGAGCTGGTCGTGGCACGGGCGGCCGCAGAGTCGGGGCTCCCGGCCCGTGCGATCAGTGGCTTTGCCCGGGCGGCAGCGGCAGACCTGGGGTCCGGCGAAGACCGCTTTGCCTACGGGACCGCACTGACCCGTCTCGGGCGGAATGGTGAAGCCGCCGTACAATTCAAGCTGGTTCATGGGCCGAAGCCGCTCGCCGCACTCGCGGCCTACCAGTCGGCGCGCGCGCTGGTGCGGGATGGTCAGATCGACAAAGGCCGCGCCGCGCTGGTGGAGGTTGCCGGCAAGTATCCCAACGATACGGCCGCCGCGGCTTCGGCGTTTTTCCTGCGCGCCGACCTCGCCTCGGATGATCGGGGCGACGCGGAGGCACGCCGGCTGCATCGGGTCGTGGCCGCTCGCTACCCCAGCAGCCGCTTCGCTCCGACCTCGCGGTTCCGAGCCGCCATGATCGCGCTGTTGAATGGCGAGCCCAGGGTCGCGGCCCAGGAGTTCGAGGCACTGGCTGAGCGATATCCCGGTAGCGATGAGACTGTGGCTGCCACCTACTGGGCGGGAAGAGCCTGGGCCAATGTGGGGGACAGCACGCTTGCCCGGGGCCGCTGGCAGGCAGTCATGGCTCGCGATCCGCTTTCTTACTATGCGGCGCTCAGCGCGCGGCGGCTCGGAATCGAAGCCTGGATCCCTTTAGCCGCAACCGACTCGTTCCCAGCCGACCCGGAGCTCGACCGCCAGGTCTCCCGCGCAACGCTCCTCGCCCGTCTGGGCCTTGGAGCCGAGGCCCGGTGGGAGCTGGATCGTCTGGCGCGATCCACCGACTCGTCACCAGAACGGCTTCTGGCCATCGCTAACGCGTTCCGCAGCCAGGGCCTCGCCTCACAGGCCATCCAGCTGGCCCGGCGCGCCCTCGCCCGGGGTGCGCCCTCCGATGCGCGCACCTACCGGTTGATCTATCCGGTGGTCCACGAGGATGCGCTGCTGGCCGAAGCGGCCGAGCACCGGCTCGATGTCAGCCTGATAGCCGCCTTGATCCGCCAGGAGTCGAACTTCAACCCCGGCGCTACGTCCCCGGCGGGCGCGCGCGGCCTGGCGCAAGTGATGCCCGAGCTGGGCGAACGCCTGGCTCGCGATCTCGGCTATCCCGTCTGGGATCCCGTTCTGCTCTACCAGCCGGATGTCAGCATCCAGCTCGGCGCAGTGCACCTGGGTGAGCTGTCCTCTCGCTATGACCAGCGGGCCCACATTCTCGCGGCCTACAATGCGGGCACCTCCCGGGTGGAGCGCTGGTTCAAACGCATTGGGGTCGAAGACCCCGAGGTCTTTGCCGAGCGGATCTCTTTCGTCGAGACCCGCGACTACGTCCGCATCATCCAGCGCAACGAAGACATCTATCGCGCGCTCTATGGGCCGCGGGTGACCCGGCGTGCAGAGATCGCCCGGCCGGGCACGTCGGCCGAGACCCCCGCAGCGAGAGAAAGTCCCCAAATGTGAGTCTGGCCGTGGAGGAGGCATAGTCTTAGTTTGAGACGGCCTCCTCACTGCCAAGGTTCATCCAGTTGCTCAACGCCGCTCAGCCGCTGGATCTGCTCGACCGCGTCGGCGAGGGCATCTTCGCCCTCGATTCCGATTGGCGGTTCTCCTATCTCAACCGGCCGGCGGAGCGGATCCTCGCTCGGCTGTCCGGCACCTCCTCCTCCGATCTCCTCGGCACCGTAATCTGGGATCGTCCCGCTCTCGCCGACTCCTCTCTGGGCCGCGCGCTGCACCGGGCTCACGCCGAGCAGGTAGCGATAGTGCACGAAGTGCTCGATAGCGGCGACAGGGGATCGGTGGAGGTCCGCGCCTACCCATGTGACGATGGACTCACGGTACTCCTGCGAGAGAGCGCGCTTCAGGGTCACACCGCCCAGATCCTCGACGGGATGAGCGAGGCGTTCCTGGGCTGCGATCACGAGTGGCACATCACCCACGTGAATGAGCGAGCCGACCGATTTCTCCTGCGGCTCGGGTTCAGCCGGGCCCGGCTCCTCGGGTTGAATATCTGGCAGGCATTCCCCGGGCTTTCAGGCACCCGCATCCAGGCCGAAGCATTTCGAGCCCACGCCCAGGGAACCGAGATCGAGCTGGAGGAGCACTTCGAGGCTCTGGGTCGGAGCTTCCTCATCCGGATCGCCCCCATCTCCAGCGGCCTGGTCTGCTATGCCCGGGAGCTGAGGGAGATGACTCCGGCGGCGGAGAGTGCCCTCCAGGCGAGCGAGGAACGCTTCCGGAGCCTGGTGGAGTCGATCGATGACGTCGTCTTCCGCCTGGATCGGGATCAGCGCTGCGTGGACGCCTTCGGTCGCTGGCTCGAGCGGGAAGGCTTCGCGCCCGCCAGTCTGATCGGGAAACGGATCGACGAGATCGTGGGCCCCGAAGCGGCTCACATTCACGAGGACGCGAATCGGAGAGCGTTGGCTGGCGGAACCATCACCTACGACTGGGTCCTTCGTTCCCTCCGCGGCGTTCATCACATGCAAACAACACTTTCCCCGCTCCGGAGCTCGTCCGGTGTTGTGACCGGCATCGTCGGGGTGGGTCGCGACATCAGTGTCCGAGTCGAGGCAGGGCGGGAGCTGCAGCGGTGGGCCCGCATCTTCGAGCACGCGGGCTGGGGAGTGGCCATAGTCACCGCAGACGGACAGACCATCGAGAGCGTAAATCCAGCCTTCGCCCAGATGCACGGCTGGACCGTAGATGAGCTGCGGGACAAGCCTATGGCCGCGCTCTCCCCGCCTGGGCGCCGGGAGGAGTTCCACCGGAAGGACGCGGCACTCGGCGAGCCGGGTCACCGAATCTGGGAGACCGAGCGCCTGCGCCGGAACGGAGGGACCTTCCCCGCCTTGATCGACGCCACCGCGGTAAAGGATGGCGACGGCCAGGTGATCTGCTATGCGGTGAATGTGCAGGACCTCACCGAGCGGCGCCGCGCGGAGGAGCAGGTTCGTCAGGCCCAGAAGATGGAGGCGGTGGGCCGGTTGGCAGGTGGGGTAGCCCACGATTTCAACAACATGATGATGATCATCATGGGGTTCAGCGACTTCCTCCTGAGTACGCTCGAACGAGAAGATCCTCGATGGGCTGACGCCGACGAGATTCGGAAGGCGGCCGATCGGGCTACGCACCTGACCCGGCAGCTGCTCGGCTTTGGCCGCCAGCAGCTGGTTGCGCGTCACGTGCTCAGCCTCAATGAAGTGGTGTCCGGCCTGGAGCGGATGCTCCGTCCGCTGCTGGGCGAGGACGTTCGGCTGACCACACGACTCTCAGTGGGGCTGGGCGGTGTCGAGGCCGACTACGGTCAGCTGGAGCAGGTGGTCATGAACCTGGCGCTGAACGCGCGTGATGCAATGCGGGCCGGGGGCCGGCTTACCATCGAGACCCTGGATGTCGATCTCCCGGAAGGCTACGCCTACCGTCACGTGGGGATCGACATCCCTGCCGGCCCCTACGTCATGCTCGTGGTCAGCGACACCGGCCACGGCATGACGCCGGAGGTAAAGGGGCGCCTGTTCGAGCCGTTTTTCACCACCAAGCCGACCACGCAGAATACCGGCCTCGGTCTGGCAACCGTTTACGGGATCGTGGTTCAGAGCGGCGGGTACATCTGGGTCGACAGCCAGCCAGAGAAGGGAACTGATTTCAAGATGTGTTTTCCCCGGGTGGAGGTAGAGGACGACGTCTCTCTTCCCGTCGTCCATCTGCCCCAGCCTGCGCGTGGCTCGGAGACGATCCTGCTGGTGGAGGACGAGCCGGCGGTGCGCAACGTCGCCATCCGGGTCCTGACGAATCAGGGCTACTTCGTGCTGGCTGCCTCCAACGGCGAAGAGGCGCTGGCTCTCGCCGACAAGGTGGCAGGTGCCATTGACCTCATCCTGACCGACGTCGTCATGCCCGACATCGGTGGACCGGAGCTGGTGGCGCGCCTGGTCGAAAGGTGGCCAGGGGTAAGGGCCGTCTTTATGTCGGGATATGCGGAGGGAGATAAAGTTCGGGTCGGCCTCGAGGAGGCGGCGACGTCATTCCTTCAAAAGCCCTTCTCCGCCGACAGCCTCATGCTCACAGTACGCGAAGTACTGGATCAGGGTATCAGTCGTCCGTAGCACGGCACGCCGGGGGCGTTCGGGCTACTAATTCCTCCTTCTGGGCACGGCTGAGCCGTTTGATTGCGCACTCTCGCCGCAGCGCGCCGGATCGGTCCCTGGCAGGCTCCCAATACACCATGACGAGGGGGGTCCTGGAGCGAGTGTAAGAGCCGCCGCTTCCCGAGTTATGCTCTGCCAGCCGGCGCTCAGGGTCCGTCGTGACTCCGGTATACAGGCTGCCGTCGCGGCAGCGGGCGAGGTAGACGGTCCAGGTCATCGCGGAAGATAGGCAGGGGCGCACCCGATGTGCCCCTACCGTAGCCGCGGTCGCCCTCCCTATCTTCGGCTGGCCACCCTGGTGGCTACTTGCCCAAGCCCAGAGCCAATTGCGACAACGAGGTACGATGGATTCCAACGCTCCGTCGGGGCGGATTTCGATTCCGACGGTGCCGGACCGGCGGCGAGCTGGAAAGAACACCCTTCCCGACCAGCGAACCCTGCTTACCTGGCTCTTCGTGGGTCGGCTGGTCCTCGCTACCGGCGTTCTGCTCGGCGCCGCCCTGGTCTGGACCGAGCGCGCTCAGGAATCGTTCCTCGTCAGCGTGGCGGTGGTGTTCGCCCTGGTGTTCACCGCGTATGGGGTGGGCACGGTATTCTTACTGAACCGAAAGCCCGGAAACGCGTTCTTCCTGATCCAGGCGCTGGTGGACCTGGGTATGGTCACCACCGTCGTTCATTTCGCCGGCCAGCCGCAGTCGGCCTTCCCGGCGCTGTATGTGCTCGTCGTGATCGCGTATGCCATGCTCATGCCGCCGGCATGGGTGGCGGTCACCGCCGTGCTCGCGTCGCTCCTGTATCTGGGCGATACCATCTGGACCCACGGCCTGGCCCTCGACACCGCCTCCTGGGCGCAGATCGTGGTTTACAACCTGCTGTTCGGGATCGTCGCGGTTCTGGGTTATCGGCTGCGCGAGGCGGGTATGGAGCAGGCCACCCTCGCCACCGAGCTCCAGCGAGTCCGGCTGGAGGCGGACGACATTCTTCGCAACATCAGGTCGGGTGTGCTCACCGTCGACGGGGTTGGAAGGCTGGCGTTCATCAATCCGACGGCGGAGCGGCTCCTCGACCTCGACGGTGAATCGCTGATCGGGTTCCCGGTGCTCGATCACCTCAAGACTCGCTCCTCCGAGCTATGGGCCGCGGCGGTAGCGGGCATCCGGAACGGCCGCAAGATCAGCCGCGGGGAAGGAATGGTGGTGCAGGGTGGGGGGCGTATGTTCCCCATTGGGCTGAGCACCACCACATTCCGGCAGGAGGCCCAGGAGGCGCCATCCGTCACCGCCATATTTACCGACATCTCCGACCTCAAGGAGGTTCAGGAGCTGCACATGCGGGCGGAGCGGCTGGAAGCGGTGGCGGAGCTCAGCGCCTCCCTGGCCCACGAGATTCGTAATCCACTGGCATCGATCCGGAGCTCAGTGGAGCAGCTGGCGCGGTCCAGGCACGCGGACGAGGATGAGCGATTCCTGGCCGGCCTCATCGTGCGGGAAAGCGACCGGCTGAGCCGGCTCCTGAGCGAGTTCCTCGACTTCGCGCGGGTCCGGGCAACCCAGTTCGCGCCGCTGGACGTCCACGCGGTGATAGTGGCCGTGGTGCGGCTGATCCGCGCCCACCCGGATTGCCGGCCGGACGCGGCGATCACGGTCGAGGGAGGGCACACGGTTCTCGAGGGCGATGAAGATCTGGTGCACCGGGTGATCGCCAATCTGGTACTCAATGCAGTCCAGGCCGCCCGGGGCCCGATCAAGATCACGGTGTCCGTGGCCGCTGTTCAGGCCTCCGACATCCCGCACGGAACCAACCTGGAGCACGCGGTGCGGCTGCAGGTCAAGGACAACGGGCCTGGCATCCCGGAAGAGGTCCGGGAGCGGCTGTTCCAACCGTTCGTGTCCGGCCGCTCCGGCGGCAGCGGGCTCGGACTTGCCATCGTTCAGCGCGCCGTCGAGGCGCACCGGGGTCTGGTCCTGGTCGATTCGGGGCCCGGAGCCGGTACGACATTCACTATTTTCCTGCCTGCCAAGATGGTCGCGGAGGACGCTGCATGACTCAGAAGCCGTCGCTGCTGGTCGTGGACGACGAGTCGGGAATCCTGGATACTCTGAGGATCCTGCTCCGTAACGAGGGGTTCGAGGTCACCACCGCTCAGGGTGGGAAGGCGGGACTGGAGCAGATCCGGACGGGGACTCACGACATCATTCTCTCCGACGTCCGCATGCCGCAGGTCTCCGGCCTCGATATCCTGACCGCTGCCCGGGAACAGGACCCCATGACGCCGGTGATTCTCATGACCGCCCAGGCCTCGCTCCAGAGCGCCATCAGCGCGGTCAACTCCGGCGCCTTCTACTATATCCAGAAGCCGTTCTCCAACGACGAGCTGGTCGCCATTCTGCGGCGGGCCTGCGAGTACCGCGCGGTCAAGGTCGAGAATACCCAGCTGAAGCAGGAGATCCGCCGGCGGGGAAAGCCGGTCATCGCGCGCCCCATCGGTAAGTCCAAGCGGTTCATGGACGTACTGAAGCTGGCCGAGCACGTGGCCCCCACCGACTCCACCGTGCTGATTCAGGGCGAGAGCGGCACCGGCAAAGAGGTTATTGCCCGCTACATTCACAACCTCTCCAGCCGGAACGAGGGGCCCTTCCTGTCGATCAACTGCGGGGCCCTGCCCGAGAACCTGTTGGAAAGCGAGCTGTTCGGCCACGTGAAGGGCTCGTTCACCGGTGCGGTGCGCGACAAGCAAGGGCTGTTTGCCGCGGCCCGGGGCGGCAGCTTCTTTCTGGACGAGGTAGGGGAGATGCCCCCCTCCCTTCAGGTCAAGCTGCTGCGCGTGCTCCAGGAGCGCGAGGCCATTCCGGTCGGCGCCACCGAAGCGATCCCGGTTGACGTCCGGATCATCGCGGCCACCAACCGCGAGCTGGAGGAGGAGATCCGGCGGGGCAACTTCCGGTCCGACCTCTTCTACCGGCTCAACGTCATCGCCATCAACCTGCCGCCCCTGCGGGAGCGGCGGGATGACCTGCTG
>Ga0136631_10000102_pt1 | contig 23919 bp, 26 predicted proteins | sample AntDrymUQ6012206_2_FD_104655 | JGI IMG/M metagenome (GOLD analysis project Ga0136631, IMG submission 104655) | Polar desert sand microbial communities from Dry Valleys, Antarctica - metaG UQ601 (22.06) | ecosystem: Environmental > Terrestrial > Soil > Desert | place: Antarctica: Dry Valley... | reverse complement strand
GGCGCGGTCGTCGTCATCGTCTCGGACGGCTGGGAGCGCGACGACCCGGATCTCGTCGGACGCGAGATGGCGAAGCTCGCCCGCGCGGCGTTCGCGGTCGTTTGGGTCAACCCGCTGAAGGGCAATCCCGAGTACCAGCCCCTCGCCGGCGGAATGCGCGCCGCGCTCCCGTTCGTCGACCGTTTCCTGCCCGGCCATAATCTCCGCAGTCTCGAAGAGCTCGGCGCAATCCTGGCCGGCATCGAAAGGAGGCACGTAGCGTGAAAGAGATCCTGCCCGAGATCGACCGCTGGAGGGAGGACGGCGAGAAGGTCGTCGTCGCCACCGTCGTCGCGACGCGGCGCTCGGCGCCGCGGCCGATCGGCGCCTCGCTTGCGATCTCCGAGTCGGGGAAGATGTGCGGCTCCGTCTCCGGGGGCTGTGTGGAGAGCGACGTCTTCGAGAACGCCCAGGAGGTGTTTGCGACGGGCGAGCCGAGGATGGTCTCGTACGGCATCGACGACGACCTCGCGTGGAGCGTTGGCCTGCCGTGCGGCGGCGAGATCGACGTCTTCATCGAACGGGTCGAATGAGTCTCATTCATCGCCTCGCGGAGCTCCGCGAGGCCGAGGAGCGGGGCGTCCTCTTCACTGCTGTCGAAGGTGACGACGCCGGGACGAAGGTGCTCGTCGTCGAGTCGGGCGATCAGGTCGGCGCGGGGCTGGACGACGCGGTTGCGCAGTTCCCCGAGCTGATCCGCCGCGGTCGCAACCGGCTGCTCTCACTCGACGACGGCTCGAAGGTCTTCGCGGAGTGGTATGGCCCGCCGCCGCGCCTCTTCGTCTACGGCGCGGTCGACACGGCAGAGGCGATGTGTCGTGGCGCGAAGCTCCTCGGCTGGCACACGATCGTCGCCGACGCGCGCGCGAAGTTCGCGACGCCCGAGCGCATCCCATCCGCGGACGAGCTCATCGTCGAGTGGCCGCAGGAGGCGTTCGCGCTGGTGCAGCCCGATCACCAGACGGCGATCGTCGTCCTCACGCACGACGACAAGTTCGACGAGCCGGCTCTCATCGGGGCCCTCGAGACAGAGGCGTTCTACATCGGCGCGCTCGGCTCGCGTCGCAACCAGGAGCGCCGTCGCGGGCGGCTGCTCGAGGCGGGCGTCGAGGCGTCGGCGCTCGAGCGCATCATGGGCCCGTGCGGCCTCGATGTAGGGGCGGACACGCAGGAGGAAACGGCGCTCTCGATCCTTGCGGAGATCCTTGCCGTACGCGGTGAGCGCGAGGGCGGCTTCTTGAAGCACGCGAAGAAGCGCATCCACGTCGAGGTCGAGTAGCCATCCCGCGCGTCGTCTGGCTGTCCGTCGCGCCCGTCAAGTCGCTGGGGCTCGTCTCGGTCGATGCGGTCGAGCTCGAGAGAACCGGCGTCCGGGGTGACCGGCGCTTCTACCTCATCGACGATGAGGGCGGTCTCGCCAATGCGAAGCGCGTTCCGCGGCTGCTCGCGGTGCGTCCCACGTTCGAGGGCGAACGCCTGCAGCTTCGCTTCCCCGACGACACGGTCGTCGAGGGTGAGGTCGAGCCCGGGGAGCTCGTCGAGACGAGCTTCTACGGGCGGCCGGTGACGGGCCACCTCGTCGAGGGGCGTTGGAACGAGGCGCTGTCCGCGCTCGCCGGCAAGGCGGTGCGTCTCGTGCGGACAAGACGCGAGGGAGACGGTCAGGACCGCGGAGCGGTAGCCGGCGCGTCGCTCGTCTCGACCGGCTCGCTCGACGCGCTGCGGGTCGCGATGGGAGCTCCGGGTCCGATCGATGGACGCCGTTTTCGCATGACGATCGGCGTCGACGGCCTCGAGCCTCACGGCGAGGACGCGTGGATCGGCGAGCGACTGCGCGTCGGTGGAGCGCTCGTCGTCGTGCGCGAGCACGTGGGCCGCTGCGCGGTGACCACGCTCGACCCGGACCGCGGCGTGCGCGACCTCGACACGCTGAGCGCGATAGCCGCGTACCGTGGGGACGTCCCGACGCGAGAGCCGCTGCCGTTCGGAGTGTGGTGCGAGGTCATCGAACCAGGGCCTGTGGCCGTGGGAGACCCGGTCGAGGTCGACGAGTCGTAGCATCACGCAGTGGCAACCGCCATCGTCACGGGAGCGGCTCGCGGAATCGGCGAGGCGATTGCGCGGCGCTGCACGCGGACGGGTATCGCGTCGCGCTGACCGATATCGACATCGAGGGCGCGCGGCGCGTCGCAGGCGAGATCGGTGCCGATGCGTTCGAGCACGATGTCCGCGAGCTCGCCTCCTGGGAGGCACTGCTGGCAGAGCTCGACGACGTCCACGTGCTCGTCAACAACGCGGCGCGCACGGAGTTCCGCTCGTTCTTCGGGATCGAGATCGACGAGTGGGACGACGTGCTGGCCACGAATCTCCGCGGGACGTACCTCGGATGTCGTGTCGTCGGGGCGCAGATGCGCGAACGCGGCGCGGGGCGGATCGTCAACCTCGCGAGCGACGCCGCGTTCGCGGCGAGCGGCGGCTCGGGCGCCCATTACGCGGCATCGAAGGCTGGTGTCGTCGCTGTCACGCGACGTGCCGCGACAGAGCTCGCTCCCTACGGCGTGACGGTGAACGCCGTCGCGCCGGCCTCGATCGACGGGCCACTGGCACGGGAGGTGCTCCGCGACCGCTACGCGGAGAAGGTCGCGGACATTCCGGTCGGCCGCCTCGGTCGCCCGGAGGAGGTCGCCGCGCTCGTCTCGTACCTTGTCTCCGACGATGCGGGCTACATCACCGGCGCGACGCTCGACGTCAACGGCGGCGTCCTGATGCGCTAGCCAGGCTGCCGGACGAGAGCGACGCCCGTGACGAGCAGGAGCACGTAGAAGACGAAGGGTGGAATGTCGCCGAGCCGGAGGTAGGCGGCGAGGAAGACGAGGTCGGTGCCGAGGATCAGCCAGCCGAGCGCTGCCGGCAGGTCGACGGCGCGGAGCCCGGCGCTTAGGAGCGCGAGGCCCACGATCGTCAGAACGACGTACGCGGTGAACGGCCAACCTGGCAACGTTCCGTACGCGAACTCCGAGATCCGCGTCGACCGCAGGTACAGACTACGCCCAGGCCAGGGCACCGACCGTCATCGCCACGCCTGCAGCCGCGAACGTCGCTCGGGCACCGGGGGAGAGGTCGTCGACCGCGAGGCCGCCCACCCCCACCCCGGCTATCAGAGCGCGGAGCCGTAGAACGGTTGTGCGATGCGCCAGAGGCGGCGGTGCTCCTTGAGCAGTTGCTCGCGGATTTGCGGGTTCGATTCGCTGAACACCCTCGGGACACCGATCGCGGCACCCACGACGAACACGACGGAACCGACGATCAGCAGCAGTCCTGCGGTCGCCACCGTGGTCATGGCGCGAGGATCGTACTAGAGTCGCGCGGAACCATTCCGCCACGAAAGGGGGCACGGTGACGAGCACGGAAACGGGCCTCGGCATCGAGGCGAAGTCGGACGCGATCTACGAGCTCGTCGAAGAAGGATCGAAGGTCGAGCGCGCGGCAACCGGCTTCACGTTCACGGAGGGGCCGATCTGGCACCCGAAGGAGCAGTACCTCCTCTTCTCCGACATGCCGGGCGACGTTCGGCGCAAGTACACGCCCGACGGCACAGTCGTCGAGGTGAGGAACTTCTCGAACAAGTGCAACGGAATGACGTACGACGCCGATCTCAACCTGCTCGTGTGCGAGCACGTCACGAGCTCGCTCGTGAAGGAGAGCCCGGACGGGTCGCGCGAGATCATCGCGCAGGAGTTCGAGGGCGAGGAGCTCAACAGCCCGAACGACGTCTGCGTCCACTCCTCCGGCGCGATCTACTTCTCCGACCCGTGGTACGGGCGCTTCCCAGGCTTCGGGCATCCGCGCAAGCGGCGGCTCGGCTTCCAGGGCGTGTACCGCATCGCGCCTGGCGGAGGCGATCCGGAGCTCATCGTCGGCCGCGACGAGTACGAGATGCCGAACGGCATCTGCTTCTCGCCCGACGAGTCGCTCTTCTACATCAACGACACGCCGGGGGCATACATCAAGGTCTACGACGCCGCGCCAGACGGGTCGATCTCGAACGGCCGCATGTTCTTCGAGGGCGTCGGCTCCGGCGTGATCGAGGAGGGCATCCCGGACGGGATGAAGTGCGACGAGCGTGGGAACATCTGGGTCACCGGGCCTGGCGGGATCTGGGTGATCTCGGCAGCCGGGGAGCATCTCGGCACGATCCTCGTCCCCGAGAACACGGGGAATCTCACGTGGGGCGGCGACGACTGGCACACGGTCTACATCCCGAGCTCCACCTCTCTCTACAGCATTCGGACGATCGTCGGACCGCGGCAAGAGCCGTACATGGGCTAAGGAGGACTGCATGAACGACGAAGGGCTGAGCCTGGACGCGTCGCGCTGCGCGCTGATCATCCAGGATCTCCAGAACGACGTGATGATCGACGGCGGCGCGTTCGCCGAGACCGGAGCGCCGGATCACGCGCGAGAGCAGAACGTCGTCGCGAACGTGGCGGCGCTCGCGGACACGTGCCGGAGCAAGGGGATCCCCGTGATCCACGTCTACTACATCGTCGAGGAAGGGGCGCCGGGGCTGAAGCTGAACGCTCCACTCTTCGGAGGCGTGAAGGACACGGGCGCGCTCGTACGTGGCTCGTGGGGCGCGGCGCCAGCCGAGGGCCTCGAGTCGAAGGACGATGACTTCATCGTCGAGAAGATGCGTATGAGCGCCTGGCAGGGAACGCGCCTCGAGAACCTCCTCGCCGGACTCGGGCGCGACACGATCATCATCACCGGCGCCTGGACGAACATGTCCATCGAGCACACGTCTCGCACGGGTGCGGACAAGGGCTTCGTCATGGTCGTGCCCGAGGACGGGTGCTCCTCGATGAACGCCGACTGGCACAACGCGTCGATCAACTATGCGCTCCAGAACGTCTCGACCGTGACCACCTGCGCGGCGGTGACGGAAGCGGTCGCCGGCGTTCCCGCCGGCGTGTAACGGCACCGAGGAGGGTGGCCGTGGTCTGCGGCCAACGGTCACCCTCCGAGCCGTTGTCGCATGATGCGGTCCGTGCGGCGCGATCTCCCGTCCGGCACGGTCACCTTCCTCTTCACCGACGTCGAGGGGTCGACGCGGTTGTTGCACGAGCTCGGCGCCGAGGGGTACGCCGAGGCGCTCGCCGAACACCGCCGCGTGATCCGCGAGGCATGCGCCCACCACGACGGGGTCGAGGTCGACACGCAGGGAGACGCCTTCTTCTTCGCCTTCCCGACCGCGCCCGGAGCGATCTCCGCTGCCGAGGAGATGACGGAGGCACTCGCCTCCGGCCCGATCCAGGTGCGCATCGGCCTGCACACCGGAACGCCGCTTCTCGCCGAGGAGGGCTACGTCGGTGGCGATGTGCACCGCGCCGCCCGCATCGCTGCGGCCGGCCACGGAGGGCAGGTGCTCGTCTCGTCGTCCACGGCGCAGCTCGTCGAGCTCGAGCTCGCAGACCTCGGCGAGCATCGGCTCAAGGATCTCTCCGCTCCTGAGCGCATCTACCAGCTGGGAGACGGCGACTTCTCGCGCCTGGCAACCCTGCACCAGACCAACCTGCCGATCCCGGCGACACCGTTCCTCGGCCGCGAGCGCGAGCTGGACGAGGTGGTAGGGCTGGTTTCGCAGGACGGGAGCCGCCTCCTCACCCTGACGGGGCCGGGCGGTACGGGCAAGACGTGGCTCGCCCTGCAGGCAGCAGGCGCGTCGGCCGAGCGGTACCCGCAAGGAGTGTTCTGGGTGGCGCTCTCCCCGTTGCGCGATCCGGAGCTCGTCCTGCAGAGCGCCTCGCAGGCGCTCGGCGCAAAGAACGGGCTTGCCGAGCACATCGGCGACATGCGCCTGCTCCTCCTCTTCGACAACTTCGAGCATCTGCTCCCGGCCGCCTCGGGCCTCGCCGAGCTCCTCTCCTCTTGCCCCAACCTCGAGCTGCTCGTGACGAGCCGCGAGCCCCTCCACGTTTCAGGCGAGCAGGAGTACGCGGTCCCTCCGTTCGCGCACGAGGAGGCGGTCGACTTCTTCGCAGCGCGCGCCCGTGCGGTCGACGCCGCCTTCGAGATCGACGAGGCAGTCCCCGAGATCTGCCGTCGACTGGACGATCTCCCGCTCGCGCTCGAGCTCGCCGCTGTCCGAGTGAAGGCGCTCACACCCGCGAAGATCCTCGAGCGACTGGAGGAACGTCTGCCGCTCCTGACTGGTGGCGCTCGCGACGCGCCCGAGCGACAACGCACGCTGCGGGCGACCATCGAGTGGTCCTACGACCTCCTGTCGGACGAGGAGCAGGGCCTCTTCGCGCGGCTCGCCGTCTTCCGCGGCGGCTGCACGCTCGAAGCGGCCGAGGCGATCTGCGAAGCCGACATCGACACCCTCCAGTCGCTCGTCGACAAGAGCCTCGTCCGCTACTCGAACGAGCGCTACTGGATGCTCGAGACGATCCGCGAGTACGCGGTCGAGCAGCTCGAGGCCTCGGGGGAGACGGATGCGCTACGCCGTCGCCACGCAGAGTGGTTTCTCGCGCTTGCCGAGGAGGCGTATCCCCACTTGACGCAGAGCGCGGAGTGGCTCCACCGTCTGGACGACGAGCACGACAATCTCCGAGCCGCCCTCGACCGACTGGAAGCGGCGAGCGAGCCACAGCTGAACCTCCAGCTTGCGGGACCGCTCGGGAGGTTCTGGTACCTGCGCAGCCACGTTGTCGAGGGTCGGCGCAGGCTCGAGACGGCCCTCGCGGCCGATCTGAGCCGGACCGCGCCACGGGCGAGGGCGCTCACGAACGCGGCCACCATCGCGCTCCGAGGCGGCGACACCGCGGCGGCGAAGTCCTGGGCGGGGGAGGCGCAGTTGATCTCCCGGGAGCTCGACGATGCATGGGGCATCGCGTACGCGCGCTACCTCCTCGGCAATGCACTCGCCACCGAGGGTCAATGGGCGCGCGCGCAGGAGACCTTCGAAGAGTCCCGCCGGGCCTTCCGCGAGCTCGGTGACGACCACAACACGTTGATCGCCACGCGTGCGCTGGCGTGGATGCACGAGGAGCTCGGCGACGTCGAGCGCTATCGAGCGCTCACCGAAGAGAACCTCGAGCTGGCACGTGCCACGGGCAACCAGCGCATGGAGGCTCGGGCGCTGAAAGCCCTCGCCCAGTTCGTCCTCGAGGAAGGGCGTATCGGCGACGCGCTCTCGATGCAGCGAGAAGCTCTCCGCATCGACGTCGCGTTCGGCGAGTTCTACGGGATCGCCCTCGACCTCTCCGGCGTCGCCATGACGTTCGCCGCGACCGGCCGAGGGCAGGAGTCGGTCGAGCTCGTCTCGAGCGTGCAGACGCTGCACGTGGAGAAGGGAGCCGCCATACCGTCCTACCTCGCCGGGGACAACGACAAGGCGATTACCATGGCTCGCGCCGAGCTCGACGAGGCAGCCTTCGCCGAGGCATGGGAGCGAGGCAGGATGCTGACGCTCGACGAAGCTGTCGCGCTCGCCCTCGCCACGGAGCTCGATGCGTAGCGACCTCCCCTCCGGCACCGTCACTTTCCTCTTCACCGACGTCGAGGGGTCGACCAGGTCGCTGCACGAGCTCGGAGCCGAGGGCTATGCGGAGGCGCTCGCCGAGCACCGCCGCGTCATCCGCTGGGCCTTCTCCGCGCAAGGCGGAGTCGAGGTGGACACCCAGGGAGACGCCTTCTTCGTCGCCTTCCCGACCGCCCCCGGCGCACTCGCCGCCGTCCGCGAGATGCTCGCCGGCCTCGCCTCCGGCCCGATCGCCGTGCGCATGGGCCTGCACACGGGAACGCCCTTCCTGGCCGAGGAGGGCTACGTCGGCGCAGACGTCAACCGTGCCGCTCGCATAGCCGCCGCCGGCCATGGCGGCCAGGTGCTCGTCTCGGCCTCCACCGCCTCCCTGCTCGGCCTCCAGGGCATGCGCGACCTCGGCGAGCACCGGCTCAAGGACCTGTCGGCACCCGAGCGCATCTACCAGCTCGGAGACGACGACTTTCCGCCCCTGAACTCGCTCTATCGCACGAACCTGCCCGTCCCGGCGACGCCCTTTCTCGGCCGCGAGCGCGAGCTCGCCGAGGTGCGCTCGCTCCTCGCGAGCGAGGGCACGCGCCTGCTCACGCTCACCGGCCCTGGGGGCACCGGCAAGACCCGCCTCGCCTTGCAAGCCGCCGCCGAGGCCTCCGACCGCTACCCGGACGGCGTCTTCTGGGCGCCGCTCGCGCCGCTGCGCGACCCGACGCTCGTGTTGGAGACGGCAGCACAGGCCGTGGGCTCGAAGAACGGCCTGGCCGAGCATGTCGCCGACAAGTCGCTCCTGCTCCTCTTCGACAACTTCGAGCAGTTGGTGGAGGCGGGCTCCGAGGTCGCAGATCTCCTGGCAACGTGTCCCAACCTCTCCGTCCTCGTGACGAGCAGGGAGCGCCTGCGCGTTCGTGGAGAGCAGACCTACCCTGTGCCCCCGCTCGCCGAGCCGGACGGCGTCTCGCTCTTCCTCGCCCGGGCGCGTGCCGTCGAACCCTCGTTCGTCGAGACGGAGGCGGTGGGGGAGCTGTGCCGTCGCCTCGACGAGCTCCCGCTCGCGCTCGAGCTCGCCGCCGCCCGCACCACCCTCTTTAGTCCCCAGCAGCTGCTCGATCGGCTCTCGCAGCGGCTCGACCTGCTCAAGGGGGAGCGCGACGCCGATCCGCGCCAGCAGACGCTGCGCGCGACGATCGAGTGGTCGTACGACCTCCTCTCCGACGAGGAACAGACGCTCTTCGCGCGACTCTCCGTCTTCGCGGGCGGTTGCACGTACGAGGCGGCAGAGGAGATCGCCGGAGCCGATCCTGACACGCTTGAGTCACTCCTCGACAAGAGCCTCGTGCGCAAGCGCGACTCGAAGCTCGGCCCTCGCTACTGGATGCTCGAGACGATCCGTGAGTACGCGGCCGAGCGGCTCGAGGCCTCCGGCGAGGCGAACGAGTTGCGGCGGCGGCACGCCACGCACTTCCTCGATCTCGCCGATGAGGGGACGTTCATCCTGATGGATGCCAGCTGGGTCGACCGCGTGGACGCAGAGGTGGACAACGTCCGCAGCGCGCTCGACTTCGCCGACGCGACGGGACAGTCGCAGCGAGTCCTGAGCGCGTCGGCCTCACTTCGGGACTTCTGGTTCACCCGCGGGTACATCGCCGAGGGGCAAACACGTCTGGAGGACGCTCTGGCGGCGGACCCGGAGCCTACTGCGGCGCGCTGCTCCGCCCTCATCGCGGCCAGCTCGGCAGCTGTCGTTGCTGGCGATCTTCCGTCGGCCCGCCAGCATCTCGACCAGGCGCTGGCTCTCGCTGACTCATTCGGGGACCCACATCTCAGCGCGCTCGCCAGGTTGCAGGAAGCGTGGCTTGTCACGGAGGACGAAAGCTGGTCGGAAGCGCTCGCGATCCTCGATGAGGTCATTCCCGTTCTCCGCGACCTCGGCGCGTGGGATGTCGCGATCCCGGCCAACCGGACGCGCGCGTGGGTGTACGAGGAGCTCGGGGACATGGACAGCTTCTGGCTGCTGACCGAAGAGAATCTCGAACACTCACGCGCGCACGGCCACCGGCGAATCGAGGCGCGCGCCCTGGGGGCGCTGGCCGAGAGGGCCGGGAACGAGGGTCGGTTCGATGATGCGCGTGGCCTCCTGGTGGAGTCGTTGCGCATCGACCGGGAGCTCGGGAATGTCCCCTTCGTGAGCTTCGACCTCGTCCGGTTCGCCGTCATCCATACGCGAGGCGGGAGACCGGAGGTCGCCGCTCGGCTCATCGCCCGCGCCGCGGCGGTGTTCGATCAGATCGGGCTCTCGCTCGAGTCGTGGATGACGCGCGAGGTGGAGGACGCGACCGCGGCTGTACGCGCGTACCTCGACGACGCCTCCTTCGACGCGGCCTGGGAGGAGGGCACCAAGATGAGTCTCGACGATGCGGTGGCGCTCGCACTCGAGACCGAGCCGTAGACGCTCGATTATCGTCTCGATGTGACCGCGGTCGAGCTTCCGCTCATGCAGCGGCAGGCGTACGTGGACGGGACGTGGGTAGACGCCGACTCCGGCGCGACCTTCCCCGTCGTCAATCCTGCGACCGGCGAGGTGGTCGCCGACGTGCCGCGGATGGGCGCTGCCGAGACGAGACGGGCGCTTGCGGCCGCGGAGCGTGCGCTTCCGGCGTGGAAGGCGCGAACGGCCAAGGATCGGGCCCGTGTGCTGCGCCGGCTGTCCGACCTCATGCTCGAGCACGAGGACGACCTCGCGCGCCCGAGCAGGGGAAGCCGCTCGCCGAGGCGCGGGTCGAAGTGCAGTACGCCGCCTCGTTCTACGAGTGGTTCGGCGAAGAGGCGAAGCGGGTCTACGGCGACACGATCCCGAGTACATGGCCGGACAAGCGCATCCACGTGACGAAGGAGCCCGTGGGCGTGACGGCAGGTATCACGCCGTGGAACTTTCCCGCCGCGATGCCGACGCGAAAGTCTGCGCCCGCGCTCGCGGCCGGTTGCACGATGGTGCTGAAGCCGGCCGAGCAGACGCCGCTCTGCGCGCTCGCGATCGCCGCGCTCGCAGGGGAGGCCGGCGTGCCCGCTGGGGTTTTCTCCGTCGTCACGGGCTCAGCCGAGGACGCTCCGGCGATCGGTGGCGAGATGACCTCGAGCCCGATCGTGCGCAAGCTCGGCTTCACGGGCTCGACGGAGATCGGGAAGCTCCTGATGGCGCAGTGCGCGCCGGGGCTCAAGAAGATCTCGCTCGAGCTCGGCGGCAACGCGCCCTTCATGGTCTTCGACGACGCCGACCTCGACGAGGCGGTCGTGGGCGCGATCACGTGCAAGTTCCGCAACTCCGGCCAGACCTGCATCTCCGCGAACCGGGTGCTCGTCCAGGACGGGATCTATGACGACTTCCTCGCCGGCTTCACGGAGGCGGTACGTGGGCTCAAGGTCGCCGACGGGTTCGCGGAGGGCGTGAACGTCGGGCCGCTCATCGACGAGCCGGCCGTCGAGAAGGTCGAGCGCCACGTCGCCGACGCGGTCGAGCGCGGGGCGGACGTCGTTGTCGGCGGCGAACGGATCGAGGGGCAGTTCTTCCAGCCGTCCGTTCTCACGGGCGTGCCGGCAGACGCGGCGATGAGCTGCGAGGAGACATTCGGCCCGGTCGCGGGCATCGCGCGCTTCTCGACAGAGGAGGAGGCGGTCCGCATCGCCAACGACACGCCGTACGGCCTCGCCGCGTACTTCTACTCGCAGGGCCTCGGCCGCGTGAACCGCATTGCGGAGGCACTCGAGTACGGGATCGTCGGCATCAACACCGGGCTCATCTCGACCGAGGTAGCGCCGTTCGGCGGCGTGAAGGAGTCGGGGATGGGCCGGGAGGGCTCCTCGTACGGGATCGACGAGTGGCTCGAGCTCAAGTACTGGGCGATCGGCGGGCTCAGAGGGCCATGATCGTCGAGCAGCGCGACTACCACGTGCACACGGGAAAGCTCCCCGAGGTGCTCAGGCTCTACGAGCAGGAAGGAATCCCGATCCAGCAGGAGATCCTCGGCGGGCTCGTCGGCGCGTTCACGACCGAGATCGGCGCGCTCTCGACGTACTCGACCCTCTGGCGTTACGACTCGTTCGCCGAGCGCGAGGAGCGCCGTGCGCGGCTCCAGACCGATCCGCGCTGGAAGGAGTTCCTCGCGAAGGTACAGCCCCTCTTCCACACGCAACAGAACCGGATCCTCGTCCCGACCGCGTTCTCGCCGCTCGCGTGAGCGCGCTCGACGGCAAGGTCGCGATCGTCACGGGTGGCGCGCAGGGGATCGGCGCTGCGATCGCGTCCGGCCTCGAAGCGGAAGGTGCGACTGTCGTCGTCGCCGACCTGAACCCGCCGGCCGGTGGCATCCGTGCCGACGTCGCGTCCGAGGCGGACGTGGCCCGGATGGTCGAGGAGACGCTCGAACGGCAGGGCCGCATCGACGTCCTCGTCAACAACGCAGGTCTCTACGCCTCGCTCGAGATGCGCGCGTTCACCGAGATCCCGCTCGAGGAGTGGAATCGCGTGATGGAGGTCAACGTCGCGTCGATGTTCCTCACCAGCCGCGCGGTCGTCCCCGTGATGCGCGAACACGGTGGCGGCAAGATCGTGAACATCTCCTCGGGCACGCCATTTCGCGGAGTCCCGTTCCTCCTGCACTACGTGACGTCGAAGGGGGCGATCGTCGCCTTCACGCGCGCCCTCGCGAAGGAGCTCGGCCGCGACTCGATCCACGTGAACTGCGTCGCGCCCGGCTTCACGATGTCGGACGGCGTGAAGTCGCATCCTGAGGTGATCGAAAAGCTCCGCGACGCGTCCGTCGCCTCGCGCACGATCCAACGCGACCAGGTTCCCGAGGACGTCGTCGGCGCGGTCGTCTTCCTCTGCACGCCGGCAGCCGACTTCATCACCGGCCAGACGATGGTCATCGACGGCGGCCAGTTCTTCCATTGATCTTCGCGCTCTCCTCGTCACCGCACGACCACGCGCGCCACCGCATCGAGCACGCGCTCGACGACGGTACGCGCCTGATCTGGGAGCTCCTCGACTCCTCCCCTGCGGACGCGCTGAGCGTCGAGGTCGACGTCCCGAGCGAGGGCTGGATCGCGCGCCTCGACCGGGTCGACTTCCCGCCCGGGGGGATCGCGTACCGGCACGTCCATCCGGGTCCGGGCATCCGGCGGCTGCTCTACGGGGAGCTGGCGATCGAACGAGGCGACGGCGCGCCGCGGACATACACCGCGGGCCACGCGTGGTTCGAGGGCGCTGACGACCCCGTGCGCGCGACGGCCTCGGATCTCGAGGAGACGGCGTTCGTCCGCGTTCTGCTTCTCCCGGCGGAGTGGGCCGGCAAGCGGACCATTCGCTATGTCGATCCGGCCGACGAGGACAGGCCGCGGCGTCAGCGAGCGACCGTGCTCCTCGAGGAGCCGCTGCGGCTGTGAGAACCGGCGGGCAAGTCCTCGTCGACCAGCTCGAGCTGAACGGCGCCGACCTCGCGTTCTGCCTTCCGGGGGAGAGCTACCTCCCGGTGCTCGACGCGCTCTACGACTCGCCGATCCGGCTCATTACGTGCAGGCACGAGCAGGGTGCGGCGAATGCGGCGGAGGCGTACGGGAAGCTGACGGGTCGGCCCGGGATCTGCCTCGTCACGCGTGGGCCGGGGGCGACGCAGGCGGCGGTCGGCGTCCACACCGCGAAGCAGGACTCCTCGCCGATGATCCTGCTCGTCGGCCAGGTGCCGCGCGCGTTCCGCGGGCGCGAGGCCTGGCAGGAGCTCGACTACGAACGAGTTTTTGGCGACATCGCGAAGGCCGCCTGGGAGATCGACAGCGCCGAGCGGATCCCCGAGCACATGGCCGAGGGGTTCTCGGTCGCGCTCTTAGGTCGTCCCGGGCCCGTCGTGCTGGCGCTCCCGGAGGACGTGCTCGCGGAGGAGACGGATGCGGCGGATGCTCCACGCGTCGAGGCCGAGCGCGTCGCTCCAGCAGCTGAGGATCTCGATCGGTTGCGCGGTCTGGTCGCCGCCGCCGAGCGCCCACTCGTCGTCGTGGGGGAGGGCGGCTGGACGGCAGAGACGAGCCGCGACGTGCTGGCGTTCTGCGAGGCGAGTGCTCTTCCGGTCGCGTGCGCGTTCCGCTGCCAGGACTTCGTCGACAACCGCTCGTCGAGCTACGTGGGTGTGCTCGGTGTCGCCATGGACGAGGGCATCGCCGGCCGCCTGCGCGACGCGGACGTCGTTCTCGCGATCGGCGGACGGCTCGGTGAGGTCCCAACTCGCCGCTACACGCTCCTCGAGACGCCGAACCCGAAGCAGACGCTGATCCACGTCCACCCCGATCCCCACGAGCTCGGTCGCGTGTACGAGGCCGATCTCGCGATCGCAGCGACCGTGCCCGATGTGGCGTCCGCACTGCGTGCGCTCGACCCGGTGGAGCCGCGCTGGCGCGAGTGGACTCGAGGCGGGCGCGCCGACTACGAGCGAACCCTCGAGCACGAGCCGATGGAGGGCGACGTCGACCTGGGCGAGATCATGGCCTTCCTGCGGCAGCGGCTTCCTGGCGACGCCGTGCAGACGTGCGGCGCGGGCAACTTCACCGTCTGGGCGCACCGCTTCGCCCAGTTCACGCAGTTCGGCACGCAAGCCTGTCCGCGTAGCGGATCGATGGGGTACGGGCTTCCAGCTGCCGTCGCCGCACAGCTGATCCATCCGGACCGTGCCGTCGTCTGCTTCACCGGCGACGGCGACTTCGTCATGAGCTCGCCCGAGCTCGCGACGGCCGTGCAGTACGACCTGCCGATCGTCGTGTTGCTCGTGAACAACGGCATGTACGCGACGATCCGCATGCACCAGGAGCGCCAGTTTCCCGGACGCGTCGTCGGCACCGACCTCGAGAACCCGGACTTTCCCGCCCTCGCGCGAGCGTACGGTGCGTACGGTGAGCGGGTCGAGCGCACCGAGGACTTCGAGGCTGCGTTCGAGCGTGCGCTCGCGTCCGGGACGCCGTCGGTGCTCGAGCTCCCTGTCGACCCCGAGCGGATCAGTCCGCGCGTGAAGCTGAGCGAGCTACGGAAGGGAGCGTCATGAGCCGCGAGGAGATGCGCGTCGACGGCCTCGCCGAGCCGATCTCGCACTTCACCGACGCCGTGCGTGCCGGCGGGTTTCTCTATGTCTCCGGGATCGTCGCGGTGGACGGCGACGGCCGCCTGGTCGGAGGCGACGACGTCGTGGCGCAGACACGACAGGTCTTCGCGAACATGCGCGCGATCCTCGAAGCGGGCGGCTGCGGTTTCGAGGACGTCGTCAAGGTGACGGTGTTCCTCACCGACATCGACGACAGGCCGCTCATCAACCCCGTGCGGCAGGAGATCTTCGGCTCGACGCGACCGGCCTCGACACTCGTCGAGGTGCCGCGACTCGCGGTCGACGGCGCGAAGGTCGAGATCGAGTGCGTCGCGCTCGTCCCGTGAGCAGCGATCCGTACAACGCGTTCATCACGCGCGTCGAGTCTTGCGAGCCTGGCACGGGACGGCTCGCGGGGAGGACGCTCGCGGTCAAGGATCTCTTCGACACGGCCGGGATCCGCACGACCTACGGCTCCGGTCTCTACGCGGACCACGTCCCGGAGCGGAACGCGACCGCTGTCCAGCGGCTGCTCGACGCCGGCGCCGTCCTCGTGGGCAAGACGCACCTGCCCGAGTTCGCCTGGGGCGTCCTCGGCCAGAGCGAGTGGTACGGCACGTGTCACAACCCGACGTTTCCGGGGAAGACGACGGGCGGCTCGTCGTCCGGCTCGGCCGCCGCGCTCGCCGCGGGCCTGTGCGAGCTCGCGCTCGGCTCGGACACGGGCTGCTCGATCCGTCTGCCCTCGGCCGCGTGCGAGGTCGTCGGGCTGAAGTCGCAGTGGGGCCTGATCCCGAAGGACGGCGTTTTTCCGCTCGTGCCGACGCTCGACACCGTCGGACCGATGGGGCGGAGCGTCGAGGACGTCGCGCTCATGTGGTCGGTTCTCACGCAGCGCCCCGTGCCCGAGCCCGCGCTCGCCGGGCTCACGGTCGGCCTTCTGCGCCAGCCTCCCGGAATCGGCGACGGACGCGAGACGGAGCGCAGCGACGCGGCCGAGGCCTGGGTCGCCGACCTCGAGCGGCTCGGCGCGCGCGTCGTCGAGGCGCACATTCCGGACGCGAGCGCGAACACGTGGCCGCAGTTCCAGCACGAGGCGCTGAAGTCGCACGCCGAGACCTTCCCGAGCCGCGCTGACGAGTACGGCGAGCTCATGCAGAAGAAGCTCCGCGCGGCGCAGCGCGCGACGCCGGAGGAGATCGAGGCCGCCTATCGCGCGATCGAGGAGTGGCGGCGCTACGAACCGGAGGTCGACCTCTACGTCAGCCCGTGCTACGCGATCGACCTCCCGCCGGAGAACGCCGACGAGCTCGAGGTCCGGCTTCCGCTGACGTCGTTTCTCCGCTGGACGAACCTCACGGGCTGGGCGGGTCTCGCCATCGCAAACATGCAGCTCGTCGCGCGGCGCGACGAGGTCGTGCTCGCCGCCGGCCTCGCCTGGGAACGCCGGTAGTCGAAACCCCGCCCGACGGTTCCGCGTTGAAAGCCGCTGCGGACGTTGGTACGTTCGCCTGGCTGGTGGCCGAGCGAATTCGCGCCTGGGGAGTCGTAGGAACCGTGCCGCGCGCCGCAGCGGCCGCGCTGGTGGTGTTCGCGATTCTCTACGTAATCGTCATCGCGAGCCCCCCCGACGAGTTCGGAGGGGGCGACTGGAGGACCACGAACACCGGATCGGCGTTCGACGATCCGAGCGCGTTCCTGACCACCGTGCTCGACGGGATGACGTTCGCCGGGCTGCTGTTCATCGTCGCGAGCGGGTTCTCGCTCATCTTCGGGCTGATGCGCGTGGTCAACATGGCGCACGGCGCCTTTTACCTCCTTGGCGGCTACATCGCGTACGAGGTTCAGCAGCGGATGACCGGATCCGGCTTCGGTCTGCAGCCCGGCGAGGTGAACACCTGGGAGTGGATCGTGCCCTGGCTTGTCGCGATGGTGTGCATCGGGGTGTTCGGGCTCGCCGTGCAGCAGCTCCTGCTGCGCTGGAACCAGGGGCAGGACCTCCGCCAGGCCCTCATCACGATCGCGGTCTCCGTGATTGTCGCGGACCAGGTCATCGCGCACTTCCCGCGGACCGTACCGGCCGGCACTCAGCAGTTCGGCGGGAACGCAGTCACGATCTCCTGGCCCGGCTGGACGAACCGCCTCGTCGACCTGCACGTCGGCGGGATCAGCTACTCGCTGTCCCGCCTGGCGATGCTCGCGCTCGGGATCGCCGTCGGGCTCGTGCTGTGGCTCTGGCTGCATCGCACGAAGACCGGCCTCGTGATCCGCGCGGGGGTCGACGACCGCCAGATGACCTCGGCGATCGGGATCAACATCCAGACGACGTTCGCGATCGCTTTCCTCGTCGGGTCCGCGCTCGCCGCGTTCGGCGCGGTCGTCGGCGGCTCGCAGGCATCGATCGCCCAGGGACGGGACGGTGAGTGGCTGCTGTTCTCGCTTGTGGTCGTGATCATCGGCGGCATGGGCTCGCTCGCGGGCGCGGCCGTCGGATCGGTGCTATACGGGCTCGTCTTCGCGTTCGCGGTCGCCTACCTGCCGACCGCCGGGAGCGATTGCTGCACGCAGTACTCCGTCGTCCTCACCTTCGCGCTGATGGCCCTCGTACTGGCGTTCCGGCCGCAGGGACTGTTTGGGAAGGCGACGTGACGCTCGACGGCGCGAAGGTCTACACGGAGCGCGCGATCGGCATCGGGGCGCTCGTCCTCGCGGTCCTCGCGCCGGTGCTCGTGAGCGGCTTCTGGCTCAACTCCATTCTCACGCAGGCGCTGATTCTCGGGATCGGCGCGGCGAGCCTGATCTTCCTGTCGGCCTACGGCGGGATGATCTCGCTCGCACAGACGGGCATCATGGGAATCGCCGGCTACGCGCTCGCGAACATGGTGACCCAGCGCGTGCCCGGGGGCGAGACGAAGGGGCTCCTCCTCGGCTGGAATCCCACGGTCGCCCTGGTTGCGGCGATCCTCCTGACCGTCGCGATCGGGCTCCTCTTCGGCGCGGTGGCGTCGCGCAGCTTCGGCATCTACTTCCTCATGCTGACGCTGACCTACACCGTGATCGCGTTCCTCTTCGTGGGCTCGGTGACGCTTATCGGCGGCTTCTCGCCCGTCGCCGGCGTCGACATCTACACGCCCGGCTTCATCGGCGACATCGCGACCGACCGCAACCGCCTCTACTACATCACGCTGATCACCTCGGTCTTCGTCTACGTGCTCGTCCGGTACCTCGTCCGCACGCCCTTCGGGATCTCGCTCCAGGGCATCCGCGACGAGCCGGTGCGCATGGCGTCGTTGGGCTACAACGTCGCGGTCCACCGGACGCTCGCGTTCGGCATCGGCGCGTTCATCGCCGCCCTAAGCGGCGTCCTCTACGCGTGGTGGTTCGGTCAGCTCTCACCGACCACGATGGGGCTCGACGCCACCATTCAGCTGCTTGTCATCGCCGTGATCGGAGGGCTCCGGCGGATCGAGGGCGCGTGGCTGGGCGCCATCGCCTTCCTCTTCATCACCAACGAGATCACGAACCGGATCCCGTCGTCGGGCCTGCCCGTGATCGGCGGCACGTTCAACACAGTTGTCGGGTTCATCTTCCTGGCGATCGTGATCGTGTCGCCCGACGGGCTCATGGGGCTTTGGGACAAGGCGTGGTCGGCCGCGCGGCGGCGCGGTGGCCCGCCGCAGGTCGAGGTGGAAAGCAGCGACGCGGCGGCGGTCACGTCGTGAGGGTGGAATCCGGCACCGGACTTGGCGTAGGCTAGCCCGGTGTGTTGACATGACAAGCAGGTTCGGACGAGCAGGCACGAGAGGAGGCACGATGAAGGTAGGCACGTGGAGGCTCCTGCTTCCGCTCGCAGTGCTGGCTGTCGGAGCGACGATCGGCACGTCGGGGGCTCTCGCCACAACCGGGCAGGCCGGCGAGGTGCGGGTCGCGATCATGACCGACTGCAAGGGTGCGTTCGCGTTCGGCTTCGAGGTGGACACAGCCGGCGTGATCGCAGCGTTCTCGCAGTACGCGGGGGCGAAGCCGACGAACAAGAAGAAGCCTTCGGCCGGCATGATCGGCGGCAGGGCCGGTGGCAAGAGGATCAACCTCGTCGGGATCGGCTGCGGCGACGAGACGCCGGCCCTGGCGCTGAAGGAGACGCGGCGCCTGATGGTGCAGCTGAACGCCGACGTCATGCTCGGCCCGCTGTCGGGTGACGAAGCCGTCGCGATCGCCAACTGGGCGAAGCAGAACCCGAAGAAGACGGTCATCATCGGCACGGCCGGATCGCAGGATCCGACGATGCAGATAGCGCCGAAGAACCTCTTCCGCTACCACGGCGACGGCGCCCAGTGGAACGCGGGGCTGGGCGAGATCGTCTACAAGCGCCTCGGCTGGCGCACGGCGGCGATCATCGGCGACGACTACAGCTTCCCGTGGACGTCGGCGGCCGGCATCATCGCCGACTTCTGTGGGATCGGCGGCAGGATCACGAAGCGCGTGTGGACTCCACCGACCGGTGGTGACTACGCACCGTTCGTCCGCCAGCTGCCTCGGCCAAATCAGGTCGACGGCTACTTCTGGCTCGTGGGCGGGGCGAACACGAGTGCCGCGCTGACCGCGTTCGAGCAGGCGTACGGGCCTCTCGACGCCAAGCAGCACTCGGGGAACCTCTTCCTCTACTTCCTGGGCGCCAACACCACGGTCGCACCGCGTCTCGTGGGTGCGTACATGGGTGGCTTCGGAACGTTCCAGACAGGCGGACTAAAGACCCGGCAGGCGACCGCCTACGTTCGCGCCGCGAGCAGGTGGTTCCCTGGCTACAACGTCAACGACGGGTTCTTCTACAACTACTGGAACGCGACTTGGGCTCTCGTCCAGGGCCTGAACAACTCCAAGGGGGCGGTCGGGCCCGGGCTGCAGAGGGCGCTCCCGCGGACACTCAAGCCCGGGTTCCAGGTCGCGAACAACGGCGTCCTGCGGCTCGACAGCCGCCGGCAGGCGATCCAGGACCAGTATCCGCTGCAGATCACGCGGGCGGCTGGAGAAGGAACCGTCTCGACCTCGATCGTCGGGTACGTCCCGAACGTCGACCAGACGTTCGGTGGCTACTTCGGCCCGAGCAAGCCCGCTCCGGGACGCAACTACCCGCCGTGCGTCAAGCGGAAGCTCCCGTGGCAGGGGAAGATCAAGGTCGTCAAGAACGGTGTCATCACCAACCAGGTCATCAAGTAGGGCGGTGACGGAAGCAGCACCGGCCGCCGAACACGCCGAGCCGACCCTCCGCTTGCGGGGGGTCGGCCGGCGTTTTGGCGGTCTTCTCGCGGTCAACGAGGTCGACCTCCACGTCGCTCACGGCGAGAGAAGGGCCATCCTCGGACCGAACGGTGCGGGCAAGACGACGCTGTTCAACGTCATCTGCGGCGACATCTTGCCGTCGACCGGCACGGTCGAGATCTTCGGCCAGGACGTCACCAGGCAGCCGGCCCGGTATCGGGCCAAGATGGGCCTCGCCCGCACGTACCAGCAGTCGCGTCTCTTTACCGGCCTGAGCGTCGAGGACGCGATCTACCTTTCGATCGTCGGGGCCGAGGGCGGGCGCCTGCGCCTGGTGCAGCTGCCCGGCGCGGAGCGCCGGATCCGTGAACGGGCTCGAGAAGCGGCCGGGCGGGTCGCCATCTCGAACAAGCTCGGCGCCATCGTCGGCTCACTGTCCCACGGCGAGCACCGGCAGATTGCCATCGCGATGGCGCTGGCCGCTGAGCCGAAGGCGCTGATGCTCGACGAGCCGGCGTCAGGGCTGTCACGCGGCGAGCGTCAGCTGCTGACCGAGCTCCTGCTTGGGCTCGACCGCGACATCACGCTCATCCTCATCGAGCACGACATGGACATCGCGTTGAACGTCGCCGAGCAGGTGACGATGATGCACGACGGCCGCGTGATCGTCGAGGGTACTCCCGACGAGATCCGCGCGAACGAAACGGTCCACGACCTTTATCTAGGGCGCGGCTACGGCCATGAGTGAGGCTGCCGCTGCGACAGCCCCGGAGCTGCAAACGGCCGCGCTCCTCGAGGTCGTCGGCTTGAATGCGTACTACGGCAGCGCGCGGGCTCTGGAGGAGGTCACCTTCACGATGACCCGCGAGTCGATCGCGATCGTCGGTCGCAACGGGATGGGCAAGACGACGCTGTGCAACGCGATCATGGGGATCTCACCGCCCCGCGTAGAGGGCTCGATCCGCTTCGACGGCGAGGAGCTCGTGGGGCTGCAGTCCCACAGGATCGCGCGCCGCGGCGTGGGCTATGTGCCGCAGGGCCGCCGGCTCTTTCCGTCACTGACGGTCGACCAGCACCTCAAGATCGCGGCGCGCGGCGGGTCGTCGAATGGCAGCGCCTGGACACGCGAGCGTGTCTATGAGCTCTTCCCGCGGCTCGCCGAGAGGAAGGGAAACGGCGGCGCGCAACTCTCCGGCGGCGAGCAGCAGATGCTCGCGATCGGTCGCGCGCTCGTGACGAACCCTCGCATCCTCGTGATGGACGAACCCTCGGAGGGTCTTGCCCCGGCGGTGATCGAGGGACTCATCGAGACGTTCAAGCTCCTCGAGGAAGAGGGGCTCGCGATCCTCCTCATCGAGCAGAACCTTGGCGTGGCGACGGCGCTCGCCGAACGCCAGCTCGTCATGATCGGCGGCAGGATCGCCGCCGAGACGACCGCAAGCAGCCTCTCGGGCGATCCCGACCTCCAGCGACGCTACCTCGGCGTCGAGCCTCTCGCGCACTAACCTTCCGGCTCCTTTGCGTCGCCTGACACCGATCGTCCACCTGCTCGTCGGTGCTGCTGTCGTAGCAGCGGCGCTTCCCGCAATCGTAGGCTGCGGGGGGGGTGGCGACACGGCCTCGGACATCGCATTCGTCAGCAGCCGCGACGGCGACTACGCGATCTTCGTCATGGCCGCCGACGGGGGGGGAGAGCGGCGGCTCACCGAGGCGGACCGCGACCCGACGGACGACAACGCGATCTTCTTCCAGATCGAGCCGGCATGGTCGGCGGACGGGGCGCGCATCGTCTTCGCCAGCGGGCGGAGTGGCACCTCCGACATCTACGTTATGAACGCGGACGGAACCGGTACGACGCAGCTCACGGCAACGGACGACAACGACGCCCATCCCACCTGGTCCCCGGATGGGAGCACGATCGCCTTTGCCCGAGCGGGTGACATCTACACGATGGCGGCTGACGGCTCGAACGCGCGCCGGATCTCCGACATCAACGCCGACGAGTCCGATCCGGCATGGTCGCCCAACGGCGAGCTCATCGCATACGTCCGCCGCACGCCCGGAACGCCCGTGAGCAACGTCTGGGTCATGAACCCGGACGGATCCGGCCGCCGTGCGTTGACCAGCCAGAATGGGCGCACGTTCACGCCGGCGTGGTCGCCGGACGGCGCGCGCCTCGTGTTCGCGACGAACGCGGAAGGCGAGGTCTACGAGCTCTTCACGATAGGGGTCGACGGGAAGGGGCTCCGCACCGTCGCGCCAACGGCGGGCGACAACTTCGAGCCGTCGTGGTCGCCCGACGGATCGAGGATCGCCTACCAGGAGGCGGGAGCGATCTTCACCGTCGAGCTGGGCGGAGGTGCGGTCGAGAAGCTCACCGACAACGCGAACAACGACTCGTCTCCCGCCTGGAAGCCGCAGGCGCCCTCAAGCGACGAGTAGCTCAGAACGTGCCGTAGCGCTCGTATGCCTCGAGCGGGGGCATGCCCTCGCGGACGGCGACGCGGATCTGCTCTCGGTCACGGCCTTCCGCTCCGCCTCGGCGAGCACGTCCTCGGCGATCGACCGGGGCACGACGACGACGCCATCGTCGTCGCCGACGATCCAGTCTCCGGGCTCGACCTGCACACGGCCGATCGTCACCGGAACCTGCGTGGCCTCGAGCTCCCAGCGCCAGGTCGAATCCTCGGGCGCGACGAAGCGGGTGAAGACCGGGAAGCCCTCGTCGCGGATGAAGGCGATGTCGCGGCAGCCGCCGTCGAGCACGCAACCGCGACGCCGCGCGCCTTCAGCGACGTCACGGACAGCTCGCCGAGGTGCGCGGACACATCCTGGTCGCAGGCGTACACGGCGACACACCCCTCGGGCACGTCTCCGAGCGTCGCAAGCACCTTGCGGATCGCGGCGTCGTACGACGCGGAGTCCGGGTTGGCCGCGGGGCCGCCCTTCACCGTGTAGGCAGGACCGGCGACGCGCGTTCCCGTCTCCAGTGGACGGATGGAGGGTGGGAGCGTCTGATCGTGGTATCCCCGAGCGTCGAGGATGTCCGCGAGCGCTGCCGTGTAGATCGCCGCAAACCGCTCTCTCATGGCTCGCTCACTACGCCCAGAACGCCTCGAACGCGTCCGGGTCGCTCGGGAGCGCGAGCACGTGCTGCACGAGCCCGTCCTCGAAGCGGAAGAGCAGCACCTGGTCGAGCTCGAGCGTCCGCCCGTCGCGCCGTCCGCGCGCTCGATAGAGCGCCGCCGCCCGATCGTCGCTCGCGAGCACGTCGATCAGCTCGGAGCCATACGTCCCGCCCGTCTCGCGCGGGAGCTTCGCGAGGAAGCGGAAGATCGCCTCGCGCCCCGCGTACGTGCCGGCCATCACACCGCGCCCGGGAACGATCCACGCAGCGTCGTCGGCGAAGAGCCCGCGGAGCGCCAGACCCTCCTTGCGGGCGAAGGCGTCGAAGATCTTGCGGACGACCGCAGCGTTCTCAGCTGCGGACACGTCCCTCCTCCCAGCGGGAGATGAGGCCGTTCACGTGGCGCCGCTGCACGTCCGAGAAGGGAGCGAGCTCGACGAGGCGGCGCGCCTCGTCCGGGTCGTCGTGGAGGATCGCGGCCTCGAGGCGCTCCCGCTGCGGGGTCGGCTGGCGGAGCTGTCTCCTCAACCAGCGCAAAAGGCTCACGGCCGCCTGATCCGTCATGCGGTCAGGCTATCGCGGCTCGTGTCTTGGAGGCTCTTAGTCGGTCTTCTCGTCGTTCGCGTCAGCGGCTGCCTGCGCGTTGTCCTCGGAGAGGCTGTACGCGCTCAAGCGATTCGAGAGACCTTCCATCCAGCCGACCTCGCCGCCCTCGTCGCCCGGCTCGGCAGGCCCGGTTGAGCGCTTCGACGTCTTGGGCTCGGCGGGCGGCCGGCGACGCGGTGCGCGGCGACTCTCGCGCATGTCGTCGTCGTCGCGATCGGCGCGTGGGGCGG
>Ga0136631_10000101_pt1 | contig 23965 bp, 15 predicted proteins | sample AntDrymUQ6012206_2_FD_104655 | JGI IMG/M metagenome (GOLD analysis project Ga0136631, IMG submission 104655) | Polar desert sand microbial communities from Dry Valleys, Antarctica - metaG UQ601 (22.06) | ecosystem: Environmental > Terrestrial > Soil > Desert | place: Antarctica: Dry Valley... | reverse complement strand
CTGGACTTTCCAGATCGACGCGCCCCGCCCTTGCTGAAGTTCAGTAGTAACTCAGTATTCAAACTTCGTCGTTGCAAACTCGCCAACCTCGTTGCCGCGAGTCTCTTCGCCCTCAGCGCGTGCACGCGCGACGAGGAGAAACCGAATTCCCCTCCGCTCTTCGAGCTCCTGTCCCCGCAGGCCACCGGCGTGATGTTCGTCAACGAGCTCCCGGAAAGGGCGGACTTCAACATCCTCAATTACCTCTCCTACTATAACGGCGGCGGGGTCGCGGCGGGCGACATCGACGGCGACGGCCTGCCCGATCTGTATTTCACGTCGAACCTTGGCTCCGACAAGCTCTACCTCAACAGGGGCAACTACAGATTCGAGGATATCACCGAGCGCGCGGGCGTAACCGGCCCGCCCGGCTGGACCAGCGGAGTCACGATGGCCGATGTGAACGGCGACGGCCGGCTCGACATCTATGTTTCCGCGGTGAGCTACCTCACCATGAGCGGCCGCAACATCCTCTACGTCAACAACGGTGACCGCACCTTCACCGACAGAACAACCGAGTTCGGTCTCGATCACGAGGGGTACTCGACGCAGGCGGCCTTTTTCGACTACGACCTCGATGGCGACCTGGACATGTACCTGCTCAATTATTCCGCGCACACCGAGCGCGGGATCAGCTCGAAGCCGCAACGCGAGGTCAGGCATCCGCGCGCGGGTGACCGCCTGTTCCGGAATGATGGAAACCGGTTCGTCGATGTCAGCGCGAAGGCCGGGATCTACGGTGGAGTGGAGGGCTATGGCCTCGGCGTCGTCGCCAGCGACCTGAATCTCGACGGCTGTCCCGACATCTTCGTCGCCAACGATTTTCAGGAAAACGATTTCCTCTACATCAACAACTGCAACGGCACCTTCACCGAATCGATTGCCGAATCGATGGGACACACCAGCCGCTTTTCGATGGGGGTGGATGCCGCCGACTTCAACAACGACGGGAAGCCCGATCTGATGGTGGTCGACATGCTTCCCGAGCGGGAGGAGATCCTCAAGACCTCCGCCAACGCCGAGTCGTTCAGCGTCTTCAACCTGAAGGTGAAGGCGGGTTACTGGCCTCAGTACGCCCGCAATACGCTGCAATTGAATCGCGGCAACGGGCGCTTCAGCGACATCGGTTATCTCTCCGGGGTCTACGCCACCGACTGGAGCTGGTCGCCGCTTTTCGCCGACCTGGACAACGATGGGGACAAGGACCTCTTCATCACCAACGGGATTTATCGGCGCCCCAATGACCTTGACTACATCAGCTTCGTGGGCAACGAAGCGATACAGGCATCACTGGCAAGAGGCATCAGCGCGGAGAACCTGAAGCTGCTGGAGAAGATGCCCCAGGTTCCTCTCGCCAAGTACGCCTACAGCAACCACGGCGATCTGACTTTCACGAACATGGCGGAAGCGTGGGGCCTGGCACAGCCGGGCTTCTCCAACGGCGCCGTGTATGCCGATCTCAACAACACCGGCTCGCTCGACCTGATCGTGAATAACGTGAACGCACCCGCTTCCATCTACCGGAGCCGTGCCCGTGCCGATACCAGCCGTCATTTCCTGACTGTCGTTCTGCGCGGCGCCGGCGCGAACACTGCCGGCATCGGCGCCAAAATCGTGATTCACCACGGCGGCAGGACACAAATGGTAGAGCAGATGCCGACGCGCGGGTTTCAGTCGTCCGTCGATCCGAGGCCGCACTTCGGGCTCGGCGCATCGACCCGCATAGATTCGCTAACGGTCGTCTGGCCTGACCGGCGATTCCAGATAATGAGGAACGTCGGCGTGGACCGGATTCTCACGCTGTCGCAGCAGGAAGCCGCCGGCAGGTACGACTACGCGAATGCCGGCCGCCGAACGGGGATATTCGCGGATGTAACGGCGGAGCACCCGATCGACTTCAGGCACGACGAGAACGATTTCCTCGATTACCATCGCGAGCCATTCATGCCGCACCTGCTTTCGGCGGAGGGTCCCGCGCTCGCCATAGGTGATGTCAACGGCGACAGGCTCGATGACCTTTACGTGGGCGGCGCGAAGTGGCAGGCGGGACGATTGCTTCTTCAGACCGCGGCCGGGCAGTTCCGCTCCTCGAGCGAGTCTGTGTTCCGCGCCGACAGCCTGTCCGAAGACGTCGACGCTCTGTTCTTCGACGCCGATGGAGACGGTGACCAGGACCTCTACGTCGTCAGCGGCGGCAATGAATTTTCCGGAACCGACCAGGCCCTGCGTGACCGGCTCTACATCAACGACGGTCGCGGGAACTTCCAGCGCTCGCCGGCCGCGCTCCCCGATTTCTTCGAGAACGGCTCGTGCGTGGCGGCGGGCGATTTCGACGGCGACGGCGACCTCGACTTATTCGTCGGATCCCGCGTCGTCTCCCAGAGCTACGGCGCTACGCCCAAAAGCCATCTGCTCGAAAACGATGGCACCGGCACCTTCAGCGATGTCACGTCCCAGCGGAGCGATGTCCTGGCTGAGGCGGGCATGGTTTCTTCCGCCGTGTGGCTGGATTACGATGGCGACCGCCAGCTCGACCTCATCGTCGTCGGGGAGTGGATGCCGGTGCGTGTGTTCCGGCAGCAGAACGGGCGCTTCGTGGACAGGACGGCGGAGGCGGGGCTCTCGGGTACGAGCGGCTGGTGGAACACGGTTACGGCGGCGGATCTGAACAGGGATGGACGCCAGGACCTCGTCCTCGGCAATCTCGGACTCAACTCGTATATCCGCGCCAACGCGAAGGAGCCAGCGCGGCTCTATGTCCGCGATTTCTACGAGAACGGGTCGGTGGAGCAGCTGCTCACCTTTTACAAGCACGGGGTCAGCTATCCGCTCGCGGGAAAGGACGAGATAGTACGGCAGATGCCGCAGCTGCGGAGCAAGTACGTCGCTTACTCGAGCTTTGGCGCCGCGCGGATGGAGGACATTTTCCCGGCCAGTGAGCTGAGCAAGGCGAACGTTCTGGAAGCGCGAGAGCTGGCGAGCTCGGTGGCGCTGAACAGCGGCAACGGAAAGTTCGCTCTCCACCGTCTCCCGGTGGAAGCGCAGTTCGCACCCATCTATGCGGCGCTCGCGGATGATTTCGATGGGGATGGGCAGGTGGATCTGCTCCTCGGGGGCAACTTCTACGGTGTCACGCCCGTGCGCGGACGGTACGACGCCAGCCACGGCCTCTTGCTTCGCGGGGCCGGGAATGGTCGTTTTGTGCCGGTCGGAATGGAGGAAAGCAACCTCGTAATCGAGGGTCAGGTGCGTGGCATGGGAGTGCTGCGCCGAGCAGGGGGCGACCGGCTGATCGTGGTCGCCCGAAACGACGACAAGCTCGTGTTTCTTCGCCCACTTCTCACCAACCGAACGCCATGACGAATCTCGATCCGCTCGATTTTCTGGTGATTGCCGCGTACTTCATCGTGGTGCTGGTAATCGCGTGGTGGGCGGCGCGACGCGAGAAGAACGTAAGCTCGGACTACTTTCTCGCGGGTCGGAGCGTAGGCTGGGTGGCAGTGGGGGCGAGCTTGTTCGCCTCGAACATCGGCAGCGAACACCTGGTCGGCCTCGCCGGCACTGGAGCGGCGAGCGGCCTTCCCGTCGGCCACTTCGAGCTGCTGGCGAGCCTTATCCTGCTGCTCCTCGGGTGGCTGTTTGTGCCGTTTTATCTGCGCAGCGGCGTCTACACGATGCCTGAGTTTCTCGAGCGGAGGTACAACTCGGCGTCACGCGCGTACTTCACGTGGGTTTCGATCGTGGCCTACGTGCTGACGAAGATCAGCGTGACGCTATTCGCGGGCGGCATCGTGATGCGCGCGGTGACGGGACTCGACTTCTGGACCAGCGCGGTCATCCTGATCGTCGTGACGGGATTGTACACGGCGTTCGGTGGGTTGCGTGCCGTGATCTACACCGAGGTCATGCAGACTCTCGTCCTCATCCTCGGCTCGGCGACGCTGATGTTCGTTGGTCTGGCCGCGGTTGGCGGCTGGTCGGGCCTGCAGGCGCGGCTTCCCGCGGACTACTTCTCGATGTGGCGGCCGTCGAGCCACCCGGATTTTCCCTGGACGGGAGTGATCTTCGGTGCTCCTATCCTCGGCATTTGGTACTGGTGTACCGACCAGTACATCGTCCAGCGGGTGCTCGCTGCCCGGAACATCAAGGAAGCGAGGCGCGGAACGATCTTCGCGGGTTTTCTGAAGATTCTGCCGCTGTTCATCTTTGTGCTGCCGGGAATGGTCGCTGCCGCTCTCTACGCGGACGTCCGGTCGGGGAGCGCTGACTCGGCGTACCCGGTGCTTGTCACCCGGCTGCTCCCTGTCGGAGTGAAAGGACTGGTGCTGGCGGGAATGCTCGCGGCGCTCATGAGCTCTCTCGCTTCCGCGTTCAACTCGTGCTCGACGCTTCTCACGTGGGACGTATACCGCAAGTGGCGGCCTAACGCGACTGAGCAGCGACTGGTGACCGTCGGGCGGATGACGACGGTGGTGCTGGTGGTGCTCGGACTCGCCTGGATCCCGTTCATGAAGTACGTGTCACCGCAGATCTACATCTATCTGCAGAGCGTCCAGGCTTACATCGCGCCGCCCATCGCGGCGTGCTTCCTGCTCGGCATTTTGAGCCCGCGTCTGAACGGGACGGGCGCGCTCGCGGCGCTGTGGACCGGTTTCGTCATCGGATTTGCGCGGCTCATTCTGGAGCTCCAGAAAGCGAGCCTCCCGGCCGATACGTTCTTCCTGTGGCTGGCCGAGATCAACTTCCTGCATTTCGCGGCGCTGCTGTTTGCGTTGTGCAGCGCGATCCTGATAGTGGTGAGCTTCCTGACGGCGCCCCCGGAAGCGGTGCGCGTCGCGGAGCTTACGCTACAGACTTCGACCAGGGTCGTAGATACGGCTGATACTCCGGCCGAGCGGCGGACGACGATCGGGCTGTCGGTGGCACTGGCGGCGGCGGTCGGAATTATCTGGATCATATTCCGATAGCTCGTTTGCGGCATTTTCAGGCGCGATCTGCTGCCAGTCTCACGCTGCGCTCCGAGCGTAGCTTCGCAAAATCAAGAGAAATTGCGGACTGCGGACTAATTGCGGACTACGGACCTGTTGCGGACTACGTACTGAACTTCTCAGCTGTTAGTTCGCAGCCCGCAGTTAGTTTGCAGCCCGCAGTTAGTTCGCAGTCCGCAATTAGTCCGCAGTCCGCAATTAATCCGCAGCCCGCAGTCAGTCCGGATCTCGCAGTCAGTCCGAAGTCCGCAATCTGTCCGCAGTCCGCAGTCGCACTTACTGCGACGTTACCGTTCCCCCCCGGATCGCCCCCAGCTTCTTCGCAGTAGCTGCCGGCTGAATATCACGTTCAGTTGCTGTTATTATCGGCCCCGACGCTCGAGTTCGTAGATGTGCGTGGACATCGGACGCATCCTCGGGATAACGACGAAGTTTCGGATACGACCGCCCGACCCTACGCGCAGCTGTGGCGCGTTGGCATCGCGTAGCAGAGCTCTGAGAGCATACGTCCCTGAGCGGACCACCGAGTCTGCCGACGAAAGACGAACGCTCGCGAGCGGCGTGCTTCCGAGGTTTGCGACGACGAGTACCGCTCGATCTCCTTGCCGTCGCACGTACGCCGCTACCGCATCATTGCTGGCGTCGAGCTCGATCAGCTCCCCGCTGGCGAGCGCGGGATTCGCGACGCGGAGATGAATGAGCCGCCGATAAAGATTGAGCAACGATCCGGAATCGGGATCCTGTGCTTCGACGTTGGCGGTTAGTGAGTCGGGCTGAAGCGCCTGCCACGTAGCCCCAGTGGTGAAGCCCGCCGCGCGCGTACGACGCCAGTGCATTGGAGTTCGCAGCCGCTCGTCCGGTTTGTTGCCCGTCATTCCCAGCTCCTCGCCGTAATACACGAACGGGAGGCCAGGCAGAGTAAGAAGTATCGTCGCCGCGACTCTCGCGCGGGCGGTATCACCGCCCAGCTCCGTAAGCGTTCGCGTCTGATCGTGGTTGCGGAGAAACGGCGCGTATCGCTCCGCCGGCAGCAGCTGCTGGATCCGCAGCACCGGAGGGAAGAGCGCCTTTGCAGATCCGCTGCGCACAGCGGAGATGATCGAGTCGGACACCTCGAAAGCGAAGTGCGCGTCGAGCTGATCGTGGTAATACGCGAGCATGGCGCCCGTACTGTCCCATACTTCCCCAATAGTGAACGCCTGCGGCGCGACTCGACGGATGTAGGCGGAGTACTCTCGCAGCACATCGTGAGTACGAGGCGCGTTTTCCAGGATCTGCCCGTCTTCAATGAGATGCCTGATTGCGTCGAGCCGGAAGCCATCTGCTCCCATCTCCGTCAGCCAGAACCGCGCAATCTTCTTCGCCTCTGCTCGCACCGCCGGATTCTCGAAGTTCAGATCGGGCATTCCGCTCCAGAAAAAACCGTAGTAGTAGTCACCACGCACCGCGGAGCGGTGCCAGTTGTCACCGCCCCAGCGGTTCTTGACGCCGGGATGAGCGGGCAGCCATCTGAACCACTCCCGATACGGCGAAGCAGTATCCCGCTGGGCCTCCTTGAAAGCCGGGTGCTCGCTCGACGCGTGGTTGAGAACCATGTCGACGAGTACGCGGATGCCGCGGCGATGCGCTTCGGAGATCAGCCGCCTGAAATCGTCGTTGGTCCCGTACTCACGGTCGATCCTGTAATAATCAGTGACGTCGTAGCCGTGGTAGCTCGGCGACTCCGCGATCGGCATCAGCCAAATGCAGCGCGCGCCCAGATCGCGGCGCGAATCCGGCGTCCCGTCGTTGATGTAATCGAGCTTCTCGATAAGGCCGTTGAGATCGCCTACGCCGTCGCCGTTGCTGTCGTAGAACGATCGGACGAACACCTCATAGCAGACGGCGCCACGTTTCCAGGCATGTGCTGCAGTATCTGTCAGCGATAACGCGGCGGTCAACCGCTCGGCTGGCGGAGAGACGAAAAAGGATGCGGAGAGCAGCGCGCCGGAAAGTGCCGCTGCGAGCGCTCGGTACATCCACAAAAGGTAAGACTTGCGGCTCGGCATCGCGCGATACCGTCTTTCAATCCTCAGCCACAGGCTGCGATGAACCCGATGTTCTTAACCGAAGTGGAGCAGGCGGCGCCACAGGGACCTTACGCCGGTCCCATCAACGGCATGAAGGCCGCCGGTCCGGTGCCTCAGATCATGCACCTCCCTTTGAGTAGCACAGTTGCCAGCTCGTCAGCCGTACCGAACCTTCGCCACCGCCAGCGCCCCGTTCAGCGCCACCATCGCAGCGTTGGTGAGGATCACCGGCCAGTCGGAGGTCATCGCTCCGTATACGATCCATAGAGCGCTGGCCGTACTGAGAAGCGCGAACATGCCAAGCGACAGGTCACGCGTCTGGCGGGTGCGCCACGACCGGATGACCTGCGGAAGAAACGAGCTCACCGTGAGAATCCCGGCAACGAATCCCAGGTACCGGATCATGCCGCCCCCACGATGGCGGAGCCATCCCGGATGGTGAGCCAGTCAGTGCGGACACGGTCCCACTCCTGAATCAGCAGTCCCTGCTCCTCGAACACCAGCCGGATCTGGCTGGGATCGTACCCGCCGATCTCCTCCAGCACCGGGATCAGCACACTGAGCGCGTCATCGCTGATGACGGTGCGCCGCGCGATCTGGGCGATGTGGCGCGCCTCGGATGCGGCGATGGTGAGCCCATCTCCACGGTTGACGTGCAACATCACGTGGATGTCGGAGCTCCCATCGCCGACGTAAACGACTCGATCGGTCGGCACGCCGAGCCGAAGCCTGAGGTAGTCGACCGCCGCGACCTTGCCGTATCCGGCGGGGACCTGCTCGACCGTCTCGATCTCGCCGGTATCCTCGTTGAACCCGAAGTGCGCACCGATGATGTGATCGGGCGGAACGATGCCGTCCAGCGCTGAATTCACGACCAGCCACGGCGCCGCCGACACGACGTAGAAGTCGAAGCGAAACCCTTCGATTCCCTCCTTCAGGAAATCCGCGAGCAGCGCGATGTTTCGCTTGAGCCGGATACGTTTGCCAACCTCGATGAGGTCGCTCCGGCGCACACAGCGAAACTCGGGATCGTGCCTGAGAAGGTAGGTGAGCTCCGCTCCCGCCTGCACGAGATTGAGTCGCGCCAGCGCCTTCACCTTTTCGTGAAAGCCCGTAATCCCGATCATCTCGCTCAGGGCGACGCCGGAGTCGTTGAAGCTCAGCGTCTGGTCGAAGTCGCTCACCAGCAGGTAATGCTTCCTCATCGATCCTCCATTGTGCGGATGGCGGGCGCGACGATCTGTCGCGCGCGGCGGCCGCGGTGTCGTAAAAGACAACGCCCCCGCATCCATTGGGACGCGGGGGCGAGTGATGCCTGCTATTGAATACACCTTAGCCTCGTCGCCTCCGCGCGCTACGCGTCGAGCATCCGCCATTGAGGCGAGTCCCGGGCATTGCGTTGGTGGGGCAGTGAGTGAAAAGGGTCATCGGTGTGTAGAGTGAAGTTCGCACGCAAGGGCGGCGCGCGCGGTATTGCATTCAACCTATGCCGGGTCCAACGGTGTGTCAACGTTTGTGAGATGCTCCGCCACGTCCGGCAGGTCACGCTTTTGTCACGGCACGCAGCAGGACGACCCTCGAGGGCCGGCCTCCGGCTTAACTGAGAGCTACACAGGATCCGAGCGGACAGAAGCGGAGATGACAGTTGCGCGAGTTAGTTGATGTCATCTCAGTGCGCGATCGTCCGCCCCGAACAAATGCACCCGGTCAGACGGTACGTGGACGGTTATCGTTTCGCCCACCGCGGGCAACTGGTCATTCGACACCGACGCCATGAGACGGTGGGGCCGGCTGCCCACGTCCAGGTGAAGGTGGCTGAGCCCGCCCAGACGCTCTACCAGCACCACCCGTCCGCGAATGGCGCCGGTCTCGGCAACGCTCGCTGAATCTCCGGCCGGATCGACCTTCAGGTCTTCGGGGCGGATGCCGAGCGTTACCCGCTCAGAGCGGCCGTGCGTCGCGGTGGTTTTGTCGGGAAGCAGGACGCGCATCCCGTCAGCTGCGAATGCCGCTCCGTCCTGGCCCTCGATGACCCCCTCCACAAAGTTCATCGGAGGAGTGCCGATGAATCCGGCGACGAAGCGGTTGGTGGGCGCGCGATAGAGCTCGATCGGGCGACCGACCTGCTGAATGCGACCGTCCGCGAGCACGACGATGCGGTCGCCGAGCGTCATCGCCTCGACCTGATCGTGAGTGACGTAGATAGTGGTGGTCCTCAACCGGCGCTGCAGCCCGCCGATCTCGATCCGCATCTGCGCGCGCAGACCCGCGTCGAGGTTCGACAACGGCTCGTCGAACAGAAATACCTTGGGCTCGCGCACCATTGCCCGGCCCATTGCCACCCGCTGCCGTTGGCCCCCCGAGAGCTGCTTCGGCTTCCGATTCAGCAACGGAGCCAGCCCCAGCATTCCCGCGGCCCATGTTACGCGGCGGTCGATCTCCTGCCCCCCGACTTTTCTCAGACGCAGACCGAGGGAGAGATTCTCGCGCACCGTCATGTGGGGGTAGAGGCCGTAATCCTGGAACACCATTGCGACGTCACGTTCGCGAGGAGGCAACGGAGTAACGTCGCGCTGGTCGATGCGTATGGTTCCGGACGTCACGTCCTCGAGGCCGGCAACCATGCGGAGGATCGTGGATTTGCCGGAGCCGGACCCGCCGACGAGTACCAGCAGCTCGCCGTCCTCGATCACGAGGTTGAAGTCCTCGACTACGGTAGTGGCGCCGAAGGTTTTGCGGACGTTGTCGAAGGAGACAGATGGCATCTAGTTGATACGGTCGGTGAAACGCGTCGTGGTGTTGCCAGTCAACCCTTTATTCCTGCCCCCGCCATGCTCTCAATAAAATTCCTCTGCAAGAACATGTACGCTATAACTACCGGTATTACCAGAACCATCGCCGCGGCCAGCGAAACGCCGACGGTCCCGGCCCCACCACCAAGCGCGAAGACCGTGAGCAGCTGAGGCAAAGTCATAAGCTGCTGCTCGCGCACCACGAGCAGGGGCCAGAGCACCTCGTTCCACGACCCCATGAACGTGAAGATGGCGACAATCGACAGGACAGGCTTTGACAGCGGCCAGAAGATCGTGAACAGGATTCGCAGCTCGCTCATTCCATCCATGCGGGCGGCGTCGATGAGCGATTGCGGGATCTGAAGAAAGAACTGGCGCATCATCAGAATGGCGGTTGCGTTGAAGAGGTACGGCACGATCAGCGCCGCATATGTGTCGATCCAGCCGAGCTGCACGATCAGAGTGTAAAGAGGAATCAGCGTCAGCTGGCCGGGGACCAGCAGAACCGCAAGCGTCACCGTATTCAGCGCGGCGCGGCCGCGGAAATGGAGACGCGCCAGCGCGTAGGCGGTCATCGAGCCGAAGATCAATACCGCCAGTGTGATCGTGGTTGCTACCAGCACGCTGTTGAGAAGCGCTCGCCCGAAAGGCGCGCGTGCCCACATCGTGCGGTAATTGTCGAGGGTGGGATCGGCCGGGATAAGGGCGAGCGTTCCAACTTCGATCGGTGGCTTGAAGGTGCTCGACGCCATCCAGATGAACGGATAAATAAAGGTGAGAGCGGCGAGTGTCAGCGCCGTGTACAGCCCGATCCGGCGGAGAGCCTTACCCGCGCCCGGTCCTTCCCGTGCCGGGCTCACAGAGCCTCCGCCTTTCCGATCAGCTTGCGCTGGATGAGCACCACCGCGCCAATGATGAGCGCGAGTGCCACACCGATCGTCGCCGCGTACCCCATCTTCTGATACGAGAACGCGTTGGTGTAGAGGTACAGCACTACCGAATACGTGCGGCGGAGAGGACCGCCCCCGGTCATCACGTAGGGCTCGATGAAGAGCTGAAATCCGTTGATGGTGGAGAGCGTTATCACCAGAATGGTCTGGGGCAGCAGTATCGGCGCGGTCAGATACCGGAACCGCTGCCACGATGACGCGCCCTCCATCTCGATCGCTTCCTGACAGCTGCGGGGGATGTACTGAAGGCCGGCGAGGTAGATGATCACGTAGAACCCCACGTTTTTCCACGTCACCATCGCGGCGATCGCGGGCATGGCGGTCAAGGGATCGGTCAGCCATGGGACGGGGGCGATGCCGATTCGCACCAGCAGCTTGTTGATCAGGCCGACGTCAGTCGCGTAAAGATTACTCCACAGGATCGCGACCACAGCACCGGATATCACGACCGGGAGGAAGAAGGCGGCGCGCCAGAACCCCCGGAACACGAGCTGCCGGTTGAGCGCGAGCGCGAGCCCGAGCGCCGTCACGATCTGCAGCGGCACGTGTATGCTCAGAAAAACGAAGGTATTCCCAACCGCTCGCCAGAAGCGCCCATCGCTCGCGAGCAGTCTCACGTTGTCGAGTCCGGCGAACGACGGAGCGGTCACCAGATCCCACTGCATGAAAACCAGAACCAGGGCGAATACGATCGGGTAAGCCGCGAAGATGAGCAGGAACGCGGCGTACGGGGCGGCCAGAAAAGAACCGGACCTTTGCTCAGCGCGCATTCACGATGTTCCTCGCTTCTCCGGCCACTCTCGCCAGCGCCTGGCGTACGGGCACGGTTCCATAGATCGACGACTCCTCGTACGCTTCCGAGATCAGGTCCAGTATCTCCACTACATCAGGATCGATGTCGACATCGCGCGTCCGCTCGACGTAGGTCGCGAAGGTCGGCAGCGTCGGCCAGCGCCGGAGCGCTGCCGCGAAACGCGCGTCGGTCGAGAGCGAGCGCCGATAGGGAAGCTGGCTGGCCTCTTCTATCAGCAGCCGATCGGCGGCGGGTGACGTGAGAAACGCCACGAACTGCGCGGCCTCGTCCGGGTGCCGCGTGGTCGAGAAGATCGCAATGTTCCTGAGGTCGGCGAACGCGAAATGATCCTGCGGACGCGACCCATCCGCGGCCGGAACCGGCGTGACATCGTAGCGGAGCCCCTGAACCTTCAGCTCATTCAGCTCCTTCAGGAACCACGGTCCGATGATTTTCATCGCAACGGTCCCATCGATGAAGGGATCGCGGCCGAGGGCGAAGTTCGATCGGGGGAGGGTACCTTCGGCGAATCCGCGCCGTAGCACGTCCAGAGCTGCCACCGCTGCCTCGTTCTCGAAGACGATCTTCCCATCCGTCACCAGCGTGCGACCGCCGGAGCTGGCCAGGTACAGCGGGTAAAAGTCGTAGAAGCGCTCGTGCCACGAAGTCTTCAGCGTCGCCCAGAACGCCCACCGGTCGTTGCGCCCATCGCCGTCGGTATCCCTGGTGAGGCTGCGAAACGCCTGAAGCAGATCGGTGTGTGTGCGCGGGGGCCTGACCCCGGCGCGAGCGAGGAGGTCGACGTTGTACATCAACATCTCGGGATTCGTCTTCCAGGGAAAAGCGTAGATGCCACCATCCGGCAGACGAAGCGAAACAAGCATCGCCGGATTTGTCCGCTCCTTCAGACGCGCGGCGGTCGCAACCCGTGTATCGAGCCGGACAACGCCCTTCGCCCGGACGAGGCGGGCAAGGAGAGCCGACGAGACATTCGAGCTGACGTCGGGAGTGGCCTTGGCGACGATGGCGGCAAGCAAGACCTCCTCCGACGATCGTCCGGCCGGGAGCGGCTGCACCCGCACCTGCACTCCTGGATTCTCGGCGTTCCACTGCGCCGTGAGGCGCATGGCGACGCGGGTCTCGGTAGGATTGGCGGCCGGCCAGTAGGTGAGCATAATCGGTGTCGCCGCGCTCGCAGAGCGATGCACTCCCACAACGCCATTTGCCCCGCGCCGGAGAACGATCCTCGCGCCGCCGGCCGCGGCAAACTCACGGACATCGGACACTTCCGTAAGCGACGCCGCGGGTATGCCCAATGGTCGGTAATTCAGGTATCGGGCTGCTTCGGGATTTCCGGTGACGCGCTGCAGCGCGAGCAGCGCCTCGATCGTCGACTCCGCCCCGGCATTCCGGTTGACCCGGACTGGAGTTGGGCCATCGATCCCGTCGAATGTTCTACCGGCTTTCTCGTCGTACATGCTCACGCCCGCCGGATTCGCGCCAGTGAACCACGCCGCCGTCAGGCCGGCGAAGACGGCGTATCTCCCCTCTCCGGTCGCATCGGCCAGAGCGAGAAAGCCTTCGACGATCGTTCCGACGCCGTACGCGATTTGCGGAAACCAATCGACCGAAGCATCGGGCCGGATCGTGGATGCGGTCTGGCCGGCGAGCAGGAACCGTCCCCACAACCCATCAGCCTCGCGTTGCGCGGCTTTCCCCAGATCCGGGCGCTTCAGCACTATCGCCGCCTCCGCCAGTGCCGCCGTCGATCGCGACCCCCATGCGTGCCAGTCCGCGCCGGGCTGGTCTGTTCGTGCTCCCCAGGGCGCGCTGGTGGACGATCCGGTCGACAGTGGAACGAGCAGTTCCGCGGCTTGCGCCGCCATTCCGGCGATCCGCCCGGACGGCTCCGCGCGTTGGAGTGCCAGTAATCCGAGCAATCCCTCCGCGGTCGCGGTAGCGGATCCTCCGATGAGCCTGCCAGCGTCGATCTCTCGCGCCATTCGCTTCACCGCGCGATCGAGCACGGGACGCATGCCACGGAGTGAAATTGAATCGCGAGGGCCCAGCACCCGCACCGCCTCGCCGAGCGCCCAGATGCTGCGCGCGGCCCAATAGGACATGCTCTTCCGGCTGCTGACCGCATCACGGTTGAGCCGGCCATCAGCGTGGATGAAATTCACGAACTCGCCATCGCCCTGCTCCATCGCGACGACAAACGCGAGCAGTCCAAGCGCCTCGTCCCGCGCGGTGGTGTCACCGGTGGACTCGTAAGCTCGCAGGTAGACGACCGCGGCGCGCGCCGCGTCGTCGAGGCTGGCGATGCCCTCGTATCCATCGCGGGCGGGAGACGCGGTCGGACGATAGTGGGGCGCTTCCGCATATAGCGCGACGACACGTACCGTCTGGCCGTTCACTGTTGCATCCAGCCCGAGGCTCCGCAGATGATCGAGACGGATGGACAGCGGCGACGCAGCTGGTGGCGGCGCCGACGGCTTCGGCGACCGGCCGCAGGCGACGAGGAGGCAAGCGACGACGGCGTACCTCTTCACAAGGGGATTCCGCCCTCTTTACGATCGATCGCCTGGGCGAGGGAATCAATCAGCTCCCGCTTTCGCACGCGCGCACCGGCCACCGCAACGTCGGCGGCGCCGTAGTACACGAAAAGATCATCAGCACGCTCCACGAGGCCCTGCGGAAACACTACCCTTATCCCGGTAATGAAATTCGCGGGATCGACCTGGGGGAGGAGCCCGTGCTCGATCTCGTACGGGGCTTCAGGAGTGAGTGCGGGCGAGTCGGAGACATAGCGCACCAACTCCGGATCCTTCAGGTCCAGCACGCACCATCCCATCGAATAGACGTTGCCCTCCTCGATTGCCGTCGCGCCGTGAAAAGGAAGGAGCCAGCCGATGTCAGTGCGGATCGGCGGGGCGCCAGCACCGACACGCGAGCTGCGCCACGTACCCGGTCGCGGCCCGACGACAGGGACACCCTCCTCGGACCACATCGACTCGAGTGCGCGCACCCGTACGCATACCATGCGCGGCATCGGCCGGTGGAGTATGACGTAGTCGCCGTCGACCTTTTCCGGGAAGACGACGCAGTTCTTGTTTTCTCCGCTGAGGCGCGGGCCGTGACGTCGATACCGCTCGGGCGCCAGGAGATCGTCGGTCGTGATGAGACACACCCGCGGTCCGGCTGGCGAATATCCCGTATAAGTGATTGCGTACCGGCCTTCATCCGCGAGCCACGTCACACGCGCATCTTCGACTCCCCACTCCTCGTAGGGCTCGACGCGAGAAATAGCGGGGCGATCCCGGATCTCCTCGACGCGCTCGCCGTCCGATGAGAGCGCGATCCCGATCGACGAGCGGCGGGTTTCAGCCTCGAAAACGCGGACGAGCAGCACGACTCTGCCGCTGGCGTGGTCGACCGCTGCTCCGGCATTGAACGATCCCGTCGCGCGGGCATATGAGATCTGCGAGGGCGTGATGAGAGGATTGGCGGAGAGCCGCTCGAGCCGCGCGATCATGAGACCACCCGTGAGAGCCACGCGGCGTAGAGACGCGCGAAGTGGGCTCCAGGATCGTGGTAATAATCGTCGGCGGTTATGTCCAGCACCGCGGGGCCTGTCGCCCCCGCGTTCGCCGGGCTGATCGGGTGATCGGCGCGACGCTTCCTGAAATTCCGGAACGCGGAAGCGGCGGGCTTTTCGCTGCCGTCGGCGCGCACGAGACCGAAGGTTCGCTCCCGTATCGCCGTTCGAAAGGGCGGGCGGTCGAACAACCGCGCGTCGTAGTCTCCGTAACACCACGCGTACGCACCCGCGGCGTGACTTCGCGCCAATGCGTCCAGAACCGACTCGTAGTACTGCGCCGCCTCTGCCTCGGAGGCCAGATACTGACATCGCGGCCGGCCGAGGAAATCGTCCTCGATGGTGTGCCCGGAGAGCCCCGGAGCGGCCGTGCACAACCCGAATTCCTGCATCAATGCGCCACGCTTCCGTCCCGCGAGCGCGGCCGTCAGCGCGCAGGCGAACGGCACCAGCTCGGGATCGAGAAACGAGCGGGCCTCGTCGCAGTAGAGGGGATACGCGTGCATTACATCCTCGTCGACGATTGCGGCAAGCTCGTCGACGCGCATGTTGTTATCGGTGGTGAGGGAAGGGAGATGAGCGCCGATTCGAACCGGAGTTCGCGGAGCAACCCGCCTCACCGCGTTGGCGAGCAGCGATGTCCAGAGCCATCCGGCATCCCTGGTCGCGGGGCGCTGCGCATCGTCGATCTCATTCGCCAGATCGAACGCGCGCACCGCATCGTCGCCCGACAGCGCGCGCGCGCACGTTTCGGCCAGCAGCACCTGTGAGCGGAGAATAGTCGGATCGGCGTAGAGATCGCCGGGCCGTCCGTGCGCGTCCAGCATCCACGCCGGCCACCAGATGTGGCCGCTCATGTTGATGACGACGAGAGTCGGAACCACCTTGAGTCCAGCGTCTTTCGCCGCTCGAGCCACTTCCACGAGCCGGGCTACCATGTCGGCGGCTACGGTGTGCGGCTCAGGCAGAAAGCTCTGCGCCATTGTGAATATGCGGACGACGTCGAAGCCAAGCGCCGCGATCTGCGCCATGTCGTCACGCACTTCAGCGATGTCGAACTCGCGCCACATGTACATCGCACTGCGGCGCGGCCAGTAGTTGATGCCCAGCTCGAAGGTCACGACTCCGACAGTCCGGCCAGGATCTCCGCCAGCGAGAGGTCGGCGACGGCGATGACGGCATCCGCGGCGCCGTAATAGATGCGAACGCGATCGCCTTCAACGAGCAGGCCACAGGTGAACACCACGTCGCCGTAGAAGCCTTCGCGCTCGTAGCTCGCTTCCGGAGCGAGGATGGGCTCGCGGGAGCGCGCCAGAACTTTACCCGGGTCGTGGAGGTCCAGCAGCAAGGCGCCGAGTGAGTATGTCGGTGGCGACCGCGTAACACCGTGATAAACCGCCAGCCAGGCGTCCCGGTGACCCGCGTGGACGCGAAACGGAACGGCGCCGCCACCGATCTTCAGGTCATCCCATTTACCGGGGCGGGATGTAGCGACCAGGCAATGATTTCCCCAGGAGATCAGGTCGGGCGATGTGGCGACCCAGATCGAAGGGTCTCCGAGACCCTCGGGCATCGGGCGGTGCAGCGCGACGTAACGCCCACCGATTTTCTCGGGAAAGATCGTGACGTCGCGGTTGGGCGGGGGGAAAATCACCCCGTGCCGCGTGAATGCCTTGAAGTCCCTGGTCGAGGCGAGAGCAGTGGAGATGCCGTACCGCGAGACCGCGGTGTAGTTGATCCAGTAGGTGCCATCCAGCAGAGTGATGCGGGGATCCTCGACGCCGAAGCCCTCGTACTGCGTTCCGGGAGTGAAAGCGGGCGTGCCCTCGACCTCGAAATGGATGCCGTCGCGCGAGCGGGCGAGACGGAGGTGCGACATCGATGTGAGCCAGGTATGTCCATCCGCGAACACCAGGCGCGGGTCGCTCGCGTCCAGCCCCTTCGTGTCCTGCATCCAGCGCTTGATCTCGATGCGCCGCGTGTCGGCGTTGTAGATCGGCGCCGATACGACCCCCGGCGTCCTGTGCGGCGCCTCGGACACACGCAACAGGAGAATGGTGTCACCCCCGAAGCGCGTCGCTCCGGCGTTGAAGACTCCAACCACGTCCATGTCGGGACGGGAAGGGAGGACCATGTCGGGGGTAATAATCGGATTGTCAGGGGATCTTACGGCTGTCAAGTCCTGTTTGCGTTTGAGTTCGATGGCCAGGCCGAGGGGATCCCCCGTAAGGGGAAAAGAACCCAGCGATCAGACGCTGCACAGCCGGACCGCCTCAGCCAGCGAAGTCCGCGGGTCGCGAGTGGGAATGAATTCCTGGGCCACGTATCCCGAAAAACCCGTGTCATGGATCGCGCGCGCGATCGCGGGATAGTACAGCTCCTGCGACGCATCGATCTCGTGCCGGCCAGGAACTCCGGCGGTGTGATAGTGGCCGATGTATTTCCGGTTGTCGCGGATGGTGCGGATCACGTCGCCTTCCATGATCTGCATGTGATAGATGTCATAGAGCAGCTTGAACCGCTCTGACCCGACCCGCTTCACCAGCGCCGCACCCCAGGGCGTGCGATCGCATTGATAATCCGGGTGATCGACCCTGGAATTGAGCAGCTCCATGCAGATGCCGACTCCGCTGCGCTCCGCCGCCGGCATGAGAGCCGCCAGCCCGCGAGCGCACGCCGCCAGGCCGTCTTCATCGCTCAGTCCATCGCGGTTTCCGGAAAAGCAGATCAGGTTGGGAACTCCGGCCGCCCGCGCCAGGGGAATCGCGCGCTCGTACGCGGGTATGAGCCACGCGTGGTTCTCGACGCGGTTGAAGCCGCGAGTGAGCCGCGTGCCCGGATCCGGGACGCTGGCATACCCCATCGCGCACGTCAGACCATGCCGGGCGGCGATGCTCCATTCAGCGGGCTCGAGCAGCTCGACCGAGTGAATGCCTATGTCTTTCGCCATCCGCGCAAGCTCGTCCACCGACAGCTTACCATACGGCCAGCGGCACACCGAATGGCGGAAAGCCCCAGCGCGCGACGGCGTGGCCGAAGTCTCCGCGTGCGCGCTCGCGCCGGGAAGAAGGACAGCTGCTCCCCCTGACACGGCTGCGGCTGCCGCGCGCCGAAGAGCTTCTCGTCGGGTTATATCGCTGGTCAAAGATCCCTCCGGCGGCTGGACACGGTGGACATTCGTGTGGGCAATCCTATTGTGCGCGGCGGGCCCATTCGGTGTCAAGCCAATCCCGCTCCTTCACAAAGGCGGAACGGGCGAACAACTTGTCTCCTTGCTTGATTCCTGACCCGGGCCCTATGAAGACGATCAACCGCTTGCTGAACCTCGGGCTCATCGTGTCGGTGACGGTCGTGCCCGGAACCACCACTTTCGCGCAGGCGAGGCTGGTCGAGCCCGTGCTCGCGTCCCCGGAAGCCGGTCTCGACGATGCAGCTTCATATCAGGGATACCAGACGCGCTTCTTCCGCGATGCGAAGGGAAACGTCGTTCAGATCTATCTCGACGCACGCAGCGGCCGGGTGGTCAATCTCCTTGGAAACGCCGTCAACGAGAGCGTCGGGTTCACCGTGCGCGACGCTGCCGGACGACCGCTGCGTCTGGAGTGGGGGTCTCCGGGAGCTACCGTCTCTGACTCGGGCCCGCGTCGCACGATCGAGTATCAGCTCATCGCGAACGCCCCCCGCATCGAGATCGGCTGGCTTCTGCTTGGCTCGATGCGGGTCGAGCGGGATCTACAGTATTCGGATCGCCACCGGCAGCGCTTCGCCGCGCAGACCTTCAGGCAGCGGGAGCTCGAGGAGCTGATCTCGAGCCTGAATCGCCTCGAGGCTGCCGAGAGGGATCGCCACCTTCAGCTCCTGAATGCGAGCTACCCATCGGACCTGCGCGCGCGCCTTTCTCCGGACGTGATCACCAGGCTCGCGGGGGGTATCTCCGGACCGGCGCGGACCGCGGTCGTGACCCAGCAGGCGCTGGACGGAAAGACGAATCTCCAGCTCGATCTTGGAGCGGCCCCAAACGCGGCAGCAGTGGTCGTGACCTGGCCGACGGTTTCGATTCGGGCGAGGGATGGCCGGCCCATCCGGTTCACGGTTCGCGTCACGACGGATGCGCCTGCGCTCACGCCGCTGACTCGCGAACAGATCTTCAACGCGGACTTCATCCGCTTTCTCGCGGATGGACGCACCGCCGCCGATCGTGTAACGCGCGCGGCGGCTGGGCGCGCTCGCACGCCGGCGGAATCGGTGACCGTGGCTCGGTATCGCCGGCTCGAGCGAGATGTGCGGGGTCTCGAGCTGCTGAGCTCCAGAGAGAAGCTGATGGCCGGCCTTCCCAACTACGCGACGTACTTCGGCCGCGACATGATGATGTCCGCCCTGATGCTTGAGCCCGTCGCCTCGCCGTCGATCGCGGAGCACGTCATCGCCAGCGTGCTGAAGAAGCTCGGCTCCGGAGGGGACGTGAGCCACGAGGAGGCCCTCGGCGGCCAGGCCGTTCGCGAAAATGCGGCTGAGTACAATACGCTCGTCGCGGAGCACCTGCGTCTCCTCGAGCGAGGTAACCGCGCCGCCGCGGCCGCGGCGGTCGCGCGCGCACGCTCGCTTCTCGCCGATCTTCAGAAGGTCCGTGAGAACTACAACATGCTCGACGATGAATTCCAGCTGCCGGTTCTCACCGCGCGGTACCTGGCCAACCCGGCAATCCCCGCGGCGCGGAAGCTGGCCTTCATGAACGATTCATCCGATGGATCGCCCCGCGTCGCGCTGCTGCTGCGCGAGCTCGGGCTGGTGGCGAAACTCGCCGAGCCATACTCGCGCGACCCCGTGGTGCTGAACCTGGTGGCGTCTCCACAGAGTGATTCGACCCATTGGCGCTCGGTGAGCTGGCGCGACAGCAACGCCGGTTACGCCAATGGGCGCTTCGCGATGGACATCAACGCGATCTGGGTTCCGCGGGCGCTGGAATCGGTGTCGGAGATTCTGTCCCGGCTCAGATCGATCGGATTCACGCAGGCTCGACTCAATGCCCTGACCTCGGGGGCATCGCAATCGGCGCTCGGCGCCTTGGCGCGGGATTCGGCGGCGTTGCGACGGGCAGTCGAGACCTGGAACGGCGCCGAACAACATTTTGTGGTGACGCTGCCCGCGGAGGATGTACGGGCGAGGGTGTCGAAGAAGGGTGAGTCACTCCCGCCGGCCGAGCGGGCGTACTGGCAGTCGGTGCTGAACGCGAGCGGCGCGGACCGCGAGCCACTGGAATTCCTGGCGATCTCGCTGGATGCAGCGGGGCGGCCTGTTCCGGTGGTGAATACCGACCCGGCAACCGCTCTTTTCCTCGCCGATCGTGTCGCTATTACACCAGCGTCCCGCGAGCGGGCGCTACGCGATGTCCGCGCGTTCATGCGAGCGTATCCCGTTGGACTTCTCGTAGACCGCCTCGGTCCGGTCGTTGCGAACGATGCGTATGCTTCGCCCGTTGTTTGGGAGGCATTCGAGAAGGACCTGTACCATTCACCCCGGGTCGTGTGGGGGCGCGAGGTGAACCTCATCATGCTCGGCCTCGCGAAGCAGATCTCCGCCTCCGTCGACGCAGCGGGACGCCCGCGCGATCCGGCGCTCGCGCCGTATGTCTCCGAGCTGCGCGCCGCCTTGCGCCGAACGATGGATGCGGTGGACGCTTCCGGCCTCAAGCACAACGAGCTGTGGAGCTACCAGATCGAAGGCACTCCGCCGCGCCTGAAGCCGATTCGATACGGCGCCAGCACCGACATTCAGCTCTGGAACGTCACCGATCTCGCCGTGCAGTTCGTCCTCGCGCGGTTGGCGCCTCCGCCAACGAATTGATCCAGTCAGCGCCGCTGTTTGGCGTTCTCGCCGCCGCGGCGCTGCTGAGTGCCTGCGGTGGTCGGGCGAAGGATACCGGCACTGTCCTGACTTTTTCCGGGAGTGCGCTCGGCGCCGAGGGGACGCTGGTCGCCAGGCAGCTGAGGCGGTTCATGCAGCTCAATCCCGGCGTTCGGGTAGAGCTCCAGCGCACTCCCGACGATGCGAATCAGCGCCACCAGCTGTACGTGCAGTGGCTCAATGCGCGCGTCGGAAATCCCGACATCCTCCAGCTCGATGTCGTCTGGACACCGGAGTTCGCCGCCGCGGGATGGGTGTTGCCGCTCGACCGGTATGCCCCCACCAAGCCGGATTTCTTTCCCGCGACGATCCAGGCGAATACCTGGGCGGGGAAGCTTTACGCGCTGCCCTGGTTCGCCGACGTCGGGCTGTTGTATCGGCGCACCGACCTGGTCCCGCGCGAGCCGCAGTCTCTCGCGGAGCTCGTGACGCAGGCGAAAACGGCGACGGCGCGCGCCGGAGGCCCCCGCCACGGCATTGTGTGGCAGGGCGCGCGCTACGAGGGACTGATCACGACTTTCGTCGAGTATCTTGGCGCCTTCGGCGGGAGGATCCTCGATGAGAATGGCCGGGTGGTAGTGAATCACGACGAGGGGGTGCGGGCGCTCGAGTTCATGCGGGACCAGCTGTACGGATCGCGCATCGCTCCGCTGGATGTCCTGACCTGGCACGAGGAGGAGGGGCGCTTCGCGTTTCAGAACGGCACCGCGGTCTTCATGCGCAACTGGCCTTATGCGTTCGGAGCGATGAGCGACACTGCGCAGTCTCGTGTAGCGGGGAGATACGCGGTATCCCCGATGCCCAGCTCGGGCGAACGCGGAGGGCGCTCGACGGCGACGCTCGGAGGAGGCCAGCTCGCCATCAACGCCTACACGGAATCACCCGACGCCGCGTACAAGCTGATCGCGTATCTGACAGCGCCCGAGCAGATGCTCGAGCGCGCGCAGGCGGTCGGCCAGTACCCCACCCGTCCCGGTTTGTACGAGGACTCGCGGCTGCGGACCGCTCTTGCCATTCCGCTCGGGCAGGCGAAGCGCGCCATAGAGAGCGCCACACCCCGGCCCGTCACTCCGATCTATACCGAGCTGTCGGACATTCTTCAGATCGAGCTGCACCGCGCGCTCGTGCGGCACGCCGAGCCGAGGGAAGCGTTGAATACGGCGGCGGCGCGCATCGAGGCTCTGATCGAGAGAACGGGAATGCGCAGGCTGATGACCGGCGCATCTGATTCCTCCACCGCGCGACCCGCCGGGTCCATCCAATGAGAGCAGAAGCCCGGCTGGGCTGGATGCTCGTCGCTCCCGCGCTTGGTGTGATCGCGCTGATCGCGATCTTCCCGCTCGGTTGGACGTTCTGGGAGTCTCTGCACCTGCACGAGCTCCGCATGCCGTGGCTGGGCAAGCCGTTCGTCGGTGCGGACAACTACGTCGAGATCGCGCGTGATCCGAGGTTCTGGTCCGCGCTCGGACATACCGCGTTTTTCACGTTCGTCTCGATATCGCTCGAGCTGCTGATCGGTCTTTTTCTGGCGCTGGCGATGAACCGTGCGTTTCGGGGACGTGGGCTCGTTCGCGCGGCAGTGCTGGTGCCGTGGGCGATCCCCACCGTCGTGGCGGCGCTCCTCTGGCGGTTCATTTTCGAGTCGCAGGGCGGAATCGCGAACGAGCTGCTGGTCAATGTGGGGATTCTCGACCAGCCGATCGTCTGGTTCATCAAGACGTGGACGGCGTGGATACCGGTGATCCTCGCCGACGTGTGGAAGACGACGCCGTTCGTGGCGCTCCTGCTGCTGGCTGGGCTCCAGAACATCGACCTCACGCTCTACGAGGCCGCGGCGGTCGATGGCGCCAACCCCTGGTGGCAGCTTCGTCACATCACGCTCCCGCTGCTCAAGCCGGCGATCCTGGTCACGCTCATTTTCAGGACACTCGATGGGTTCCGGGTGTTCGACCTGATATACGTGCTTACCGGCGGAGGTCCGGGGACGACGACCGAGCCGGTCGCGCTGTACACGTTCAATGCGCTGCTCCAGAATCTCCGTTTCGGTTACGGGTCGGCGTTGTCCGTCGTGATCTTTGCCATCACGTTCGGCATCGCGCTGCTTTACGTGAAGGGACTGGGGATCAGGCTCGCCGGAGATGAGCGTTGAAAGTACCGGCGCGCTGGGCAATGGCAGGCTTGCTCGTCGCTCTGATGGTGTTCACGCTCTTTCCGTTTTACTGGGCCCTCGTTTCTTCGTTCACTCCCGACGCTGCGCTGTTCCGCGACCCTTCGCTCTGGCCCCGCGAGATCATCTTCGATCACTATCGCGCTCTCTTCGACGAGCGGGATTTTCTCACGCCGATCCGCAACTCCCTGATCGTGGCGGGAACGACGACTCTCTTCTGTCTGACCATCGGTACGCTCGCCGCGTATGCGCTCGCGCGGCTCGAGTTCAGGGGCAAGGCCGCGATCATGGCCTTCATTCTCGCCGTGACGATGTTCCCGCAGATCTCGATCGTCAGCCCGCTCTATCTGCTGCTGCGATCTCTCCGGCTGATCGACACGTATCCCGGTCTGATCATGCCGTACATGACTTTCGCGATGCCGCTCACCGTCTGGGTGCTCACGGGCTCGATACGGCAGATTCCACGCGATCTCGAGGAGGCCGCGCACGTTGACGGCGCGAGTCGCAGGCAGAGCTTCGCGAAAATCCTTCTCCCGCTGGCAGTGCCCAGTCTGGCTACGACCGGGATACTGACGTTCATCTACTGCTGGAACGAGTTTCTGTTTGCGCTTTCATTCACGCTCGGCCCCGAGCGGCAGACGGTGCCGGTGGCGATCGCATTGTTT
>Ga0136631_10000100_pt1 | contig 23979 bp, 18 predicted proteins | sample AntDrymUQ6012206_2_FD_104655 | JGI IMG/M metagenome (GOLD analysis project Ga0136631, IMG submission 104655) | Polar desert sand microbial communities from Dry Valleys, Antarctica - metaG UQ601 (22.06) | ecosystem: Environmental > Terrestrial > Soil > Desert | place: Antarctica: Dry Valley... | reverse complement strand
GGGTCGCTTCGCAGCGAGTCCCCCTTCGCGCTGGCCACCGCCCTGGTGCTGATCGCGGCCTATCGATTCCTCGACCGCACCGACGCCAGGCGGGCCGCCGTGCTGGGTGCGGCGATCGGCCTGGCCGCACTCGCGCGCAGCGAGGCCGTGGCGCTGCTGGTGCTGATGGTGTTGCCGCTCGCGGTGCGGGGGGCAGGTGAGCATCGGCGGCGGGCGGCCCTCGTGGCCGTGTCCGTTGCGGCGTGCGGTCTGGTCCTGGCCCCGTGGCTCGTGCGCACCTGGATCCAACTGGACGCCCCGGTGGCTATCTCCACGAACTCCGGCGGGCTGCTCGCGGGTGCCAACTGCGACCAGGTCTACTCCGGCGACTTTCTCGGCCAGTGGAGCTTTGACTGCCTGCCCGACAACGCCGGCAAGAGTGAGGCGGAGGCGTCGGCGGCGCTGCGTGACAAGGGGCTGCGCTACGCACGCGACCACGCCGATCGCCTGCCGGTGGTGATCCCGGTTCGCGTGCTGCGTACCTGGGAGCTCTATCGCCCGCGCCAGCAGGCCACGTTCGAGTCGTTCTTCGAAGGGCGCAACCTCTTCCTGGCGCAGGCCGGCGTGGCCTTCTACTACCTGCTGGTGCCGCTCGCCATCTGGGGCCTCGTGCTGCTGCGCCGGCGCGGGGACACGCTGGTGATCATGGTGGCTCCGGCGGTGGTGGTCACGCTCGTGAGCATCGGTGCCTACGGGTTCACGCGCTTTCGGGTGGCAGCGGACGTGACGCTGGTGGCGCTGGCCGCGCTCGCGCTGGTGGCGCTGGTGGAGGGCCGCCGCCGGTCGCCCTCGCCAACGGAAGCGTCCTGAGCAGCGCGAGCGCCAGGAGAAGCCACGCGGCCACGCCGAGCCAATGGGCGCCCAGCAGGTCCGGGGCGTAGTCGCTGTTGAAGCCGCCCCTGTCGCGGGGCAGGAACAGGGCGTAGACCGCGGGCACCGCCACCGCCAGGAGCGCTCCGGCGGCCAGGATGAGCGATCGCGTCCCCACGCCGCGCCAGAGGATCAGGGCGATCAGCGGGCCCGCGACCAAGCCCGCACGCAGGGCGAACACCACGCCGCACGCCAGTGCCGCCGCCGCGCCCACCGCCGCGGCTCGGCCCAGCGCCATGTGCGGCGGCCTGTCGGCCACCGCAACCGCATCCTCGGGCAGCTCGGGCTCCGGACCAGGCTGGCCCGCCCGCCCGCGTCTGCGGCGCCATCCGACGGCGAGCACGGCCAGCATCCCCAGGCAGCCCACGGCGGCGAGCCAGTAGGACAGTCCGGTGACCGAGTTTGCCGCGAACTCGAACCGCGCCGTGGCACAGCGACCGTCGATGCGCCACCCGTTGGCGTAGCCGTCGATCGGCTCGGGCTCACCCAGGTCCCGGTCGCCGCAGAATGCCCGCCAGCCTCGGTTGTAGCTCTCGCCGAGCACCAGCCACGCCGGGCCGGCGGTCTCCACGCGCACCTCGTCGTAGCGCCCCCGGCCGGGGTCCCCCGGGTCGAGCACCCGCCCGCCGGCGACCGCCGTGGGCACGCCGGACGGGGCGGGCGAGCGCAGGCGCAGCAGGTTGGTTCGAAACGTGCGGGAAGACGTGGCCAGGCGCAGGTCGTCACCCGGTGCGAGTAGCAGTGGCGAGGAGCCGCAGGCCTGCGCTCGCAGCGGCCTGCCCGCGTCGAAGTCCGCCATGGACCCGCGCGGGCGCAGGCGCTTGGTCGCGCCCTCCACCCGGACCCCGACCGTGCAGTCGGCCCGCAACCGCGGCCCGGATGCGGCCGCGCGGTCCAGCCCTGGCACGACGAGCTCGGCAATCCCGACGGCGTCCGGCACGCTGCCCGGGCCCGGCTCGGGCTCCAGAACGTCGATCACCTCCACGCGAAACGCGCGCGAGCGCACGGGCCGCGGCAGGTCCACCTCGCCCGCCGGGGAAACCGGCAGACCCTCGGTGCGCCCCCCGCGCCAGCTCACCCGCACGGTGCTCGGTGCGCTCACGCGCGGCCCTGCGGGCGACAGCGAGAACCCCCTCAGCTCCAGGGGCTCGCGCGTGCGCCAGCCCACCCACCGCGCGCCCTCCACACCCGAGACCCAGGCGGTGCTGGAATCCCCGTCGAAGGCGCGCGAGGCGCGCCTACCGGGCGCCCCCTCAAGCCGACCCGACGAAACCCAGCGGGTGCCTTCGGCACGCATGCCGGCCATCGCATCGAGCAGCGGGTCGGGGGCATCCTCCGCCACCGAGACCAGGGCGTCGAGGTCGAACGCCCGGACGCCGGGCAGGTCGAAGGAGCGCCGTAGCTCGGTCTCGGAGTCGGCGGACTGGTCTCGCAACGGGTTGTCGCCGCTTTCGCGCGCGAACAGGTACGACAGCGGCGCCCGATTGAGGTCGGCGCCTCGCAGCCCATCGGTGAGCAGCGTGGGCACACGCCGGAACTCGCGGGCATTCACGCCCGGAATGCGCACCTCGGCCAGCGCGCCCGCCCCGGCCTCCGCCGGCCCGCGCACGCTCTCGACGCTCACGCGCAGACTGCCGGTCCGCCGCAGACCCAGATCCAGACGATTCCACCCCGGGCGCACCGGGTAGCGGCGACCACCCACGTCCACTGCCTCCACCGCGGTGCCGTTCTCGCTGCGCGGGAGCACGTCGACGTAGGGCACATCCTTCGGAGAGGCGAACCCGATCTCCAGCCAATGGCGGTCCTCTTCGAGGTTGCGGTCAGCCCTCCAGTGAGTCGCGGTCGAGCCGTCGAAGGCCGCGTACGGGCGGTGCTCGGGAAACTGGGGAAAGTTGGGCGAGAGGGGCGCCCGGATGAACCGCACGCCGCCGTCGTAGCCGGTCACCGTCTGGCCGGCCACCCCGCGATCGGCAAAGGGGTTGAGCACGGCCGCATCCGAGGAGATCGGATCTGCCGGCCCGAGGGTGGCGCCGGTCGTGCGGAGGGCCCGCGAAGCCAGGAATGTCCGGCGGCGGTTGGTGTCTGTGACCACCAGTTCCGCCCCGGCGGCGGCCGCGCGGCGCAGATCGGCAGCGGATCGGTCGCCCGCGTAGGAGATCGCGCGGTCGCCCCTCGCGCCGTCGATGGCCGCCAGGCCGGCGATGCCTGCGGCGGAGCCGTCCAGGACCAGCTCAGCCCCACGCGGCTCGACTCGCACCATGTGCCTGGCGCGCGGCAGGTCGTAGCGGCGCACCTCGGGCAGTGACACCTCCACACCCGGCTCTCCCGACGGCGGCGCGAACGGGCGCTTTCGCCCGCGCGACGCGGAGGACTCCACGAGCCCCCCGGCGCGCAGCTGGGAGTGGGCAACCGCGGGCCCCACGGCTCCGCTGCGGGCGGGATCGAGATCGGTGCCCGTGATGACCGCCTTCGCACCCATCAGCTCAGCCAGCGTTCGCAGCTGCCCGGGGTACACCCGCCGCTGCTGGACCAGGGAGTCGGTGGTCACGAGCATGTCCGCGGCGTGCAGGTCCGCGTAGGGGACCGTGGTGCGCACGGCCACGGGACGGTCGGTCAGGGCCGGGAGAATCGGGTCCTGCGGGTTGCCCCAGCGGTAGACGGGGAACGGCTGGCCCGGCAGCACCAGAGTGCGCTCGCCCGGGGCCACCTCGCGCTCGATGTCGCGTGCCGTGGCGGTCCATGCGCCCGGCACGTCGCCGAAGGCGATCTCCTCGTCGATCGCCCGGCCCTGCACCAGCGGCCAGGCCGACAGTGCGGCCAGTACGACCACCAGCGCGATGGCCGGCACTCGCGCCACCGGCCGCGATCCCACCCGCCGCCACACTTCGCCCGCCGCCATCCCCGCGAGGCACGCCACGGCCACCACCACCAGCGCGGCGGCCTTGTGGCTGGTGCGCAGGAACTGCACCGGTTCGAGGTTGTAGTAGACCGCGGTGAGCACGCGTCTCATCGGCGTGCCGTCCGGGAAGCCCGCCCCCACCGCCAGCGTGCCCACCAGCGCGAGGCCCAGGAAGAACGGGGCGTAGCGCAGGCGCCGCGTGTAGGCGTAGCCCGCCAGCGCGAGCGCCGGCACCAACAGGGAAGCGATCACCACGGGGAGGTCGAACAGCAAGGCCTCCGACGTGCCGAAGTAGGGCCGCAGCGGATCGGCGAAACCGGTGCCCAGGTAGCTGATCCAGTAGCCCATCCCACGAAGGCTCTCCGTGATCGACGTCGTGGCCCAGATCGCCCCCACGGATTCTGTGAACGGCAGGAAGTTCAGCCCGTAGCGCGCGTGCTCGGCCACCGGCACGATCCACCACAGCGACGCGATCGCCGACAGCAGGCCCGCCCGTGCTGCCAGCCCGGCGGCGTCGCGCCACCGGCCCGTGCCGATGAGCACCTCATAGGCCGCCAGCAGCACGGGGCCCAGGAGCACCCAGGCGGTCACGGCCGCGTTCACGCCACCGCCGGTAGAGGCGATCAGCAGCGCGATGGCGGCCGGCCAGTACCAGCTGCGCGGCTCGCGCATGCCCCGGTGCACGCACAGCAGCAGCCAGGGGAGTGCCGCGAGGCCGAGCAGGGTCACGCTCGTTCGATTGGCGTAGATCGTGACGTAGGGGTTGAGCACCACGAGCAGGCCGGCCACCAGGTGCGGCGCGCCGCGGGGCCGCTCCAGCAGCGCATCCATCAGGCGCACCATTCCCCACGCCGCCAGCGCCAGGAGCGTGCCGAGCCACAGCCGGTGCACCAGCCAGGGAGCCATGCCGAGGACGTCACCGAGCGCGTAGAAGGGGCCCATCGGAAACACGTAGCCCGCGTACTGGCCCGCCTGCACCTGCCCGAGGCCGCCCGAGGAGCTCCACACCGATGTCACGTCCGCGAGGAAGCCCACCGGGTCCACATGGAGGTCGATCTTCGTGTCGGCGGCCGCGTCGCCGGGACGCTGGACCAAGGCCAGCAGGTAGGCCACGGCCGCCAGCCCGAGCGGCAGCGCACCGCGCCGCGGAGAACTCGGGACGATCACGATCTGGGGCGCGAGCGAGGCCGCGCCAGCACCACCGCGGCCAGCACCACGAGCGGGATCTCCGCGGCGTGGCGAAACCTGGGGAGCCCCCAGCCGAGCAGCGCGGACAGGGTTACCGCAACCGCCGGCGCCAGCAGGATGGACAGCGGCGCGTCCCGGCGGCGCAGGAGCACCAAGCCCCAGGCCGCCAGCGGCAACAACAGGTAGAACATCCCAGTGCCCACGGCCTGCACCGTGCGGTCACGGCCCTCCGCCAGCGTCTGCCTCCAGGGTTGCCAGAAATCCCACACGCGCAACACCCGCACGGCCCCCACGGCCGGCAGCCGCCCCGGGTGGTCGAGCGCGTAGTCCACGCCGCGTTCGCGCCACACATCGGCCTTCTCGGGCTCCGAGAGGCTGCGGGGCACGCCAGCCGTGCACTCGATGTCCCAGAAGCCCATGTTCTCGCCGGAGTAGACCGAGTCGCAATTGGCTCCGGCGATCACCGCGCTGCCGTTGATCGACACCAGCACGGGCCGGTCGAAAGCCGCCCAGTTGCGAACGGTCCATGGCAGGATCACGACGGCCGCGCCCGCGCAGATCGCCGCGAATCGCAGCACGCGACGGCGCCACGGCGCCTGCTCCCCGAGGCACAGCACGAGGGCGAGCAACGGGAGCAGAAGCAGCGCCTCCCCGCGGGTGAGCGCAGCAAGTCCCAGCAGGCCGCCGATCACCGCCGCCATCGCCCAGCCGGGTCTGTCCCGGAAGCGGTAGGCCGCAAGCAGCGCCAGGCCCACCAGCAGGCCGTAGAGCGTCTCGCTCATCAGCGAGCCGTCGGCCGCGATCAGTGTGGGGTAGACCGCCGCGATGCCGGCGGCCACCAGGCCGGCACGGTCTCCGGCGACGCGCCGCGCGAGCAGGCCGACCACGACGATCGCCGCGGCGCCCACGATGCAGCCGGTGAGCTTGTGGGACTGGAACCCGGTGCCCCCGAGCAGCGAGGTGATGGCGAGAACAAACGACCACAGCGGAGGGTGCTCGGCGGTGGGCTCCGCCGGGCCGGTGGCGAGAGCGAAAGGATTGATGAAGCCCCTGCCCTCGGCCAGGAAGTTCGCGGAGTCGTGGTAGAAGAAATAGTCGCCCAGGCCTCCCACCTCGTCGGCCACCAGAACGGTGTAGGCCACCCGGATCGCCAGCCCCGCGGCGGCGATCGCGAGCAGTCCCGCGTGGAACCCCCTGACCAGAGACGGCATCTCCGGCGGCAGCGTAGTGCCACGCGCCGGGGAGCACGTAGTATCGGCCGCTGACGTGCGCGCCAAGCGGATCATCTGGGGCGCGGCGGTTGCCGTCCTGCTCGCGGCGCCGACGCTCGCGGCGTTTCACTCCGGGGGCTATTTCGACGGCCCACGCCTGGTCCTCGGCATCGGCGCCTGGGTGCTCGTGCTTGTGGCGCTTGTGGTTGCGGAGAGACCTCTCCCACGCTCGCGGCCGGCCTGGGCCGCGCTCGCCGGCCTGACGCTCCTCACGGCTCTCACAGCAGCGTCGATCGCGTGGGCGCCGCTCAGCTCTGCGGCGGTGGACGACACCCAGCGGCTGCTGGCCTACCTGGGCGCGTTCGCTGCCGGGACCGCGCTGCTGCGCGAGCCCGGCCCCGCCCGGCGGGTGGAGCCGGCGCTGGCGGCCGGCGCGTTCGTCGTGATCGCCTACTCGCTCTCCGAGCGCCTGCTGCCAGGACTCGTTCAGCTGGATCGCGGCATCAGCGCCGCGGGCCGGCTAGAGCAGCCGCTCACCTACTGGAACACGATGGGGGCACTCGCGGCAATCGGTTTCGTGCTGTGCGCGCGTGTCTGCGGGGACGCCGCGCGTGCGGCGTGGCTGCGGGCGGCCGCCGGGTTCATCGTCCCGTGGCTGGCCCTAGGGCTCTTCTTCAGCCTGTCGAGGGGAGCCATCGCGGCGGCCGCCGTGGGTCTGGCGGTGCTCGTGCTGCTGGCGCCGTCCCCGCTGCAGCTGCGGGGCGTGGTGATGAGCGCGGGGCTGGGCCTGGCGGTGAGCGTGATGTCACTTCCGCTTCCCGCCGTGAGGTCGCTGGATGCCGCCGCGGCCTCGCCGGAGTTGTCGGGCCTGGTGATGTTCGCCGCCCTGCTGGCGGCGGGGGCACTCGGCGCCTACGTGGCATCGCGCCCAGCGCCCGAGGGGCGAGCCGGCCATCTCGGCGGGGTGCGGCTGCGCACCGCCAGGATCGTGGCCGCCGCCGCCCTCGCCGCGTGCCTGACTGGAGCGGTGGCCATCACCGTGGCCTCGAGTGAGAAGCGCGACATCGCCGCCGGTCCGGAGACCGGATCCGGCCCCGGGCGGCTGCGCTCGGTGCAGAGCAATAGATCCTCCTACTGGAACGTGGCTCTGCGCAGCTTTGCCGACCACCCCATCGGCGGCGTGGGCTCCGGCGGCTTCCGGGTCGAGTGGCTGCGCGAACGGCCCTTCAAGGAGCCGGCGGAGGACGCCCACTCGATCTACCTCGAGACCGCCTCTGAGCTGGGAGTGGCGGGGCTGCTCGCCCTTGCGCTGCTGTTCGGCGGGGTGGCCGCGTGCGGCCGCAGGGGCCTGACATCCCGCCACGATCTCGTGGTGGGCCCCATAGCCGGACTATCGGTGTGGGCCGCCCACGCGGGGCTGGACTGGGACTGGGAGATGCCGGCCGTGAGCCTGCTGGCGGTGGCTCTCGCGGCCTCAGTGGTCGCTGGAGGCGAGGTCAGTCCGCGGCGAGCGGATTGAGCTCCAGCACCCGCTCGCGCGCATCGCGGGCCTGAGCCGGGTCCAGCTCCAGCGAGGCCACCGCGAGCTGCGCCCACGCCTCCACGCTCTCGGGCTCGGCGCGGGTGAGCCCTTTGAGCACCTCGATCGCCTCTCGCTCCCGGCCCGCGCGGATCAGCAGCTGGCCGCGCACCAGCGCCGGCTGGCGGTCGGGGTTGCGCTGTCCGGCGCGGTCCAGGCTGCGCTGGGCGTCTGCCACCCGCGGGGACTTGGTCACCTGGAAGGGGTCGTCCGATATCCGCTGCGCACGCGTCTCCAGAACCGAGGCCCGGGCCCAGAAGCCGAGCACGATGAGGCAGAGGACGGCGAGCAGGGCGAGTGCCACGCGGGCAGCCATCGCCTCAGCGGTTGAAGCGCCGGCGCACCAGCACCGCGATCACCCGCAGGGCGTCGACCCCCGTGAGCTTCTTGCCCTCTTCCCGCGCACGGGCGCGGTAGGTGATCGGCACCTCGAATACCCGGTGGCCGGCCTTGAGCACGCCGGCGGTGATCTCGCCCTCGAGGTCGAACCCGCGGGCGCGGAGGTCCAGCGAGCGCATCACGTCGGTCCGCATCGCCTTGTGGCAGGTCATGATGTCGGCGAGCCAGCTGTCGTACATCACGTTGGCGATCATCGTGACGGCCTTGTTGCCCATCACGTACCAGAAGCTGAAGGCCGAGTGGGACTCGAAGCCGCGCGTGCCGAAGACAACCTCGGCTTCCCCCGCCACCAGGGGCGCCATCAGCTTGGCGATGTCGCTCGCGTCGTACTCCAGGTCCGCGTCGTAGATCGCGGACCACTTGCCCTGCGCGTGATCGAGAGCGGTTCGGATAGCGGCTCCCTTGCCCTGGTTGCGGTCGTGCTTGAACAGCCGCACCGAGTCCGGCCAGTCGCCCCGCTCAAGGATGTCGCGGGTGCCGTCGGTGGAGCCGTCGTCCACGATCACGAGCTCCACGGAGTCCACGGGCAGCTCGGCCTCCAGCGCCCAGCTGATGGCCTCCTCGACGGTGGCGCGCTCGTTGTAGACGGGCATGAGTATCGAAAGGTCCGGCATCGGGTCGGCACCCTAACCTTCCCGACCGTGTCGCGCCCGGCCCTGTTCGCCGCCCTTTTCGCCGGGGCCGCCGTCATCTCCGGCTTCACCATCCTCCAGGGCGGGGCACCGTTCGACGAGGGAATCGTGCTCCAGGCCGCCCGCCGCGTGGCCGGAGGCCAGGTGGTCTACCGCGACTTCGACTGGGCCTACGGCCCGGCCCAGCCCTACCTCCTCGGGGCGTGGTTCGAGGCGTTCGGGCCGTCGCTGCTCGTGTGGCGGGTGGTGCGCGTGCTGTGCGACGCCGCGATCGCGGTGGTCGTGTACTCGCTCGTGCGCCGCGAGGGCTCCCACCGCCTGGCACTGGCAGCCTGGCTTGCTGCGGCGTGCGCGATGGCCCAGCCCTACAGCGCCACGCCCACCGCGCCGGCTCTGGTGTTCACGCTTCTGGCGCTTGCGGTCGTCACGCGCGACGGGCCGGCGAAGCGCGCCATGCCCACGGCCGCCCTCCTCGTGGCGGTCGCGGCGGCGTGGCGAATCGATTTCGGCGTCTACGCCGGGGCCGCGGTGGCCGTGGCGCTGGCGCTGCGCTCCGGACCGCGGGCCGTCAGGGCACGCGCGGTGGCCGTGTTCGCCGCCCTGGCCGCCGCTCTCACGCTGCTGGCCTATCTCCCGTTGCTGATCGCGGTCGGCCCGCTGGACGCCTACGCGGCGATCCTCGGCGACTCCCTCGGCGAGCGCGACTACTGGACCCTTCCCTTTCCCGTCTCCTACGACGGGCCGCTGAGCGTCTGGCCCCCCGGCGAGGCTGCCGGGGACGCAAAGGACCTGCTCGACTTCTACGTGCCCCTGCTGCTGGCGGTGGGGCTGGCCGTGGCCGCCCTGGCGGCGATCCTCGACCACCGCCGCGCCGGCAACGAGGCCCCCCTTGCGCCGTGGGCGTTCCTCGCGCTGGCCGGCGGGAGCCTGACCTACCTGCTCTCCCGCGTGGACGAGTTCCACGGCGCCCCGCTGGCGGTGGCCCTGGCCGTGGCGCTCCCGGTGCTCGCGCGGCGCCTGCGCTGCCACGACCGTGCGCCGGCGCTCGCGATTGCCGCGGTGTCAGTGCTGGCGCTGCTGGTGGCGAACGGGGTGGCCAACCGGGGCTCGGCGCTGCTCTCTCCCCCGGAGCTGTCCACGATCGACCTGCCGGCGGCCGACGGCACCAAGGCGCCGCCCGGCGAGGCCCGCGCCCTGGAGCGCATGGCGCGCAACGTGCAGCGCGTCGCACAGCCGGACCAGCCGATCTACACCATCACCCGGCGCTCTGACCTGGTGCGAGTGAATCAGCCGCTGGTCTACGTGTTCGCCGACCGCGACAATCCGACCGGCATCGACTACGGGTTGCAGACGAGCGCCGCCGACCAGCGCCGGCTGGTGCGCCGCCTGCGCGCGGTCGAGCCCGCGGCGATCGTGCGCTGGCTCGACCCCGCCTCGGTGGTGCGCGAGCCCAATCTGCGGGGAGAGCCCAGCGGCTCGCGGCTGCTGGATGAGTGGGTGGCCGGCGCGTACCGCCCGGAGGCGCGCTTCGGTGACTACGAAGTTCTCGTGCCCAGGCGCGGCCGATGAGCGGCGCCGGCATCGCGCTGGTCACGGTCACTCACGACTCTCGTGAGGACCTGGAACGCCTGCTGGCGAGCGCTCAGCGCCGTCTTCCCGGCACGGCTGTCGTGGTTGCCGACTCCGGCTCTGTCGACGGCAGCGCCGACGTCGCGCGGGCGCACGCCGGGGTGCGGGTGGTCGAGCTGGGCAAGAACGTGGGCTTCGGGCGAGCCACCAACGCCGGCCTGGCGCAGGTGTCCGAGCCGGTGTCGGTGCTGCTGAATCCCGACGTCGAGCTGCTCGATGGCTCGCTCGCCGCGCTCGCCGCCGAGCTGATGCGGCCCGGTGCGCCGGAGCGGCTGCTCGGCCCGGAGGTGCTGCGCGTGGACGGCACCCGGGAGGACAGCGCCCAACTGCGGCCCGCATCTGCAGCGGCGGTGCTGGGAGCCGTGGTGCCGCCGGTCGCGCTGCCGCGACGGCTGCGCGAGCGCGTGGAGCCCTGGCGCTCCTCCGCCCCGCGGCGGGTCGACTGGCTGGTGGGCTGCTGCCTGGCGGGCCGTACCGACACCCTGCGCCGCCTCGGCCCCTTCGACGAGCGCATATTCCTCTATGCCGAGGACCTCGAGCTGGGGCTGCGGGCGGGAGCGCTGGGGGTGCAATCGTGGTTCTGGCCGTCGGCGCGGGTGCTGCACCGTGGCCAGCACGCCACCAGCGCCGTCTGGGCCGGCGAGCCGTTCGAGCTCAAGGCGCGTCAGCGGCGGGCCGTGGTGCACGAGCGCCTGGGCTCCGCGCGCGGCCGCCTCGACGACTCGCTGCAGCTGGCCACGTTCGCGGGACGGGGAGCGCTCAAGCGGGTGCTCCGTCGCCCGGCCGAGCGCGAACGCCGTCAGCTGGACGCTCTCCGTGCAGTGCGGGGCGAGGACCCTCTGCTCTAGGGCGCGCTGCGCGATGGCAGGCCGTAGAGGCCGCGCGCGCGGGATTTGCGCAGTCTCCGCCGCCCCACGTCGTCGGTGCGCTCGCCCGAGCGCTCATCGAGCAGCTCATCGACTGCGGCAGAGAAAGCCTCGCGGAAGCGGGCACGATCGAAGCGGGCCGCGTTCTGAACACAGGCCGATGGGTCGATGGCCGCATCGTCGAACTCTTCCACCGCGGCGGCCAGCTCGCGGGCGCCGCCCTCGTAGAAGCGCCCTGTGCGACCCTCGATCACCGTTTCGAGTGCACCCCCGGCACGGCGGGCGATGACGGGCCGCCCCGCCGCCTGCGCCTCGACCGCGGCGATGCCGAACTCCTCGACGCTGGTGAGCACGAACGCGCGGCAGGTGGCGAGCAGGCGCTCCACCTCGCGATCTGCGGCGCGTCCCACGAACCGCACATTGGGTGCGGCCAGCCGGCGCAGCCGGCGGGCGTCGGGGCCGTCGCCCACCACCACCAGCGGGCGGCCGAGACTGTTGAAGGCGAGCACGGCATCCTCGATCCGCTTGTGGGAGACCAGCTCCGACAGCACGACGTAGTGGCTGCGGTGCTCGGCCGAGATCCTCTGGTCCGGTGCTCGCCCGATCGGCGATCGGGCTGCGCGCCTCCTCTCGCGATCGGCCTGGGCTCCTCGCCCGAGGGGCTGTTGTGGCCTGAACCTGGCGGTGTCCACGGGCGGATGCACGACCGTGGACTCGCGGCCGAAGTAGGCCTGGATACGGCCCTGGGTGGTGCGGGAGTTGGTGAGGTAACGGTCCACTCGCTGGGCGGCCTGCCAGTCCCACATCCGCCAGCGGCGAAACAGGCCCGTGAGCGCTGCCCTGACCAGCGGTACGTGGCGCTCCTCGATCGCGCGACGCCGCTCGTTCCAGGCGTAGCGGAATGGGTTGTGGCAGTAGCAGAGGTGAACCGAGTCCTCGTCGCAGATCACCGCGTGCGCCCAGGCGCTCGAGCTCGAGATCACCAGGTCGTAGCCGCTCAGGTCGAACGACTCGATGGCCGCCGGGTAGAGCGGGAGCAGAGGCCGGAACGTGCGGCTGGTGGGGCGCAGGCGCTGAAGGAAGGAGGTGTGCACGGCGCGGCCGGCCAGACGGCCCTCGGTGCCCGCCTCGTGGTAGATCGGCGTGAACACATCCGCGTCGGGATACATCTCGCAGATCTCGAGGAACACGCGATCCGCACCGCGCATGGACACGAGGAAATCGTGCACGAGCGCCGTGCACGGCGCGCGCGCCTCTGAAACGTGCAGATCCACGCTAAGCGAGTCTATGGCTAGGCTCCCCGGCATGTCCCACCGCTTTCACAAACACTCCAGCCTGGCCGTCGTGATCCTCGCCGTGATCGGTCTTGCCCTGGCGGCCGCCCCGGCGGCCTTCGCGCAGAACGCCGGCGATGACCAGTACGCCGATCCGTTCGGCAACCTCCCCGAGGAGCAGGGCGGCGGTGGCGACACCGGTTCCGGCGGCCAGGGCGAGTCCCAGGCCGCGCCCGCGCCCGCGCCGGACAGTTCGGGGGTGGCCCCGGTCGCACCCTCCGCAGAGGCTCCCACCACGCCCGGAACCGCGCAGCAGCTGCCTCGCACCGGACTACCGGCCGGCGTTCCTGCCGCCCTCGGCGTGGCGCTGCTGGGCTCCGGCCTGCTGCTGGCTTTCCTGCTCGGGCGCCCCGAGCGCCTGGTGGCGGCCGTGACCGGCCGGCCCGACAGCATCCTGCACCGCGCACCCCCTCGCACCGCTCGCGGACGTCGCGGCCGGCGTCGTTGACCGTTCAGGCCGCCGCGCCCGCCCCGGCGGGCTCGCGGCCCGTTCCCCGCTCACGCGCATAGGTGATCAGCTCGGCCAGCAGCGGGCGCTCGAACGCCCACGTGAGGGCGGCGAAGACGCCGCCGAAGACCGCCAGCTCGGGGATCGTGCCGGGGTCCAGCACCACTCGCACGGCCAGCGTGGCAGCGGCTGCCGCGGCCACGGGAGCCAGACCGCGCAGAGCCAGGGCCCCCAGCTCCACATCGCCGAAGAGCCGGCGCACGTAGGTGCGCCGAACGGCCAGCATCGCCAGCGACGTGGCGATTCGCCCGGCCACGAATCCCTCGGCACCGAACAGGACGAGGCCGGGAATGGCCAGGCCGATGAATCCGGCCGCCATCGCCACGGACTCCACCGCCTGCGGCCGGGAGTCCCCACGGGCGCGGTAGAACGAGAACCATCCGTAGCCCACTTGCTGCAGCGCGGCCGCGGCGGCCAGGCCCTGGATCAGCAGCACCGCGGGCTCCCACTCCTCGCCGAGCACGTGCTGCACGAGGTCGGGCGCGAACAGCATCAGCAGGGCGCAGAACGGAAGCGCCCAGATCATCGTGGCGCGGCTGGACTTCACGAACAGCTCCCGCTGGACCACCGGCCGGTCCTGCACCGCGCAGATTGCCGGGTAGATCGTGGTTGCCACGATGTGGTCGGCGCGGTCGGCGTAGCGGGTGAGCGTGGCGGCGAGGGTGATGAACCCCGCGGCGGCCAGGCCGGCATCGATGTCGAACGCCAGCACCTGACCCTGCAGGACCACCAGCGTGGCCAGTGCCGTGGCGAAGATCGGCCACGAGAAGCGCAGGTAGCGCCGTGCGGCGTCGCGGTCAAAGCGCAGTTCGAGACGGTAGGGCGAGACGATCAGCGCCGCCGCAACCGCCACCGCGTTGCCGGCGAACGGGCCCACGACCAGCGCCCAGACGCTCTCGGTGGCCGCTGCCAGCGGCACGGTCACGGCGAACGTCACGGCCGGAATCGAGAACTGCAGCAGGCGCAGCCGCAGGAAGTCCATGCGCCGGTGGAATACCCACTGCGGCGCCTGCAGCGCGAACGCGAGCGGCAGGTAGGCCACCGCCAGCGTGAGCCACAGCAGGCGGTCGTCGCCGTACACCGCGGCCACCACGGGAGCCAGCGCGGCAACCACCAGCGAGAAGACGAGCCCCACCGCCAGCTCGAGCGAGAAGGCACGCTGGAACTCTCCCTCCTGGTCGCCCTCGGACTGCTGCACGAAGGCCTCGTCGATTCCCACGCGCCGCAGCTGCACGATGGTCATCGCCGTGACGGTCACGATGCCGTAGAGGCCTATCGCCACCGGTCCCAGCAGGGCCGTGACGATCAACCCCTGCAGCAGCGCCAGACCCTCGCCACCCCCCAGGAACAGTGCGTTGAGCAGGCCCCCGCGGACGGTGCGGCGGCGCAGTTGCGCGCGGGGGAAGGCCAGCCGGTCGCTCATTCTGGGTGTCGATGGTAGTTTCGCCCGCCTTGTCCACGCCCCCGCAGGCGCTGTTCGTGAGCTATGCCGCGGTACTCGGCGGCGCCGAGCGGATCCTGCTCGACCAAGCGGCGGCGCTGGGGCGCCCGGTGGCGCTGGCGTGCCCGGAGGGCGAGCTTGCCGCGCGCGCTCGGGAGCAGGGGATGCACGTGCTGACGCTGCGCCCGCGCCGGGCCGAGCTGCGCGGCAGCGTGCGGCACCGGCTGGCCGCACCCCTGCGGCTGGCGGCCCAGAGCCGCGAGATCCGCCGGGCCGTGGCCGAACTGCAGCCGCGCTGCGTGATCGGGTGGAGCATGAGGGGGCTGCTCGGCGCGGCCGGAGCCCTGACCGGACGGGGCGAGCGCCCGCCGCTGATCTTCCAGCACAACGACCTGCTCCCCTCCCCCGGCGTGGCCCGCGTGGTACGGGCTGCCGCCCGGCGGGCCGAGCGCGTGGTTTGCCTCTCGCGCGCGATCGCCGACGATCTCGACTCGGGCCTGCCGGCCGAGGTCGTGCATCCCGGCGTGGACCTCGAGCGCTTCACGCCCTCGCCGCTGCCCTCCGGCGCACCCGAAGCGCTCGTGCTCGGGGCAATCGTGCACTGGAAGCGCCCTGGCCTGGCGCTCGAGGCTGCCGCGATCGCATCGGAGGAGCTGCCCGACCTGCGGATCCGACTGGCTGGCGCACCGCTGGACCTCGCGGGCAGCGAGCTGGCGCGCACGCTTGCCCGCCGGGCCGCGGAGCCCGACCTCGCGGGCCGCGCACGGCTGGGCGAGCCCATCGACGCCTCGGACGCGCTGGCGCGGTCCACCTGCCTGCTGCACTGCGCGGACGCAGAGCCGTTCGGCCTCGTGATGGCGGAGGCTCTGGCGAGCGGGCGGCCCGTGGCCGCGCCTAGAGCCGGCGGGGCGCTGGAGATCGTGGACCACAACTGCGGGGTGCTCTACGAGCCCGGGAGTGCGGAGGCCGCCGCCGCCGCTCTCGTGGAGGTCACCCGGCGCGCTCCCGAGCTGGCGGGCCCCGCCCGCGAGCGCGCCGAGCGGCTGTTCGACCGCCGCATCTCACAGCGTCGCTTCCGCGAGCTGGTGGACGAGGTCACGGGACCGGGATGAGGTCTCCCGTGGCGATCAACGCCCGTGCCGCGATGCGCTGCGAGATCGGCGGTGTGGAGCGCGTGGCGCGCGAGCTGGTCGCGCGGCTACCCGCGTTGCGGCCCGACCGTTACCGGGTGATCGCGCCGCGGCCGGCGCTCGCACACCGCCGTGGCCAGGCGTGGGAGCAGCTGGCGCTGCCGGCCCTCGCGCTCGGATCCGAGCTGGTCCTCTCCCCCGCCAACCTCGCCCCGGCGGTGAGCGCCCGCAACGTGGTCATGATCCAGGACGTTGCGCCCTTCCTGGGTGATTGGTACGGCTCGCTGTACTCCCGCTGGCATCGCTTCCTGCTCCCGCGGCTGGCCCGGCGAGCGCGCCTTGCCATCGCCCCCTCCGAGGTGGTACGCGCACAGCTCGTGGACGTGCTCGGCGCCGAGGAGAGCCGCACCGGCGTCGTGCCGCTCGGCGTGGACGAGCACTTCTGCGATCGCGCGGATGCCCAACGGGCTGCCACGCGCCACAACCTGCGGCGCCCCTACGTGCTGGCAGTCGGCACCGACATCCCTCGCAAGAACTTCGCGCTGCTGGACCACGTGGCCGAGCCGCTCGCGCGCGAGGGCCTGGAGGTGGTGATCGCCGGATCCAGCCGCGCCTACATGCGGCCCGGCGCGCACACCGTGCGCTCCCTGGGCTACGTGCCCGAGGAGGATCTCCCCGGCCTGTACGCCGGAGCGGCGGCGTTCGCCATGCCATCCCTGTACGAGGGCTTCGGCCTCCCGTGCCTGGAGGCGATGGCGTGTGCCACACCCGTGGTGGCCGCCGACCGCTCGAGCCTGCCGGAGACCTGTGGGGACGCCGCGCTGCTGGTGGACCCCGACGATCCGGGCGCCTTCGCCCAGGCGCTGCTCACCGCGGCGCTGGAGCCGTCCTCCCGCGAGCGCCTGGTGGCCGCGGGCCTGCAACGCGCACGGAGCTTCGGCTGGGACCGCACAGCGCGGTCGATGGACGCCGCGATTGGCGACCTGCTGGAGCCCTAGCTGGCCCAGAGGAGGAGCGCAGGCCGATCGCCGATCGGCCGAGCACCGCACGGACGGGTCTCGCGCGAGCACCGGACCCCTACATGCAGCGGCCGAACACGCTCTTGCGGCAGCCCTGATCGCGGGCGGCGCTGCGGCGGAACGCGGTCAGGGCGGGCTGGGGCTTGTAGGAGAGGCCGTCCTTGGAGGCGGCCAGCAGTCCCGCGTACTCGAAGTTCGACGTGGGGTGGCGATAGCCGCTGGACCACGTGTACCAGTAGACGCGCTCCAGGCCCAGCGCGCGCCGATCGCGCGTGGCCTGCTTGAACAGGCCCGTCAGCCGCCGGGCCATCCCGGACTTCGTCTCTTGACGCTGCCCCGCAATGGGCCTGACACGGCCGCGGGAGGACGGAAAGGCGGTCTCGGTGAGATAGAGCGGCACCCGCCCCTGTCCCTTCGCCTTCATCTCGTTGCGCACGCGGCGCAGAGCGCCAAACACGCGGTCCACGGTCTGCGGGTAGACGTGCACCGCCATGGCGTCGAAGTAGCCCTTGATCCCGTAGCGGTAGAGGCGACGCAGCTCGATCCAGCTCAGCCCCACGATTCCTCCCATGACGGTGCGAGCGGCGCGATCGGTGCTCTCGATGGTGCGATGGGAGGCGCGCAACAGGGTGGCGTAACCGCGTGGATAGGCGGACGGCGTGCCGCGCTTGGCGTCCCAGAAGATCCCGCGGCCCTCAACTTCGAGGTTGGGCTCGTTCCAGATCTGCCAGTCGCGCACCGGGCGCTTGGGCACGGTGGGGTTCTCGGCCCAGAAGCTGCCGTTGGTGCCGTAGCGCCTGATCGCCGCCCGGAGGAATGCCTGGAAAGGCTTGGTGCGGGGCGGCGAGTACTGGCGGCCCTCGAACACGCGCGCCCACGGCGGCGCGAAGAGCAGCACGGGGAGCACCGACATGCCGCGCTCGGCGGCGAGCCGCACGGTGGGGTCGGTGCCCTTGAAGTTGAACTCGCTGCCTTGGAAGTGCTGCACGCCGTTCCAGCTGATCACCGTGCGCACCGACTCCACGCCCGACCTGGCCATGACGTCGAACTGCTTGGTCTGGGTCTCGAGGGGCGCTCCGGGCAGCGCGCCGTCGTACATCACGCCGTAGAAGCTGCGGGGCACCTTGCGTGGGGTGGCGGACGCCACGGAGGTCAGGCCGACGGAGATTGCCAGCGCCAGCACTGCCGCAGCTAGGAGGGATCGCATCGCGAGCATCGACACGGCAAGCTAGCGATAGTTGCGGCGCGGACCCCGCATTCGAACACCTCTCGTGCGGATACCCTTCCGGCATGCAGCGCACCGATGTCCTGTCCGACACGCACGAGGTGCTCAACCAGGCGCCGCCACTCGCGCCGTACAACACCTTCGACGCCGACGTGCCGATGCGTGAGGCGCTGGAGCGCGAGGGTGGCTCCTGGGGTGTGGACCGCCTGCGCGATACGGGCGAGCTGGCCGGCTCGGCGGAGGCGATCGAGCACTCCGAGCGCTGCGAGCGCAACGAGCCGGTGCTGCGCACCCACGACCGGTACGGCAACCGCATCGACGAGGTCGACCTGGATCCCTCCTGGCACTGGCTGCTGCGCCAGGCGGTGGAGCGTGAGATCCACTCGCTCCCCTGGCGCGACCCCCAGCCCGGCGCCCATGCCGTGCGAGCGGCGCTGATGTACACCTGGAGTCAGGTGAACTCGGGCGTGATGTGCCCGGTGTCGATGACCTACTCGATCATCCCCGCGCTGCGCGAGAACCCGGAGGCCGCCGCGGAGTGGGAGCCGAAGCTGGTGCGGGCCGACTACGAGGGCGGCGCACTGGCGGGCATGGCGATGACCGAGAAGCAGGGCGGCTCCGATGTCCGCGCCAACACCACCAGGGCGGAGCCCCAATCCGACGGTACGTACGAGATCACCGGGCACAAGTGGTTCTGCTCCTACCCGCCGTGCGACGTCTTTCTCACCCTCGCCCAGACCTCCGAGGGGCCCTCGTGCTTCCTGATCGAGGGTCGCGACCCCGGCTTTCGCATCCAGCGCCTCAAGGACAAGCTGGGCACCCGCTCACTTCCATCCTCCGAGGTGGAGTTCCACGGCGTCCGCGGACGGCTGATGGGCGAGGACGGCCGGGGCGTGGCCACGATCATCAGGATGGTCAACCACACGCGATTGGATTGCCTGATCGGCTCGGCCGCCGGAATGCGCTGGGGTGTGGCCCAGGCGGTGCATCACGCCCGCCACCGCTCCGCCTTCGGCGCCACCCTGGCCGAGCAGCCCGCCATGCGCAACGTGCTGGCCGACCTCGCTCTGGAGTCCGAGGCGGCCACCGCCACCGCCATGCGCATCGCCCGCGCCTACGACGAGTCCAACGGCCCGTTGCGCCGCTTCGCCACCGCGGTCTCCAAGTACTGGGTGTGCAAACGCGCCCCGGCGCATGCCGGCGAGGCACTGGAGTGCCTGGGGGGCAACGGCTACGTCGAGGAGTCGGGCATGCCCCGCCTGCTGCGCGACTCGCCGCTCAACTCGATCTGGGAGGGCTCGGGCAACGTTGCGGCCCTGGACGTGCTGCGCGCGCTCATGAAGGAGCCCGAGGGCCTGCCCGCCTTTCTCGAGGAGGTGGAGTCCGCAAGCGGCTCCAATGCGCATCTCGATGCTCACGTGGAGCACGTGAAGCAATCCGTGTCATCGCTCGGCGAGGACGCGCAATGGCATGCCCGCCGGCTGGTCGAAGACCTCGGCGTGGCGCTGCAGGGCTCGTTGCTGGTGCGCAATGCACCGGCCGCTGTGGCCGATGCCTTCTGCGCGTCGCGCCTGGGCGGCCCGGACGGATCGGGTCGCGCCTTCGGCACGCTTCCAAGCGGCGTGGATGCCGGGCCGATTCTGGAACGCGCGCTGACTGCCTGAGGGCTCTTGGCGCACTCCCGCCTGCACCAGCCGTTGCAGCTCTCCGTAACTCTGCCGCTCCCGTAGGAGCGCGGCGCGCGGCCAAGAAGGGGTGAGCTTCCCCGGCAGGGGATTCAAGCGAACCCGAATGTGTAAGGAGACGTGCATGCCCGTCCCTCGATGGACGCTGGCCGCAGGAATGACGCTGGTTCTGATCTCGGCGCCGACCGCCGGCGCCGCCGTGCCCCACACCGTCGTGGAGGGCGAGAGCCTCTGGTCGATCGCCACCGCCAACGGCTTGGACCCAGGCACGCTGGCCGCCGCGAACGGGCTGTCAGGAGATTCCCAGGTGGTGCTCGGGAGCACCGTGAACATTCCCGCCGCGGGCGAGGCCTCCACGGGCGCGCCCGCCACTGGCGGCGCTACCAGCACCGTGGCTCCCCCGCCGGCCGGCGCCTACACGGTGCAGCCCGGCGACACCCTCTCCGGGATCGCCGCAGCGAGCGGCGTGGCGCCCGACCAGGTGGCGTTCATGAACGGCCTGGATCCCGCCGGCTACGTGATCGCTGGCACCGTGCTCAAGCTGCCGGCAGGTTCCCCCACGCCGTCCGCCGACCCAGCCACGGCGCCCGCCGAGACCGTGGTGCCCGAGGCCGCGCCGGAGGCCACGGGCGGCTCGGTGTCCTCGGCCGAGATCGGCCAGATCGCCGCCGAGCACGGCGTGGCCCCAGACCTGGCCGCCGCGCTGGCCTACCAGGAGAGCGGCTTCAACAACAACATGGTCTCCTCCGCAAACGCCCGCGGTGTGATGCAGGTGATGCCCGGCACGTGGACCTGGGTCGAGGACAACCTCGCGGGTCGCGCGATGGACCCGTCCTCCCCGCAGGAGAACGTGCGTGCGGGTGTGATGTACCTCGACCAGCTGATCGCCGACTCCGGCGGCGACGAGGCCGCGGCGGTGGCCGGCTACTACCAGGGCGCCGGCTCGGTGGCCAGCCAAGGGATGTTCCCGGAGACCGAGCGCTACGTGGCCAACGTGATGGCCCTGCGCTCGCGCTTCGACCAGTAGAACGACGAGGCCGTTCCGCGCCGGGGGGTAGGGTCACCCCCAGCGTGGAACACCTCTCGACGCTCACCTACGAGGTCACCGGCCGGGTGGCGCGCATCACGCTTGACCGGCCCGGGCGCGGCAACGGCATCACCCTCGCGATGCCGCGCGAGCTGGCCGATTGCGTGGAGCGGGCCAACCTGGACCCGGCCGTGCACGTGATCGCCCTCGCCGGGAACGGCAAGGGCTTCTGCGGCGGCTATGACCTCGTGGAGTCCGCTCAGGAGGGCATGTCAGGCCCCGGCCCGGGGGTGCCTGGGTCGCCGCTCGACCCCGCCGTCCAGGCCGCCAACCATGACCCGTCGCAGACCTGGGACCCGGTGGTGGACTGGCAGATGATGAGCCGCAACCTGCGCGGCTTCATGTCGCTGTTCGGATCGGACAAGCCCACCGTCTGCAAGGTGCACGGCTTCTGCGTGGCCGGCGGCACCGACATGGCGCTGTGCTGCGACCTGCTCGTGATGGGAGAGCACGCGCGCATCGGCTATCCCCCGGCGCGGGCCTGGGGGGTGCCCACCTCGATGATGTGGGCCCATCGGATCGGGCCGGCGCGCGCAAAGCACCTGCTGTTCACGGGCGAGCTGATCGACGGCCGCCGCGCTCACGACTGGGGTCTGGCGCTCTTTGCCGCGCCGGAGGCCGAGCTCGACGAGCGCTTCGAGCGGCTACTGAGGCGCATCGCGCAGACCCCAGTGAACCAGCTGATCATGATGAAGCTGGCGGTGAACCAGGCGATCCACGCCCAAGGGCTGGCCGCCACGCAGACGCTCGGAGTGTTCTTCGATGGCATTGCGCGCCACACGCCGGAGGGCTACGCCTTTCAGGAGCGCGCGGCGAGAGACGGATGGGAAGTGGCGGTGCGGGAGCGCGACGAGCCCTACGGCGATTCCAAGCCCAAGCAGGACTAGCGCGGAATCGCCACGCGCTCGGCGGGGCCGGAGCGAACCATCACTTCGGCGCTCACCCCCTCCTCCGCCAGCCGGTCGGCCGTGCCCTCCGCGCTGAGCTCGGCCAGCTCGCTGCGCGGGATCGACTCGAAGCGCTGGCTCGCCGATCCGGGCGGGTTCGATGCTCGCTAGGGGTCTACTTCGCCCTCGAACAGCGCGAAGAAGGCGCCCTGGGGATCCTCCACGACGGCGATCCGCCCGGGCCCGGCAGGCATGGGCGGCACCACAACGTTTCCGCCCAGCTGCCCGATCGTCTCTACCGAGGCCTCCAGGTCCGCGCTCGTGAAGTAGACGAGCCAGTGAGGCCGCGCAGAGGCCTCTGGCAGCGGCATCATGCCCCCGTTCATGTTCTCGCCGTTGTAGATACCCCAGTAGTCCTGGGAAGGATTTGGCATGGCCTTTGAGCCGTCGAAGTCCGATGAGGCCAGGTCGACCGCGCAGAACGTTCCCGGCTCGTAGGAGCTGCGCTCTCCCATCGGGCCCTAGGTGCCGTCGATCTCCAGGAACGCCTCGGCGCGCGCGATCTCCCGCTCCGCGCGGCGGCGCTCCTCAGAGTCCTCGTCGGCCTGGTCGCGGGCCTTCTCGGCTTCGGACTTGCGCGCCTCGAGCGCCGAGTGGTCCAGGTCCTCGGGCTTGATCGCATCCTCCACGATCAGCAGCGCGGAGTTGTCCACCACCTGCAGGTAGCCCTCCCCCTGCGCGAAGCAGATGGGGCTGGCGGACCCGGGGTTGTCCGAGCCCGACTCGTAGAGCTTCAGCTCGGTGGGCTCGAGCATCGCCACCAGCGGCGCGTGGTTGGCGAGCACGCCGATCGAGCCGGTGCCCGTGCGGGTCGACACCATCTCGACCTCGCCCTCGAACACCTGGCCCTCCGGGGTGAGGACCTCCACTGGGAACGTTGAGCGAGCCACCTACTTCTTCGACTCCTCGTCATCGGAGTCGTCCTTGGACTCCTCGTCATCGGAGTCGCTCTTCGACTCGTCTTCGGAGTCGTCTTCGGAGTCGTCTTCGGAGTCGTCGGAGCCCTCGGACTTGGTGTCGTCCTCGCTCTCGGCGGTCTCCTCGGAGTCGGTGTCCTCGGTCTCCTCCGATTCCGAGTCCGAGTCCTCGTCGTCGTCGTCGCTCTTCTTCTTCTTCTCCTTGCGCCCCGACTTCTTCTCGTTCTCGGTCACCTCGTCGATCGAGCCCTTCATGTAGAAGGCGCTCTCGGGCCGCTCGTCGTGCTCGCCCTCCACGATCTCCTTGAACGAGCGCACGGTGTCCTCGATGGACACGTACCTGCCCTCGGAGCCGGTGAAGGCCTCCGCGACGAAGAACGGCTGCGACAGGAAGCGCTCCACCCTGCGAGCGCGCTGCACCGCCTGCTTGTCCTCGTCCGACAGCTCGTCGATGCCGAGGATGGCGATGATGTCCTGGAGCTCCTTGTATTTCTGCAGGACCTCCTGGACCTGGGTGGCCACCTGGTAGTGCTCCTCACCGAGGATGTCGGGCTTGAGGATCGTGGAGGTGGAGTCCAGCGGGTCCACGGCCGGGTAGATCCCCTTCTCGGAGATCGACCGCGACAGCGTGGTCGTGGCGTTGAGGTGGGCGAACACCGACGCCGGTGCCGGGTCGGTGAGGTCGTCGGCCGGCACGTAGATGGCCTGCACTGAGGTGACCGATCCCTCCGCGGTCGAGGTGATCCGCTCCTGCAACTGGCCCATCTCGGTCTCCAAGGTGGGCTGGTAGCCAACCTGGGAGGGCATGCGACCGAGGAGCGCCGACACCTCCGAGCCCGCCTGCACGAACCGGAAGATGTTGTCGATGAACAGCAGCACGTCCTGGCCCTGCTCGCGGAAGTACTCCGCCATCGTCAGGCCCGACAGCGCCACGCGCATGCGGGCTCCGGGCGGCTCGTTCATCTGGCCGAACACGAGCACGGTCTTGTCGATCACGCCCGACTCGGTCATCTCGACCCACAGGTCGTTGCCCTCGCGCGAGCGCTCGCCCACGCCGCAGAACGCCGACAGGCCGCCGTGCTCCTTGCCCAGGTTGTTGATCAGCTCCTGGATCAGCACCGTCTTGCCCACGCCGGCGCCGCCGAACAGCCCGACCTTGCCGCCGCGGGCGTAGGGAGCGAGCAGGTCCACGACCTTGATGCCCGTCTCGAAGATCTCGCGCGTGGGCGTGAGGTCCTCGACCTCGGGCGCCGAGCGGTGGATCGGCCACCGCTCCTCGGCGTCAACGTCGCCCTTCTCGTCGATCGGCTCGCCGAGCACGTTGAAGATGCGCCCCAGCGTGCCCTCGCCCACCGGCACCGTGATGGGGCCGCC
>Ga0136631_10000099_pt1 | contig 24041 bp, 24 predicted proteins | sample AntDrymUQ6012206_2_FD_104655 | JGI IMG/M metagenome (GOLD analysis project Ga0136631, IMG submission 104655) | Polar desert sand microbial communities from Dry Valleys, Antarctica - metaG UQ601 (22.06) | ecosystem: Environmental > Terrestrial > Soil > Desert | place: Antarctica: Dry Valley... | reverse complement strand
GCTTCACGCCCCTGACGCGCAACGCCTCTTGAGCGTCCTGCGAGAGCGACCTGGCGTCACCGTCGAACACCCCAAGATCATACCATAACCGGAACTATTAGACGCACGTGGTGATAACAGCAGTCGACGCATCGTTATTACCGGCCGGACTCTTGCGGAAGCTACGCGCCCCAGGACGGTGGTCTCCGTCATCGACGCATCGTAGTCCGACTGCGATCATCGCGATCGCCCACGAGATCCTCACCGCACCTGGCACATGCTCAACGCCGGCGAGCTTTACCGCGAACAAGGACCCTCCATCGTCTCCGAACGCGACGCCGAGAACGCCGCCGGCGCGCCATCCGACAACTCGAACCGCCTCGGCCACAAGATCACCCTCCAACCACTCCCGGAGCCGCCCGACCCAAACCCTCAACGGTCATTTTCTGAGCAGGAGCGCACGATGAACTCCTGCGGCGTCGCGCCGGTCAAGGCGACCGGGACCTCGCGCAGCGGCCCGGCCAGCCAGTCGTCGCGCAACAGGCTGAACACCGCGACGTCGAGCGACCGGCCGCCGTGGCGGTGAAACGATCGCAGCACCCCCTCGTGCTCGAAGCCGAGCCGCTCGAGCGCGCGCTGCGAGCGGGCGTGCCGCACGTTCGCATACGCGCCCAGCCGCTCGAGGCCGAGCAGCGCGAAGGCGATGTGGCACATGAGCGCCTTGCACTCGCGGTTGGCGCCGGTCCCCCACCAGTCGCGTCCCAGCCACGTGCCGATCGTCGCCCGCCGGTCGCGCGTCGAGAGCTCCGTCAGGCCGCTGATGCCGATCGGGCCGGCCTCGAGGTGCTCGATGACGAGGTCGAGCTGCTCGCCGCGCTCGCGTTGCGCGGGCAGGCGCGCGAGGTAGGCGCGCGCCTCGGCCTCCGACGTGTAGGGACCCCACGAGAACCAGCGTGTGACCTCGGAGTCCGATGCCAGGCGGTACAGCGCGGCCGCGTCGTCGGCGTGGGGGATCCGGACGCGCAGGTTCGGGCCCGTGACGGCGAGGTCGACCACGGCGGGTAAGACTACGGGGATGCTGGCGCTCATCTACGACGTCCACGGCAACCTGCCCGCGCTCGAGGCGGTGCTCGCCGACGCACGCGAGCAGGGCGCCGAGAGCTACCTCGTCGGCGGCGACGTGGCGCTCTTCGGTCCGTGGCCCGAGGCGACGGTCGAGCGCCTGCGCGAGCTCGCGCCGGCGACATGGATCCGCGGCAATGGCGAGCGGTGGACGGCGGACCCGCAGGCCGCGCCCGACCCCGTGCGCGGCGCGACGGCGGCGGCCCGCGAGGCACTCGGCGACGTGCTCGTCGACGAGCTCGCGGCATTGCCCGAGAGCGCGGCCATCGGCGCGGATACCCGGGCCTGGCACGGTTCGCCGGTGAGCGACGTGCGCTCGTTTGCGCCCGAGCCGGGCGAGGACGAGGCCGAGCTGCTGGAAGGCGTCCTCGAGCGGCGCCTCGTCTTCGGCCACACCCACCTCCCCTTCCGGCGCATCTCCGCGGTCGGGGACGTCGAGCTCGTCAACCCTGGGAGCGTGGGCATGCCGTTCGACGGCGACCATCGTGCCGCATACGCGCTGCTCGCCGCCGACGGGACCATCGCGCACCGCCGCGTCGCCTACGACCACGCGGCGGTGCCCGCCGCGCTGCACGAGCGCTACGGGGACGCGTCGTGGCTCGCCGCGCCCGTGTTTCGCTTCACGCACGCACGCCTCGAAGGGGTATGAGCACGCAACACCGTGGTGTTACGCTCGCCCCGCCGGGAGGCAGTCGATCTGCACTGAGAGGGAGGGCCATGACCCGCATCCGCGTGCGCATTACGTCAACATCCACAACAAGGCGTATCCCGCCGGGGCCCTGCGCGGACAGCTGACCGCGAAGAAGCCCAGCTGACGCTCACGCCCGAACCGTCCGAGAACGACACGGAGCTCGCGCTCGCGGTAGCGCTCGCGCGCGAGCTCCTGCACGGCTCGGGCGCGCTGCGCGTCAGCGTCGCGCTGGATGGCGGCCGTCCGGCCATCGTCGAATGCGAGCGGCTGCGCGCCGTCGTCGTTCACGACGAGACGGGACAGCACGAGCTGCCCCACGACGCGGCGAGCGAGATGCCGCTGCCCGAGCTACCGCCGATGCGCCGGTTTCCGCGCTTCGAGGTCGACCCGCAGGACGGCAGCGTCGCCGGCGCGCTCGGCGGCCTGGAGCTGCTCGGCCGTGCGGTCCGCGACGTCGCCGGGCTGCTGCCCGGCCGCAGCGTCGTCGCCGCCGACTACGAGACGACCGACCCGCAGACGCCGCTCGGGATCGCCGGGCGCGCGGGTGAGCCGCTCGTCGTGCTCATCGGGGAGGAGGAGTTCGCGCTGGACTGCTGAGGTCCCTACGCGAGCGGCAGCTCGGCCGGATCGGCGCCCACGACCGCGCGCGAGTCCGAGCCGCGGACGAGCACGAGCGTCGCGATGATCCCGAGGATCGCGAAGCCCGCTCCCGCGAGGAACGCGAGCTGGAAGCCCTCGGTGAGGGCGCCCGGCAGGGCGCTCGGGTCACCCTGCGCGTCTGCGACGAGATCGGTCGTGCGCGAGCTCGCGATCGTGCCGAGGATCGCGAGGCCGAGCGCGCCGCCGATCTGCTGTGACGTGTTGATGAGGCCCGAGGCGAGACCGGAGTCGTCCGCCGAGATGCTGCTGACGGCGGCGATGGTGACCGGCACGAACGCGAAGCCGAGCCCGATCGCCGCGAGCACCATCGGCCCGAGGAGGTCGCCGACGTAGCTGCCGTCGACCGGCACCTGCGAGAACCACAGCAGTCCGATGGCGACGAGCACGAGCCCTGCGACGAGCACCGGCTTGAAGCCGAGCTTCGTCACGAGCTGGGAGGCGATGCCGGCCGACACGATGATCGCGAGCGCGAGCGGCAGATACGAGAGCCCGGCCTTCAGCGCGTCGTAGCCGAGCACCTGCTGCATGTAGCGCGAGAGGAAGAAGAACATCGCAAACAGCGCGGCGCCGATGAGCAGGCCGACGACGTTCGCTCCCGTCAGCGTGCGCAGGCGGAAGATCCGGAAGGGCATGAGCGGCGCCCGCGAGCGCAGCTCGGTGATGACGAACACCGCAAACAGCGCGGCGGAGAGCGCCAGCAGGCCGATGGTCTGGCTGGACCCCCAGCCCGCGTTGATCGTGTCGACGAGCGCGTAGACGAGCAGCGACAGGCCGGCGGTGACCGTGATCGCGCCGAGCGCGTCGAACGTCCGCGTCTCGGCCTCGCGACGGCTCTCCTGCAAGAGCCGCGGCGCGAGGAGCGCGGCGATGACGCCGATCGGCACGTTGACCCAGAGCACCCACTCCCAGCCCAGGTACTCCGTCAGCACGCCGCCGAGCAGCACGCCGGCGGCGCCGCCGGAGCCCGATACCGCGCCCCAGACCCCGAGCGCCTTGTTGCGCTCGGCACCCTCGGCGAACGTCGTCGTGACCATCGCGAGCGCCGACGGCGCGAGCAGCGCGGCGCCGAGGCCCTGGAGGGCGCGCGCGGCGATGAGCTGGCCCTCGCTCGTCGCCAGGCCGCCGAGGAGCGACGCGACCGAGAAGAGCACGAGGCCGAACATGAAGAGCCGGCGGCGGCCGAGCAGGTCCGCCATTCGCCCGCCGAGGAGCAGGAAGCCGCCGAACGTCAGCGCGTAGGCGTTCGGGATCCACGTGAGGTTCTCCTGGGAGAAGTGCAGGTCGCGACCGATCGACGGGATCGCGACGTTGACGATCGCCGCGTCGAGCACGATGACGAACTGCGTCGTGGCCAGGAGGGCGAGGGCGAGCCACTTGCGTCGCTCGGCGGCCTGGGCGTCGGTCATGGATGGTGCTCGAGGGGTGCGCGCGTTAACATGAGGGACGGTTCCGCTTGCAGCGGGCGCCAGCATACGGAGGGGCCATTCCGCTTGTCAACCATCGCCCGACGACCGCTTCGCGCCGACGCGCGCCGCAATCGCGAGAAGGTCCTCGCGGCCGCTGCCGCGGCCTTCGGCCAGGGCGGATTGGAGAGCCAGGTCGAGGACATCGCGCGCCGCGCGGGCGTCGGCGTCGGCACGGTCTATCGCCACTTCCCGACGAAGGACGCCCTCGTGACGGCCCTCGCCGCGGCGCACTCCGAGCGGCTGGCCGACACCGTCGAGGCGGCGCTCGACGAGGGCGGCGACCCGTGGGACGTCTTCGCCGCCGCGATCTGGCGCGCCGCCGAGCCGGCCGCCGCCGACGTCGCCTGGTGCGAGATCATCGCCGGGCATCCGAGCGCCGCTGCCGGCGCCCTGCGCGGTCAGCAGCGGCTGGCCGCGGCAACCGCGACGCTGCTCGAGCGCGCGCAGGCCGCAGGCCTCATGCGCGCTGACGCGACGGTGCCCGACGTGCAGGCGATCATGTGCGGCCTCGGCCATGTCGCGGCGGCGCAGCGGACCGGGTCCGCGCTGGACTGGCGGCGCTATCTGGAGATCGCGCTCGACGGGTTGCGCGCGCGGTGACGTGGTCGCAGCGCCTCCTGAGCGTCGGCTTCCTCACGGCCGGCGCGCTGCACTTCGTGCGTCCGCAGATGTACGAGCAGATCATGCCCGGCTATCTCCCCGCACACCGCCAGCTCGTGCTCCTCAGCGGGGCCGCCGAGATCGCCGGCGCCGTCGGCATCGTCTTCCCTCGCACGCGCCGCGGGGCGGGGGTCTGGCTCGCGGCGGTGCTCGTCGCGGTCTTCCCGGCCAACCTCCACATGGCGCTGCATCCGGAGCGCTACGAGGCCTTCCCTCCCGCGCTGTTGTGGGCGCGGTTGGGGCTCCAGCCGCTGCTCGTCGCGTGGGCGATGCGAGCCACCCGCCAAAGTTAAAGGAAACCTCATCCGCGGCTTACCCGGGGTTGATCTCCGGGCTCCACAATGCTCCGCAGGTTCCTCTTCCGTCGGCTGGAGACCCCTCCCCCATCCAGTCCGACCCGCATACGCTCCGGTGTGTCCAAGCCGGAGTGGTGAGCAAGGAACCGCGGATCGCGCTCCCGATATCTGACGCGACCGCAGACCGCGAGGGTGGTGGGGCGGCGGCGGCCAACGCCGCCGCCGCCCCGCACCCCGCGCGTCAGCCGCCTCCCCCTCCCCCGGCGGCAGCGCGCGAGCGGGGCCGGCACGAGGCGCATCCGCGTCCCGCGCCGGCCCCGCGAACGGTCGTACAACGACGACGGGGGCGCTGAGCGCCCCCGTCGCGAGCCTTCTACTGCGTTTCGTCAGGCGCTCAGCGCCTCCGCGCGGGCCGGCTCGAGGGCGACCTCGAGCACCTCGTCGATCGTCATGACCGGGTGGAAGGTCATCGCCTCGCGCACGTCCTCGGGCACGTCGTCGAGATCGGCCCGGTTGCGCTCGGGAAGGATCACGTCGGTCAGGCCCGCGGCATGCGCGGCGAGGACCTTCTGCTTCAGCCCGCCGATCGGCAGCACGCGTCCCTGCAGGGTGACCTCGCCGGTCATCCCGACCGTGTGGCGCACGGCCCTGCCGCTGAGCAGCGACGCAAGGGCCGTGGTCATCGTGACGCCCGCGCTGGGGCCGTCCTTCGGGATCGCCCCGGCCGGGACGTGGACGTGGAACTCGCGCTCCTCGAACGCGTCCTCGTCGATGCCGAGCGCTGCGGCGTGGGCGCGCACGTACGTCAGCGCGATCCGCGCGGACTCCTTCATGACGTCGCCGAGCTGGCCGGTGAGCGTCAGGCCGCCCTTGCCCTTCATGGCGTTGGCCTCGACGAACAGCACGTCGCCGCCCACGCCGGTCACCGCGAGGCCCGTGGCCACGCCCGGCACCGCCGTGCGCGCCGCCGCCTCCTGGAAGACCTTCTGGCGCCCGAGCGCGTCGCGCACGTCGTCGATCTCGATCGTCACCGGCGCGACGCCGGAATCGGAAGCGATCTTCGTCGCCGTCTTGCGCAGCAGCGTCCCGAGCTCGCGCTCGAGCTGACGCACGCCCGCCTCGCGGGTGTACTCCGAGACGACGAGCCGCAGGATCTCGTCGTCGACGACGACCTCGTCCTCACGCAGCCCGTTGCGCTCGCGCTGGCGCGGCCACAGGTAGTCGCGTGCGATCGCGGTCTTCTCCGCGACGGTGTAGCCGTCGAAGCGAATGACCTCCATCCGGTCCAGCAGCGGCCCCGGGATCGTCTCGGCCACGTTCGCCGTGGCGATGAACAGCACCTGGCTGAGGTCGATCTCGATGTCCAGGTAGTGATCGCGGAAGGCGTGGTTCTGTGCGGGGTCGAGGACCTCGAGGAGCGCGGCCGACGGGTCGCCGCGCCAGTCGGCGCCGACCTTGTCGACCTCGTCGAGCATGATCACCGGGTTCATCGTCCCGGCGTCGCGCAGGGCACGGACGAGCCGTCCCGGCAGGGCGCCGATGTACGTGCGCCGGTGGCCGCGGATCTCGGCCTCGTCGCGGACGCCGCCGAGCGACATGCGCACGAACTCGCGTCCGGTCGCACGGGCGATCGACTCGCCGATCGAGGTCTTGCCGGTGCCGGGCGGGCCGATGAGCGTGAGGATCGCCCCCGCCTTGCGGTCCATCTCGACCCCGCGCTCCTGCCGGAGCTTGCGTACGGCGATGTACTCCGTGATGCGGTCCTTGACGTCCTCCAGACCAGCGTGGTCGGCGTCGAGCACCTCGCGTGCGTGGACCGGGTCCAGGACCTCGTCGGAGTGCTTGCTCCACGGGACGGAGATGAGCCAGTCGAGGTAGGTGCGGATCATCGAGGACTCGCCGCTCTGCTCGCCCGTGCGCTCGAGGCGGTCGAGCTCGCGCTCGGCCTGCTCGCGCACCGCGTCCGGCATGCCGGCGTCGGCGATCTTCGTGCGGTATTCCTCGGTGACCGAGCCCTCGTCCTCGCCGAGCTCGCGACGGATCGACTCCATCTGCTGGCGCAGGAAGTACTCGCGCTGCTGCTTCTGGGCGCCGGACTCGACGTCGTTGCGGATGCGGTTGCGCACCTGCAGCTCGGTCAGCCGCTCGCGCTGGAACTCGACGGCGAGCGCGAGGCGCTCGGTGACGTCGACGGTCTCCAGCAGGCGGACCTTCTGCTCGAACGTCAGGTCGGGGCTGTAGCCGGCCGTGTCGGCCAGCGGGCCGGGATCGGCGACCGAGCGCAGGAAGGCGGCGACGCGCTCGTCGGCGCCGCGCTCGGCGAGGATCTCCTCGACGACCGCGCGGTACTCGCGCTCGAGCCCGCGTGTGCGTCCGTCGACGGGCTTGGTGTCGGGGTGCTCGGCGACCTCCGCGCGCAGTCGACCCTCGGCGTCGGCCTCCGCCGCGCCGACGATGACACCGCGCGCCTCGCTCTCCAGCGAGACGCCGCGTCCGCCACCGGGCAGCCGGATCGTGTCAGCGACCCGTGCGATCGTGCCGACCTTCGCGTACTGACCGACCCAGCCGTCGCCCTGAGGGCTCCGGCTGTGTGCCCGCCTGGGGACGAGCAGCACCCGCTCCTCGCCGGACGCGTCGACCGGGAGGTTGATGTCCATCGTGGGAAAGACGACCGTGTCGTCAAGAGGGATGAGCAACAGCTTGGGCATGTGTGCGGGTTCCTTTCGTTGCACGCACAACGATACCAAGTTGGCTTACGAAATGTTAGTTGCTTACGACCATCCGTGCCGTGGCTCAGCTCAGCTCTCGAGAAAGAGGTCCAGGAGCAGGTCGGCGTCCGCGGCGTAGGCGTAGTGGGCAAGGTCCGTGACGCCCGCCTGCGCGAGCACCTCGTCGTCGATGAAGAAGTTGCCGGTCGTCGTGCGTGCCGGGCGGGTGAGGATGTGATGGGCGGCGTCGGCGACGATCTCCGGCCGGCGAGAGCGAGCCATCGCCGCGTCGCCGCCGAGGACGTTCTGCACGGCCGCCGTGGCGATGATCGTGCGTGGCCACAGCGAGTTGAACGCGATCCCGGCGTCCGCGTGCTCGGCGGCCATGCCCAGCGTGCACATGCTCATCCCGAACTTCGCGAGCGTGTAGGCGAGGTGCGGGCCGTACCAGCGCGGGTCGAGGCTCAGCGGCGGGCTGAGCGTCAGGACGTGCGGATTGCCGGCCTCCCGGAGATATGGCAGGCACATCCGCGAGAGCAGGAACGTCCCGCGCGCGTTGACGTCCTGCATGAGGTCGTAGCGCTTCATCGAGATCGTCGCGCTCGGGCTGACGTCGATCGCGCTGGCGTTGTTGACGACGATGTCGATGCCGCCGAAGCGCTGGACGGCCTGCTCGACCGCATCGTCGACGGCGCGGTCGTCGCGCACGTCGCCGACGATCCCCAGCGCTCGACCGCCGGCCGCCTCGATCTCCTCCGCCGCGCTGTAGACCGTGCCCCTCAGCCGCGGATGGGGCTCCGCGGTCTTCGCCAGCAACGCGACGTTCGCGCCGTCGCGCGCGGCGCGCAGGGCGATCGCGAGACCGATCCCGCGGCTGCCGCCGGACATCATGATCGTCTTGGAGCGCAGGTCGCTCATCGCGAGGACCGGCCTTCCGAATCGAGCTCGACGACGGTCGAGCGATGGCGCGCAGTCACGACGGTCGTCCGTGGCGGCTGAGCAGGTCGGCGTAGCCGCGTGCGACGAGCCGTTCGTCGGTGATCCCGAGCGTGGTGCGCAACTCCTCGACGCGGTCGCGCTCGACCTCCAGGCCGCCGGGCGATGCCGCGATCGCCTCGATCTCGACGAAGTCGCCGAGGTCGGCGACACGGTCGAGGTGGATGCGGACGTTGCGCCACAGCAGCAGCCGCCGGACCTTCTCGACGACGACGCGCACGCCGAGCGAGTCCGCCAGCACGTCGATGACCGCGAGGTGGTCGGCGACCGGCACGACGCGGTAGAGGCTGACCTTCGGGCCGGCGCGCTCGGCCCGGGCATAGGCGATGAGCTCGGCCGGCTGGGGCGGCGCCTCGCGGAGCTTCAGGCGGCCCTGGACGGCGTGGAAGTACGTGTCGCGCTGGCGCAGGATGCCGCGATCCTGCGCCCCGAGCGCCAGGGCGGCCGCGAACGTGGCCTGCGGATCGAGATCGATCGCCTTGATCTCGAGGTTGCGCTGCTTCCCCGCCATCGCGTCAGGCTATCCGCACCGCACAGACGCTAACGAGCGAGCTTGCGGCCGACCGCCGGGCGGCGCGCGCTCAGTAGCCGAGGCGAGCGAGCCGTTCGCGCTCGGCCCGCCGCTTGGCCTCGCGCTGCTCCTTACGGATGCGCTCGCGTTCGCGGCGCTCCTGGTCCTCGTCGTGGCCGGTGACGATGCGGATGCTCTTACGCAGCGTGCCGTCCTGCGCGTGCGACGCGAACTCCTGGCGGCTCGGACGGTCGTCGCGCCGCGGCCGGTCTCCGCGACCGCCGCCGGCGCGCTGGCCGCCGGGACGGCGGCTGCCCGGCTCGCCCGGGCGCCCGCCGCGCTCGGGCTCGGCCGGACGGGGAAGCTGGGCCTTGACCTCGCGAACGGGCGTGGCTGCGAGCCGTACCCACGCGTTGAAGACGGGATCGCCGGGCTTCAGCCCCTCGGCGGCCTGCGCGCAGACGGCGGCCCACTTCAGCGGCTGGCCCTTCTCGTCCTGCTTGGGCTTGAGCGCCTCCTTGATGATCTCCGCGCCGCCGACGCGCTCGATCGCCGCGGTCACGCGGGCAGGCGAGGAGGCCGAGCGCTCGGCCTGCATGCCGCCGCCGTCGGGCTGTGGCTGCGCGCCGGCCTGCGGGCCCTCGGCGGCGGGAGGCTGCACGTCGGGCGCAGCGACCTCCGCCGGCGGCGCCTCCGCGACGACCTGCTCGTCGTCGGCCTGTGGCTCGGTAGGAGTAGCGGACGCCGGACCGCCGCGGCGCAGGTCCGTGAGCGCCGAGAAGAACGCGCGGCGATGGCGCTCGGCCGCGGAGGGACGCCGGCGGCGCTTGCGCACGGGCAGCGTCGCCTTGACGGTCGGAAGCGACTTGGGCGGCTGGGCGACGCCGAGAATCTTCGGACCGACGGCTGGCCGCTCGGTGTCGGGCGTGATGACGGCGGGCGGTGCCTCGGCGTCCGGCTGCGCGGCGGACTCCCCAGCGGGCGACACGTCGGCCGCCGCCTCGGGCCCGGAGGCCTCCGCCGGCTCGGGCGCGGGTGGCTCGGCGGCCGCCGGCTCGGACGCGACAGGCTCCTCGGCCGCCGGCTCGGGCGCGGGCGGCTCGGCGGCCGCCGGCTCCTGCACGACAGGCTCGGTCGCAGCGGGCTCCTGCGCGACAGGCTCCGCGGCCGCCGGCTCCTGCGCGACGGACTCGGTCGCAGCGGACTCCTCAGCCACGGGCTCGGACGACGGTGGCTCCGCAGACGGACCAGGCTCCTCAGCCACGGGCTCGGCGGCGACGGGCTCCGCCGCCTCGGGAGCGGCCGGCTGCGGCGGCGCGCCAGGCGCGTCTGCCTGGCCATTCGTCTCAGCGTGATGCGTGCTCTGCGACACCACCGCGGGTGGGGCGATATCAGCGTGCGCGGATTCCTCCGCGTGCGCGATGGCGCTCTCCCTCGTGGGTTGGATCGCCGTCCGGCCGCCAGGTTCGGCCGTCGTCTCGGCTGACGAATCGCCAGTCACTACCATCAGGTTACCGAGGCGAGGAAGGTCGCCGCCCTGTCGTCGCATCCCAGGTCGTCGACGAAGGCCACCGGGGCACGTCCGGTGACTCGCGGACGGCGCTGCACGAGGACGCAGAGGTGTCCCTACGATGCCACCGGCACGTCCGGTGTCGTCGCGATCGCGGCCGCCGTCACGACGAGGTGGATCTGCTTGAAGCGCGCGGAGAGCGTCTCCCCCAGCGGCTGCGCGAGCGCGAGCTCGACGAGCTCCGCGATCGCAGCGCAGTGCGCGGCCTGCGGGGCATCGTCGCCGACCTTGCAGGCGAGCCGGGCAAGATCGAGGAACTCGAAGGGAGACTCGCCCGCGAGCGCCGTTGCGACAGCACACGTGAGGTAGTAGTTCGCGCGGGCCAGCAGCAGGTCGTTGCGCACGCCCTCCAGTCCGCGTGCCGGCCCGAGGTCGACCGTGTCCTCACCCGCGATGATCCGCTCGAGCTGGCCGCAGGCGACGCCCGCGAGCTGGTGCGCACTCAGCCCGACCTGCAGGGCGCTGCGGAAGGTCGACACGACGCCCTGCTGCGGCGTGCCGAAGGGGATGTCGGTCGCGTAGAGGATCTGCCCCGGGGGCACGAGCGAGAAGAGCGCGAGCTGGTCGGGCGCGCTCCACCAGGCCGTGTCGAAGAAGACGTTGGGGTGGTCCGGCAGGCGCCGCCAGATCCACGCGAGGTCGCAGACGCCGGCATGGGCGAGGATGAAGCGCGCACGCGGAAACTCCGTCGCGTACGCGAGCACGTGCTCACCGAGCGCCGGGATCCCGCGGCCGGCGTGGATGAGGATCGGCAGCCGCCGCTCGTCGGCGAGCTCGGCGATCTCGCGGACGCCGGGCTCCAGCATCCCGAAGTTCTCGGCGCGCGGGTGCAGCTTGATCCCGCGGGCGCCGGCGTCGAGGCAGCGGCGCGCCTCGGCGGCCGGCGCGCGGTGCGGGTCCACGCGGCAGAAGGGGACGAGGACGCCGTCGGATGCGAGCGCCGTCGCGATGACGCGGTCGTTGGCGGGCGGATAGCCGGCCGGCTCGTGCATCGGGAACACGACGGCCCGCGAGCGCGTCGGCGCGAGCGTCGCCAGCAGCTCGTCGGCCGTGCACTCAAAGCCATCGGGGTCGTCGACTCCGATGTGGGTGTGGGCGTCGAAGAGCGCGACCGATGGCAGCAGTCCCATGGTCTGCTCGCGCCACGGAGCCAGCAGGTCGTCGGCGTGCACGGCCGGGAGTCTACGGGCCGATCTCCCTAAATCCGGCGCTTCGTCTTTCGTGCCGAGCGCGGCGCGATGACGCGCTCGCAGCCGATGACGCGATCGCGGCGGTCGACGTAGGCGACGTCGTCGCCGGCGCCGCAGTCGACGACGTCGGCCGAGCCGTCGTAGGCGACGAGCTCGTCGTCGCCGCCGCCGCGCAGGCGGTCCTGACCATGCCCGCCGAAGAGCCGGTCGGCGCCGCCGCCGCCCGAGAGCGCGTCGTCGCCGCGGCCGCCCTCGACGTAGTCGTCGCCGTCCTCGCCCCACAGCCGGTCGTCGCCCGTGCGTCCGAAGAGCACGTCGTCGCCCGGGCCGCTCCAGATGAGGTCGTCGCCGTTCTCGCCCTCGAGGCTGACGTCGGCGCCGTCGCCGCCGCGGATGCTGTCGTCGCCGTCGCCGCCGAGCACGGTGTCAGCGCCGGGAGAGCCGGCGACGACGTCGTCGCCGGCGCCGGCGTTGAAGACGCTCGCGCCGTCGGGACTGCCTGCCGGCATCAGCGTGCGGGGGTTGGCGGCCTGCCCGGCGGGCACGGCGACGAGGATGTCGGCGCCGTCGGTGCCGCGGACGTTGGGCCGCCGGTCGTCGGTGGGATCGGTGAGGTAGCGCGCGGCGTAGTCCGAGCAGGAGCGCATCGCCTCCTCGTCGGTCGACCAGGCCGGCTTCTCGGGGAACAGCGAGGCCGTCGCGAGCACGCCGTTGGAGTTTGGCGGGTACCGCGCGATGTCCAGCAGCGAGGACTTCACGAGCCCGCCGCCCAGCCAGCGCGAGACCGGCGAGCACGACGACCCGCCGGAGCGCAGGACGACGACGTACTCACAGCCGATGATGAGGGCGCGATCGTCGGCGAGGTCGATGATCGCCATGTCGTTGCCCTCGCCACAGTCGATGGCGTTGTCGCCGGGAGCCGTGAAGAACGCGGGGTCGAGCACGTCGGTCGAGTTGCGCTCGAAGTCGGTCGCCCAGAGGAGGTCGTCGCCCGGGCCGCCGAGGAGGGTGTCGGCCCCGCTGCCGCCGACGAGCACATCGTGGCCGGGGCCGGCGTCCATCCGGTCGCCGCCCTTGCCGCCGAGCAGGAGGTCGTTGCCGGGACCGCCGTCGATCTCGTCGCCGCCGCCGCCGCCGTAGACGATGTCGTCGCCTGCCGGCCCGTCGGGGCGGCCGTCGCCGAAGAGGCGGTCGTCGCCGCCGTCGCCGGTCACGATGTCGGCGCCGGGGCCGCCGAAGAGCCCACCGAGCTCGTCGCTGCGCGTGCCGTCGTTGCCGTTGCCGCCGTCGATGCGGTCGTTGCCCGCACCCCCGAGGCCGAGATGGTCGTCGCCGAAGGCCATCCGGAGGACGTCGTCGCCATCGCCGCCGTCGGCGGCGTCGTCGCCCTGGCCGGCGTTGAGGACGTCGTTGCCCGGGCCGCCGTCGAGGACGTCGTCGCCGCGCTCGGCGCCGAAGTCCGTGCCGAGCCCGAGCTCGTCGTCGCCCACGCCCCCGATGAGCCGGTCGTTCCCGCTGCCGCCGCGCAGGCGGTCGTTGCCGGACCCGCCGTTGAGACGATCGTTCCCGACGCCGCCGGAGAGCAGATCGTTGCCGCCGAGTGCGCAGATGCGATCGGCGAGCCAGCCGCCCGTGAGGCGGTCTGCGCTCGCGGTGCCGCGCTTGGAGCACGTCGCCGCCTGTGCGGGCGCCGGCAGGGCCAGGACCCCGAACGCGAGCGCGACCGGGATCCAGCGCAGCCTGGGAGACGTGGGCGGCATCGCCTCCCGGTATCGACACGTCCAGGCGCGCCGTGAGCGCGCGGACCCGGCCGCGGACGGACGGCGCCTGCGGCCGCGGTCAGCCGTCCCACCGGCCGATCGGATGTGGGTCGCGGACGTGACCTCGGCCATCGGGATCCATACACTGCGCACGCATGGTCCCCCAAAACGGCAGCATCGGATTCTGCGCGTGCGGTCAGATGTCCATCGCGAGCTGCGGCCGCTGCAACAAGCCGATCTGCGAAGTCCACGCCAACGAGCTGCCCCCGACGCCGAGCGGGATCTCCCTCGACGCGGCCGGGCGCTTCACCGTGGCCATCCGCGCGACCCACGGTCCCCACTGCGAGCCCTGCCGCGCCGAGATCGGCCGTGAAGCGCTTCAGGAGACGCTCGGCGCGCCGCGCACGCCGCTGCCCAGCCACTGGCTGGACCGGGCGATCGTGCTCAGCAACGACAGCAGCCGCAGCGCGCTGGAGAAGACGGAGGACGTGCAGCTGCCCGCGTCGCTGACGCCCACCGAGGTCGCCCAGGAGTTCCTGCGCAGGATGAGCAAGCAGCCGCGCGAGCGCGTTCCGATCAGGCCGAGCAGCGTCCTGCGCCCGCCGGAGTACGTCGAGGGCTGGACGGTCGACTGCCGGCGCACCGAATATGTCGCCGAGGGCGCAGGCGCGGTCCGCTACCCCCTGCCGTGCCTCATCTCGGTCCACGGGGAGCTGCTCGGTCCGCAGCTGGAGAATGGCGAGCGCCAGAGCGCGACGTGGTGGATCGTGCCGGAGGCCGACATCGACCTCCCGCGGCTCGTCTCGAGCATCGCGAACATCCTCATGCTCAGCGCCTTCGTCACCGAGCGGCGCGACGTCGGCTGATCGACGCCGGCCGCGTCGCCTGGACCCTTCCGGCTACCTGCTGCGCGAGCCTCCGACCTCCGTCGCCGGCTGCGACGGCGCGAGCCGCAGCACCTTGCGGACCCCGTCGGGCAGGTACCAGTTCCATGTCCCGAGGAGCTTCATGAGCGACGGGACAAGCAGCGCGCGCACGATCGTCGCGTCGAGCAGGATCGCCGCCGACAGCCCGACCCCGAACTCCTGCAGCACGACGAACGAGCCGGCGGTGAAGCCGGCGAACGCCGCGATCATGATGATCGCCGCGGCGGTGATGATCCGGCCCGTGTGCTCGAGCCCGCTCGAGACGGCCAGCTCGTTGTCGTGGGTCTTGTCCCATTCCTCGCGCATCCGCGACAGCAGGAAGACCTCGTAGTCCATCGACAGGCCGAAGAGCATCGCGAAGAGGAAGACCGGGATCCACGCCTCGATCTGCTCTGAGCCCTGGAGGCCGAGCGGCTCGTGCAGGCCGTGCTGGAACACGAGCACGAGCACGCCGTACGTCGCCGCAACCGACAGGAGGTTCATGAGGACGGCCTTCGCCGGCAGGGCGATCGAGCGGAACGCGCGCAGCAGCAGCAGATAGGACAGCACGAGCACGGCGAGGATGAGCCACGGGAACGCACCGTAGGTGCGATCGATGAAGTCGACCCCGAACGCCGGGGCGCCGGTCACGACGACGGCGGAGTCGCCGAACCCCGCGGCGAGGATGTAGCTGTCGCGGATGCGATGCACGAGGTTCATCGCCTCCTCGGTTCCCGCGTCGCCGCGCCCGGCGACGCGGATCTGCAGGACGCGCCCCTCGCGGTCGAGGAGATTCGCCCGCCGCGCCGCGCGCCGACCGATGCGCGTCTGTGGGAGCAGCGCCGGGGCCTGGAGCGTCTGCGGCTTGACCTCGGGATCGCGGCGCAGCGCACCGATGAGCCGCCGCTGCGCTGCGACCGTCTCGGGCTGGAGCGCGCCGTGGCGTCGCCCGGTGTCGACCGCGATCTGGTGCGGCGCCAGCGCACCCGGCCCGAGCGTGCGCTGCAGGAGCGCCAGCCCCTGGGTGGCCTGCGTCGTCAGCGGGACCCCCCGGTTGTCGCCCCCTGTGAGCTTGAGACCGAGCGCCGGGACCGCGAGCCCGAGCAGGAGCACGCTCGAGCCCACGAGGTAGAGCACCGGCCGGCGCATGATCGAGCGTGACAGCCGCGTCCAGAAGCCGGGCCGACCGTCGGCACGGGCCTCCAGGATGCGTCGCGGCACGACGCGCAGCCGGTTGATCCTGTGCCCGGTGACGGCCAGCAGCGCGGGCAGGAACGTCGCCGCCGCGGCGATCGAGAAGAGTGGGACGAGCAGCCCGCCGACGCCCATCGAACGCAGGAACGGCACCGGCATGAAGACGAGCAGCGCGAGCCCGATCGCGACGACCGCGCCGGAGAACAGCGTGGCGCGGCCGGCGGTCCGCATCGTCGTGACGAGCGCCTCCTCGACGGACTGGTAGCGCGCGAGCTCCTCCCGGAAGCGAAAGACGACGAGCATCGAGTAGTCCACCGCGATGGCGAAGCCGATGAGCGTGACGATGTTCGTCACGTAGATCGCCATGTCCATGAAGTGGGCGACGATCCAGACCGCCCCGAGGGTCGATGGGATCGTCACGAGCGCGAACGCGAGCGGGATGCCGATCGCGACGAGCGTCCCGAACATGAAGGCGAGGACGAGCAGCGCGATCGGGATCGCGATCGACTCGCCGCGCGTGAGGTCCTCGTTGTAGAGCTTCTGGGTGTCGTGGTTGATCGCCGGATAGCCGGTGAGGTAGGTTTTCGCGCCGCGGATCTCCCGCAGCGCCCTGCGCATATCGGGAGTCCTCTTGGCCGCGTCGGCGTTCTGGAACGGCGTGTTGATCTGGACGTAGGCGACGTTCGGCGCGGCGGCGAGGACCGGGCCCGCACGCGCCCCCGGCACGACCGCTGCCGCCCGCCTGGCCGCGCGCGCCACCCTGCGGCGGACCTTCGCGCGGCGGGCGTACGGGCCGTCGGTCTTGACGACGAGGGTGAAGGCGCCGTCGCTGCGCTCGTCGAAGCGGTCCTTGAGGAGGTCGAGGCCGCGCTCGGCGTCCGATCCCGGAACGCTGAAGCGGTTGCTCAGAAGGTCGCCGAGGTTCGTGGCGGCGAACCCTCCGGTGAGGCAGAGCACGAGCCAGAGCGCCAGGACCGTCTTGCGGTGGCGGATGATGAGCCTCGTCCAGGCTGACATCGGACGCCCACCTCGTTGGGGTCGGGGACGGAGAGTTCGGCAGCATACGACGCACTCCTTTCGCCGCTTGCGTGCCGTCGCGCACGCTGTCCGGGCGCGGCTGCGATCAGCGCCTCGTCATCCGGCCGCCCGGCCGGTCAGGCGAACGCCGGCTCGAGGGCGATGTCGGGGTCCGTGTCCCAGCCGAGCAGCTCGAGCAGCCGGCGCACCGAATCCGACGCGGCGACGATCGTCAGCCGCTGCCCGGTCCGTCCTCGCAGCGCACGCATGCCGAAGACGTCGACGAAGCTCACGTCGGCGAGGTCGAGCCGCAGCGGCCCGTGGAAGTGCGCGGCCAGCACGTCGGACAGGTCGGCCGCGCTGGCGATGTCGAGCTCGCCGGCGAGGCGCAACGCGGCGTCGGCGCGAACCCAGCCAGCGGCCAGGGAGCCGGCGCGCCCGACCCCCGCGAGCTCCGCCGTGACGTCGACGTCGTGCGCCGCGGCGAGGTTCGACAGCGTCGCCACCGGGAAGCGCTGCTGGTTGTAGACGCACAGCAGGCCGAGGCTCGTGTGGTCGAGCAGGTCGAGCGCTCGCTTGTACTCGCCAAGCCACTCGTTCCCAGCGACGCGGGGAACGCCGGCGCTCAGGTCACCGGCGATGCTGAGGCCCGTGTGGCCGTCGGCGAGCGCGCGGCGATGCTCCTCGCGCACCGTGACGAGCATGCGCTGCACGTCGCGCGTTCCGTTCGCGGCGTGCCCCTGCGCGCCGCGGATCGTGAGCGTCTTGCGCGCGAGCGCTGCACGCAGCTCATGGTCCTTGGCGGCCGAGGCGACGGCGGCCTCCGCCGACTCGTCGTCGCGGCAGAGGTACTCGACCCTGTCCCCGCGCCGCAGCCCGTCGCGCAGAAACGCGTGGACGAGCCGCGTGCGATCGGCAGCCACCCCCGTCCGGCAGCACGCGTGCTCGCCGGGACGCACGACGGAGGGCACCTGGGGCAGCTGCCAATGGGCCGTGCGGATCATGGACCGCATGGGTCGCCAGCTCTCCAGCCGCAGAGATCCTCCCCGAAGCGCACGGTCGTCAGCTTCATGCCGCGGCCGTGCCCGCTGCACGCCATGCGTCGAGCGTACTCCGAGTGCGCCGGTTGCGCTATACGCGTCGCGTGCGGATCTGACAGGGTGTCAGCGGTCCACCGAGATGCTGTTGACCGACGGCAGGCTCGTGGCCACCGTGTACCAGCTGGCGCCGCCGTCGCCCGAGCCGAAGACGTCTCCCGAGGTGGTCCCGAAGTACAGCTCGAGCGCAGGTCCCTCGGCGGCCCGATCGAACGCCTGCCGCAGGACCGTCAGGTAGGCATTGCGCTGGGGCAGGCCGTCGCCGCGCGGTGTCCAGCTGGCGCCCGCGTCGCGGGTCTCGTAGACGCGCACGCGACCCTCGGTGGTGACCCGGTCGACGTCGGCGTTCAGTGGGATGACGTAGGCGCTGTCGGGGTCGGCAGGGTCGACGGCCAGCGGGAAGCCGAAGTCCGATGGCAGGCCGGCGCCGATGTCCGTCCACGTCTCGCCCGCGTCGTCAGAGCGGTAGACGCCGCCGTGGAACTGCATGAACAGCCGCTCCGGCTGCATCGGCGCCCGCTCGATGTGGTGCACGCACAGTGCGGTCGCGCCGGCTTGCGACTCCTCCGGCAGGTAGCCGGCCACGAGACCCTCGTTGCCCTGCCGCCACGTCTGGCCGCCGTCGTCGGTCAGCCAGACGCCCGCGGCCGAGACCGCCACCGCGAGCCGGTCGGGATCGCCGGGCCATGGCACGATCGAGTGCAGGCACAGCCCGCCGCCTCCGGGCTCCCAGGAGCGACGGGTCGGATCCTCCCAGAGCGCCCGGTTCAGCTCCCAGCTCGCACCTCCGTCACGGCTCTCGAAGAGCACGCCCGGGTCGCCCCCGGCGTACAGCGGCGCGTCGCCCTCTCCCGCGGCGATCACCCAGATGCGCGCGAGCGCCTCGTCGCCGCCCTCGGGCAGCGCGACCCCCTCCGCCTGCTCCCAGTCGCCCGACGGGTCGTCCGTACACCAGATCTTCGGCCCGTAGAACGCGGAGGTCACCGACGCGACGAGGCGACCCGTGCGCGGATCGCGCATCGCGTACTCGACCGGCTCGCCGGCGAACACGCGCGCCGTCAGCTCGAACTCCCCACCCGGCTCGCCTTCGAGCACGAACAGTCCCTTCTTGGTTCCGACGAGCAGCTCGGTCATGTGATCGTCACCTCCTGGATGCGGGAGCGGGCGACGCAATCCTAGGGGCCGAGAACTCGCCACGAGCGCACGCCGCGGGCGGATACGATCGGCTCGTGCCCGACCGCCTGCACTTCACCGACTCCGACGATGCCAACGCCCTGATCGCCACCGATCCCATGGCGCTGCTGGTGGGCTTCGTGCTCGATCAGCAGGTCACCGTGCAGAAGGCGTTCGCCGGGCCGCTGGCGCTGCTGGAGCGTCTTGGCTGCCTCGACGCCGGCACCCTTGCCTCCGCTGATCTCGAGCCCATGTTCCGCGCGAGGCCGGCGGTTCACCGCTTCCCCGCATCGATGGCGCAACGCGTCCACGAGCTCGCCGTGCACGTCCGCGACCACTACGACGGCGACGCCGCGCGGGTCTGGACCGACGCGGCGGATGCCGGCGAGCTGCGCGCCAACCTGGCTGCTCTCCCCGGCTTCGGCGAGATGAAGATCAAGGCGCTCGGGGCCGTCCTCGCCAAGCGCTTCGGCGTCGACGCCGCCCTCGACCTCGTGCCGTGGCATCCGACGCTCGGTGACGTCGACTCGCCGCAGGCGCTCGCCGACTACCAGGCGGCAAAGCGCGTCCACAAGTCCGAATGGTCCAAGCCGCAGGCGCGGTCGTAGGGGACGGCGCGCGCGACTAACCGCTCGGCGTCGTCTCGGGCTGACCCGGTGAGCCCCTCGACTCCTGGACCGTCGTCAGCTCGCGCCGGACATGTACGAGCTCTGTCATCAACGCCCGCCAGGGGAAGAGCTCGGCGGCCGGCGGTCCCATGTTCGGAGTGGGCAGCGGATGACGCTCGGGGTCGAAGATCATCCGGATGCCCCAGGACCGCAGCGTTTCGATGTTGCTGCGAAACGCCGGGTGGCGTGCCAGGGCGACGCTGGGAAAGGGCACCGCGATGATGGGAAGCCCTGTTCCGACTGCCTCGTTGAGCAGGCCGAGCGCGAGCGTGTCGCTGATCCCGGCCGCCCACTTGTTGATCGTGTTGAACGTCGCGGGGGCGACGATCGCGGCGTCCGGAGGTGGCAGGACATCCGGCTCGTCGGGCTGCTTGTACTCATAGCGCACAACGTGGCCGGAGGCTTCGGCGAGCCGATCGGCGCGCATGAACTGCCGAGCCGCAGGTGTGGCGATGACGCACGTGTCCCAGCCGTCGGCCCGAATCTGCTCGACGTAGGTTGCAAGGTCACCGGCCGGGCGGCCACCACACGTGACGATGTACAGGGCGGGATCGCCTGACACGAGTCCTCCTAGTGTCGTGATTTCGTTGATTTGGTCGGAGTAGGTGGCGATCAAGTGGAGGATTTGTTCGGCGGTCTGGCCCAGACGTAGGGCTTGGGATCCTCGCTGTAGGGTGGTCGGATCTGCGAGCCAGCGCTCGACGAGGTTCAGCCACGAAGAGCTGATCTGTGTGAAGTGCACGACGAAGCGCCGGTGCGCGATCAGCCACTTCTTGAGCGCGTGCGTCTGCGTCTTGTGGGTGGAGGCGTCGTTGCCACCAACCGCGCGTCCTTACGCAGCTTCCACATGACCTGCTGATCGCTCACGGTCCGCGGGCGCAACGGACGCTGCTCGTCGACGAGCCCGTCCAAGCGACGCTCGCCAACCCCTTTGCGCCACGTGTTGCCAATCGGCCGCGTCCGTACCGCAACAGGAATTGGCATACACCTATCCTGCCCTCGCTAACAACGAATTAATACACCGCCAACACTAGGCGGCGACGTGCAGTCGAGCGGCGAGGCCACGCAAGTCAGGTGCCGTGCTCGGACGCGCCCGTGCGATCAGCTCCTCCACGAGCGCATGCGCCTTCCTGTTGAGCCGCACCTCGTCCGGCGTCAGGCGTTCGGCCCACAGCAACGTCGTCAGCGCGTCCCGATCGTTGGCCTGCTGGCTGTAGCCGCGGGCGAGCGCGATCAGGAAATGGGATCGTCGCTCGAGCAGACCGGGGGGCAGCCGTACCAGGTCGATCTTGCCGGCGCGCCGGACGACGTCGCTGCCGTCACCCAGATCTGCTGCCACCGCCACCGCATAGATGGCGACGCTCGTCGGACCGAAGATGGTGTGCAGCCCGACATGCTCGCCACCGAGCCTTCCGGCTGCGAGGTCCGCCTCGCGGATGAGCTCCCAGGCACCACGCGCATCTTGCTGGCGGGCACGCGCTACTGCGGCGGTGAGCAGCAGACCGCCCGAGGTGGCAAGTCGCGACCGAGAGGCGTCCATGGAGGACTGGATGACGCTCGCGCCCGACAGGGCGATCTCATACGCCTCCGACAGGTTCCCCGCACACAGGTACACGTTGGCCAACCGGTATGCAGCCGCCGCGACGAGCAGGGGGTCATCGACCGCGCGGGCAGCTTGAACGGCGCGATCGGCACAGAGCACCGCGAGCCCCGGATCACCGAGCCTCTTGCACACCGACGACGCGGCGTTGTAGGCGTGCACCGACAGCCGAAGGGCCGAGCCATCATCGTGGGCACCGGCTCGTGCCGCAGCGTCCAGCCCGCCGAGCAGCTTCGTCAGCATCCCGCCGAGCGTGAAATAGCGCCCCTGCTGGCGCAGCTTCCAACACGACACGACGCCACGCTGGAGCGTCGCGTCGTCAGGCCTCTCGCGGTCGGGCTGCGCTCGGTCGTACCGACACAACAGCACGCGGCGCAGCTCGGCCATGACCCGAGCCTCGGCGTCAGTCGTCGCAGCGTCGCGAGGCGCCGGCGGCTCGCGACGTTCCTGCGCGACCTCGGACGACTTCGACCGGCGACGGGCAACGCTGCGATCGTGCCGCTCGACCGCCCGCTCGTAGACGACCGCCGGCAGCAGCTCCAGCAGGCTTCCGTCTGCCTCGAGCGCACGGTCGCATGCCGCGAGGAACGGGCTCGAAACCGAGGCCTTCGCGCGCTCTACCTCGGAGATGTGCTGGGGCGTAAAGCCGATCAGTCTGGCGAGCGCCTCGAGCGTGAGTCCTCGCTCCAGACGGCGCGAACGGATCTCCGCGCCCAGTCGAGCGGCACTCGAGGCGTTGGGGTCCAGCGGCTTCGGTGGCCGTCCGCGGCGAGGCTGCGTCATTTTTCCGTTGGGGGTTGCCGGAGATTCCGAGGGTGTGGTGGGCTTGCTCACGTGCATGTACACCCAAGCACCCTAACCTTTTTCGCGCAAGTCCTATCCAGCGAGGCGCCGCCGATGGCCGAGCAGCGCTTTCGCTGCGCGCGCGCCTACCGCGACGGCGAGCTGATCTGCGGTCGTGTCGATCTCACGATCAGGGCAGACGCGCGGCTTGGGCTCGCCCCGCGAGAACGCCGCCAGCTCCTCGCGCGGTTCGTCGAGCGCCTCGCGCCCGCGTTTCGCCACGAGCTCGAGCAGCTCGCCCGCCGCCGCGGCGCGGCGGCCGCGCGGATCGGCGACCGGATCGCGTCGATCGAGCTGGTCTTCGAAGACCCTCAGCCGGACAGGCAGCGGCTGGTGGGCCGGCTCGAGCCACCGCAGTCGCGGCACTGGGATCTATCCGAGAACCAATTCGTCATCCGGGAGCACCTGTGACCGAACCTGGGACCCCCTGCCTTTCGACCGACGAGATCAAGGCGGTCAAGTTCGCCGTTCGCCGCCAGCTACGCCGCTGGCGCGACCACTCGCCGGAGCCCGAGCGGCGGCAGCGGCGCGAGCACCTGGCCGGCGCGCTGGACGTGCTCGAACGGTTTCCAGAAGGTTGCGAGCTCCGCGAGCAGGAAGAGACTGACGAGGCGTAGCCGGCGCCGACAGCGGGCTTGCTCGTCCTCGTCCTCGTCCGTTACACGGAGAAGTCGGGGCTCGCATCGCGGACGCTGGCCGCGCGGCCTTTGGGCTCCTCCCAGTCCTCCTGCCGACCGAGGGCCGTCAGGTCGAGGAAGTAGTACGAGCCGCCGGTCATCTCCGCGCCGCGGCCGTACGTCGAGTACGTGTGGAAGACCCTGTCGCCGTCTCGCAGGAAGTAGCTGGAGCCGGGCGCCTCGATGGGCTGCTCGCCCTCGAAGTAGTAGGCCGTGCCCGCCTGCTCGTGCTCGGCCTTGGTCCGGTAGTTGTACTCGAGCGGCGCGACGGTCTCGTCGAGCGTGACGTGGAAGTCGTAGTTGAAGTCGCTGCCGTAGGAGGAGTACCAGGCGAACGTCCAGCCCTTGCGCGCCTTGTAGCGCTCGATCTTCGCCAGCGGCGCACGAGAGACGTACGCCAGCGAGGTATCGCGGGCGTGCAGATGCTCGAGCAGGCCGTCGGAGACCTCGTCGGCCCCGGCCGAGCAGCTCGGGCAGCCGTCGTCCAGGCGGGGATCGAACATGAAGTGGCCGACGATGAGCTGGCGACGACCGTCGAAGAGGTCGAGCAGCCTGGCCTCGCCGTCCGGTCCCTCGAAGACGTAGTCCTTGACGATCTCGACCATCGGCAGCCTGCGGCGCTCGGCGTTCAGCGCGTCCCGTTCCCGGGTCAGCTCCTTCTCCTTGACCAGCAGCTTCTTGCGAGCAACCAGCCACTCGTCGCGTGAAACGGCCTGCGGAAGGCTCATGATGGTCTCCTCTGGATCGCGTTCGATGGCTCTCGATTGGTAGACCGTGCGGGCGCCGCGAACTCATCGGTAGCGACGGGTTCTGTGAGCAGGCGCGGGTTGATGGGCTGGAGGAGCGAACGACGCAAGAGCCCCCCGGTGGAGGCTCTTGCGTCTGACGGTCCAGTGGAGACGGCGGGAATCGAACCCGCGTCCGCGATCGCGTGACGGTGACGTCTACGAGCGTATCCGGCGCTCTGATCTCGCCTTCAGGTCGCCTCGCCGGCGGGGTTCCTGAAGGCCAGCTCCCTGAAATGTCCCCGGTTCGGCGGGAGCGGACCTCCCCGGGTGATCCGGCGTTCTGATTCCGGCGATCCCCGCGGCCGGCGGGCGGGGGCCAGAACCTCACGATCTAGTTGTAGCTAGACGGCGAGGGCGTACTCGTGAGAGTCCGCACGTATGGTTTTGCCAGGTGTTTTACGAGGCCTCCTGGCACCTCGGCTCGCAACCACCGTCACGAAGTCGACCACGTCGAAGCCATGTCGTCCCCG
>Ga0136631_10000098_pt1 | contig 24079 bp, 24 predicted proteins | sample AntDrymUQ6012206_2_FD_104655 | JGI IMG/M metagenome (GOLD analysis project Ga0136631, IMG submission 104655) | Polar desert sand microbial communities from Dry Valleys, Antarctica - metaG UQ601 (22.06) | ecosystem: Environmental > Terrestrial > Soil > Desert | place: Antarctica: Dry Valley... | reverse complement strand
CCTCGCCGAGCAGATGCTCGCCTACATCGAGACCTACAACCAGACCGCCAAACCGTTCAAGTGGACATACACCGGCAAGACCCTCGAAGCATGAGGGCACGAATTAGCAGGATGAACCACTAGTACACCCGTCCGCAGGTTCTGCGGGTTTTCCGGGCGCCCGATCCGTGCCTGACGGCCGGGCATCCCGGAAAACTCCCCAGAACTTCCAGCCGGGTGTACTGAGCCTGCGCGAGCGGGTGGCCGACCCCGAGTAGTGTCGGGGGGGATGCGCCGCCACGTGATCAGCGCCCTGCAGTTCTTCCCCCGCGGCGGCTCGGCCCACGTCGCTCGCGCGCTGGCGCGCGAGCTGCCCGCCCACGGCTGGGACGTCACGGTCGTCTCCGGCTCGTGCCGGGGTCTCGACGGCCACGCCGACGCGCGGCGCTTCTACCACGCGGTGGACGTCCACACGGTCGACTTCGATGCCGCACTGCGCGCCCCCGACCCGCTCGACCCGCCTGCCGGCGCCGCGCCGATGCACCCTTCCTACGAGGATCGCCCCGGCGCGCCGGACGTCGTCTTCGCCGCCCTGGACGACGCCGCCTACGAGCGCCAGGTCGCCGCCTGGGCCCGCGCCCTGGCGGCCGCCGGCGCGGCGGACGCCGACGCGCTGCACCTGCACCACCTCACGCCGGTGAACGCGGCCGCGGCCCGCGTCGCGCCCGACGTGCCGGTGGTCGGGCACCTGCACGGCACCGAGCTGCTCATGCTCGAGGAGATCGAGGCGGGCGCGCCCTGGCCACACGCGGAGGCGTGGGCGCAGCGCATGCGCGCGTGGGCCGCGTCCTGCGCGCGGCTCGTCGTGCTCTCGCCCGGTCAGGTGGCCCGCGCGACGCGCCTGCTGGGCATCGACCCAGACTGCTGCGTGCTCGTTCCCAACGGCTTCGAACCGCACCGCATGCACCGCATCGATGTCGACCGCGCCGCGCACTGGCACGAGCACCTCGTCGCGCACCCGCGCGGCTGGCGCCCCGGCGCGGGCGCGGGCAGCGTGCGCTACACGGCCGCGCAGGCCGCCGCGGTGGCCGCGGGCCCGGTGATCCTCAGCGTCGGGCGCTTCACCGCGGTCAAGCGGATCCCGCTGCTCGTCGAGGCGTTCGCCGCCGCCCGCCAGGGCTTCGCGCAACCCGCCTCGCTCGTCCTGCTCGGCGGCCACCCCGGCGAGTGGGAGGGCGAGCACCCGCTGCAGGCCGTCGAGCGCCTGGGTGCCGAGGGCGTCTTCCTGGCCGGCTGGCACGACCACGACACGCTGCCGGCGTTCCTGTCGGCCGCCGACGTGCTCGCGCTGGCCAGCGTGCGCGAGCAGTTCGGCCAGGTCCTCGTCGAGGCGATGGCCGCCGAGCTGCCGCTCGTCGCGGTCGACCGCTTCGGCCCAGCGGAGATCGTCGAGCCGGGGCGCACCGGCTGGCTCGTGGAGCCCGACGACGCCGCCGGCCTGGCCGGCGTGCTCGTCGAGGCGGTGAACGACCCCGCCGAGCGCGCGCGTCGCGGCGCGGCCGCTCGCGCCGCGGCCGAGGAGCGCTACGCCTGGCCGTCGCTCGCCCAGCGGCTGGCCGACACGCTCGACGAGGTCGTCAGCGAGCCGCGAGCTGGCCGCACGCCGCCGCGATGTCGCGCCCCCGCGTGAGGCGCACGGTCGCGCGCAGGCCGTGCTCCTCGAGCACGGCGCGGAAGGCGGCGATCGCGTCGGGACCGGAGCCGTCGTAGGAGCCGGTCGGGTTGTAGGGGATGAGGTTGACCTTGAAGACCTTGGGGTCGAGGACCTGCGCGAGCGCGACGGCCTGCTCGTGGCGGTCGTTGACGCCGGCGAGCATGACGTACTCGACGAAGACCAGGCGCCGCTTGGCGGCATGGAAGCGCCGGCAGGCCGCGAGCACGTCGGACAGCGGGTAGCGCTCGTTCACCGGCATGATCTGCGTGCGCAGCGCGTCGTCGGCAGCGTGCAGGGAGAGCGCCAGGCGGATCGGCATGTCCGTCTGCGCCAGCCGGTCGATGCCGGGGATCCAGCCGACCGTGGAGATCGCCGTGCGCCGGTGGGTGACGCCGACGTCGGGCAGCCGCCGGCAGGCCCCGAGCACTCCGTCGAGGTTCATCATCGGCTCGCCCATGCCCATGAAGACGACGTGGTCGACGCTCTCCATGCGCCGGAAGTGCAGCGCCTGGTCGAGGATCTCCGACGTCGTCAGGTTGCGCCCGAACCTCATCGAGCCGGTGGCGCAGAACGTGCACGTCAGCGGGCAGCCCGACTGCGACGACAGGCACAGCGAGCGGCGGCCGTCCGCATAGCGCATGAGGACCGCCTCGACCGGCCGCCCGTCGTGGGTGTGCAGGAGCGCCTTCACCGTCCCGTCGCGGGCGTGCGCCTCGTCGGCGAGCTCGAGGGTCGAGAACGGCACCTGCTCGGCGAGCTGTGCGCGCAGCGCGGCGGGCAGGTCGGTCATCGCCCCGTAGCCGCTCGCGCCCCGCGCGGCCCACGCCCACACCTGGCGCGTGCGGAAGGCCGGCTGGCCCGCGCCGGCGAGCGTGCGCTGCAGCAGCTCGAGGTCCATCTCTAGTGGTTCATCCCCTACACGGCCTCGCCGAGGTCGAAGACCGTGGTACCGGTCGCGGCGAGCATCGGCACCCCGTCGGCCCACAGCTCACGCGCGCCCTGCGTGTAGAAGTGGTCGGGGACCTCCAGGCGGGCGCCGCTCGCGGGATCGGTCGCCCACGCCCCCTGGTACATCGCCAGCGCTGCGTTGCGGACGAGCGAGATCCACCAGCGCAGCAGCTCCACGTCAGCCATCCGCGCGGTCACGGCGGTCGCGCGCAGCCCGTCCTCGGTGAGCGGCTCGAGGACCATCACGAGGCAGTCCGGGTTGCGCACCAGGAACTGCTGCGCGTTGATGGCGGCGATGTCGAACGGCCCGCACCGCAGGCACATGCGGCGTACGGGATCGAACGCCGCGACCGCCTCGACGAGCCCGTCGGCGCCGGGGATCGCGGTCGCCGCGTACGTCGGGAAGAAGCGCTCCAGCGCGACGTGCAGCTCGTGCTCGTCCGCCCAGCCGGCCGCCAGCGCGATGAGCTCGTCGCGCTGCGCGTGCAGCGGCGGCGTGAAGTGCGTCATCTCGGGGATGAACCGGGCGGCCTCGGCCATGCGACCATCGTAGGCATGCGTCTCGCCAAGTTCCTCGCCCACGCGGGGGTCGCCTCGCGCCGCGCCGCCGAGGAGATGATCCGCGCCGGCCGGGTCACGGTCGCCGACAAGATCGTCACCGACCCCGCGCGCGACGTCGACGTCGACAGCGGCGTGGCGGTTGACGGGCGCTTTCTCGAGGGGATCGAGGAGCGGATGGTCTTCGTCGTCCACAAGCCCGCCGGCGTGCTGTCGACGGCCCAGGACACGCACGGGCGCCGGACCGTCGTCGACCTCGTGCCCGGCCGCGGGGCGCGGCTGTATCCGGTCGGTCGCCTCGACGCCGACAGCACGGGGCTCATCCTCGTCACGAACGACGGCGACCTCGCGCAGCGCCTGACGCACCCGTCATTCGAGGTTCCGCGGACGTACCGCGCGACGGTGCGCCCCGCCCCGGTGAGCGAGCGCGCGCTGCGCACGCTGCGCGAGGGAGTCGACCTCGACGACGGCCGCACGGCGCCGGCGAAGGTGCGCCAGCTGCGCCCCGGCGTGCTCGAGCTGACGATCCACGAGGGCCGCAACCACCAGGTGCGGCGGATGTGCGACGCCGTCGGCCACCGCGTGCGCACGCTGCAGCGCGTGCGCTTCGGGCCGCTGCGCCTCGACGACCTGCCGGAGGGGGCCCATCGCCGTCTGAAGGCGACCGAGGTCGAGCGGCTGCGCCGCGCGGGCGACGGCGGCCGCCGTTGACGGGCCCGCCGAGCTACGAGCTAGAGTCGCGCGTGTATGCGGCTCTTCGCTCTGCGCGGGGCCTCGTCGGTGGACCGCAACGACGCCCAGGCCATCCTCGGCGCGACCGAGTGGCTGCTGCGCGAGATCCTCAAGCGCAATGACCTGCACCCCAGCGATGTCGTCAGCTGCATCTTCACGCTGACGGAGGATCTCGATGCCGAGTTCCCGGCCGTCGCTGCGCGGAACCTGGGCTTCTCCCATGTGCCGCTGCTGTGTGCCCGCGAGGTCCCGGTGCCCGGCTCGATGCCGCGGATCATCCGCGTCCTCATGCACTACCACGCGCCGGACGCCCACGGCCCCCGCCACGTCTACCTCGGCGAGGCACGCGCGCTGCGCCAGGACCTGGAGGGGGCGCAGTAGCGGGTAGGACCCGGCGATTGGGGGCCGCAAACGCTCGGCGGATTCACTCTCAAGCGGTGCGCGTCGGAGCGGCGTCAGACTGCGCCCAGCGCCTTCCCGAGGCGACGAAGCTCACGTGTTGCGCGGCTGGACCTCGTCTTGCGCATGATCGCCAGGGCTCTACGACCTTCGGCGGCGGCGCGGTCGGGCTCGCCGGCAGCGGCGCGGCCGAGGACGCGGTCACGCGGGCAGTCGCGCTGCCTCGAACCGCGCCACCGCGCCCGGCGTCCGTGTGCCGCCGGCGGAGCTGTGCGATGCGATCCGCGAGGCCGCCGGCCAGGCCCGCCTGGATGGTGATGTCGGCGCTGGCGAGACGATCGACATGCGCTTCGGCGAGCAGCCGCACACCCGCGTCCTGGCCGGCGCCGAGCCCATCTCAGTGCGGTGGAGCTAGCCAAGGCGCCGGTGTCTGAGTAGTTCGTCCTGGCATGCGATCGCGCGCTCAACGCTGGCGGAGCGCTACTGGCCGACGGCCAATGGCGCATCGCCAATCCGTGGCGGCTGACGACCGAGCTGCGCCACCGCTGGCTCGTCGCCGAACGCCGCGCCAGCGGATCGGGCTGGTCCATGCACGACGGCGACTACGCCACCCTCCACGACGCCTGCGCCTACATCAAGACCCGCCAACTGGCGTGACCCCAACCGCACACACGCCGCCCCAGCCGAGCTCCGTGAGCTGCTCGCGGGAGACGACCCGGTGCTGGCATGCGGCCACCCGACCGATGAGCAGGTCGGCATGCACAACTGCCGGATCGAGACTCGCGGCGAGAAGCTCCGTCAGAACGGCATGGCATACGTGCAGATGTGACCGCGCGATCGGCGACGCGTGACGATCCGCCAGTTGTGCAGGTGCTGCGGCCACACGCGCAGCATGCGGCGCATCCGCGCGCCGACGGCCGATCGAGGGCGCTGCGGCAAGCTTCTCGACTGATCCGAAACGATCAGACGGCCGGCGCCGGCTGGCACGCTACGGCACGGGCGCCGGCTGGCGCGCTACCGCACGCGCGCGCCGACCGACGCGCTCGCGCCTTCCGCCGTCGCGCATGTGGTCGCGCAGCCAGCGCCTGCGCCACAATCCCCACATGGCGATCGAGTTCTCACAGCGCATCGGGCGCATCCCCGTCTATCCCGCCGCCGACGGCTACTCGCTCGGCGACGACGTCGCGATGCTCGCCTCCAACGAGTCGCCCGACCCGCCGCTGCCGGAGGTCGTGCAGGCCGCGCAGCGCGCGCTCGCCGGCGCCAACCGCTATCCGGACCCCACCAATGCCGCCCTCAAGCGCGCGCTGAGCAATCGCTACGGCCTGCCGCCGGCGCGGATCGCGATCGGCAACGGCTCGTGCGACATCCTCCTCGCCGCCGGCGCGGCGCTGCTGGAGCCGGGCGCCGAGCTCGTCTACGCGTGGCCGTCGTTCAGCATGTACCCGCAGCTCGCGGCCGCCTCGGGTGCGACCGCGGTCACCGTCCCGCTCGACGCCGCAGATCGTCACGACCTCGACGCGATGGCTGTCGAGATCACCGCCGCGACGCGCCTGGTCATCGTCTGCAACCCGAACAACCCGACGTCGACCGCGCTGCCGTTCCGCGAGATCGCGGCGTTCGTCGAGCGCGTGCCGCGCCATGTCGCGCTCGTCCTCGACGAGGCCTACTGCGAGTTCAGCCTCCTCGACGATCCCGACACGACGCTCGACCTGCTCGCGCGGCACTCCAACCTCATCCTCCTGCGGACGTTCTCGAAGGTCTACGGGCTCTGCGGGCTGCGCGTCGGCTTCGGGCTGTGCGGCAGCGAGGACTTCCCGCTCGCCGTCGACCAGGTTCGCCAGCCGTTCTTCTGCAACGCGGCCGCGCAGGCGGCGGCCGTCGAGGCCCTCAAGCACCAGGACGCGGTCGCCGAGCGCGTCGAGCGGGCGATCGTCGCGCGCGTGGAGCTCGAAGCCGGCCTCGACGAGCTCGGGATCGAGCCGGCGCAGTCGCAGACCAACTTCTGCTGGTTCGATCTGCCCGATGGCAGCGACGAGGCGGCGGTCGTGCGGGGCCTGGCCGAGCGCGGCGTGCTCGTCCGCGCCGGTGCCGCGCTCGGGCGCGCGGGCGCGCTGCGTGTGACGTATGGCACACCTGGACAGAACGCGAGGTTCCTCGACGCGCTCGCCCAGGTGCTCTAAGGTGGGCGTCGCATGATCCGATCTGACGACAGCGCCCGCAGCACGTTTGAGGTCTTCGCGCGTCGTTATTTCGCCTGGCGATTTATCTAGGCGCTCGGCTCACACCGCACTTCCGCACCCCCCTTTCGCCGAGCGCCCCGCAGTACTCCGTCTCCAGGCGTTTCTTCGAAAGGATTGTTAGCAATGGTGATCGTCATGAAACCGGCGGCCTCCCGTGAGGAGATCCAGGCCGTCGTCGAACGAGTGGAGTCCGTTGGCGCTCGGGCCCATCTCTCCCGCGGCGACGAGGTCGCCGTCATCGGCGCGATCGGTGATCGCGAGCACGTCGCCCGGCTCGGCCTCGAGGGCAGCCCCGGGGTCGACAAGGTCGTCCCGATCCTCAAGCCCTACAAGCTCGCCTCCAGCGAGGTCCGCCAGGGTGAACGCAGCGTGCTGTCGATCGGCGGTCGCCGAGTCGGCGGCGACCACTTCGCGCTCATCGCCGGGCCGTGCACCGTCGAGTCGCGCGACCAGACGCTGTCGACGGCGCGGATCGTCGCCGACGCCGGCGCCACGCTCCTGCGCGGCGGCGCCTACAAGCCGCGCACGAGCCCGTACTCGTTCCAGGGCCTGGGCGAGGCGGGCCTGCGGATCCTCGCCGAGGCGAAGGCGGAGACCGGGATGCCGATCGTCACCGAGCTCATGGACGTTCGCGACCTCGACTCCGTCCTCGCGGTCGCCGATGTCGTCCAGATCGGCGCCCGCAACATGCAGAACTACACGCTGCTCACCGAGATCGGGCGCTCGGGCTGCCCCGTCATGATCAAGCGCGGCCTGTCGAGCACGCTCGAGGAGCTGCTGATGGCGGCGGAGTACGTCCTGAAGGAGGGCAACGAGAACGTCATGCTCTGCGAGCGCGGCATCCGGACGTTCGAGACCGCCTATCGCTTCACCCTGGACCTCACCGCCGTGCCGGTGCTCAAGGAGCTCAGCCACCTGCCCGTCATCGTCGACCCGAGCCACGCGGCCGGCAGGCGCGACCTCGTCGAGCCGCTGTCGCTGGCGGCCGCCGCCGCCGGTGCCGACGGCATCATCGTCGAGGTGCACCCGACGCCGGACGAGGCGATCTGCGACGGCCCGCAGGCGCTGCACTGCGACGACTTCGCGCGCTTCGCCGCCAAGGTCGAGCAGGTCGCGGCCATCGCCGGCAAGCAGATCGTCGCGGTCGTCTGACGATGGTCTCGACGCGCTCAGAGCAGGCCGGCGGCGTTCGCGATCGCCGCATCGCGCGGGTCTCGTCGCTGACGACCCCAGCCGATCTGCTCGAGCGCCTGCCGCTTGAGCCCGAGCTGGCGGACGTCGTGCTGCGCGGGCGCGCCGAGGTCGCTGCGATCCTCGACTCAAGCGACGACCGCCTGCTCGTCGTCGTCGGCCCGTGCAGCGTCCACGACCCCGCTGCCGCGCTCGAGTACGCCGGCCGCCTGAGCGCGCAGGCGCGGCGACACCAGGACGACCTGTGCGTCGCGATGCGCGTGTACTTCGAGAAGCCGCGCACGACGACGGGCTGGAAGGGCCTCATCAACGATCCCCACCTCGACGGGTCGGGCGACGTCGACACCGGACTGCGCTCGGCCCGCGAGCTGCTGCTCGAGGTGCTCTCTCTCGGCCTGCCGGTCGGCTGCGAGTTCCTCGACCCGATCACGCCGCAGTACATCTCCGACGCGGTCTCGTGGGCGGCGATCGGCGCGCGGACGACCGAGAGCCAGATCCATCGCCAGCTCGGCTCGGGCCTGTCGATGCCGGTGGGCTTCAAGAACCGCACCGACGGCAACGTGCAGGTCGCCGTCGACGCGGTCCGTGCCGCGGCGGCGAGGCACTCGTTCGCGGGCGTGGATCTCAGCGGGACGCCGGCGATCCTGCACACGACCGGCAATCCCGACGGGCACGTGATCCTGCGCGGCGGCCGGGACGAGCCCAACCATGGGCCCGCGGGCGTGGCCGGCGCACTCGCCAAGCTACGTGCGGCCTCGCTGGCGGAGCGGCTCGTCATCGACGCGTCGCACGACAACAGCGCCAAGGACCACGAGCGCCAGCCTGCCGTCGCGGCGCAGATCGGCGAGCAGGTCGCCGGCGGCAACCGCGCGATCGTCGGGGTCATGCTCGAGTCCTTCCTGGTCGGCGGCCGCCAGGACGTCGTCGACGGCGCTGAGCTGACCTACGGGCAGTCGATCACCGACGCCTGCATGAACTGGGAGGGGACCGTCGGCGTGCTCGGCGGGCTCGCCGCGTCGGTGCGCGCACGCCGCGCGGTGCCGTGATCGACGACGGCGCATGAGGGTCGCGCTTCTCGGCGTCGGTCTCATCGGCGGGTCGGTCGGCATGGCCGCCCGCCACCGGCTCGGCGCGCACGTCGTGGGCTGCAATCGCAGCCCCGCGGCGCTGGCGATCGCGCTCGAGCGCGGCGCGATCGACGAGGCGGTCGACGACGTCGCCGACATCGGCACGGCGGACATCGCGATCGCGGGCGTCGCGGTCGACGCGCTCCAGGACGCCGTGCGTGAGCTCTGCGACGCGCTGCCCGCCGCGGTCGTGACCGACGTCGGTTCGACGAAGGGCGCGCTCGTCGGCGCGGTCGACCGCGAGAACTTCATCGGCGGCCATCCGCTCGCCGGCGCGGAGGCGACCGGCGTCGCGCACGCCCGCGAGGACCTCTTCGAGGGCGCGACGTGGTACCTCACGCCGCGCGACGAGACGCCCGGCGTGCTCTACGAGCGTCTCGCGCACTTCGTCGCCGGTCTCGGCGCGGTGCCCACCGCGATCGCGCCGGACGACCACGACCGGCTCATGGCGGCGGTCTCGCACCTGCCGCACGTCGTCGCCAACCTGCTCGTCGCGCAGGCCACCGAGGCGCTCGGCGGCGAGACGCTGCCCGCGACGGGGCCGAGCTTCCGCGACGCGACGCGCGTCGCGGGCTCCAACCCGGCGCTGTGGGCGCAGATCTACGCGGCCAACAGCTCCGCGCTCGGGACGCAGATCGACGACCTCGTGCGGCGGCTGGGCGAGGTGCGCACGCTGCTGCAGGCGAGCGGCGGCGATCTCGCGGCGTGGCAGGACGCCGCCGCGCAGCAGCGCCGCGCGCTGCTCGAGGTCGGTCTTGCCGGTGGTGGCGGCGTCATGCGCGAGATCCGTGCCGCGGTGCCGAACAAGCCCGGCGTCGTCGCGCAGATCGCGCTTGCGCTCGGCCGCGCGGGCATCAATATCTCCGACATGTCACTCGCGCCCGAGGTCGACAACCGCACCGGCGTCATCGCGTTGTGGGTGCGCCCGGACGACGCGGACCGGGCGATCGGGCTCGTCGTCGGGCTAGGCTATCCCGCGGCCTAGCAAGGACGTGCGCGCGAGCACCACATCCCGGCACATCGCGAGCGACGGTGCTCGGTCGTGACCGCGCGCGCTCGTTTCGGACCGTCGGGTCGGCTGCGCGGCGAGGTCGTCGCGCCGCCCGACAAGTCGATCTCCCACCGCGCCGCCCTGCTCGGCGCCATGTCCGCCGAGCCCGTGCACATCACGAACTACCTGCGCGCGGCGGACACGATCTCGACGCTGAACGCGCTGCGCGCAGTCGGGGCGCTCGTCGAGGAGCACGAGGACGCGGTCGTCGTGCGCGGCGCCGGGCTGCGCGAGGCGCGCGAGCCCGACGGCCCGATCGACGTCGGCAACGCGGGCACGCTCATGCGGCTGCTGCCCGGCTGGCTCGCGGCGCAGGACGGTCGCACGTTCGAGCTCGACGGCGACAGCTCGATCCGTCGCCGGCCGGTCGACCGGATCGCCGAGCCGCTCGCGCGGATGGGCGCGCAGATCGACGCGACGGGCGGCCGCTTCCCGCCATTCGTCGTGCGCGGCACGCGCCTGCGCGCGATCAGCTACGAGCTGCCGGTCGCGAGCGCGCAGGTGAAGTCCTGCGTCCTGCTCGCCGGCCTCGGCGCCGAGGGCACGACGAGCGTCGTCGAGCCGGTGGCGAGCCGCGACCACACCGAGCGGATGCTCGCGGGCGCGGGCGTCGTCGTGCAGCGCGATGGCCGCACCGTGTCGGTGACGTGCACCGACGAGCTCGACGCCCACAGCGTCGTCGTGCCCGGCGATCTGTCCTCGGCGGCGTTCATGATCGCCGCGGGGGTGCTCGTGAAGGGCTCCCGGCTGCTCGTGCGCGACGTTGGCGTCAACTGGACGCGCACAGGCTTTCTGCGGATACTCGAGCGGATGGGCGCGATCGTCATCGGCGAGCTCGAGGAGCCGGCCGTCACGGTCGCGGTCTCCGAGCCGTGCTGCGACCTCGACGTGACCGCCGGCCCGCTGCAGGGCACGGTCGTCGAGCCCGGCGAGGTGCCGCTCGCGATCGACGAGCTGCCGCTCGTCGCCCTGCTCGGATGCTTCGCCGAGGGCGAGACCGTCGTGCGTGGGGCGCAGGAGCTGCGCCTGAAGGAGTCCGACCGGATCGCCGGCGTCGTCGACGGCCTGCGCGGCCTCGGCGCGACGATCGAGGCGACGCAGGACGGCTTCGCGGTGACCGGCATGGGTCGCCTGCGTGGCGGCATGATCGACGCCCGCGGCGACCACCGCATGGCGATGCTCGGCGCGGTGGCGGGGCTGGCGTCGGAGGAGGGGGTGGAGGTCGTCGGGATGGACGCAGCAGCGGTGTCGTATCCGGGGTTCGCGGAGGACCTCGCGCGGCTCACGGCGTGAGCGTCGACACGACGCGGAAAACGATCGGCTACGCGGTCACGACTGCCCGCTCCAGCGCCACCACGGTCGGGCAGGCTGGGCGCGAGCTGCACCGGACTCATGCGCGGCTGGGTCTTCGTCGGCAGGCGCGCTGGCTTCGACGAGCACGTCCAGTACCTCTCCGATGGTTCGCTCGCGGCCAACGGACCCGCGCAGCGGCAGATGCCCCTGGATCTGGTAGCGGTTGCGACGACCGTCCTTCTCCTTGACGACGTAGCCCGCCTCGGTCAGCTCGGTGACGATTCCGTAGGCGCTGCGCTCGGTGATATCCAGCGCAGCGGCGATGTCACGCAGACGCACGCCGGGGTCGTGCGCGATGCAGACCAGGGCGCGGGCGTGGTTCGTCAGGAAGCTCCAGTCCGCCATCGCCGGTACTATAGCACAGCCGTTCTAGAATTTCTTTGCCACGGTACGCTCGTTTCCGGTGCGCCGGTCCTGGCACGATCTCAACGGACCGAGACCTACGAATCTGACTTCCGTGCTCCGGTGCCGCCCGGGCCGTCAATCCGTCCGGGCCGCCACAGTTCTAGAAGTTGCTTGCTAGTCTTGGCTTGCTCTTGTAAGTTGTTTGGGCGGGGCCGTCACGGAATTTTCTACAACTCGGCGCCCTCAGAAAGCGAAGTGTTCTCATGGGTGCTCCCCTCGTCGGCGGCCTCCTCGACTCAGTCATCGGCATTCTCACCGGCACCGTCTACGGCATCGCGCCCCAGGTGCTGGCACTCCTCTCCTCCCTCGGCGTCGGCCCCCCCGTCTGAGCACGACAGTTCGCTCATCTGCCTCGTGTCGGCCGGTTGAGCGTCTCCGCCCGCGGCACGCCCTCGTCGAGCTCCCTCTCACGCTCGATCTCGGCGTTGAGCTCGGCGCCGAACAGCAGCGCGACGCTGCTGAGCCAGAGCCAGGCGACGAGCAGGATGGCGCCTGTGAACGCGCCGTAGATCGCACCGACCCCTGCGATGCTCGAGACGTAGGTCGAGAAGCCGAACGATGCGGCGAGCCAGAGGAGCACGCCGGCGGCCGCGCCCGGAGCCACCGAGTGAAACGAACGCTGCTTGACGTCGGGCGTGACGTAGTAGACGAAGGCGAACACGAGCATCGCCACGGCCAGCGCCCCGGGCCAGCGGGCGATGTCCCAGATCCGGGCGACGCTCGGACCGAGCCCGATGAAGCCCAGCAGGTCCTCTGCGAAGCGACCGCCGACGAACACCATGACGAGGCTGACGAGCACCAGGGCCATGAGCACGAACGTGGACACCACGTCGGTCGCCTTGCGCCGCAGGAACGTGCGTCCCCCGTCAGCCTCGAGGACGACGTTCATCGCCCGGCGCGTCGCCTCCAGCGCCCCGGTGGTCCCGTAGAGCGCGACGACGACGCCGATCACCAGAGCGGTCGTGGCCGTTCCCTGGCTGCGCAGCGCACCCCGCAGCGAGGTGTCCAGCGGCACGAGCACCGAGGGTGGGGCGACGTCGCGCAGGTAGCCGATGATCGCGTTGTACGTGCCCGGGTACTGGCCGAAGATCCCGAGGAGCGACAGCGCCAGCAGCACCGCGGGAAACAGCGACATGAGCGCGTAGTACGTGAGCGCCGCCGCGTGCTGCGTCATCTGGTCGTCGTAGAACGACACCAGCGTCCGCTTCGTGATCGCACCCGCGCGCTTCATCGGGTCATGCTTATCAGCGCTCGAGGTCAGATCCTCCGGCCGGCAGGAGCCGACGACCAGCTCCAGCGGCCCCGCGTACGCGATCGCGGCCAAGCTCGCCTTCCCCGGGTGGCGATCGCGCTGGCCGGAGACGGCGCGATGCAGCCGTGTCCCCAACGTTGCTATCCCCGTTGCAATCAGAATTGGTCGCGTATCAGCGAGGTCGCTCGCTCGACGGCCCGCTTCCTCAGTGGCCGATTCTTCCAGCTGTCCAGATCGAACTCGTTGGAGGTCTCCAGGTCGTCTCGGAAGTGCTCCTCGAGCTCCGCCACGATGCGTTCGCCCGACAGCGAGAAGGACAGCTCACTGTTCAACGCCAGCGAGCGGTTGGAGAAGTTGTTCGAGCCGATGCTCGCCCAGGCTCCGTCCACCATCAGCGTCTTGGCGTGCAACATGGTTCTCTGGTACTCGAAGATCCGCACCCCGCCGCGCAGCAACCTGTCGTAGGAACGCTGCGCGGCTCGGCGCAGAAGCTCCTTGTCGATATGGGGGCCGTTGACGAGGATCCGCACGTCTACACCACGCCCCGCAGATGCGCACAGAGCGTCGACGAAGGCATCCGGCGGAACGAAGAACGCGGTCGTGACCCACAGGCGCTCGCGGGCGCCGACGATGGCGGAGTAGAAGAGCTCCTCGATGTCCGTGCTGCCCTTGGTGGCCGAGCTCCTGGTCACCTGGACATCGATGCCGTCCTCGATGCCAGAGATATCGGGCAGATGCGCGCCGGTGAGGATGCGCTGGGTCGCCTCGGCCCAGCTCTCCTGAAAGCCGCCCAGGAGGTCACGAACCGCCGGCCCCTCCACGCGCAGGTGGGTCTCACGCCAGTGGTCGGGATCCTGGGCGTCACCCGTCCACTCCTCACCCACGCCGACCCCACCCGTGAAGCCGACGCTTCCGTCGACGATCAGCAAGCGGCGATGCAGACGATTGTTCGCCTTGTTGAGCGAGTACCAGTGCGGAGCGCGAAACCACTCGACCATGGCACCCGCCTCCCTCAACCGCTCGACGAGCTTGCGATCCATCTTCGCAGCGCTGCCCACAGCGTCGAGTAGAATGCTGACCTCCACCCCGGCAGAGGCCCGTTCGACCAGCGCGTCGCCGAATGCAGCGATCGTCGGGCCGCCGGTCCAGTAGATGTAGGTCGAGAAGTCGATGTTGTCCTGCGCCGACCTGATGGCCTCCACCATGGGGGGAAAGATCTGATCGCCGTTTCGCAGGACCTCGACCCGGTTGCCCCGACGTACGGGCGATCCAGTAAGGGACTCGAGCAGACGCCCGAACTCGGGGCTCCCGGGTACGGGTGCATCGACCAGGTCAAATCCTCTGGGCGCCGTCTTCTTGTCCTTGGCGACCTTCAAGGCGCCGATCCCGGCCAAGCCCACTCCGGCTGCTGCAAGGATCGCGTTGCGGCTTCGCGGTGACGGCAAGCAAAACCTTTCTTCTGGCCGCGACTGTGTTTCGCATCCTACCTGGGCGCTCGTCGCCCCGTTCTTCGGTGCCAGCGCGCGTGCAGTCCAACCATTTTGGGCGCGCCGCAGTTCGGGTATCGAGATCGCATGACGGTTCGGGACGACATCGGCTCTTACGGTGAGGCGCCGCGAGCAGAGCTTGTGGGGATCGTGACACGCGCTCACCGACTTGGCTTCTCTCGCTGGCGAGTTGCGACCGCTCTCGAGGCGTTGGAGGGCGAGCTGGCGTTGATCGAAGAGCAGATCGACGCCGAGGACCGGCATGATCGTCAGCAGCATCTCGGCGGTCCCGGCTGCTGAAGTGCCCAGCACCCCGGGTTCACGTCTTCGGATGCGCCGCCTGCATCATCTCTTCGCTACTGCTCTCCGTGACGTTGACCATCGTCGTCAACGTCCTCATCCGCGCTCTGTAGCCGCTCTCGCTCTTGGCGAGCGGTTTCGCGTTTCCGGGCGGCGGCTTGTCGGTCCCGCATCGCGCCCATCCGGGCGCGGGCGCCGGCCTCTCGATCCTCTTGGCCAGGCTCCCCTTCGCTGAGCTTCTTTCGTACTCCCGCTTCCATGTCGCGAGCGGTGGCCGCCACGTCACGCTCTCGGGCCGCCCTGTCGGAGGCGTCCTCTCGTTCGTTGTTCATGCCCGAAGAGCCTAGTGTCATCCGCCCCGCCGGGGTGCGCCACTACGATCGCGCCCGGACGCCGCGTTCGCGAGGATCTGGATACGCGTGGGGGCCCAAGCGGACGTGAATAGTATGGCCGGATGGAAGTGGAGATGAGCCGGGCGCCGGCTCCGCAGGAAATGGACGCCGACTCCTGTGGTCGCGACGTGCTCAGCCGCGCTGCGCGCGGTGCTGTCGGCGCGATGGCCATGACGGGAATGCGGGTGATGACGACCGCGCTCGGACTCGTGGAGCAGACCCCACCGCAGGCCCTCAGCCGCCAGCGTGCGCGTGGCGTGCGCGCCCTGCTGCGGCGGGCGCCGCGCACGCAGCGCCGGGAGCTCGTCGAGGCCGCCCACTGGGCATTCGGCGCTGCCGGCGGCGCGGCATTCGGCGTGTTGCCCCGCGCGGTGCGGCGCCGTCCTTGGGTGGGACCGGTGTACGGGCTGGTCGTGTGGTTGGGCTTCGAGCTGGGAATCGCGCCCGCCCTGGGCCTCAGCCAGGCCAAGCGTGTGCGGCCGGTAGACCGCTTGGCGCTGGCCGCCGACCACGTGCTCTACGGCTTGGTGCTATCGGCGACGCGCCCGATAGCGCGACGCTAGGCCACTCCGCGCGATGCGCCTCGCGCAGGATGGCGAGCGGCGATCGACTCTTGGTCACGCGGCGATTTGCAGTGCCATCTGATGCAGCAGGCTCTGCGCCACGATGTTCCCGTTCCTGGTCGGGTGGGAGTCACGCGGGACCGGTCGGTTCAGCAGCGGACGATCGGACCCAGCGGGCTGAGCCCGAGGATGTCTTCGTGCACGCGCTTGCGCTGCCGCGTCACGGGCACGTGCAGATCAATGCCGGGTCCGGGATGACCTCCTCGCGACGACAGGTGAACGACGTCCTTCGCGACCAGGTAGGGAGAGAGATATGTGCCGCTCACCTTCTCCGGTGGCCACCAGAGCGCTTTGTTGCTCGCGGTGCCTTCGAACTCCCCCGGGACGCGTCGCAGGAACCGGTCGCATGTCCCGGTCAGCAACCGGCCGCGCAGCACCTGCTGCAGCGGCGGGACGGCGCCCGCAGCGCCGGCGCGCGCCGCGATGTGGGCCGCGGTGACGTCGGCCTGCTGGCAGGCCAGGCCACCCTGCTTGATCGGCCGGTCGGTGGCGTCGCCGACCGCATAGACGCTCTCGAGCCCGTCGACCAGGCCGACGTCGTCGACCGGGATGAACCCATGCGCGCTCGACGGGATGCCGTCCAGCTTGGGTCCTTCGAGAACGGGCAGGGCGACCACGCAGTCGACGACGATCTCCGGGCCACCCCCGGTCTGGATGCGTCCGCTCTGGCGGATCTGCGCGCACACGCCGTGATGCACGGTGATGCGCGCGGCATCCAGCATGTGCGCGACAGCGGCGCTCGCCTCCGCACCGAAGATCTCCAGGGGCTCGAGCTCGGGGGTCACGAGGTGCAGGTCGACGTGGTCCATGTTCATCGACCACACGTCCTCGGCCGTCATGAGCGCAAGCTCGTAGAGCGGGAGCGGCCACGTGCATCCACGCGGGACCACGAATGCCACCGAGCGCGACCAGCCCTCCTCGAGGTCGGCGAGGATGCCGTTCAGCGCCCCCGGGTGAGCACCGAAGGTCACCGCCTGCGTGAACGCCGGGACCGAGCTGGCACCCAGCGCCAACACGAGCGCGTCGTACGCGACCTCGGCGCCCGTGGACAGCGTGACCGTGTGGGCTTCGGCGTCGACTCGCAGTGCAGCGCTGCGGATGAACCGCCCCCCATGCTCGGCCATCACGTCCGCCAAGGGCAGACGATCGACGTGTCCTCGGCCGAACGGCGCGGCGGTCGTCAGCGGCCGCAGGACGAAGTCTGGTTCCGGGGCGATCAGCGTTACGCGCAGCTGCGCGTCGGCGAGCTCATGGAGCGCGAGCACGGCTTCGAGCGCGGCGATGCCTCCGCCGACGATGACGACGCGTAGCGGCGCGATGGGGGTGGATTCGGTCATGGCACGATCCTCGTCGCCGGCGGGGATTCGCACATCGGGGTGTCCTGCCCCTACGAGTCCGTGGCGGCTACGGAGTGTGGACCGCGATCGCCCGTCGTCAGCGCAGCGGGAGCGTCAGCGCGACGGTCGTCCCGCCGCTGTCGCGACCCTCGACTCGGAGGCTGCCGCCACCGATCTCTGCGCGTTCGCGCATCCCGGTGATGCCGTAGCCGCCTGAGCGCTCGGGCTTCTCCAAGCCGCGCCCGTCGTCGCTCACGCACAGCTCGAGCGCCGCCGCTGTGGTCCGGAGCTCCAGCCGCACGCCTGTCGCCGCCGCATGCTTGACGACGTTCGTCAGGGCCTCCTGGGCCACGCGGTAGGCGATCGTCTCGATCTCCGCGTCCAGACGGCGCTCTCCCAGCTCGAGGTCGAGCTCCAGCCGCAGCCGGTGCAGGGCGCCGATCCGCTCGGCGAGCGTCCGCAGCGCGGGCTCCAGGCCGAGCTCGTCCAGCGCGGGCGGGCGCAGGTCGGCGATGATGCCCCGGAGCGCCGTGATCTCGCGCTCGAGCTGTGCGACGGCCCCCTCGACCTGCCGCCGCGCCGTCGTCGGGTCGCCCCGCAGCGCAGCCGACAGCGCCAGCTTCGTCGCGCCGAGGCCCTGCAGCGTCTCGTCGTGCAGATCGCGCGCCCAGCGTCGGCGCTCGCCCTCGGCGGCAGCGATCGAGTCGCGCAGGCGCTGCGCCTCGACGCTGCGTGCGGTCGCGACGGCGGTCGCCGCGCTGGCCGCAAACGACTGCAGAGCGCGCTCGTCGTCGTCGGAGAACGTCGCGGCCTGGCCCATGTGATCGAAGGCCGCGAGCACGCCGAGACCACGCCCGCGGAAGACCAGCGGCACGAGCAGTGCGCTACGAGCTGCGTCGAGCCCGAACTGCGCCGGGTCGACGATGAGGCCGGTGGAGATGTCGTCGATGCGCATGGGGACGGCGCTGCGCAGCGCCGCGCCCGAGGTGGAGCCTTCGAACGGAATCTCCGCGTGCGCCGGGGGAGCCGCGTTGCCGGCGTAGGCAGCGAGCCGGAGAACGTCCTCGTCGACCAGCCAGATCAGCAGCGCGTCGGAGTCCACGAGCGCGCGGGCGCGCTTGACGATCAGCTCGAGGACGCGACCCAGGTCGGTCTCACCTCCGAGGGCCAGCGCGATGTCCCGTGCGGCCTCCATGCCCCCGACCGCGCGCTCGAGTTCGACCCGCCGTCGCTCGGACGTCCCGAACAGCCTGGCGTTGTCGATCGCGATGGCCGCCCACTCGGCGAGCACGACGGCCGCCTCGAGGTCGTCGTCGTCGAAATCCTCCGCACCTTCCTTCTCGGTCAGGTAGAGGTTGCCCCAGGCCTCGCCGCGAACCACGATCGGCGCGCCGAGGAAGCTGCGCATCGGCGGGTGGCCAGGCGGGAAGCCGTAGGAGCGCGGGTGGTCGGAGACGTCGTGCAGCCGGATCGGCACCGGGTGGTCGATCAACAGCCCGAGGATGCCGTGACCGCGCGGCAGGTGGCCGATCTCGGCGTGGACCTCCGGCTCCTCCCCAGCGGTCAAGAACTGCGCCAGCTCGCGCCGCTGGTCGTCGAGGACCCCGAGCGCGGCGTACCGCGCGCCGCACAGCTCGCGGGCGGTCTGCAGCACGCGCTCCAGGAGGACGTCGAGGTCCAGCTCAGCCGTCAGGGAGCGTCCGACGTCCAGCAGCTGACGCAGACGGTCGGTGCGGGGCAGCCGGCGATCATCGCTTGCAGCAGGCAGGGGAATGCGGGCGAGGATACGGCGCACCGCAACTCAGTTCCCGCGTGGCCGGTGTTTTCGGAGGCGTAGGGTCCAGCGCGGTGACGCCGATCCGCATAGTCCTGGCTGACGACCACGGCGTGGTTCGTGCAGGTCTCCGGCTGCTCCTCGATGCCGCCCCCGAGTTCGAGGTCGTCGCCGAGGCCTCGGACGTCGACGGCGCGCTGCGCGCGGTCCTCGGGCACACGCCCGACGTCCTCGTGCTCGACCTCAACATGCCCGGTGAGCAGTCGTCGCTGGAGGCGCTGCCCGGCGTGACCGAGCGATCTCCCGCGACCAAGACGGTCATCCTCACCATGCAGGAGGACCCCGAATATGCGCGTCGCGCTCTACGCGCGGGTGCGCTCGGCTACGTCCTGAAGGAGGCCGCCGACACCGAGCTCGTCGAGGCTGTTCGTCGTGCCGCGGACGGTGGGACCTATCTCAACCCCGCGCTCGGTGCCCGGCTGGCGACGACCCCGGAACACCCCGTCGGCCCGCCCGACAATCTGTCCGATCGCGAAGCCGGGGTGCTGCGGCTCATCGCCCTCGGCCACACGAACGCCGAGATCGCGGAGAACCTGTTCCTATCGGTCCGGACGGTCGAGACCCACCGCGCGCACATCCAGCAGAAGCTCGGCCGCTCGACCCGCGCGGAGCTCGTGCGGTACGCGCTGGACCACGGGCTGCTCGAAGGCGCCTGAACCGGTCACCGGCCGCACCGGGAGCGTGACGGTCTTGACGCTGCCGTCGCAGGACTCGGCATGGTCGCCGTGCTCGCGCAGCACGGCGAGCATGTCGGCGTTGTCCGGCAGCACGTCGGCGTAGACCTCGCGCAGTCCCCGGACGGCGGCCACGGCGAGCAGCTGCTCCAGGAGCGCTCCGGCGATGCCGTGATGTCGCCAGGGCGCGGCGACCTCGAACGCGATCTCGCCTCGGCCGTCCGCGAGGGGGATGAGCACGGCATGCCCCACGGGCTCCCCAGCGGCGATTGCGAGCAGCCCCACGGCGCAGAAGCGCTCCGGGTGGGAGGCCCAGTCGGCCGCCTGGCGGATGTCGATCGCCCCGGTGAACCAGCGCATGTAGCGCGACTCGGTGTCGAGACCGTTGATCAGCCGCGTGATCGCGGCCTCGTCGCCGGCGCGAACCTCGCGAATGCGGACCGTCGTGTCGGCGGCGAGCATCACGAGCTCAGACCGCAGGTGCCGCGGCCGTCTGCCGTCGCGTACTGAGGCATCTGCGCGTAGGTCTGGCCGCCGGTCGCCTCGAGGGCGTGGATGCGCATGTAGCTGGCGAAGCACTTGGCGTCGCCGCCGTTCGTGATGGCCTTGCCGGCGACGTCGCACGTCGGCAGCGCGATATGCAGGCCGGCTGCCTTGGCCCCGGCGGCGATCATGGACGGCTTCATGTCCGGGTACCCGACGATGTGCTCGCGCTTCACGCTGGCGTTGACCTCGTTGCGGCCGGCGAGGCCGATGACGATGGCGCCAACGCCGAAGGCGATGAGTACGAGACCCGCGATGAGCCGGCGAATCGAAATGGACGCGACATGCGTGGACGCTCCTTGAGGACGTGGCTGAGGACGCCTTTCAGTCTTCAGGGACGGCCTCCCCTCGCCATCCGCGCGGGTCCGCAGAGCGGCTGCGGTTTCTCCCGGTGCGCAACGCGTGGTCCGTACGTTTCGTCCAGGGTGTGGTGAGATGACGCTGCGCGGATGACCCGAAGCTCGAGGACGAAGTCGCTGGAGGAAGAGCACACGCCGCGCGCGGTGGGCGCGCGACTGCGGGACGAGCCGTCCCCAAGCTATCTCCACGACTTCATCTACGGCGCGGTCGACGGGGCGGTCACGACGTTCGCGGTCGTCGCCGGTGTGGCGGGAGCGAACCTCGACGAGACGGTGGTGATCATCCTCGGGGGAGCCAACCTGATCGCCGACGGGTTCAGCATGGCGGCCAGCAACTTCCTGGGATCCCGCGCCGAACGCCAGCAACGGGAGCTCGCGCGCCGCGAGGAGCAACGGCACATCCGGCTCGTGCCGGAGGGCGAGCGGGAGGAGATCCGCCAGATCTTCGCGGCGAAGGGGTTCGAAGGGCACGATCTCGAGCGGGTCGTCGAGGTGATCACCGCCGAACCCGATCTCTGGGCCAACACGATGATGAGCGAGGAGCTCGGCTTCGGCTCGACCGAGCCCAACGAGTATCGCGCGGCCTTCGCCACGCTGGTCGCCTTCCTGACCGTCGGCTTCCTTCCGCTGATGGTGTTCGTCTACGACCTCGCCACACCCGGAGACGTCGACGATGCGTTTACGTGGAGCGCGGTGATGACCGGTGTCGCCTTCCTCGCGGTGGGCAGCCTGAAGTCGCGGTTCGTGGAGCAGGCATGGTGGCGGTCGGCCCTGGAGACGTTCGCGGTGGGAGGCCTCGCCGCGGCGCTCGCGTACGCCGCGGGTGCGCTCCTGCAGAGCGTGGCCTGAGCCTGGATCCGAGCTGAGCCGACGACGTATCGCCAGGACCGTCTTCGGAGGCCCCGCAGGAGACTCAGTGGTTCTCCCCGCCCGTGCGCGGTCTCGCACGGAGGTAGCCGGCCCGCCTGGAAACTAACGTCCCGCGCACCCCGATCCCGAGGAGACCAGCGATGTTCACGACCGTTCCCTTCAAGTCCGTTCCAGGTCTCGACAAGCCCGTCAGCGAGGTCATGCACCGCGGAGTGATCGCGCTGCCCGCGACCGCCACGCTCGCGGACGTCGCGTCGACGATGCGCGACGACGAGGTGCACGCCGTGCTCGTCACCGGCACGGACGGCGGCCATCTGGGCTGGGTCACGAGCGGCGGCATGCTCCGCAACCACGGCCGCGACTGGACCGTCGCCGCGAGCGCCGCCGACGCGATCACGCAGCCAGCCGCCAGCGTCGCTCCCACGGCCACCCTCGCCGACGCGATGAACGTCTTCATCGCGACCGGGGCGAGCCACATCCTCGTCGGCGCTGGCGCCGGCGAGGCGCCGATCGGCGTCCTCGCCGACAGCAACCTCGTGGCGTTCATGGCCCAGTAGCCCGTTGGACGTCATCGAAGACATGCGCCACGTGCGCGCTGGAACCTGGCTGGGCTAGCCGCGAGCGTGCGCGTCCTCGTCGTCAACGCGGGATCGAGCTCGCTCAAGCTGCGCGTGCTCGACGGCGGACGTTCCGTCCTCGGGAGCGACGACCTGGAGCTGCCCGACGGGCGGGTCGAGCAGGACGCGGTCGCGAGGGCGCTCGCCGGGCTGCCGGACGCCGACGCAGCCGGGCACCGCGTGGTTCACGGAGGACCGTGGTACCGCGGCCCCGTGCTGGTCGACGCGGATGTTGAGGCGCACATCGGCGCGCTCCGAACGCTCGCGCCGCTGCACCAGGACCGTGCGCTCGCCGGCATCGCGGCGGTCCGTGCCGTGCGCCCCGCCCTACCGGCCGTCGCCTGCTTCGACACCGCCTTCCACGCAGGGCTGCCGGCCGCCGCGGCCACGTACGCCCTCCCCGCGGACTGGGTCGAGCGCCACGGTCTTCGCCGGTACGGCTTTCACGGCCTCTCGCATGCTCACGTCGCTCGCCGCACGCGCGAGCTGGTCGGGCGCCGCGGCCTGAGGGTCGTCTCCTGCCACCTCGGCGCCGGCGCGTCGCTCGCGGCGATCCAGGACGGTCGCTCCATGGACACCACGATGGGGTTCACGCCCCTCGACGGGCTCGTGATGGCCACTCGCTCGGGATCCGTGGATCCCGGCCTGCTCCTCTGGCTGCTGCGAGAAGGGGGCGTATCGGCCGCCGTGCTCGAGGCCGGCCTCGAGCACCGCTCTGGGCTGCTCGGGCTGTCCGGAACCGCGGACATGCGTACGCTGCTGGCGCGCGACGACGACCGTGCCCGGACGGCGCTGGCCGTCTACGTGCACCGCCTCAGGGCGGCGATCGCCTCCATGGCCGCAGCGATGGAGGGCATGGACGTGCTCGCTTTCACGGGCGGCGTGGGGGAGCGGGCGGCGCCGGTCCGCGCGGCAACTGCGGCCGGGCTCGGATTCCTCGGCGTCGTGCTCGACGATGCCCGCAACGCCGCCGCGGTTGCGGACGCCGACGTCGGCGCGCCGGAGTCGGCGGTGCGCGTGCTCGCGATCGAGGCGCGCGAGGACGCCGAGATCGCGCGACAGGTCCACGACGTGCTCGGATGTGCGTGAGCGCGTGCCCTCGTGCCGGCGGGCGCGCGCAGCGCGGTGAGCTGACCGGCATGCATGACTGACCCCGTTTGGGCCTACGGCGCCAGTGTGGTCATGTCTGCACGACATGCGTGCAGACATGACCCCGGTCGTCGCGCAGCCGCCGGCGAGGTCACGCGTGCATGCGATTCTGACTCGGCAGCGGTCGGGCAACATGCGCACCGACCTCGTCTTGGACGCCCTGAAGATGGCCTTGGGCACGCGCCGTCACGGAGCCGATCTCAAGCTCGTCCATCACTCGGATTCGACCTCGCCAACGGCACCGGTCAGTGAGCGCGGGCCACTGCGACTTCGAGCGCCGCGCAGATCTGGACCATCCGGTCGTCGCTGAGTCGGCCGATACGTTGCACCAGCACACCAACCGAGACGCTCTCGACCGAGTCGAGATTCACGGCCGACGGGCGCGGGATCGGGTCCACACCTGGAGGGCTCGAGGAGCACCTCGCTCGGAAGCCCGCGGACCGTCGTGGTGCAGGGGGCGATGAGCGCACGACGAAGCCTCGGAATCGCGGCATCCCGCGAAAGCACCACAACCGGGCGAGGATCGATGTCCGGCAGCTCGCACCACCAGACCTCGCCCCGCGCGGGCAGAGACGTCACGACGAGCCGGCAACGGAGCGAAACGACGCCAGATATCCCCACTCGTCAGGCTCGTCGAGCGGGAGCCTGTCGTAGGCGGGGTATGCGGCGTCGACCTCGACGGAACGGTGTCGAGCGCGCAGCGCCGCCAGTGCCTCGTCGAGCAGCGCGGCGTCTGTCAGATCCGCACGCAGACTGCGCGCATCCGACAGCAACTGCTCATCGACGGTCGTGCTCACCCTCGCTCGTGCCATGCGGCTGATCCCGAGTTCGACAGCTCGGTGGGTGGTTGGGCCGCTCTGCAATCAGGAGTATTGAGTGTTGATGGCGTCTGGGGTGGGGTTCCTGGGGTCGTGGGACACGTGTTCATAGGTAAACGCTGTG